>Ga0070741_10005993_pt1 | contig 26428 bp, 45 predicted proteins | sample Coa_R1_4_FD_66440 | JGI IMG/M metagenome (GOLD analysis project Ga0070741, IMG submission 66440) | Surface soil microbial communities from Centralia Pennsylvania, which are recovering from an underground coalmine fire - Coalmine... | ecosystem: Environmental > Terrestrial > Soil > Unclassified ... | reverse complement strand
TGGTCGGAGTGAGAGGATTCGAACCTCCGGCCCCTAGCTCCCGAAACCAGCGCCCAACGGCGCAAGGCCCGGAAAACCGCACTTTTCAAAGGCCAATTTAGGCCAGATTCGGCCATTTCTGGCCTCGAGTTCCTTACGGTTTCCCTTACGGGTGAGCGACCGTTTTTGACGTGCCGGCAAGCTACCCTCCCCGAGCGGCCCGCGGAGGCCGTTTTTTTGGCCGTGGGACGCTTCCCACGATTTCGGCCACCTCGCTCGAGGCAACGCCGATATAGCGCTCAGTGGTCACCGGGTCGGCGTGCCGGGCCGATTCTTTGGCAATTCCTCGGTTCACCTTGGCCACCTCGGTGATGTACCTGGCCCGCACGTCATGCAGCCGGTGCGGGGCGGCCACCTTGGCCTCGAGGGCGGTGCGGCGCCATGAGCGCCGGATGCTCTTGAGCGGCCGCCATGCCTTCCGCGGCACCGGCTCGCCGGCCAGGAAATCGGCCATGTGGGCTGCGCCGGGCCACGTGATGAGGTGGCGCACGCCTCGAGCTCGAGCCTGGCGCTCGAGGCGCTCGAGGAGCTCCCACCCGCCGGCGATCGGCCACGCCCACTCATCGCGGCCGCTCTTGCTCTCGGCGCCGCGGAAGTGCAGGCCGCGCCGATCGCGGTCGATGTGGTCAATGGTGACCCGGAGCGCCTCGGCCCGGCGCAAGCCAAAGTGCCGGGCGAGCTCGGCCGCCTCGCGTGCCCACGGCGGCGCCAGCTTGAGGCGCGCATAGAGCTCGGCGTCCGGCATCGGCCGCGGCCTATGCTCGGGCACCGGCAACGGCTTCACCTCGGGCGGGTGCGGCAGCATCGGCCGGCCGTTGACGGGATCTCTAATTCGCGCCGCCACGTTGAACGCCGCCCGCAGGCAATCGAGGTAATGGTTGGTTGAGGCCGGCGAGCGTTGCCGATCGCCGCGCACCATGAAACGCGCCGCTTGGTCGGGCCGCATCTTGGCGCGCTTGCGCGGGCCGCCTTTCCAAATCCACACCTTTGCTTTCGCGGCGTTGCTCCGGTAGGCGTCCACCGCGATTTGGTCGATATCGGCGATGGCGCGGCCATATCCGAAGTGCTCGAGGAGCTCGCGCGCGTAGAGCTCGAGATTGGCGATGTGCAGCGGCGTGCTTCCGGTTTGTCCCTCGATGTGAAGGCGGAGCGCCTCGGCCAGCGAGAAGCTACCAGGCCGCGACACCGAGCGCGCCGCGTCGACTTGCCGGCGCACGGAACGGCGGATGAGCGCCTCGAGCTCCTCGGCGTGCTGGCGTGATCTCGCATCCTCGCCGGTGGCCGGGTCTATGCAATACCCTTGGTAACGGATGCCACCCGCTCGGAAGTCATAGCGCCACCGCCCGCCACGGAAACGGTTGCGGAAAACGGTCACCCGGAGAAGCTAGGGGACGATGCCTCGAGAGCGCAACCAGCGCATGGCATCGGTGTGGCCGGAAGTGTGGACAACGCGCCGGCGCTTTCCGGCATCGTTGGCCGGCGCGGCGCCGATCCGGTGCCGCTCTTTGTAGAGCCGAATTGACTCGGATTGAATGCGCACGCCGCCAGGCCCGCGGCCGCGCTTGCATTTGCCCACCCTGAAACCCTCGAGCTCGCCGGCGTTGAGCATAGCGCGCACGGTCGACTCGTCGCAGCCGAGCCGGCGCGCGGCCACCGCCACGGTAACCGACTCCTCCGGGTCGGCTTCCTCGAGCTCGAGAGGTTGGGCGAGGCGGAGCATGGTTAGAGGAGCGGCCTTTGCGCTTGGCCGGGCAACGTCGCGAGGAGCGCCGCCATTCGCTCGCTCGGCTCGGGCGTAATCGTGATGATGTGGAGAGGCGCGCGGCCGAAGTCGCGCAAATAGCAGAGCACGCCGAGAGCATCTTGCTCGGTGCGGCATGGCCAATCGACTCCGCGATGCCGGATGATCCACGCGAAGGTTTCGGCGACCATTCCGCTACTCCACAAAGAGCACCGGGAGCGCGCGCACCATGCCGCGCTCGGGATAGTCGATAAGGCCGATGGAGCGGAGCGAGCCGAGGTTGTTTTGGTAACCGCTCGAGTCCACCGAAACGCCGAGGCCGGTGGCGAGTTGCTCGCGTGATATCGAGGTTGGATAGACGCCAATGAGCGCCTCGAAGATGGCCCATTGCGGGCCGGGCAGCTTGGCCTTGATGCCGGCGTGAAGCGTGGCGTTGTCCGGCGGCGTTTGCGGCCGGTTGGCCAGCGCGCGGCCCTTGTCGGTGAGCTCGACCTTGCCGCCGGTGGGATAGGCCACAAGGCCGAGCACCTTGCGGAGCCGGCCGATATTGTTCTGAAAGCCGGAGGAATTCGGCGAGACGTTGGCGAGCCAGGCCACGCGGGCCTTATCGGCCGGACGCACGCCTACGCTCTCGAGCCACGCGAGCGCATCGAGGATGGATTGTTGAGGGCCGCTCAGGCCATCGGCCACCGCTTGAGGCGCGGCGGGAGAGGCGGCCGCCGGCGGAATTCTCGAGGCCGCGCTCGCCGGTTTCGTGGAGCTCGAGACGATCGGCGCCGGCGCGAGCGGCGGAAGCAACGGCATCGGCTCGACCAGGCCGGACATTGCCGCCACGTGCGCCTCGCGGAAGGCGTCAACACGCTTCCCCCATTGCCGGCTCATTTCGTTCGCACCGGCATCACGGCCCTCGCGGAAGCCGCGTTGCCGCTCAGCCTCGAGCGCCGCCGGGTCGATGGCCGCCGGCGCCGGCTTCCTGGCCACCTCGAGCTCGAGCTCGCGGATGCGCTTCTTGAGCGCCGGCACGTCGTTGGCCTCGGCCTCTTTCACAGCGTCACCCATGATGGCGCGGAGCTTCTCGCGATCGACCGGCGCGGTTTTCACCTCGAGGCGGCCGCCGTTGCCGGTGGGCGTGGCGGAATTGTCGAAAGTCGTGAGCTTGGGGAATTCCGACTCGCCGGCCACTTCCATTTCGCTCGAGCACACAAAGCCGGTGCCGGTGCGGAGCTTGGCGAGCGAGTCGGCCACCTTCTCAAAAGTGGCCTTGTCGAAATGCGCTTTAAGCCATTCCTTCACCGGGCCTTGATCGGCCGGCGCGGTGAGGCGATGTGCCACCACGGTGTCACAAGAGCCGAGGAGCGCGTTGTGCAATTGTTGCGTGCGCTGCGTCACAAGGATGAGCCGGATACCTTTGGAGCGGCCGGCGGTGGCGAGCTTCTTCGCGAAGTAAACCGACATATTCTCATTGGCGATGCCGGCCCGTTCCTTCGGCGCGAATTCGTGCGCCTCCTCGAGCACTAGATAAAGCACGCCGGTCATGGAGCGCATGAGCGCCGGCGCGAAGTCGTTGAAAAACTGTTGAAGGCCGCCCATCCCGAAATCAGCCATGTCGATGATGGAGAGCGGGAGAGCGCCGCGGCCTACCAGCTCGCCCACCGCCTTGCCGGCCGAGGCGTGAAGCGGCACGTGGCCGTGCGGGCCGCCAAGTATCTGAAACGGAAAGCCGGCGCTCTTGCCGTTGGCGCTCGAGGTGAGGCCCCACCAATCCGATTTGATCGGGTCGAGCACGCAAACCCGCGCGGTGGGATCGGTGCGCAACACGTGCTCGACCGCGCCTTTCGCGGAGGTGGTTTTGCCGCTCCCCGTCTTGCCGAGGAAGGCGATGTGACGCGAGAGAACAGGGTCGGGAAGAGGGTATTTCACGCTTTCACTCCAAGCGAGAGGGCGACTTGGTGGACGGCGATGCGCTCAAACGCTCGAGCCGCTCTTTGGTCGACGGCTTCGGCGATGGCGACGGATTCGACGGCCGCGACGATTTCGCGGAGCCGATCGGGGGCGACCTTGGCGAGCGCGCGATGGGCGCGGCTCCGTTCGGCCACGATGGTGAGCTCCATGTCGGTCATGCCCGCACCTTAGCGAGAACATCGCGGACGCTCGCCGGACACTCGCACCCTTGCTCGATGGCGTGCACGGCCTCGCGGAGCGCCTCGATGAGCTCCTTGCGGCCGGGCTCGCCGCGGGCTTGCGCCTCGACCAACCGCTCGAGCGTCTTGACGGCGCCGTCGAGCGCGTTGTTGCGGTGGGCCGCCTCGACTATCGTGGCACGCTTGCTCGAAAGGTCGATCGCGTCGCGGCGCTCGGCGCGGTCACGTCGCTCGCGCCGGAGCTCGGCGAGTTGGGCCTCGAGCGAGGCCGGCGGAAATTGCGCCACCGTGCTCATGCCGGCCACGCCTCATGCTTCGCGCCGTCGAGAAGGTTGCCGGCGGCGCGCTTGCCGAGCCGATACATGCCGTTAGTCGGCTCGACGTACTCCTCCATTTCTCGGAACCTGTTGCCTTCAATATCGTGGATGAGCTCGGCGGGTCCCCAATCGCCCCACTGTTTGAAGAAGAACGGAACACCCGCCGCCGCGCACTGGTTTCGGAGCGAGCGGAACCAATCGGGATGCGCGGGCCTCGAGCCCGGCCCGCTCTCTCCGCCGGCGACCACCCAACTGAGCCGCGCGGTTTCCTCCGGTTGGATGGCGACGTGCTGGACGGAGGCACCCCGCTCGCCGCGCAAAAAGTCCCAATAGGTTTCATCGCCCGTCATGTTTCGGCCGTCGAGCACCAGCCGCCCGAGCAACGGCTCGGCGCTCACCCACCGGACCGCCGCTGGCGTTTCGAGCAAGAGCGGGATGCGCTCGTTGGCGCGCGATTGATCCTCCGCCGATACGCCGAGCCACACGTTGGGTAGCGGCCAAGCCATGGCGGTTATCATCGTGGAGCGCGCATAGTCCGGCAGGCGCTTGCGGCCCTGAGCTTGGATGTTCACCGCCGCCGCCATGATCTTCTCGCGCCGATCGGGCGCGGTCATATAGACGTGCATCCGCTCGGCGCGCTTGGTGAGTATCTGATAGGTGTGGTGCGGGGCGAGCGCGATTACCGCGAACACGCGATCGACGATTTCGTCGGCTATGCCTTCATGGAAAAGGTCGCTCATCGAGTTGACGAATATGCGGCGCGGGTCGCGCCAGCGCAGCGGCTTGAGGAATGCGCGGTCGGGCGCGGTCGACACGTTGCCGGTCCACACCGGGCCGCCTTTGGTCATCCTGGTGAGGCCGGCATAGTGCGGGAAGTTCGGCCCGACGCGGTGGGCCATCTTCATCGCATAGCAGTTGGTGCAGCCGGGCGAGACGATGGAGCACCCAACTGTCGGATTCCACGTTTCGTCCGTCCATTCGATGCGGGTGCTCATTTCTCGAAGCCCTCAAGTTCCTTGAGCGCGGCGAGTTGCTCGACCGCATCATCCTTGCCGGCGGCGATGCACGCGGCTTCAAGCGCCATATCCATCATCATCATGGCCGGGGCGACGTTGACGCGAGGCTCCTTGCCGGCTTCGCGGTAGAGCTCGCGAAGCTCGGTGACTCGGCGGATTTCCCGCGCGAGTTTCTCGGCGAGGTTCACGATATCACCGCCGCGCTTGGGGCACGCTCGCTCGGATGATCCGCGAAACGCGGGTCGGTGGTGTGGTGAGGGCAACCCTGGCGGCCGGTGACGTATCTGCCGCTCAGGGGAGAGTCCGGCTTGATGCAAAGCGCCTCGACCGGACCGCCGCCGACCGAGCGCGCGACAAGTTCCGACCATGCCGAGCACGTGCTGCAGCGGTTCATAGCGGCAACTCCCCGCCTGCGCCGCCGCCGGCGGCTTCGCTCTTGGCCGGAGCCCGACCCTTGGGATAGACGCCGCGATCGGCGAAGGCCTTGAAGATGGCCTGCACCTCATCGGGATGGTCGGCCAAGTGGGATTCGAGCTCGGCACCGTTGCGGTCGAGCGATGGCTGCAGGGCCGAGTCCTTCCAGCCGGCAACCGATTTCACGATGACGGCCGACCACTCGGCGGCGGTGTCCCATCCCATGGCCTTGCCCGAGCTTGTCGACCACTTGAACGGCTTTTCGCTCGGCTGGCCGGGAAGCGGCATGTTGGTGGCCCAGGCGTTGAGCGCCGCGCCGTGCACCTCGCTGAGTTGCTCGCCATGCTTGAAGATGGCGGAGTGGTCGCCCTCCATCTTGAATTTCTCGGAGTCGCTGGTGTCGATAAATCCTTTCTTGTCCGGCATGAGGCGAAAGCGGCACGTGACGTCAAAGCCAATGCCCTTATTCATGTGAACCTTGAAAATCTCTTTCTTGTCGCCCGGATCGTAAGTCACCTCGCCGCGGATGGAGAGCACCAGCGGCATGCGAAGGTCGAGGAGCCCCGCCATCATAAACTTGAAGGCCATCTTTGGACGGATGAGCGCGTTGGTCTTTTGCTTGAAGCGCACGGTGCTCTCGTCGAAATCCCGGTTGAAGCGCTTGGCGTTGTTGCGCTCGCGCTCGACGATGGCCTCGAGCTCCTCATCGGCCCAACTCAGCACGCCGCCGATGCCGCGCCACACGTTGGAAAAGGAGTCGATGAGCGCCGCGCCGTAGCCGCGGGCCTGGGCGTCCTGAGCGGCCTTTAGGTATTTCTCGGGTCGGTGCGGCGGCTTGATTTCCGCGAAGTCGAAATCGAAGTGCTTGCGGAGGTGAAGCGTGCGGCCGCCCTCGGTGTCGATGACACACCAGCGCTTTCCCTGAGCCTCGGCCATGCCTTTGGCGAGCCGCATGCCCGAAAAGGTCTTGCCCGAGTTGGGCGGTGCCTCGAGGGCGACAACCATGGCGTGGCGTTCGTTGACCTGGCTGGCCGGCGTAAAGGTCGTGTCGGGCATCTTCGGGTGCCTCCTTATTCGGCGGGTTGAGGGGAAAGAGCGCGACCGAAAACGGCGGCCGCCACGACGTATTCGACCATCGACTCCATCGGCCGAGCGGCCGAGGTGATGGCCGAAAAGATGGCCTCCCGGGTGGCTCCGTCGGTGATCGCCGCATGATGAACGGCCTCGGTATCTTCGAAGTAATTGAACACCGTGCGGGTCGAGCATCCGGCCAGGGCGGCCACCTCGGCGGCGCCGGGCCGGAAATTGCCCTTTGCCATGAGCTCACGGCATGCACCGAGGATGGCGGCGCGAAGGCGCGCGGAGTTTTGGGCGCGGCGATCGGGCGGCGTCGTGGCATCCATCGGCGCTACTCCGCCGCCTGTTGCGCAGGCTCAGCGTCGGGCGCGCGGCGCACTTGGCCGTCCTCGAGCACGAAACCGACCTTGCCGGAGGAGTCGACTTGCTCGACCCATACCTGAAAGTCCCGCTCGGCCGCCATTTCGGCGACGATGCGGTAACCGTCCTCATCGAGTAGCGAGCCCTCGCGCACGCGAATGACGCGAAGCCGCGGGTTGCTGGCCATGGCGATCGCCAGCGAGGCGCGGAGTTGCTCGGCGCTCGAGGCTTGCTCGAATGGCACGCTATTGAGCGTGATGCTCTCCTCGCCGAAGCCGATGCCGGGCACCGGGAGCTCCGCTTTGGCGATGGCCTCGCGCTTCTCGAGCTCGCGGGCCTCCATCCGCTCGGTGATGGTCTTGGCCTCGGCCTCGAGCTTGCGGGCTTCCTCGAGGAGCTCGGTGCGGCGGGCGATGTGGTCGAGCACCGCGTTGCTTTGCTTGGCCGCCTCGAGGCGCCGGCGCACTTCGGCCGCATCCTTCGGCTCGGGCAACGCCTCGGCGGTGCTGAGTTTATCCTCGAGGGTGCCGGCGGCCTCATCGAGCCCCGCGGCGGTGTTCTCTGCAGCCTCGGCCTGCTGGCGGAGCTCGGCCGCCTTCGTCCGGTATTCCTCGGCCTTGAGGCGCTTGGCCTTGGCTTCCTCGGCCACTTGCTGGCGCCGTTCCTTCCGCCGCTCGAGCTCGGCGTTGTGCTCGCCCACGGCCGCGAGCTCATCGACAAGCGCGCTCTCATCAATGCGCTCCGCCGGCGTGATGGGCGGCATGGCGATGGCGCCGGCGCGCGTTTCGGCTTCCTTCGCGCGCCGGTTCACCTCGGTGCGCTTGGCAAAGTCGCCGCGATTGGCGTTGTCGATCGCCGCGAAATCCACGCCAGGCACAAAGCGCTTGAGCGTGTCGAATTGGTCTTTGGGCTTCATCCGCGCAAACTCGAGCGGGTCGAAGGTGAGCGAGCCGAGCAACGAGTCGAGGAGCTTTTGCGGGCTCGGGAAGCGCGCGCCTTCGGCGTTCTCCACCGCGATGGACGTGGTAAAGCCGCCATCCTCTTTGCGCGCAAAGGTGCGCGTGGCGATGAGCTCGCCCATGTCCATCTTGATGGTGGCGCGCTCCTGGCCCTTGCGGATCGGCGCCTTTTGCACCGAGCCGGCGCCGGCGAGCACCCACCAAATGGAGTCGAGCACCGAGGTTTTGCCGGCGCCATTCTTGCCCGTGATCTGCACAAGATTGCCGCGCGGGTCGATGCGCACGGCCACCAGCTTTTTCACGTTCTCGGCTTGAAGCGAGACAATCTTGAGCGGCTTGTCTTGAGTGGTCATTGGTCGGTCTTTCGTTGGTCGGTTGAGGGTGAGGGGCAGTTACGCCGGCCCCGGCGCGGCGAGCTCGAGCGGCCGTTGCCAAATCTCGGCTCGGCGTTGCAGCGCGAGCCGGCGCACCTCGGCGCGCTCGCTGCGCCACTTCGGCGGGTCGAGGTGCGATACCTCGAGCGGATAGCCCGGCCACTCGCCGCGCGTGATGCACTGGTGCCAATCGCGGTGCGCCATCTTGATGAGCTCTTCGGCTTCGGCGCGGGCCTGCCCACCGAATTCGTTGACGCTCATGCAATAGGGCGCCTCTTGCTCTATCACGATGAACACAAAGCGCACCGAGCGCACATCGGGAATGAGCGCTTGCGCGCCGAGCTCATAGTGGGCGGCCTGAAAATCGTATCCAAGGTCGAAGGCGGTGCGCTGCCAATCGTCCGGGTGCGCGCTTCCGCTTGTGGTTTTCAAATCCACCAAGGTGATGTGGCCGCCTTCGCGCGCCTTTGCCGGCAACCAGTCGACTCGCATGCGGCACCAAATGCCGTTGATGCTCTGCCACACGCCGGTCACTTCGGCGGTGCCCTTCTCGAGAAGGCCGGCGAGCTCGGGATAGCCGGCGATTTGATCGCGCGCGGCCGTGGCGAGCTCTTTCACGTTCTCCATATCGGGTGAAGAGATTGGAATGCCGCCGCGGCGGAGAACGGCATCACGCTCCTCGCGCGCCGCCTTGGTCTTGAAATGATCGGCGGCGATTTCGACCACCTCGGCGCCGGCGCCCAAGATGAGGCGGTGAGCGGCCGAGCCGATATTCATTTCCCGGCTCGGCGCTCGAGTCTCCGGCACCTTGGCCTTGTTCAAGCGCGGGTGCTCATACCAGGCGTGAAGCGGCGAGCGCGTCACTAGCAATTTGGCAATCGAGCTCGAGAGCGAGGGCTCAATCACCGGGTCGGCATGGTAAAGCCGATCGGGCACCCGCTCGGCGTCATAGAGGCCAGGCTTGTCAATCATGGTCGGTTGCTTCCTTCTTGGTCGGTGGAGGGGAAACGGCGCGCGCCCATTCGGCGCGGATGTGCTCGGCTTCATGGCCGAGCTCGAGGCGCGAGAGCCGCGCATCGCAAACGCAACAGCGGCGCGGCTCCCGATCGGCGGAGCGCGCACTCATCCGAGCACGCGCAAGAGCCACACGATGAGCAAGGCCGCGCCGATGCCGCCGATTATCGCGGCCCACGGCAGAATCACGTGACCGTAAGCGCGGAGGAATTTTTCAAACTCTCTCATCGCTTCACCGGCGCGCATGCGAAGCGAGTCCCGCTCGGCCAGCGCCCGAAAAGATGCTCGCCGGCCGCGTCGGTGTCGCAGGCCGTCTTTACGTCATAGACAAAGGGCCGTGAGCGTGGCGGCTTGCCGGGCTCGGCCACAACGATGACGTAGCCGGCCTTGACCGGCTCGGCGCCGAGCGCGCCGCGCACCGCCGCAATTACGCCCACCGCGACCATTGCGGCTATGATCCACGATGAGGGGCGACGCATCACCGGCGCGGCTCATCGAAGAGCGCGCGGATATCGCACGCCGCCGCAAGCCGCGCGCCGGCGCGCGCCGTGGCCTCATCGGGATAGTGCGCCTCGATGCGCTTGCCATCCTCGCTATCCCACACGTGCCACTTGCCCGAGCCGGTATCGTGCTCGGGCTTATAGCGGCCGATGAGCTCGGCGATGCGATAGATGGTCGTGGTGCGCGCTTGCGCGGTTTCCCCGCGCGGCCGCGTCACATCGGCGGTGGTGATATCGGCAGAGCTCATCGCACCACCGTGAGCTCGGGCCGGTTGGCCGGCATCGCGGTGGGCTCGGCCGCCAAGTGCTGCAGCCAAACGCGGCGCCGGGCCTTCTCGCCATCGAACACAACGCCGGCCTGGCGCTCATTGCGGTGCACGATTTCGACACGGCCGCGGCCGTAGAGGTTGTGCACAACCCGCTTGCCGCGGGTGATATCGGGATAACTTGGTTGCATGTGGCTGTCCCCGCTCGATTTCGAGGGGGAAGGTATGGGGGAAGTATCCCCACCGTCAAGGGGAAACTTCCCCACACTCGCCACAATCGGCGATCATGTAGACTTTGCAACCTACTTGGAGGCCGACTGTGAAACGATTAGCGATACTGGCGCTCGCCCTCCTGATGGCGGGATGCGCGACCGAAGAGTTTGTTTGGTACAAGCCGGGCGCCTCGGACACCGAGCTGCAGCAAGCGGCTTATGAGTGCGAACGTGACACGCGGATGGCCGCGGCGTCATTCGGCGGCGGATGGGTAGGCGCGGGCGAGGCTCAGGCATTTGCCGAGCGCTGCATGAATGCCAAGGGCTTCTACGCCACGCGCGCCTCGGCGCTCTATAAGGAGCCGCCTGTCGTGTCCGGCCCGATGACCGGCGCGAAGGGCGAGATTTACGCGCCGGACGCCAAGGTGACGTGCTATTTCGAGAGCAACGGCGCCAAAACGACATTCACCGCGGCGATATGCGCGCGCGGCGGCGGCAAGATTTTAGGACCAGCTAGCAGCTAAAGCCGCTTCCAGACTCCGACGACGCGGCCGTTGATGTAGGCTTCGTCGAGGTTGCGCTCGTAAGGCTTGAACGCTTGATGTGCGCTCGAAATGCGAACGCGCACCGGCTCGGAATTCGCAATAACTTCAACGTATTTCAGCACCAAGCCGAGGCCGTCCCATACCACAAAAATGCCGGGCGGCGACGGCGAGCGATCGTCGACGTCGACCATGACCCGTTGCCCGGACCACAATTCTGGCTCCATCGAATTTCCGCGCACCGGGATAATTCGGATATTGCCCGGATTGATGCCGTAGGCTTCGCGGAAGCTGGCGGCCGGGTAAGTGTGCACGCCAGTCACAAGGCCAGGCTCATCCGAAGCGAGGATTGCCTCGCCATCGTCGCCGGCGATGCCGGCGGCGGCGTGCACGTCGAGCTCATTGATGGCGATGGTGTCGCCCCCCTCGCTCACCGCTCTCGGCCGAGCGGCCGGGCGCTCGCCCATGAGATCGGCGACGGTGCATGCAAGGCGCTTCGCTATTTTGGCGAGCGTATCGTGCTTGGGATTTTCCGATTTGCCGCTGAGGATATCTTTGACGGCCGTTTCGCTGAGGCCAGCGTCGAGGCTCAGTTTCTTGGCGGAGACGCTGAGCGCCTCCATGCGCCGCCGGAGCTCCCGATTTAGTTTTTGCCGCCGCTCATTCATGTGGAAGAGGCTTCCACATGCGGCCCCTGTGGCTAATAGGGATGTTTCCCCTTGACCATGGGGATATGTCCCCTTAACTTCCCCCGCCATGTCGACCACCGAGACTCTCCTCGCCGAAATCGCCGCCTTTTGCTCTGAGTTTCGAATTCCCGAATCGACATTTGGCCGGCGCGCGATGAACGACGGGAAATTTGTCGAGCGCGTCCGGCAGGGCGGCGGCCTCACCGTGGCAAATCTCGATCGCATACGCGCCTATATGGACTCGGAACGCGCCTCAGCGGGCGTCACGCGGCGCGCGGAGACAAAGCGCCCAAAACTCGGAAGGGCGGCATGAAAAGTCGCCCGCCCGGTTCGCCGCCGATGAGCGCCGAGCAAGCCGAGCGCGTGATTGAGCTCTTGCGGGCATTAACCGAGCGCCTCGACGAAATTCTGAAAGGCTAGGGGGAGTGATGAAGCGGGAGAGTTCACCGGCAAAAAAGCGCGCCAAGGGCTGTGGCAATCCTGTGGCCGCACGCGTGATAACGGCACGCCAGGGCGAGCGCATTCTCGCGTTGCTGGACAAGATGAACCGGCAATTGGCGGCTCTCTCGCGAAAGGCCGCTTGATGGGAAACCATCGCGCCGCCGAATTCTGGAAACGGCCGGAGCACCGCGCCAGCGCGCTCCGCGGCATGCGCCTGGCGCGAGCGAGCATCGAGCGCGGCGAGGGCTTCCTCTACGTGGCGGAGCTTGTGGGCGCCGGCGCAGTCAAAATCGGCTTCTCTCTCAATCCCCGCGCGAGAGTGGCCGGCCTTTGCAGTCGAAAAGCGCGCGAGCATTTCAAGCTATTGGCCTTCGTTCCGGCCACGCTTGAGCTCGAGCAAGAGCTCCACCGCCGGCTTGTGGCGCGGCGGCATCCGAAATTCGCTGAGCGGCGTGAATTCTATCCGTTCGACGTGCTCACCAGCCGCATGCTTCCGGCCGCTCTTCGCCAATTGGTGAAGGCCCGCGCGATGTGCCGCCGGAAGTACGGCCGCCATCGTCGCGGCGGAGAGCTTCGCTAGATGGTCGGGCCGAGCCTCGGCGTGGGGCGTCTTGGCTCGGCCCGCGCGGAGCTCGAGCTCCGCAAAGTCAGTTTCCGAAATACAACGGGCCAGCCGGCTCACAAGGCATCGGTAATCGGGACCGCTCCGCGAGGCGCCCGGTGTTTGCAAGCCGTGCTCGCGGGTGAGGGCCCATATCAGCCGGCCACGGCGTTGACCATCGACGCGGCGCACCATCGGCGCCGGGTTCGGCTCCGCTCGCAAGGGCGGTTGATGGCCAGCGGCGTGGCCACTCTTCGCAGGGCGCCGGCCGTTTCCCTTCCCCCCACGCATGGGCTCGGCCGCACCCTCGGTCGAGCTCAACGGCGGACGCCTTGCCGCGGCGGAGCTCAGCCCCTCGAGCTCCGCCGCACCCATCCGCTTGCGCGCGTGCATTCTCATGCCGGCGTTTTAGCGCGTCCGGCGTGCGCGCGTCCGGTGATTCGGTTGGCCGCATTTGCCGGCCCGTTGGCGTGCAATCTTTTCCGGGCCGCTACTGGCCCGACTTCTGTGGGCCTTCCGTGCGCATAGACTTCACTTCGCACGATTACGCCAGCGGCATCGCCGCCGCGCTCCGCGAGGATTACGCCGGCGAGTCGATGACCAAGAGCATTTGCCAGGACACCGGCGCCGCGCTCGGCACCGTCAAGAAATGGCTCGCCGAGGAAAATGGCCCCGGCGGCGAGCACCTCATCAAGCTAATGGCCGCTTCCCCGGCGGTGCGGGCCTTTGTCGACCGGGTGACACGTCGCGACGATGACGCCTCGAGAACCGAGGCGAGGTTGCGGCGTGCGCTCGCCATTATGGAAGGCCGCGAAGAGCCATGAAGTGGAAACCAGTTTGCCGCGGTTCGGTGGGCCTCGAGCTCCACGGTTGGCGCGGCTTCGAATTCGGTCGGGATCTCTGGCACCGCTATGCCATGCTCGGCCTGGCCACGGTTTACGTGAGCGCTCACCCGTTGGTATCGCTTCTCGCCACCTATCGCGCGGTACGCGCCGAGCTCAGGGGCGGCCGCAAATGAGCCTCGCCGCGCTCAATCGATTCCTCTTCGAAAATGTCCGCGACTATCACCACCGGGAGCGGTTGCGGAGGGATGTGGTGGCCGGTGTGCGCGAGCTTGTGCGCCAACGATGGACCGGCCGACTCCTCATCCGGTTTGTCCCCCAATGGGTGCGCGAGAAGCGCGCCGCGCGGAGAGCTCAGCGCCGCGCTCGCCGCATCATGCGGATGCACCGCAAATGAGCGCCGATGCCCCGTTCATCGCCGAGGGAGTCGACACCTCGCCCTCTTGGCTCATCACGGATGAGCTCGAGCTCCTCGCGGACAATGACCGGCGCCGCGGCCCGGAATTGCTCGGCGCGCTCGAGCGGTTGCAGGCCGAAGGCGCCATCTATTACGTGATGCCGGTGAAGGGCCTCGGCGGCTCTGTCACCATTTATTTCATGCCCACCGCGCGGCTCCTCGCCTTGCGCGATGCGCTCCGCCTTCGCACGCGGCTCAACCTTCCGACCATGGAGCCGCCCAACGTGTGAACCGAGCGCGGGCGGCATCCCGCGCATCCCCCTCTCACCAATCAAGCCGAAAAGGCACACCGACCATGGCAAAAGCATCAACGCCGGCCGCACCGCCGCAAGGTGGCGGCGAGCCTGGCCTCAAGAGTAACCGGCTCGGTTACGACGATATCAAAGCCAAATTCGAGAGCATCGCCGAGCTCGAGGACCAAATCGCAACGCTCCGCGGCCGCGTGGCCAACGAATGGAAGGCGATCGAGGACGGCGGCATTAACCGCATCGTCGCCAAGCAAATCCACCGCATGCGCACCAAGAGCGCGGCGACATTGCAGGCCGAAGAGGAAGAGCGCCGCACACTCTTCGATATGTTCATCAAGCCGCGCATTGAGGAAGCGGCCAACGGACAGAACGACGAGTAACGGCATGGCCGTGCTCGCTCTCGACCTCGGGTGGGAATTCGGTTGGTGCCTGTGGCGCCGCGGCGATCGCATCACCTCGGGAGTCGTCAACCTCCGGCGCGACGCTCACACCGATGGGCTCCGGTTGCTGGCCAAGCGGCAATGGCTCACGGCCACGCTCGGCCAGCTCGAGGGCGCCGGCGAGAAGCTCACCGACGTGGTTTATGAGCAAATCACCTTTGTGGGCAAAAACGGAGTTGAGACGCTCCACGCGCACGGCAAGCAATTGGGCGCCGTCGAATCGTGGTGCGCGCTCAAGAAGGTGGCGGAGCCTCGAGGCATCGCGTGGGACGTGATTAAAAAACACGTCACCGGCCAGCGATCGGCGGCGCGCGAGCTTGTGCTCAAGACCATTCAACAGCGCTTCCCCGATGTGCAGAACCACAACCAGGCGAGCGCCGTGGCCGTGATGCTCACGGCTCAATTCAAGTTTCCAGCGAAGGCGGCAGGGTGATGCGCCAGCGTGACGCCGATCGGATCGCGCGCCAGGCCGAGCGCGCCAAAGCTCGCCTCAAACGCCGCGGCGAGTTTATCCATGTGGACAGTAGCGGCACGCCGCGATTTGCCAGCGGCCGCTATGTAACCCGGCTCACGCTCGCGCACCTTCTCGAGAGCGGCGCCGCGGTGGTCATTCAAAAAGACCTTCTCGGCGAGCCCATGCAATTCGGCATCAAGCGGCCGAAACCGAAGCGCCGGCGCCGATCGGCCACAAAGCCGAAGCCTCGGCGAGCTCGAGCTCGAGCAAAGACCAAGCGCAAAGGGTGCCGCCGATGAGCGATGCCGCGGGAAATTACCTCGAGGCGCTTGCCGCGATTCGCCTTCTTGCACTCCTCACCGGCGAACGCTGGCCCGAGCCGGAAGAGCGCTTCGACCTTGTGCTCGCGGCCGCATTGATGAGGGCGAGGCAATGAGCACCATTCGCCTCGAGCCTGGCGACATGCGCGAGGTGCTCAAGCGCCTCAAAGATGAAGGCGCGCGCGTGCACGCGGCCGCCACCGACCCGCCGTACCACCTCGCGAGCATCGTTAAGCGCTTCGGCGGCGAGGATGCCAAGGCGCCGAAGAGCTCGGGCGCCACCGGCGTTTATAAGCGCGCCGCGCGCGGTTTCATGGGCCAGCAATGGGACGGCGGCGATATCGCCTTTAAGCCGGAAACATGGCGGCTTGTTTGGGAGCTCTTGCCGCCCGGCGGCTATCTCACCGCGTTCTCGGGCACGCGCACTTATCACCGGATGGCATGCGCGATCGAGGACGCCGGTTTCATCATCCTCGATATGGTGGCGTGGCTCTATGGCTCGGGATTTCCGAAGAGCCACGATTTCGGCGCGCACTTCGACAAGATGCTCTTGGGCATCGACCCGATGGACGACCCGAAAGATTGGGAAATGTCGCGGAGCCACTTCGCCACCTATTGGGGAGCGTTCGGCTCGGCGCTCAAACCGGCGCTCGAGCCGGTGTGCCTGGCGATGAGGCCGCGGGATGGCAGCATTGCCGACAACGTGCTCGAGCACGGCGCCGGCGCGCTCAACATAGACGGTTGCCGCATCGCCGCCGAAGAGCGCGCGGCGTTTGAGTATTTCGAAACCGGCGCCAAGCGCGGATTTGATGGCGGCATAAAGGGCGGCGCTCAAATCGGCGCTCACTCGCTCGGCCGGTGGCCGGCCAACGTCGTGCACGATGGGAGCGAGCAAGTTTTGCGGCTCTTTCCTCGCCAAGCCGGCGCTTTCGCGCCAGTGCGCGGCACCGAGCCGAGCTCGAGCACCAAATCTGTATTCGGGCAGATAGATCGGCAGGCATCGAACGCCTTTCACGGTGACGCCGGCGGTGCCGACCGATTTTTCTACAGCGCGAAGGCCGATGCAGCCGATCGGCTCGGCTCCGCCCATCCTACGGTGAAGCCGGTGGATTTGATGCGGTGGCTTGTGCGCCTCATCACGCCGCCCGGTGGCACCGTCTTGGACCCGTTCGCCGGAAGCGGCACCACCGGCATGGCCTGCATGGCCGAAGGCTTTGACGCCATCTTGGTGGAGCGCGAGCCGCAATACATCGCGGACATTCGCCGGCGCATCGCACACGTGCGCGGCGAGGATACGCCGCTCTTTGCCGGGCCTAGCAAATGAGCAAGGTGCGCCGCGTCGACTTCTCGCCGGATGAGTGGCTTGTGGGAACGCGCGAGCTCGAGCTCGATGAACGCGGCGCCTATTGGGATGCGTGCTCGCTGATCTACTCGCGCGGCGGCCCGATTGCCGATGATGAGCGATGGTTGGCCAAAGCGCTCGCGTGCGATGTGCGGACATGGCGCCGCTTGCGGGCTCGGCTCCTCGAGGTGGGCAAGCTCCGCGTGGTCACGATCGACGGCCAACCGCACCTCACCAATGAACGCGCGGAGCGCGAAATCGAACGCGCAAATGGCCGTATCGAGAAGGCCAGCCGCGGCGGAAAAGCGAAGGCCGAGAAGCATACCGCGGCGCAACATCGGCCGGACTTCGGCGCAACTTCGGCCCGAAGTTCCGGCGATCCGGCGGAGAAGTCGGGGCCTGAATTGAGCGAAAACAACGGCTTAGGCTCTGCTAACTATCAACCATCAACCATCAACGACCAAAGAAGTAGAGAGAGTCTTACTGTTGATAGAGGCCGCGCTAACGCGCGCGCACCCAACGGCAAGCCCGAAAAGCGGCGATCGAAACTGCCACCCGATTGGACGCTAACGCCGGAGCTCCGCGAATGGACCGCGGACACGCTCGCCGGCACTCACGCCACCGCTCGAGTCGATATCGACCGCGAGCTCGAGAAATTCAAAGCGCATCACATCGCCAAGGGCAACCTCATGGCCGATTGGAATCGCGCTTGGCACACGTGGACCTTCAACGCCATCGAATGGAGCGAAGAGAATGGCACGCGCTCTTACAACCAACCGCAAAGGCGGACTCGAGCACAACGCGCCGCAATGTTCGCTTCCGCCTTCGGTGCTTCTCGCGATCGCGGACCCACCAATGAGGGAAACGGAGAATGACGCCGGCGAGCGCGTCTTGGTGCCGGCGACATGGAAACCGCCATCGCACACGGTATTGCCCGAGCTCCTCGAGCAAGGCCGCCAGGCCATTGCCGAATTGCTCAAGCCGGCCGGAGCCGATGGCGTGAGCTCGGTGATGATGCCCTTGATGCTCACGCAACAGATACCCGCCACCGAGGGGATGGGCGATTCCAACGCTGAGCGGTTTTTCGCAGCGATGGCCGGCGAGTACCAACGGCACCTCGCGGAAATTCCGCTCGATATCCTCAAGCTCGCGGCCGATGCGTGCGCCAAAGAATCATCGTTCTTTCCGCAAGTCGCCGATTTCTGGAAACACGCCAGGCCGAAGCTCGAGGAGCGCAAGCGCCAACAATGGCGCATCGACCGGCTCATCGAAGAGAAGCGCAAGCCGGCGAAAGCCGAGCCACCGCCTCAAGAGCCGCTCGAGCAACGATTGAGGGCGAGCATTTGGCTCGGCTGGAAACACGGCCGGCTCGACCTTGCGCAAAGAGCGGAACGCGAGCTCGCGAAGCTCGAGAACCGAGCGCCGGCGGAATGGGCAACGCCTCAAATCGTGATGCCACCGATGCCACCAGCTCGGCGCACCACCGCCAGGCAACAGGAGCAATTCATCACCGACGTTCCGATCGGCCAGGAAGAGCCACCGTTACCAACCGAAATCCCCGAATGAGGTGAACCATGCGAATCGTTGATGCGCCGGAGAACAACATAACGCTCACGCCTCCCAAGAATTGGGATGCGGAAAAGCATGGCGAGTGCGAGTCCATCCGCGCCAGCCTCGATGAGAGCGGCTACACCGTCACGCTCGAGCTCGAGCCGGAGGATATGCGGCTCTTGATGCTCGGCGGAAAGATCAAATTCAAAATGTTCGGCACACACGGCTTTCGGCCGGTGTCGTTTTGGGTGGCGCCGAGACAATGAGCGGCGCGCGCTATCGTGAGCACCGCGTGCGCACGTCGCTGCAGCGTGTCGCTCCCTCGAGCGGCACCGCCGAGGAATTCCGAGAGAAGGCGCGCGACCTTTGGCGCCAATTCGGAATCATCGTGATTTGGCCCGACCAGCACATCCCATGGCCCGAGCGCGCGATGTGCGAGAACGCCGCCACAAAGCTCTATGGCAATCGGGTGAAGTGAATGGGCAAGCGCCGTAAAGCTCGAGGCGCGGCGTTTGAACGTTCGCTCGAGGAGCAAATTGCCGAGCTCGATGAGAACGCACCGCCCGGCCCAAAGATGTGGAATAGCGCACGCGGCCTCGAGCTCGAGGCACCGAGCGCCGAGCGAATGGAATACGTGCGCAAGCGGCTCGAGCTCACCGATGCCAAGCGCCAACGCGATGCCAAGCGGCTTGCCGATCCTGGCCCGGATGAAGGCGGCCGCTATTCGCCATCACCCTATGCGGTGCAGCATGGTCACCGGGTTGAAGTCGCGCCGCAAAAGCTCCGCATCACCAAGGAGTCCGGTTTCCCCAAGCGCATCACCCCACAGAGAATGATTGATCGCTACTACACCGGAGGCCACATCGAGCCGAAGGAATGGCGCGCGGCCAACCGTCTTTGGCAACTATGGTGCGAGGCCGGCCTCAATCCCAAGATGATCGGGAGCTATTCGCCGGTGGTAGTGCAGAGCTCGGCCAATCCCGACCGCATGTTCACCGGACGGGTGAGCGCAACGGTGGACTATCTGGCGGCGATGAGCGCCGTGCCGTACCGCTCGAAAGGCGTGGTGATGCACGTGGTTATCATGGATGGCGCGGCCAGCGATTGGGCGCTAATGCGCGGAATTCGCGGCAGCGATTCGCGAGCCCATGGCATGAGCCGGTTGAGGGCCGGATTATCGGCACTTGTCGCCCATTTCGACTATTGACATTTGCGGCGGCTAAGAGGCTATATATGCGCTTGTTAGGACTTGCGCCCGCCGGCATCCCGCCGAGCGGGCGTTTTCATTGGTGCACCATGGCAGAAGCAATCGTGCACATAGCAACCTCGCTCACACTGTTGGCGTTCGCGCTCCATAGCCTCGGCGTGTTCTAACTTGGCCAGGCTCGCGACACTTCGGCCGCGCGTGGCCACTCTCGATACCTCGATCGCAGCACCACCGCCGAAGGTTGCCGACCCGATTTACCACTCCGCCGAATATGCGAAATGGAGGGCCGAGGTAATCCAGCGCGCGGGCGGGATGTGCCAAGACCCGGCTTGCACCGCTCAGCACTTCCCCGGCCAACGGCTATTCGCGGACCACATCGTTGAGCTCAAGGATGGCGGCGCACCCTTCGACGTGAGTAACGGCATGGCGCGGTGCGGCTCGAGCCACACGCGCAAGACGGCCGCGGCCAGGGCCGAGCGCAATTTGCGATAGGGGTGGGCGGGTCGAATCTCTGGCGCTTTTGGGGGCGGCAACCGCGCACGGACGCACGCGCACAATTTTTTTTGGCCGGCCGATTTCAGGGCCTTGCGCCAATTTTCCGCGGACAATTGGAGAGTCGAAAATGGCACGGCGCGGCCGTCCTAAATTCAAGCCAACGCCGGCTCAGCGCGAGAAGGTGATGCGCTTGAGGGCCGATGGGTGGAGCATCGAGCGGATTGCGCGCTCGATCGGCACCGATCACGAAACTTTAAGGGCGGCTTTCCCGGCCGAGCTCGAGCACGGCGCCGATATCAAGCGCGCCGAGCTCCTCGAGTACGCCGACAAGGCCGCCAAGAAGGGCAACGTTGCGGCGATCAAATGGCTAAGCGACCAGCGAAGCGCGGCGCGGGCCGCAAATCAGCTCGAGGAGCGCGCAAGCAAGGCGCCGGCGAGCTCGCCGGAGGTGCCAGTGGCGCCGAAGCTCGGCAAGAAGCAAGCGCAGCAACAGGCGGCGGAGAAGGTAACGGGCAAATTCGCGCCGCCGGCGCCGCCGAAACCACTACTCAACTAGCCGCACCCGAGTGGTCGACGGCGTGCCGCGATTGGGAGCGCCGAATCCTCGAGCGCCGGTCGCTCATCCCTTTCGGGCCACTCTTCCCGGCCGAGGCCGAGGCGGCGTTGAGCGTATTCAAGTCGCTTCGCGTGGTCGACTTGTCCGGCAAACCCACCTTCGGCGAGTGCGCGCCTCAATGGGTGTTCGATTTCGTGGCCGCCATCTTCGGCGCGCTCAATCCTGAAACGGCCACGCGGTTGATTGAGGAGTTTTTTCTCCTCATCGCCAAGAAGAACACCAAGAGCACCTTGGCCGCCGGCATCATGGTGACGGCGCTTTGCCGAAACTGGCGCTATGACAATGAGGCGCTCATCCTGGCGCCCACCAAAGAGGTTGCGGACAACTCATTCACGCCGGCGGCCGGCATGGTCGAGGCCGACCCGGAGCTCTCGGCGCTCTTCCACGTCAACGCCAACCTCAGGGAGATTACGCACCGCACCACCAACGCATTCCTCAAGGTGGTGGCGGCCGATAGCGATACGGTGAGCGGCAAGAAGGCGGCCTTTGTCTTGGTCGATGAGCTTTGGCTCTTCGGCAAGCGCGCGAACGCCGACGCGATGCTCAAGGAAGCGACCGGCGGACTTGTCTCGAGGCCCGAGGGCTTCGTGATCTACCTCTCGACGCAATCGGATGAGCCGCCGGCCGGCGTATTCAAATCGAAGCTCGATTATTTCCGCGAGGTGAGGGACGGCGGCATAATCGACCGCAAAAAATTGCCGGTGCTCTATGAATTCCCGCCGGCGATGCTCGAGGACGAGGGCCGGCCATACCTCAAGCCTGAAAATTTCTACATCACCAACCCGAATCTCGGCCGCTCGGTGCGGCAAGAGTGGCTCGCCGACAAGCTCGAGGAGGAAAAGCGCGGGCCGAAAGAGGGCCTCGCGCTCTTCCTGGCCAAACACCTCAATGTTGAAATCGGCATGCGCCTCCGCGCCAACCGTTGGGCCGGCGCCGATCATTGGGAAGCCGCGGCCGAGCCCGGCCTCACGTTCGAGTCCATCCTGGCGCGGAGTGAGGTGGTGGTGATGGGCGCCGATGGCGGCGGCCTAGATGACTTGCTCGGCCTCTCGCTGAAAGGCCGCGATAGCGTCACCAAGCGCACCCTCTCTTGGCATCACGCATGGGCGCGACCCGAGGTGCTCGAGCGGCGCAAATCCGAGGCGCCGCGTTTCAGGGATTTCGCCGCCGCGGGCGATATGACCATCACCAGCCGGCCAGGCCAGGACGCGGAGGAGCTCGAGGCCATCTTTCGCCGAGTGAACGATAGCGGGCTCTTGTGGAAGCTCGGCGTGGACCCGGCCGGCGTGGGCGCGATAGTCACCGCGGCGAATAACGCCGGCATCGAGGGTGACCGGGTGGTGGGCATTTCGCAGGGGTGGAAGCTCAACGGCGCCATCAAGACGATGGAGCGGGATCTCGCGGACGGCGTTGAGCGGCACTGTGGCCAACCCATGATGGCGTGGTGTGTGAGCAACGCGAAGGCCGAGCAAAGAGGCAACGCGGTGACCATCACCAAGCAAGCCGCCGGCACCGCGAAAATCGACCCGCTCATGGCGAGCTTCAATGCCACGGCGCTCATGGCGATGAACCCGCCGGCGCAAGGCAAATCATTTTGGGAAACCGCAGCGGCGGCCTAACGCGGAGCCATTGAATGAGTCTCTTCGGACGCCTATTTCGCCGCGGCGGCCAGCCTCAGGCCAAGGCCCTCGGCGATGACGCTCTCAACCTCTTGCGCGAAATCTACGGGCCGCCCGAGGTTAAGTCAGGCGCCCGCGTCAACTATGCCACCGCGCTCGAGGTGACCACGGTGCTCGCGTGCGCTCGGGTGATCGCCGAGTCGCTCTCGACCATCCCGCTCAAGATTTACCGGATGACCAAAAACGGCAACCGCGAGGAGGCAACGGACCATCCGCTATATGAGCTCTTCGACGGCAAGCCGAATGACTGGCAAGACGCTCTCGAATTCCGCGACCAAATCGGCACGCATTTGGCGTTGGTGCGAAACGCCTACGTTTTCAAGAATTACGTGCGCGGCCGCCTTGTCGAGCTCATCCCTTTCGAGCCTCAGACAGTCATGGTGACGCGCAAGCCGGATTATTCGCTCGAGTATCGCGTGACGCCGCCGATGGGCGGCCCTTCGCAAGTGTTCTCTCAGGCGCAAATCTGGCACATCCGTGCGCACCCGAATTGGTCCGGGTGGTTTTCGAGTGAGATTGTGCGGCTTGCGCGCGAGGCCATCGGCCTCGGCCTGGCCACCGAAGAAGCCCACGCCAGGCTTCACCGCAACGGCGCCAACGTGTCCGGCCTGTACTCGATCACCGGCACGCTCACCGAGGAGCAACACAAGAAGCTCACCGCGTGGCTCGAGTCGTATGTCAGCGGCTTGCACAACTCGAGCAAGCCATTGGTGCTCGATCGGGACGCCAAGTTCACGCAAATGCAAATGAGCGGCGTGGACGCTCAACACCTCGAGACTCGGCGTTTCCAGATTGAGGAGATTTGCCGCGCCATGGGCGTCTTGCCGATCATGGTGGGCCACTACGACAAGAATTCAACTTATGCGAGCGCCGAGCAAATGTTCCTGGCGCATGCGGTTTACACGGCGCGGCCATGGCATCGCCGGATTGAGAAGGCGATCGACACCTCGCTCCTCACCCTCGAGGAGCGCACCACCGGCGGCCTTTACTCGAAATTCACGGATACCGAGCTCTTGCGCGGGGCGCCGGCGACGCGAGCCGCCTACTACAACGCCGGCATCACCGGCGGTTGGCTAACGCGCAATGAGGCGCGCGGCTTCGAAGAGCTCAACCCGATTGGCGGCCTCGACGTCCCGCTCATGCCTCTCAACACCGTGGACGGCACCAAGCCGCCGGTGGCGAGCTCGGCGGAACCTCAACCCGGAGCATGAACCATGCAGCACTTCTTTGAACGGCTCGGCGAGGTGAAGTTTGCCGGCGATGAGAACGACATGACGTTCTCGGGCCATGCCGCCACGTTCGGCAATGTCGACCTCGGCGGCGACATGATCGCGCCGGGCGCTTTCAAGGACACATTGCAGGAAGCGAAGAGCACCGGCCAATGGCCGGCGATGCTTCTGCAGCACGGCGGCGGCTTCATGGGCACCGCCGAGGACCAAACCCCCATCGGCGTGTGGACCGATATGAAAGAGGACGATAAGGGCCTCCATGTCGAGGGCAAGCTCGCGCCAACCACGCGCGGCCGCGACGTGTACCAGCTCCTCAAGATGAAGCCGCGGCCGGCTATCTCCGGTATGTCGATCGGCTATATGCCGAAGGAGTGGAGCGTGCGCACGCAACCGCATGAGCCGCGGCGCACGCTCAAAAAGGTTCACCTCTTTGAAGCCTCGATAGTCACTCGCCCTATGAATCCGAAGGCGCAAATCGCCAACGTGAAGAGCGAGGCCGAGGCGATTCGCGAGTTTGAGCGGCTACTCACGCATGACGCTGGGTATAGCCGCTCTGAGGCCCGGTGCATCATCAACCAGGGCTTCAAATCCTTCCTGGCCATGCGCGACGCTGGCGGGGGGAGCGTGGAGCTCGGCGCGGTTGCCGAGCTTGCCCAAACCATCCGCAACACTTTCAAGTGAGGACTTCAATGCACACGCACGGCATCGAATTCAAGGACGGCGGCTCGCCGCCCACCGCCGAGGAATTCAAGAAGGTCACCGAGGAGCTCGGCAAGGCTTTCGCCGAATTCAAGAAGGCGAATGAGGATGCGCTCGCCAAGCGCGACTCGCTCACCGAGGAGAAGCTCAACAAGATCAACAAGACCCTCGATGAGCTCTCGGAGAAGAAGGCCGCCATGGACAAGGTGGCCGCCGAATTCACCAAGCGCGCCGACGAAATCGAAAAGCGCATGAACCGGCCCGGCGCACCCGGCACCGAGGAAGGCGCGAAGCTCGAGCTCGAGCTCAAGAGCTTCAACGCTCACCGCACCGGCGCCTTTGTCCAGGCCGGCCGGCCCGTCCCGCCGGCAATGGACCTCGAGGGCTACGGCCATTACAAGGCCGCTTTCAAGAGCCTCATGGCGCGCGGCGACAAGCAGATCAACGCCGACGAACAGAAGGCGTTGGCCGCCGGCGTGCAGCCGGATGGCGGTTATGTCATTCCCGCCGATACCACCGGCCGGATTGTCACCCGCATTTTCGAAACCTCGCCCATTCGCTCCATCGCGTCGGTTCAGGCGATTTCGAGCGATCGGCTCAAGGGCCTCAAGGACACCGACCAGGCCGCCACCGGCGGTTGGGTGGCCGAGACGGCATCGCGCGGCGAGACGGGCACGCCGCAGCTCGGCGAGTGGGAAATCGTCCCGGCGGAGCAATACGCATCGCCGAAGGCGACTCAGACTCTCCTCGAGGATGCGGCTATCGACATCGAGGGGTGGCTCGCGAACAAGGTGAGCGACATTCTCACCCGCACCGAGAATGCCGCTTTCGTGAACGGCACCGGCGCCGGCCAGCCACGTGGCATTTTCACCTATCCGGTGAGCACCACGACGGACGCCACGCGCGCGTGGGGCACTTTCGAGTACATCCCCACCGGCGCGGACGGTGACCTCACCTCGGCGGACTGCCTATTCAACATCGTGCAGGAAATGAAAACGGGCTACCTGCAGAATGCACAGTGGCTCACCCGCCGCGAGGTGGTGGCCAAGGTGCGCAAGCTCAAGGACTCGCAGAATCGCTATCTGTGGGAGCCGAGCTTGCAGAAGGGCACGCCGCAGACTCTCCTCGAGTACCCCATCACCATCGCTCAGGACGTGCCGGCGATCGCCGACAATTCCCTCTCCATGGCGTTCGGCGACTTCCAGCAGGGCTACCAGATCGTCGATCGGCTCGGCATCACCGTGCTCCGCGATCCGTACACCGCCAAGCCTTACGTGGTGTTCTACACGCGCAAGCGCACCGGCGGCGACGTGCTCCAATTCGAGTGCATCAAGTTCCTCAAGTTCCACTCGACCTAACACCGGGCGGGCGTAAACCCGCCGGCCCTCGCGCGGCGGCGTGGCCTTAAAGAGCCGCCGCAATCTCTTTCCCTTCTCTCTTTTCGCGGAGACTTCCCTTGAAGGACATCTTTAACCTCAACCACATCGTGCCGGTTATCACGCCGGTGGTGGTTACCGACAACACCGCTCAGGTGGGCGCCATCATCGACCGCCAGGGCTTCGACTCGCTCTTCTACGCGATCGTAACGGGCACTCTCGCCGACGCCGATGCCACCTTTGCCGTGACCATGGATCACGGCGACAAGTCGGACTTGTCCGACGCGGTGGCGTGCGGCGCCGACGACCTCATCGGCGCCACCTCGGACGGCAAGACGGCGCTCCAAAACGCGAGCTTCGATTTCTCGGCCGATGGCAAGTGCCGCAAGCTCGGTTATCGCGGCGGCAAGCGCTACACGCGCTTGACCATCACGCCGAGCGCCAATACCGGCAACGCGCCGATGGCCGCGGTGGCCGTGCTCGGCCATGCCAACGTGTCGCCGACCGCCAACCCGCCGCAGTAAGCGGCTCGCGGTTGACTGAAACGCCGCCGCTCGCGAGGGCGGCGGCGCTCTCTTCTCGGCCGAGGGTAGGGCATGCGCACATTTCCCGATCTACTCGAAACGGTGGTGCCGGTGGCGAACGCCGCCGCGCGCCAGCTCACCACCGTGGCCAACGTCAAAGCCATGCTCGGGATTACCGACACCTCGAGCGATACGCTCCTCGGCCAGCTCATCGACCGCGTGAGCGGACAGATAGCGGGATATTGC
>Ga0070741_10005992_pt1 | contig 26428 bp, 24 predicted proteins | sample Coa_R1_4_FD_66440 | JGI IMG/M metagenome (GOLD analysis project Ga0070741, IMG submission 66440) | Surface soil microbial communities from Centralia Pennsylvania, which are recovering from an underground coalmine fire - Coalmine... | ecosystem: Environmental > Terrestrial > Soil > Unclassified ... | reverse complement strand
CGTCGTGGCCCCGTTCGGCGTCGGCCACGAGCCCCGACACGCCCCGCCGATTGGCCTCCGTCACCGAGACGATGTCGGTATCACGCACCAGAGTCATACCCGAATTCTACATAGAACTCTAAGTAGAATCTAGAGGAACGCTCGTTCGATCTCGGGCCCAGCGTCCCCTCGGTCGCCGGCCTCCGGCCGGCTCCCGCCTGACCGGACTCCTCGCCCTGGACGTGGCGATACCAGCCGCGGCACGAACCGTCACGTCCACACCAATGCACTGCGGCGCGGGCCCCGGCTCACCGCGAACTGGGCCAAGACGGGCGTCCGGCCGCTACCACGACCATTCCACCAGCCACTCTTGTCACACCTCAGAGGACACGGTCCTACCGGCTAGCTCCTTGGCGTCTCGTTCTAAAACCCAGTACCACATTTGGAAAATGCTGGAGCTGAGATTTGGTTAATGCTGGGCTACTTTTCACGCAGCCTCGCCTGATCTCCGCGTCTCCCTCAGCCAGTTTCTTAAGGACGCTCAAGAGCCTCTCAAGATCAGCGCAGCGTTGCCCGATCCCAAGGGTCCAGCCTCCGTTCATGACTGCCAAGGTCGTGACCGCAGGAAGCACCGGCCCGGATACGGCCTAGCCCGACCCGAGGCGACTGGTCACAGGTTTTGCAGACCAGGAAAGGAACCGCTGTGCTTCGACGCGCCCTCAAGCACGCCACCCTCGCTGTGGTGATGCTCATCCCGACCATCGCCGGCGTTGTCGCGCAGGCGCCCGCCGCCCACGCCACGACGACACCGATCTCCGGTTCCCCTTTCCGGGGCGGCGCCCAAGTGAACGCCAGTTACGGCGACACTACGATCTCGATGGCTGCCTGGACCATCCCGACCGGGACCTACACCTGCAACACCTCGGACGCCTACACCGCTGCCGACCGGACCAACTGGCTCTATGTCCCCGGCACCCAGGTCAACCTGTGCCTGGACTGGAAATCGCAGGCCACCGACGGCGTCGAGGACTTCCACTGGTACCTCGCCACCCTCCACATCGTTGACCCCACTGGGACCGACCACATCCTCGCCGACGAGTCGAACGACGGCACCGACTACGGAAACTTCAACTCGGCCGTTTTCGGCGCCGGGTTCTTCACGACGCAGCAGATCTACAACTCCGGAGGCGGCGCCGTGGTTGGCTCGTACCGGATCTACCTCACGCTCCTGGTTGACGCCAACAAGGCGTGCGGCGCCGGGGATGGGACCTACGCTACCTGCGACAGCACCGGCGGCGGCAGCCCAGCGTCGTTCGCCGGCGGCTACGTGGACGCCAGCAATGGGCTCATGGCCGGCGAAGATCCGTCGAGCAACACGACACCCGCAGCCTCGGACGAGGCAGCCCTTGAGACTGACGGCACCTACGTCGGTAAGAACATGCCCATCGTGCGGGAGTTCAACGCCAGCCTGAGTGCGCCCGCCAGCAAGATCGGCACCCTGGCGAGCCACGGCCGCCTCGTCATCTACTCCTGGGCGCCGAAGAACTACACCCCGACCAGTGGGCACAGCGCCTGGTACGACATCGCCAACGGCACGCTCGATAGCTCGCTGACGACGTGGCTCACCACCCTGAAGAACGACGCCACCGCCAGCGGTGCGCCGGGCGACATGCTGGTGACGATCTCCCACGAGCCGCACGACAACGCCACGGACTGGCCCACCGAGGGCACGAACAACAACTGCACCGTCAACACGACGACCTGCTTCGGTAGTGTGCGAGAGTTCCGGGCGATGCTGACGCACCTGCACGACCTGATCCACACCCTCGGCTTCGACAGCGTCCTGAAGACCATCTACATCGCCACCGACAACAACGCCGTAACTCATGGCAACGACGGCACCGGCACCGGTGACTACATCGGCGGCGGCGACACCATGTATCCGGGCAACACGCACCGTACCTGCCACCTGACAGGCTCGACGCCAGACTGCCTCGCCAGCAACGTGGACTACGTCGGCTACGACCTGTACAACTACTACCAGTATTGGGCTGGACACGCCCCGACGTACCACAACGGGACCTGGGAGCCGATGAAGGACAAGCTGCTCACGGATGACTCGGTCCACGGCGAGGGCGTGGCCCTGGTGGCGGACCGGATCGGCAAGCAGTTCTTCCTGCCCGAGCTGGGGTCGCACCCCGGCTGCATCAACAGCGACGCCGAAGAGGGGTGCCAGGTCAGCGGCCAGGCACACTCCACGGAGAACGGTCAGCCGGCCACTCGAGACGATTGGTTCAACAACGGCGTCCGGGCCATTGAGCAGAGCACCACGGTCCTGAAGTGGATGCGTGGCTGGTCGTACTACCACAAGCTCGACGCCTGGGACTGGCGGTTCATGCAGGACAGTAACCAGACCTCTGGCACGCTGGACACGTTCCACCAGCGGGGCACCAGCGGCTGGGAGACGAGCGTGGCAGGCAATCCGCTGTTCAGCTCCACCGCCCTCGGCGTCTAGCCTCGGGCAGGAATAAGCCCCCGTCACCCAGCTTCGGGTGACGGGGCTTCGACGTGTCTTCGGTCAGCCGCACCTGGCGGGGTCGGCCACCGCCGGGTCCCGCACGTCCTTGTAGCTGTAGACCCACAGCACGGCCGACTCGTCGGAGCACTGGTTGCCGGGGCCGAGCCGCGCCCAATCGAAGGACTCGGACCCGGTCCACTTGGCGGTCTGCTTCTTGGCCCAGTTGAAGTGGGCGCCCGGCGCCAGCTCCAGCATGGCGTCCGGGGCGCTGCTGCCGTACTCGGGGCCGAGGGCGATGTCGAGCCACTGGGTGCGGCAGGGGTTCTCGGCGGCGAGCTGAGGTCCGGCGCCCCAGACCTGGGCGCTCTTACCCGAGCCGTCGTTGCAGGGGTACGTCTGGGCGGCCGGCTTCTTGGGGACGGCAGCGCCGGCGGGCATGGTCACGATGGCGAGCGAGGCCGCGACGATGAGCGCCGCGGTAAGGGGCTTCTTCAACACGGACTCCAAGTTCGGGGGGTTACGGCAGCAGTAGTTTCGTCCTGGTATTCGCCTCTCCCTGCGCGCCGTCACATCTTGCCCGAAATGGATAGGCAGGAAATGGAAGGCCGTCTTGATACCATGAGTCGCTCGTCATCTGTTCGTAATATTGGCCGGATTTCAGTGGTGATTTGCATGGAAAGCGCAAAGGGCCGCGTCATCTCGAACAAGCTGGTAAGCCCCCGGCACGCCTCTGCTACCAGCGGCCGGCGCGGCCGCGTACCCGCCGGCCAACGCTTCGGCCTCTGCCCCGCCCGGGGAGCGGTTCTTCGCGATGAGGAAATAGGGGGCGCTTCCGCCTAACCCCCGGGGGGCCCGCGGGTCGCCTGTTCAGAGTTGACCAACTCTGAACACAGCGACGAAAGAGGCCCTGTGGAAAACGGCCAGGCGGGTGCGCCCCCGCGGCGGGCGATCGGCTACAGCCGGGTCAGCGCCGGCCAACAGGTGGAATCCGGCCTCGGGATGGACGCCCAACGGACAGCCATCGAAGCCGAGGCGACCACTGGGGAGCCTCCGCCTCTGTCATCCGTCCATACCCCGGTAGAGGAACCGGTCGAGGGGGTCGTTGAGGTGGAACATGGCCAGGGCCCGGCCGGTAAGTCGCTGGTAGGCGGCTTCCTGGTCGCTGGTCAGGACGACGGGACCGGGGCCGGCGTCGGCAAGGACGTGGGTGAGGGTGCGGGTGTCGTCGTCGGGGGCGCGAGGAGGCCGTGGGCTCGGGCGAAGTCGGCCAGGAGTTCGACTAGACGAACACCCGCCCTAGCCGGCTCAGCGTTCGGGGGTCCGAGGGGGCAGCGCCCCCTTCTCCTCACTGCGGAGAATCGTTCACCGCGCGGGGCAGAGGCCGAAGCGGTTGGCCGGTGGGTACGGGGCCCCGCCGGTCGCTGCTAGCGGAGGCGGTCAGGGACCAACCCGCCCCACCGCACCACCCGGCCCCGCTTGGCTTGTTGGTCCTCGATGTTCTCGATGGTCAGGCGACGGCGGCCAACGCTTCGGGCGGGTAGGGCCGAACCCGGACCCGCTCCTTGGCTCCCACGCCCTGGGCGGCGGCCGTGACCGTGCCGGCGGCGGTGGGGACGGCGAAGTAGATGACGTCGTCGTAGCGGCTGAGCAGTCCCCGGAGGATGTCTTCGACCCGGCCCCGGGTCTTGCGGGTCAGTTCCACCTCGATGGCGCTGCGCCAGACCCGCCCGGTGCCGTCGGTGGAGGTAATCACCCCGTCGGGGAGGTGGTCCCGGCGACCGCCGGCGGGGTGGTCGAGGGCCTCGCGCAGTTCCCGTTCGCTGACCCATCCGAAGGACGGGTTCGTCCGCTCGGCGTAGGCCCGGACCAGACCGACGGCGTGGCGGTGGGTCACGGTGGCGAACGTCGGGGCGCTGGCCCGCCACGACAGACCGGCGGCGGCCATCCCGTCGGTGGTGAGCCACACCGTGGCCGGCGTGTTGGCCCGGAACCGTTCGCTGACCACCAACCCGGCCGCCCGCCAGGCCGCGATCCGCCGCTGCGCCACCCACGGCACCACCTGGCCGGCGACCTGGACCGCCGGGTCAGTGGAGTGGCGGGCCATGAGCATGGCCAGCAGGTCACCCCGACAGCAGTACTGCTCCCCGATCCAGCCCAGCAGGGCCACGTCTCGATCGGTGAGCTGCAACCCCACCCGCCGCCGGCCGGTCGCCGCCAACCCCTGGGGAGCTCCGCCCGCCGCCTGCATTGCAGTCATGGCTTGTCACACCTCCACGAACAATCGCCTTGTCGTCCTGGAGCACGGAGACCACCGCCTCGGCAGTCCAAGCGAAGCTGGGAGGGGGTGGTCTCCGTGCGGAAGGACGACCCCACCAGCATGAACGCCGGGTGTGACAAGCCATGACGCCCAAACACCCCAATACGGCGGGCGGCGGGCCCGGCCACCACAAAAACCACCAGCCCGACCACCAGGACAAACCGGACAGCGACCCGGCTGGAGGCACCCGAGAGGTCGAGGTACTACGACGCCGGCACGACCTCGTCGCGGTGCACCAGCCGGGCGATGCGGGTGCGCAGGTCGGTCGTCTCGGGCGGCGCGGGGAGCATCGCTGCGGAGGTTGTCGGTGGGTCACCGGCGGGTTGCCAGCCCGCCGCCACCGCCGCTCGCAACGCCACCGGCACCGGCCCGGGGAACACAGCGATCGCCGACCGGCACCAGCCCACCACTGTCCGGGTGAGCGCCAGCGGGGAGCGGGCCAGGGGGCCGGCGAGGCCGGAGCCGACGAGATCCACGAGGTCGACGAGGAGGTCGTCGTCGAGGACCGCGGACACCGCCGAGGCCTCGACGACGAACCGGTCGGTGTCGGCCTGGGCGGTGGCTTCAGCCGCCCGACGCGCTGCGGTGGCCGCCTCGAGGTCGGCCGCCCGCCGGGCCGCAGCGGCGGCCTGCTCAGCGGCCACGACACGATCGGTCTCGGCCCGCGGGTTAGCGCCGACGGCCCGCAGGGTCGTCCCGCCGGGACGGCGGCGGGGGGTTCGGAACGTTCCCGTTGGCCCCCCCGCTGTGCGGGGGGGTTGGGGGGGAAATTCTTGATCTTGTTCTTCTTTTGGGGCCGCACCCATGCGGCCGGGGTCACCGCACCCATGCGGCGGGGCCGGCCGCACCGGCACCACCGGGGAGGTCGCACCACCACGGCCAGGACCCGAGTGGGCGACCGTGCCTCGGACCAGGGCGACCGGAGGCGACAGTCGCACCCAATACACGTTGGCCAGCTGGCCCCGCTCGGTTTCGAACTGCGTCTGCTTCTCGACCGCGCCGATCCGGATCAGTTCGGCCAGGCGTCGGTCGACCGTGTCGACACTCACCCGACCACCGGCGGCCAGCTGAGCCCGGCTCACGGGCCGCGTCGGACCCTCCCGGCCGGCCACCAGGTCGTGGAGCATGCAGTAGAGGACCTTGGCGCCGTCGCTGACCTCGGAGTGGAGGAGCCAGCGGGGCAGCATCACGAACGGCGCCCGCTCCGCGCCAAGCTGCAATGTTTCGACCGCGGTCATGCCGCCCTCCCCCAATGCTGAGTCCGCAGCTCGACTAGCCGCAACCGGCGACGGTCTTCGGCCGCACGGGCCGCGCAACGCGGTGAGCAGTACCGGCGGGGCAGACCCCGGGCCGGGCCGCCGTCATAGGCGAACCACAGATCGAACAGCTCCGCGCAGCGGTCGCACCATCTGAGCGGCGGGCCGTCGAGCACCCAGAGGTACCGCTCGATGTTGTAGGCGTTGGCGGGGTCGGCGGCGACGGCCGCGACGAGCTGAGAGAAATAGTCGTGTCGGGGGTCCGCAGGCTGCGTTTCGTACCCAGCGGATGGGCGTCTTTTGATAACCTGCTGGTGGTTGTCAAACACCAGGGGAAGTCCTTTCCTCGCTGCCGGACCCGGGATCGCACCCCGGGTCCGTTGGTTTTCAGACGGTGTTCGGCAGCTCCTTCAAGAAGACGTGGCCGGCCTCGGTCAGATAGCAGTGGGCGGGATCTTTCGGGTCCCAGTCCTCACGGCGCCGCTCGACCAGGCCCTCGCGGTCGAGATATTGCATCCAACCGAGAACCGTCCGGCGCGCACGCCCGAGAACTTCTGCGACCTCGAGGGCAGAGATCCCCGGATGGTCGGCGATGAGGTCGAGCACGGCTCGGAGATGCTCGGGCCGCAACGCCGGTCTCGCCCCCCGCCGCACCGGCCGGTAGTTGGCGGCGAACCGTTCAAGGTCCGCCTTGTCCACCATCCACCGCTGGCCCCACTTCCGGGCCGGAAGCTGCCCCTCGAGGACCAGAACGTTGGCCCCTTTCCGGGTCACACCGAGCCGGCGAGCAGCTGCCGACAGGTCGACGAAGGACTGGTCGTCGGATCGCTCCACCGCCGCTTCCATAGGCCCCGCCTTCCACAGAAGTTCACACGTGTAATTCCAATCATTCCGCGCGCGGCCTCGCGAGTGGTGGATTTCCCCAGAATTTTTTCGGGCGCCCTCGGATTCTCCCTGGACGGTTTAGAGCTTCGATGTTGAGCGATCGAAGGCGCGCTCCAGCAGCATGGTGACCGCGCCGGAGCGGGAGACGCCGAGGCGTCGGGCGAGCTCGTCGAGCTGATCGCGTTCGTGGTCGGTGAGGTAGAGCTGACATTGGGTGGGGTCTTCGACTCGGACCCGTCGTCGAGCGAGTCTCCCGTGGCCACATGCGAGGTCGCCGCCGTGGGCGTGGAGGGCCTCGATGACAAGGTCTCCTTTGAAACGGGCCTGCTGCTCTGCTTCGACGCGCAGCAGACGGTGCAGCCGTGCCGGGATCGACGTCGTCAACTTGCGACGGGGCGCGTCGTCCCACTCCCCCACCGGCATGCTCGTCGAGGGTGCCGGCGCGGCCGCCTTCGTGTTCGCAGCCTTTCCCGGCGCTGAGCGTTCGGGAGGCGGAGCGATGCCGACCGTGCGGGGCGGAGGTGGCTGGAAGGCCGAGAGGTCGCGTTTCATTGCCCGACGACCTCGAGCTCGGCGGCCCGCCGGGTCGTAAATGCGGTGAGGATCTCGTTCGTGAGGGCCTGGTAGTCCTCGGCGAGGCCATTGGCCGAACGGGAGTACCGCCTAGCGCTGCGGTCCTCGAACCAACGCGGGGCTTGGGTGGCGGCCGTCTCGTACTCGTAGGCCAGCACGCCGAGTTCTCGCATGTCGCCGGGGCCCATGCGGGAATTGCGGATGAACGTGTCAAACACCGGCGCTGCCCCGTCGAGGTCTGCGGTGAGTCGTTCCCGGACGCGGCGTACGACCGCGGAGTCGTTTTTGCCGAAGTCGAACAGCACCACGCCGAGCAGTTCGATCGACGGGTTGCCGGCGCTGCGGACCTGGGCGAAGCGGCGGGCGACCTTGACCAGCCCGTCGAGGGAACCGGAGTCGCCCCGGGTCGGAATGACCAGGAAGCGGGCGGCCATGAGGGCGGCGTCGAGGAGCACGCCGCTTGAGGGTGGGCAGTCGATCAGGACCAGCTGATAGTCATCGACCCGCCCCAGCACGTCGGCCAGCGACTGCACGGCGGCTTGATCGCGTTGCTGGCGGGTGGTCAGGATCGCCTCGAGCTCCTCGGTTGCCTCTCCCCCGGCGATGACATCCAGACCCGGCCGCACGTCCCGCAGGACGGCCGGACCGGTGCCACCCACGACGGCCTGCAACAGTCCCCGGCCCCGGTCGCTGCGGCCGTCATCGTTGTAGCCGAGGTCATTGCCGAGATTGCCCTGGGCATCGAGGTCAACGGCCAGAACCCGCCAGCCCGACAGCGCCGCGATGCCGGCCACGTTGGCCGTCACCGACGTCTTGCCTACCCCGCCCTTGCCGTTCGCCACCGCCACGACATTAGGTAGCGCCATGTGCCCCTCCTCGAACAGCGACAACATCAGTTGACGGCTGTCACGGTACGGGCTGGGAACTGGCCGACAGTGGATACCGGACCGCCGTGGAGTCGTCCGCTTGTGACTGCAGGACCGGCCGACGGCAGCGACGTGGTGGTCAGCGAACTGCCCGACGACGATTAACGGACCGCCCTAGGACCGCCATAGAACCGGCGCAGCGTCGCGCCCCTCCGGGCTGGGTTGCTATTCCTCGCCGGGGACGATCCGTCGCCTCGGCGGAGCAAGCTTTGGGTCTGCCGCGGAGAAGGCGGCGGCGACCGGTGATGACTCGACGTTCGGTGCTGACACCGGAATGGCGTCAGCAGGCTGGGCCGTCATCTCGTCAGTTTCGATGGCCTCAGCGCTGACCGCCGACTTTGTGTTCGGCAGCGGGGCGGTGAGCGCGTCGGTGATGACCGGTGCGGCTGTGCGGGTGACGGCGACCTTGGCGGCCTGGCCGCCGTGGACGATCCAGGCCACGCCGGGGGGGAGGGAGCGCAGGTCGTTGGGGTCGATGCGGTAGGCGTCTTGCATCCGCAGGGACCCTGCGCCGGTGGCGGCTGTGCCGTCGAGCTGGTGGGACCGCTCGGCCCGTTTGATGGTGCCGGCCCGGGTGACGACGGGGTCGGGGTTGGCGACGCGGTGGGCGATGATCGTGGCCGCGGCGGCCAGGAGCCGGTCGGCTTCTCGGGCGTCGTCGTGGAGGCCTTCGGGGGACTGGGCGGCGATGATGATCCCGGCGCCGAAGGAGCGGAGGCGTTCGACGAGGGCGGCGGCGTTGGGGAGCCGGAGGGCGGAGAACTCATCGACGAGGAGGAGGGTGCGCCGGTCGGGGGGTTTGCGGGCGGCGGCGTAGTGGGCGAAGTCCTCGACCAGGAAGCGGGCGAGGCGGGGGGCGTCGTCGCCGAGGGCGACCCCGTCGAGGAGGAGATAGGACGCCCGGGTGTCTTCGTAGGCCCAGGTGCCGTCGAGGCCGCCGGCGGCGACGGCGGCGAAGGCCCGGTAGCGGGCCAGGGTGCCCCGCCGCACGTTCGGGTCGAGGCCGTCGAGGTTGGCACTGGTCAGGGCGGCCAGCAGGGCGGGGAGGGAGCGGGGCGGCCCGCCGGGGCCGTCGATGAGGTGGGCGAGGAGGTCCCGGGCGCCGTCGGCGTAGTAGGGCTCGGTGTAGTCGATGATCCGGGCGAGGCGGTTGCGCAGGGCGGCGGGGTCGCCCCGCCAGCCGTCGTACGCCTCGGCCGGGAACAGCTTCGGCTCGATGCCGTAGGCGGCGCAGAGGCCGGCGAAGCGGGCCGCGGTACCGGGGTCGCCTTTGGCGTCGATGAAGTGGACGTCAAACCCTTGGGTGAGGCCGATCTCGGCCAGGCGCAGCAGCGTCTCGGTCTTGCCGGCGCCGGGCAGGCCGACCAGGACGGTGCCGAGGCCCAGCAGGGGGGTGGGGATGGTGGCCCACCGGCCGGTGTGCCAGTCGTGCAGGTCACCGTCGATCCACGCTCCCAGCACCGGGTGGCCCGTGCGGCCGACGGTGAGGGGGGCGGCGCAGGCGGTTTTGCGGACCCGGTTGGCGTGGTGGCGGTTATGGCGCTGGCGGCGCCGTTGGGCGCCGGGGGAGAGTTCGTGGGCGGGGGAGGAGCCGATCCACTCGATGATCAGGCCGGCGCCGAGGAGCCCGCCACCGATCGACAGTGGCGTGGCGTGGGCCAGCCAGGCCGCCCACCGGTGGGCGGCGAGGTCGGCGAGGGCGGGGCCGTGGGGCGCGTGGGTGAAGAGCTCCCGCAGGCCGAGGGCGTGCCAGGCGAAGACGCCGCCCCGGTGGCCGCTGATGGCCCACCCGAGTGCCCAGCCGGCGACGAGGATGGCGGCGCCGGGGAGGGCCAGGGTCCACCAGCGCCAACCCCGCCGCGTCCCGACCCAGTAGGCCACGGCGAGGACGGGCAGCGCCGGGGCGGCGATCACGACGGCCAGGGCGACGAGGCCGACCCGGAACATGAGGTTGATGAAGACGTCGGAGGGGGCCATGCCCGGCGGGTACATCCCTGCTCCCGACATGGCTCCGCCTGGCGGCGGAAGCGTGCTGCCCATGGCGGGCGGGTAGCCACGGGCCCGAGGGTCCTGGACGCGGGGGTCGAAGCGGGGATCGGCGTTCACGGTGATTACCTCGTGGGGGGTGTGTCGGCGACCCCTCTGTGGGGGGCCGCCGACGGTGTGGGTCAGGCGGCGTCGGCGGCCGGCTCGGGTTTGGTGCGGTCGCCGGCGAGGAAGGTGACCTCGTCGGCGATGATCTGGAGGCGGGTGCGCTTCGTGCCGTCCTCGGCGATCCAGTCGTTCTGCTCCAGGCGGCCGCAGACGGCGACCTGGCGGCCCTTGGTGAGATGGTCGGCGACGCTGCGGGCCAGGCCGTGGAAGGTGACCACCTCGACGAAGACGGCGCCGGTCCTCGCCGTCAGAGCGGCGGCGGCGAGGCACGGCCAGCCGGAACGTGGCGGCTTCGTGCTTCTCGCCGGCCCGGGTTGCCGGGCGGGTGGCCACCCGGCCGATGAGCGAGACGGCGTTCACGTGGTTTCCTCCTTCGGAAAGGGTGGGATGGGCTGGTTCGTGGCCGGCCTGTGACGGTCGGGGAGCAGGGAGGCGGGCAGGGGGCGCCGCAGGGGAGCGAGGACCCGAGAACGGACCCCCGGGCAGTGGAGGCCCGCAGCGGCCCTTGCCGGTCGACCGACCCGGCCGCAGGGTGGTCGGGCAGCAACCCGCCCAACCCGCCCGGCGGCGAGGCGGAACCGCAACACCGTTGGTCGCTCCACGGCCCGTGGTCAGCCCGGTGCCAGTACGGGCGGCGGGTGGCGGGGGTGGAAGGGGGCGTGGGCGAGGATGGGGGCGAGGTCGTCGAGGCGGTAGCGGCGATGGCCGCCGTCGGTGATGGTGGTGACGGGGAGGCGTTCTTCGTCGGTCCAGCGGTTGATGGTCTTGCGGCCCACGCCGAGGAGGGCGGCGACCTGGCTGGCGGTGAGGAGCAGCTCGGCGGGGGTGGTGGGCTGGCTCACAGGGGGCTGCTCCTTTTCAGGCGGCCGCGCCGACGGCGTCGGCCTCGGCGGCGCTGGACATGCGGCTGTCGGTATCGACCAGGTGGCGTTCGCCGGGGGCGAGACGGTGCTCAACCAGGAAGGACCGGCCGCCGACTTTCCAGAGGGCTTCGCCCCGGCGGAGGGCGGGGAGCATGGCTGCTTCGGTGTCGGTCAGGCCGAGCAGCTCCTGGCACCGTTCCACTTCGGAAGGGGGCTGGGCGTAGATGATGCGGGTTTCGGCGTCGGCGAGGAGGCCTTCGACGAGGCGGACCTGATGACTTCCGGCCGCGCCGGCGGCGCCGAGGTCGCTGAGGCGGTGCATGACGAGGATGTTCTGCACCCCCAAGGATCTCGACAGCTTGAAGCTCTGTTGCATCCAGGCGGCGATGGCCACGTCGCCGAACATGCGCCAGGCCTCGTCCATGACCACTACCCGGCGGGTGGCGGTGTCGGTGGTGAGGGCGGCCTGGAGCCAGGCGGCCACGCAGGTCATGACGACGGGGAGGGCGGGGGAGTGGTAGACGCCGGAGAGGTCGACGACCAGCAGCGGCGCCTGGAAGTCCACGCCGGCGGTGGTGGGCCCGTCGAACATGCCGGCCAGCGCCCCTTCGCAGAGCCGGCGTAGCTCCAGGGCAACGTCCCGGGCGGAGGCGGCCAGGGCGGCCGGGGTGGTGTGGATCTGGGCCGCGGTGGCGGCGTCGGGGTCGAAGAGGGCCTCGACGACGGCGGGGAGGGTGGCCTCGGCCCGGCCCGACCGGGCGGCGGCGATGGCCAGTTCGAGGGCGCTGCGTTCTTCGGGGTGCAGTGGCCGGTGCAGGGCGGTGGCGGCCAGGGCCTCGACGAGCTCGGCCTGTTCCCGGGCGGGGGAGCGAGCGTCGAGGGGATTGAGGCGCAGCCGCCCGCCGGGCTCGAGCCGCAACGGGGTCACGCCCAGCGCTTGGGCGAGGGGGCCGTATTCGCCTTTGACGTCGAAGGCCACGCCTTTGCGGCCGTGGAGGACCTGGCGGGCCAGCAGCGTCTTGACGCAGGCCGACTTGCCCCGGCCGATCTGGCCGACGACCACGGCGTTGGTGCCGGTGATGACCTTGGCCTGGTAGAGCTGCCAGGGGTCGTAGCAGAACGACGAGCCGTAGAGGTCCCGGCCGATGTAGACCTGCCCGCAGGGCAGACCCCCTTCGGCCACGAACGGATAGGCGGCCTGGAGGTGGGCGGTGGTAGCCCGATGGGCCGCCGGCGGCTGGACCACACCATCGGGGCGGGTGAAGCGGCTAGTGAGGCTCATCAGGCCGCCACCCCCGCCCGACGCAACTGGGCCCGGGCGTTCCTGACCGCCCGCCAGTCCGACGGGCTCTGATGGACCAGCACCTGGGTGGCCCCGTCGGGGGAGCGGAGCATGAACCCTTTGCGGGTCGGCACCGCCCGCCACCCCACCCCGGTGGCAGCACCGATCAGGGCCCGCAGGGCAGCGGGGGTCTGATGATCGCGGCTCACCGGAGGCCCCGGCAGAGGGGGAGGGTCCAGGTGAAGGCCTGGGCTTGCTGGCCGCGGAGGCGGGTGAGCTGGAGGTTGGCTTTTTGGGCGTGGTGCTCGACGTCGCCGCAGGCGTCCTCGAGGTCATCTGCCGTGGCGGCAGAGACGGTGATGTAGCCGGAGAAGCGGTATTCGCCGTGTCCGTCGGCCAGTTCTTCTTCCCGCTCCGCGGTTCCTTCGGCCTGGCGGCGCCGGCGGGCGGTGGGCAGGAAGCCCAGGCGGCGGCGGAGTTCGTCGTCGGCGTGGTCGTGGGTCCGGGCGGCTTCGACCTGGCGGATGGCCTCGGAGGGGGCCATCGGCTCGGCGATCACGGCCACGGTGCGGGCCGCGGTGGTGCCGAGGAGGAACTTGGACAGGAACCGGGGCGCCACGGGGATGCGGGGCCATTCCTCCACCCAGTAGGTGGCGTGCAGGGTGCCGTCGGCCCGGTAGCCGGCCCACGATTCCTCGGTGGCGGCCGGCCAGGCACTGTTGGCGCAGAGCCCTTCTTCCCGCCCGGGGGTGGCGGCGAGGGCGGACAGCGCCGGGCGGGCCGAGGGGTCGAAACCCACCCGCAGCACGTGGGCCAGCTGGCGGGGCCCGAGGACGCCGGTGACGGGGATGTCGGCGGCGGCCAGGCCGTCGGCCAGGGTGGCCACCTCCCGGCGCAGCACGGCCAGGGCGCCGGGGTCGCCGCCGCCGCCCGCTTTGACGAGGCGGGGGGCCCGGGTGGCGTCGATCTGGATGGCCACGAACGTCTCGTGGGCCTGGGTGACCGGTCCGGCCGCTTCGACCAGGTCCAAGTAGGTGGCGGCCAGGGGGTGGGTGTCGGGGACGGCCAGGCCGGCCCGGGCGGCCCGGACCAGCGCCCCGCCGTCGGCGGGGGTGGTGCGTTCTACCCACTGCAGCCGGCTGACCGGGGACCCTTCCCGGGCCAGGCCGGCCAGCACCCCACCCCACCCGGCCAGGCGCCGTGCCTGTTCGTCCCGGTCGCACAGGGCGAAAGACTGGGGCCGGACCTGGACGACGGCGGTGTAGCAGACCGCCTCGCGCAGCACCCCCATCAGCTCCCCATGCGGCCCGACGGTGTCGAGCATCCGCACGGTGTTGAGGGCGGGCGGGAGATGCGGCCGGGTCGGGCCACCTCCCAGCGAGGGGTGGCCCAGGGTAGGGGCGTCGTTGCGCCATATCCGTCCGCCGCTGAGGGTGCGGACCCAGTAGGTGACCCAGATCGGCGCCCACTGCTCGACCGTGCGGCCCCGCAGCGGCTTGAACGCCACCCACAGCCCACCGCCCAGCCCGGCCGCCGCCCACCAGATGGCATGGGGGACGCCGGCGACCAGGGCGGCGATGGCCACCACGGCGGCGGCGACCACCACGCCGACCTGGCCTTTGCGCAGCCCGGCGATCAGCCCCCGCCGCTCCAGCGGCCCGAACCGATAGGTCGGCCCCGCGTCAGCGCTACTCGTCGTCGTTGTGGCCATGGCCGTGGTCTCCTGTTCCGTGCACGTCGTCGAAACGCCGTTCCGGGGGCGCCGGCGGCGGGGGCGGCCCACCCGAGGGGCCCCGCCCCGCCGGCCGGGAACCGTTCCCAGTACTGGAATTGGCGGCCCCGCCGATCTGCGGGAGGCTCTCGGCGTGCTGGCGGGCCCGGCGGGCCCCGGCCTGGCCGGCCGCCAACCCCGCACCGGCCGCTCCGAGCCCGCCTGTCCCGGCGCTGCCACCCGCGGTGCGGGTGCCGCCGGCCATGGGCGGGGTGGTGCCGCCGGGGGCGGTCGGCTTGGGCTTGTAGGGCGCCCGGTACAGCGAGGCCATCGGGTTGGGCGCCCCGGACTGTTCCCGGGCCAGCCGCTGCCGGGTCTGGTCGAACAGCGTGCCCCCGGCGCTTTTCGCCGTGCTGGCCGGGGTGGGGGTCCGTCCGGCCGCGGCCATCGAGGTTGCCCCCGACTCCAGCACCGGGACCAGCTTCAACAAAGCGAGGGGGGAGAGGGCGGCCAGGCCGAAGAGGGCGGCGCCGGCCATGACCGGGGCGTACCCGTCGGTGCTGGTGTCGGCGGCCAAGCCCGAGGCGGCCAGCGCCAGGATGGCGACGATCACCACCTTGGCGAAGATCACGGCGACAAGCAGGTGCGTCAGCCGCTTCGCCCAATGGGCGGTGGCCGGCCACACCAGGCCGGCCAGGGCGATGGGTAGGAACAGCACGGCCACGTAGATCGCCGCCGACCTCAGTAGTAGTTCGAACCACACCGCCACCGTCCCGACGACGAGCATCGCTCCTCCGACGAAGAGGGCGAAGAGCCCGCCGGTGCCGTCCACCATCCGCAGGGCGGTCACCGCCCGGGCCAGGGCCTCTCCGGCGTTGGCCCCCGCCCCATGGCCGATGGCCCCGCTGATCTCGTCGGTGATGGCCAGGCCGACGGTGACGAACGTCACGCCGGCCGCGGCCAGCAGGGTGGCCGCCGGGAGGTGCCCCGTCAGGAGGCGGATGAGCCGGCCGCTGTCGTTGTGGATCACCGCCCCGATGATCGACATGATCATCAGGGGGATGACCAGAAGCCCGGCCAGGGCAAGCATCGGCTGGTAGTTGGCCTGGAACCAGTCGGCCCGTAGCTGCGGCGTGGTGGTCGAGTCGATCACCGCGCCGACCTTGTTCATGAAGAATGTCGCCCCGTCGGCCACCCAATGGGAGATCGACTCGGCGAATCCTTCCTGGATTGCCTGACCCGCCGCGCTCGCCACCGGCGCCGCCACGGTCGACACCGCGCCCGGCAGGTCACCCTCGGCAAGCTTCTTGGCAACATCGCCGGTTGCGCAGGCGATGTTGATTAGGGGTTTGTCGCACAGGCCGTTCCCGCCGGGAACAGGCTCCGCCGGCTGAGCTGGCGCCGGAGCGGTTGACGGGGGTGTCGGCTCCGTCGTTTGTGCCCATGCTGCCCCGAGGCCGGTTGAGAGCAGCGCTGCTCCCCATGCTGCGATCAACGCGGCAAGGACTCGAAAACGCTTACGGGGCAACATGGTTGAGTTCCTCGAACGTTTCGGCTGCCGCGACGACGCGGTTTCCGGCTTCTGTGTTGTTCGCCTCCGGACTCGGGCCGTCTTTCCCCATCGGGTTTCCAGCAAGACGCCAGGCCCCTCGTTCCCAGCCGAGTTCGACAGTCTTCGTGATGAACCCCGAAATCACTCCCTCTCCGACCGCTGGCTGCCCCCCGACGACGGCATTCCAGAACTCGACCTTCGCAAGGTCCCTCGTGAATGTCGGCACCCGGTAGCCGAGTGGGGCGCTGCGCAGCACCTTCGGACCGCTCAGCTTGGCTGCGGAGGCGGCAGCGCCTTCCTCGTCCTTGAGAATCTGATCGCGCATGGCGTCATTGCTGATGAGATCGATTACCTTCCGTCGCTCGTCGGGCGTCATGAAGACGGCTCGCACGATCGCCTTGTCGTAGGCCAGCGCGGCGCTGACCGCTCCTTCTTTGGTGCGGGGGTAGGCTTTGGGGTCGAGGGCCTGCCCGGTGATCTGCGTCGGTTTCGGGCCGGGGGGTCCGCCGGTGTCGGCGCTGGCTCGGCCGATGAGGACGCCGACGAGGGCGGCGCTGGCGGCGAGGATGGCGGCGGCTTTGTTGCTCATTGGGGCTTCCCTTCTGTGGCCCAGCCGCGTGGGGGTGCCCAGTACGACGGAGGGGCAGGATCGCTGTAGCTGTAGCCCCACCCGCAGCCGCCAGGCGCGACGGGGGGTGGCCAGCTGCCCGCGTGGCCGTACTGCCACTCGGACTGCGCCGGGCGGCGGCGGGCGGCGGCGAAGGCGAGCCGCGGAGGGAGGAGCACCAGGCCGAAGAACAGCCGGGTGAGCCCAACGACGGCCAGGACGAGGATGGTGCCCATGTCAGTGGAGGTTGCTGCCAGCTTCGACGAAGAAGTTCACGAGGTACCACGCTCCCGCGGTGAGGAGTGCGCCGAGCAGTGAAACCGCCACCGCTCGCTTGCCTGCCAGGGCGCCGTAGGGGTTGTTGGTGGCGGCGCACACGGCGCTGGTGATCCCGCCGCCGATGACGCCGGCGACGCAGATGACGAACCCGATGGTCATCAGGCCGCCGACCATGTTGATCAGGGTGCTGACCCCAGGCAGGCCGGTGCTGTTGGGGGAGATCTTGGGGACGCCGTCGGCCAGGACGGCCGCGGCGAGAGACAGCGTGGGCATGTGGTCCTCCGGTGTGTGGGCGCGGCCCGCCAGGGCGGCGGAGGCCGTCGGTTGCTCGCTGGTAATGGTTGCGGGGGCCTGCTGGGGGCGGCCCCGGATGCTGGGGGGACGCTCTCTAGACGAACAGGCCGGGTCGGTATGACGCGGTTTCGGCCCGGACATCCCGAGTGTCACAGATTGGGGTTTTCGTCGCGCTGATAGTGGCGAGGGGCCGGGGTCGCGGTGGGGCGGGTTGGTCCCTGACCGCCTCCGCTAGCAGCGGCCGGCGGGGCCCCGTACCCACCGGCCAACCGCTTCGGCCTCTGCCCCGCGCGGTGAACGATTCTCCGCAGTGAGGAGAAGGGGGCGCTGCCCCCTCGAACCCCCCATCCGGGCTCAGACTGGGGTCCGGGCGGGCAGGCTCTTGAGGTCGTTGCGCCGGGGCAGAACGACGAGTCGATTCAGGTCTAGAGGGCTCTGTCCCTCATGGGAATCTCATACTGAGCCGCCATCGGGTCCCATAGGGTGGGGTCTATGAGCAATCGTTGTTCGAACCTACGGCTTGTCAGCAATCAGGCGCTCGGTAGTCGGCTCCTCGCACTCGGGGCTGCCGTGATGCTCGTCAGCTCCGTTGGATGTTCGTCGCCGAAGAAACACATGGCCTCATCGACCACGATGACATCGTCACCCTCGTCTGAATCGACTCAAGCAACGACCATTTCGAATGGATCCACTTCCAATCAAGCACCGTCAGATTTCGTCGCTGCCGACGCGGCTTGGATTAGCCCGGAACATGGTTGGGTTCTTGGCACTACGTCATGCGCTACCGCGCCATGCCTCGCCATCCTCGAAACCCTGGACGGTGGACATTCCTGGATGATGAAGCCCCCGGCTCCCGCTGCCTTTTCGAAAGCTAAGTCAGATTGTCAAAACGCCGTTTGCGTTTCGAAGATTTCATTCCTGAATGAAAAGGTCGGCTGGCTCTATGGCTCGTCCCTGTTACGGACAACTGATGGCGGCGACCACTGGGCCAAGGAGTCGTCTGATCCTGTGTCCGCGATGACCGCATCGGAAGGCCGGGCGTTCCGACTCACCACTACGTCGTCAGCAGCGACTTGTCCACCGAACTGCACGTACCGTGTTGATGGCACAGACGCGAGCTCCGCTTCATGGCGCGCACTTGCAAGTCCGCCCATAAGCGGCGCTGGCACAGGCCAGCTCGTTTCCGACGGGCATACTCTGTACGCGACTGCCTTCCAACATACGGCCGGAGGAGCCCAAGACGCACACGCCGCAATCATCAAGACTTCGGACGGAGGCGAGACTTGGCAACGCCTCACCGACCCATGTGGTAATGATCCCACCGTCGAGTTCGATACAAGTGCACTTGCAGCCGCTTCGAGTGGGGCAACCGCTGCTCTGTGCCTCCCACGCGCCACTGGGCCGAAGCCATTCGTCTTGATCTCCACGGACCACGGGTCCCACTGGAGCGGCAGACATCCACTTCCGGCTACAGCTCAGTCAGGGAACGTCCTGAACCTCGTAGCGATCGGATCGCCGGAATCGCTAGTCGCTTGGGTTGAGTCAGGCACGAATTCAACCATCATAACAAGCTTAGATGGAGCGAAATCATGGAGAAGCACACTGGAGGTGCCGGTTCCCGCTGACGATCGGTCCGAGCCATTCCTCGAGTTCCAGGATGATCGTGTCGTGAGAGCCTTCTTCGGCGGTAACACAATCTGGACAAGCCGTGATGCCGGCAGGACATGGACCGCCACGAGAGTGGCATCGTAGTGCGAGCCGCCTTGTAGACGCATCCCTATGACTAGAGCCCCGAGGGTACCAGTTTCGTGGTTCCCTCGGGGCTCTTTGTGTCACCGAATCAAACGAACGGGTACCACAGGCGATCGTTGACTTCTGGCTTGATCTCGTCGGTGTCGAATTTCTGCGTGTCCGCATCGTTCACGAGGCCACTATTAGCTGCCGGAGGGTTCTGCCCCTGGCCGTACTGCCACGCTCGTGAGGGCTGTACGGTGATCCCGGGACAGCTGAAATTGTTTGCCCCATACGGAGGTGCAGTCTGTTGCTTGGAGCGGCCGGGCTCGGGCGTCCCAGAGTAGATCCACATCTGGCCTTGGATTTCCGGATGTGCGGATGCGGCCTGGCAGAACCGATCGGTCACCGGCTGGCTGCCGACAGCGGGATAGAATCCAGCTGTCCGTTGTTTGACTCTGGTGATTTCGTCGAACCATCCCCAGATATATGCAGCGTCGATGTCGGCACCTGGGTTCTGCTCTTGATCCTCGAAGATTGGCACGCCCTTTGGGATGCTCAGGGAATCAGCGTGTTTGGCCGCGAGGTCTGCGTATGTCCGGCCGAGCTGCTCTCCATCGAGCACATCTGTTCCCGGATGCCGGTCAATAATGAAGAGCGGAATCTGATTATTGATGGCGAATTGGACCACAGCGGCCGTGATTCCGTACGACGAATTCGACGTCCCATCGGGATGCTCGTCGTGCAGATACTGCCCCCAGAAGTCTGGTTTAGCGCCGTACTTCGTCTGCAAGATGTCCAAGTGCGACTGGTCCATGCGGTCGGTGCTGTCAACACCCCAGTACGACTGCTTCTGGTATGTCACGTTGTCGATATTGATGACGCGGCCGCTTCCGCTCTGGTAGGACTGGCTAATCTGGAGCGTACCCGCTGTTGTGATCGCAGTGTCCGACTCCTGTAGCGACCAAGCAGTCGGTTCGAGCGTTCCCGCAGGCCACACCTTTGCGCTTATCGTTGAGCCGTCCACGCGGAATCTCACACGGACCTGACTCCCATCTAGCGCGCCGGTGTAGGTGAATGAACCAAGCGTTGAGAGCGTTGAATTGACGAGCTTCCGCAACGACATCGTGTTTGAGTTTGAGGGAATGTCGAGGCGGTAGCCGGTTGGGAGCTGAGCGGACCCCGTTGCCCCACTGCCTCGCAGTGTGATTCGCAATTCAGTCCCTGCGGAACGGTCGGGAATCGAGTAAGTGAACGAGACGTCGGCGTCCTGCAAAAGCGCCGCCGTCGCGGTCGCCCGCTTCGACGCGGTTGCGGCGGGAAACAAACCTTGGTTGTTGGCGACCGTAAGGCCGCTGGTGGTCGTCCATTTGGTGGTATCCCACTGCGGCCCGTTCACCGGGTATTCATCCCGCATGAGGGGTCCAGCAGCGTGGTACTCGAATTCTTGCCATGCTGACGAGGTGGAAAGGCCGTTCGCGTCGACAGCTTGAACCTGCCATGAGTAGACCCCTGGGGCCAGGGTGCTAGGGAGGCACAGGTTGGTGGTGCTGCAGGTGCCCGTGCCGCCGTTGGGTATGGCATTGACGGGGAATGTACCCAGACCGTTGATCACGAAATTGAGTGTTCCGAGGTTCTTCGTAGGGTCCGTGAAGTTGTCGGGGTCGCTGTAGCGGGCTGAGAGCGCCGGTAGCGTGGTACTCGGGGCGCCGTCACTTGGGGTCAGTTGGTCGGGAATGTTCGGCGGGTTGTCGCCGATGGTGAAGGTCTGCCAGGCGGACCAGGTTGAGGTGTCGCGGCCGTCCCAGGCGTCGGCATGCCAGGAGTAGGCGCCGGGGGTGGAGATCGACGGGGTCCAGGTGGCGATTCCGGTGCACGGCACCGTGCCTGGTGGGCATGAGACGCCGACGGGCTGGGTCACGTCGTAGCCGTTGGGGCCGGTGACTTCGAAGTTCACGTTGCCGTTGTCGCCGTCCGGGTCGTTGTAGTGCGCGGAGAGGGTGGGCGCGCTCGTCGGGCCGGTCCAGCCGCTGGCGGGGCTGAGTTGGTCGGGGACGTTCGGGATGGTGTTGTAAGTGACGTAGATGGCTGGGCCGATCAGGCCGGGAGCTTGGTTGGAGGCCAGGTGGACGGCGTCGTTTTGGCCGGCGGTGTCGAGTTCGAAGCCCAGCGCTGGGCTCCAGGACCGGTTGGCCCAGAAGGCCACCTCGGCTTGAACGTTGACGGCGGCTTGGTTGCCGGGAGCGACCCACACGTCGTGCCAGGTGTCGGTGTGGTGGCCGATGCCTCCTTGGTCGCCGGCGGTGCTCCAGTGGACGTCGCCGAGGTTCCAGTTCTGGGCGTTGTTGAGCCAGTTGCTGACGGCGGCGATCTTGAAGTAGTTCAGGTGACTCGGGTCGCCGGCCTTGGTGAAGATCACCTGGTCGTACCAGGTGGCGGAGATGATGTCTTTGCCGTAGAGCTGGCTCATGTCGAAGTTCTGGTAGGTCCACTGCTGCGAGACGGGGTTCCAGTTGTCGTAGCCGACCCAGTCTTCGTGCTGGCCGCCGTCTGCTGTCCAGTCGCAATAGACGCCGTTGGCATCTGGGGAGGAGGCGAAGGCGTCCTGGTCCTGGCCTCCGGTACAGCCGGGGCTGGTCCCGGTGTTCTGGAGGTTGATGCTGGGATCAACGGTGATCGGCAAGGCCCGGGCGCGGTCGCGGGCCCACGCCGCCGGGACGCTGAGATGGATGGCCCATCCGCCGGCGGAAGGGATGAGGGTCTGGGTGACGGGGATCACCGCGCCGGGGACGGGGGCTTTCTTGGCGTCCCACGCCACCGCCGGGGCGAGCGTCGCCACCGTGACGCCTGCGGCGCTGAAGACGATCGACCCGTCGGCCGCCGTGCTGGGGGTAACGCCGGTGAGCGTCAACGGGAAGTCGAAGGTGAGATCGCCGGTGCCGGCGGGCAGCGTGTTGACGACGACGGACTCCTTCAGTCCGGAGGCGGTGACGGCTTCGTCGAGGTCGATGCCGGCCATCGCGTTCAGATAGGTGGCGGTCTCGCCCGACGCCGTCGCTGCCCCGCCCTGTGCTCCTTGAAGGGAGAAGCCGATGCTCCAGGCGCCCTGCCCCACGGTGGCCACTGCTGCAGCGTCGGCGCGATCGGCGAGGTCCACGGTGAACGGCCCCGAGGTGTTCTTCCAATCCCCTGCCGGCATGCGGGCCAAGGTCCGGTCGATCGGATGCCAGGTCCCAGCGGCGTCCTTCCAATTGGTGGCGTTCTGGTGGATCTCGATCGTCTGGGTATTGCACGGCCCCTGGTAGGTCGTGGTCTTCTCCGTGCGAGCCACGACGGGCATTGTCGCAGCCAGATCCCGCCCCTTGCTCGTCACGCCCGCCGCGGCCTGCTTCTTGTCGCAGGGGGAGCTCATCGGGGGTGCCGAGAGGTTGGCGACCGGAGGCGCCGCTGCCGGTACTCCGGAAATCGGGGTGGCGGCGGCCGAGACGGCTGATGCGGCTGGGATCATCGCCAGCAGCGTTGCCGCCATTGTGGCGGCGATGGGGATGACGAGCGATCGAGGACGAGCGAAAAACGAGCAGCGACGAGCCATGGGCGAGGATGCTCCAGGAAGTGCGGGCCGGTGAACGGCGCATGAAGGCGCATGAAGATGAGCCGCCGTCAGCTTTCGGCGTGTCCTCCTGAGTCCTTCACGTTGGAGCGCGGCAACGTCCTGTTCGAGATCAAGGGCACCGTTCGCGCTTCATGGTTTGTCTGACTTCGTGCTCGGTGGCGAAGCGTCAGGGAGCAGGCCGCCACCCGGAACGCCGCTTACGTCAAACCTCAAGGGCCGCCCCGACCGTCTGCGCTACTCACGGCCGGGGCGGCCCCGTACCCACCAACGGTTCGGCCTCTCCTGCCCGGAGCGGTGAGCGGTTCGTCGCGGTGAGGAGAAGGGCGTTCCGGCTCGAACCCCCGGGGGTCCGCGTCTGGCCGTGGGTCGGCTCATTGTTCAGGGTGGTCCCAACCTGAAGACCGCCGGCGACGAGGAGGGCTCGTGAAGCGGTGCCCCCATGCTCGGCGACTCCGCGGCGTGTGGCGGCGGGATCAGCCCCTCCGTACGTAGGGGACGTGGAGAAGGGTGGCGGCCCGGCGGCGGGCGGTATCGGGCCTCCTGTCGTACCGGATGGTGGTCTCGGGCCGGCGGTGACCGGCCAGGGTCTGAACGGCGGCGAGGTCGGCTCCGGCGTCGAGGAGGTCGGACACGAAGCTGCGGCGGAGATCGTGCGGTGAGAAGCGGTCCACGCCGGCAAGTCCGCCGAGGCGCTGGAGTCGTCGGTAGAGGGCGTCGGGGGTCATGCGGCGGATGGTGACGGCGTCGTTCTTGCGGACGGGGCAGAGCAGCGGGCCGGGGTCGACGCCCCGGATGGCGAGCCAGGCGTCGACGGCGGCTTGGGCGCCGCCGGTGAGGAATACCCGCCGCTGGCGGCCGCCTTTGGCCGAGCGGACGGTGAGGGCGCCGTCGGCGGCCTGATAGTCGGCCAGGTCGACGGCGACGGCTTCGGCCCGGCGTAGTCCCGCTCCATAGAGAAGGGCGAGGGCGGCGGCGTCCAGCGCCCGGCTGGGCGTCGGCGTACAGGCGCCGAACAGCGCCCGGAGCTCGCCGGCGGCCAGGGCCCGCCCGGCCGGGAGCCGTTCCCCGGGGATCGCCGGCAGGTCCACGGCCCGGTGGTAGTCGTCGGCCGGCATGAGGCCGAGCCGCCAGCATTCCTGGAGGACACCCCGCGCGGCGGAGAGGGTCTTGCGCACGGTGGCCGGGGCGTAGCCGGCGTCGAGAAGGGCGGCCCGAATGGCCTGGGTGTGCTGGTAGCGCAGCTCCCACCACGGCAGCCGGGCAGCGTCGGCCCGGCCGTCGGTCAGAAGCCCGGCGACCAGCTCGAGCCCGGCCAGCATCGTCCGCCGGCTGCCCGCCCCCAGGCGGGCCAGGTATACGGCCAGGGGGTCCCGGTCGGGCGGCTCGTCCTCGATGACGGCCGGGACGACGTCGTCGGTCGGGACGAGGGTCACCGGACTCCCCCGCCCCCCCGGTAGCTCCTGAGAATGGGGATTCTCATAACCAAAAACGGTAGGGCGCGCCGGACCGCGACCGGTGGATGGTGGCGGTCCCGGCTTTAGCGCGGGTCTGACGTGAGCGGCTCTGGATCGGCCCGGGTGACGATCTTGATGACGTGTTCGAGGATCCACACCGATCGGGCCACCCGGAGGATGGCCAGGGTGGTTGTCCCCGCGCAGACGACCATCGTGGGCCAGTTGGGGTGTCTGTCCTGGTCGATGAGCAGCGCGGCGAGTGCGGTGACGGTGGCGAGGCCGAGGAAGCGGATGGTAGAGAGAAACGTCCGCCACAGCGTCCGGTAGTGAGCACTGCCTCGGAGGACCGTGAAGCGTTCATCGTGGGCGTAGCCCAACACGATGGCGGTGGTGGCGGTGATGAACCCCAGCAGACCGCCGTCGATGGCCGCGAGCGAGCCGTACAGGGCGGTCCGCTGGCCTTTGAGCAATCGCTGCATGGTGTGTGCGCCTTCGAAGTGGTCCACCCAGAGCGCGAAGACGACCGTCACCGCCGCGGCCAGTAGGAACTCGGCCCCAAGGAAATGTCGGCGCCAGAATCTCCCGGCCGAGCCGATCATCTCTCGATGGCTGCGGCGGCCGCCTCGAGATCCGCCCGAAGATCGGCGTAGGCCTCCTCGATGGCCTGGTAGGCCGCCGCGTCGTCCACTGCCCGGCTTCGCGTGTCGAGACGCACGATCTGTTTCCGGGCGATGAGCTGATCCTTCAGGACGTCGATCAGCTCGATCGTCTCGGTCTGGCTGTTCAGGCCTTTCACGGTGAACGTCTGCGCGTTCTCCCGCAGGTCTGCTCGACCGGCCAGCTGGCGAACGGCCTGGAGTACCCGCGGTACAAGCCACGTGCGGCCGTGCGGTTCCGGCCGCAACGTCAGCCCCACAAGCTCGGAACCACCAGCTCTCGCCGCGGCCCGGAAGGCAGAACCAAGGTCCCGGTCGGCCTCGGCCACCGCCTCGGCGTAGGCGGGGCGGATGGCCAGGTCGAGCACCCGGATCTGCCCCAACCGGTTCAGCTGCTGGAGCACGTCCTGGCGGAGCAGCGGGTCAAGGCTGAACGGCGCGAACTCCCCTTTGGTGGCCCGGTGCAGGTACCACGGCACCCGCGACGGGCGGGGACCATAAAAGTTGAACTCGACGCCAACGACGTTGCGGGGGAAGAAGACCACGTGGATCGCTTCGTAGAGCCCTTGATCGGCGTTGAGCGGCAACGCCGACAGCGCACCGGCCGCCTCGACCAAAGGCAGCCCCGTCCGGCGCACGGTTGCCACCCGCAACCGCGGCCGATCGGCCGCTGAATCAACCCAGGACGACACGACACCGTCATCCTGGGCGACGTAGCGCTCACCATCACGACAGGCCAGCCGGTCAAGGCGGGCAAGGACCGGCCGGATCTCCAGCGACACGGACCGACCGGCCTTCGTCAGCCCCGCGTCGGCTCGAAAGAACTGGACGCTGCGCTGAAGAGTCGGCGCCGGCTTGGATCTCGGCGACTTCGCGGGCACCTCCCCAGCCTGCCACCCCGGTACGACACTTCGCCCGCAACCTCGCGACGACCGTCACCGTGGTGGTGTCCGTCAGTCCGGGCCTCGTCGCATGCGGTAATCCGTCCAGGCCTGGAGAGCTTCGTCAGGGGTCATCTTCACCACGTCGACGGCGGGAAGACCGGCGGTGTGAACCAGCCGCTCGATGAGCCAAGCCGGCAGCTCCTCGGCGGCCTCGGCCGTCGGCAATGCGTGGCCGAGGCGGACGAGGACCTGGGCGAGGGCGTGGGCGGTGGGCCCCGGCCCCATGGCGGCGACCCGGGCCGCGGCTTCCTCGTACACCTCGTCGTCGGCCCGGGCACCGACGGCCCAGATCTCGCACACCTCGACATCGCCATCCGCGGTCTCGCGGTAGACGATGCGCCAGTCCCGGTTCCCGACGACCAGCTTGCGGTACCCGGTGAGCGGCCCACCTAGCGGCGCCCCCACCTTGGGGTTCTCCTCCAACAGGAGCACCTTCTTGAGCACCCGTTTGACGACGTCGGGGGCTAGACGGTGGAGGTCCTCGACGGCGGCGTCGAGGAAGCGGACCTCGGCCATCCGTTACTGGTCGTCGTCGGGCAACGCCTCGAGCTCTTCGCGGCTGTGGCCGAACGCGGCCAGGACGTCGTCCAGGCTGGTCCGCCGGCCACTGTCGGTCGCCACCCGGGCCACGACCAGCGCCAGGTCCCGCAGGTCTTCCTCGAGTTCCTGGAGTTCGCCGAGGCGGCGCATGGACACGATGGCTGCCACCGGCTTGGAGTGCCGGGCGACGATCACGTCGTGGCCCCGTTCGGCGTCGGCCACGAGCCCCGACACGCCCCGCCGATTGGCCTCCGTCACCGAGACGATGTCGGTATCACGCACCAGAGTCATACC
>Ga0070741_10005991_pt1 | contig 26428 bp, 29 predicted proteins | sample Coa_R1_4_FD_66440 | JGI IMG/M metagenome (GOLD analysis project Ga0070741, IMG submission 66440) | Surface soil microbial communities from Centralia Pennsylvania, which are recovering from an underground coalmine fire - Coalmine... | ecosystem: Environmental > Terrestrial > Soil > Unclassified ... | reverse complement strand
CGTCCCGCGATCATCGCCAGGCCGTCCACTTCGCAGTCGATCGCCTCGCCGGACTGGACGACGCCGAGATTGTGGCGCGAAATGCGGGCGCCGAGCGCGATGCTCAGGTTCCGGTAGCGCGCATCCCGCGCCAGGCTGATCGTCGTGTTCGCGATGTGGAACGCGGTATCGGCCTCGCGCTGGAGCTTGATATGACGCACGCCGGCGTTCTGCTCGACGAAGATCTCGGTCACCGCATTGGCAAGATAGGATGCGCCGCCGAGTGCGACGAAATCCTCGATCAGCGTGCACGCGGCGCCGCGCTGCGCGACCACCAACGTCCGCGGATACGCCGCCGTCTGATTGCCGGTCGCCACATGCAGCACCTGGATCGGCGCATCGACCACGATTCCGGCGGACAGATGCACGATCGCCGCATCCCGCAAAAAGGCCGTGTTGACCGCGCTGAACACGTCCGCGTCGAAGCGGGCGAGCGCGCCGAGCCGGCCTTCGAGCGGCACGCCGGCGATCAATGCCCCCGAGAGGCTGCCGATGAACGTACCGTCCTTCGCGATGGTCCGGGACAGCTCCGGCGAGAACCGTCCGTCCACGAAGACCAGCCGGCTTCCCGCCTCCGGCACATGCAGCGATATGACGGCGTCTCGGTCCGGCGGGGCACCGTCCGGCGTCTGGAACTTCAGCTTGTACAGCGCGGAAAGATCGGTGAAGCGCCAGTCCTCCTCGCGCGTCGTCGGCACCGACAGCGCGCCCGCGCGCTCGAGCGCATCGGCGCGCAACCGCTTGAGCCACGCTGCGGGCGAGGCGGCGGGCGCCTCCCGCGGAAGCAGCAACGCTTCGAGAAAATCCGCTTCGACCATGATTTACGCCGCCCTGGCTTTGTATTCCTGCGCGACCCAGTCATAGCCGCGGCTCTCCAGCTCCAGCGCAAGCGAGCTGTCGCCGGTCTTGATGATCCTGCCGCCTTCCATCACGTGCACGAAATCGGGGGCGATGTAGTTGAGCAGCCGTTGATAGTGGGTGACCAGCACGATGCCGTCGGCGGGCGTATGCAGCGCGTTGACGCCGTTCGCAACCACGCGAAGCGCATCGATGTCGAGCCCGGAGTCGGTCTCGTCGAGAATGGAAAGCCGCGGTTCCAGCAGCGCCATCTGCAGGATCTCGTTGCGTTTCTTCTCCCCGCCGGAAAACCCGGCATTGACGCTGCGGTCGAGGAAATCCGGGCTCATCTCGAGCAGTTTCATCCTTCCGCGCACCAAGTCGTCGAACTCGATCGGGTCCAGCTCCTCGCGCCCGCGCGCGCCCTGCACGGTGTTGTATGCCAGCCGCAGAAACGCGCTGTTGGTCACGCCCGGCACTTCCACCGGATACTGGAAGCCGAGGAACAGGCCCGCGCGCGCGCGCGCTTCGGGCGCCATCTCCAGCAGGTTCTTGCCCTCGAACAGGATTTCTCCGCCGGTCACTTCGTACGCCGGGTGGCCCGCCAGCACCTTGGCAAGCGTGCTCTTGCCGGACCCGTTCGGTCCCATGATGGCGTGCACTTCTCCCGCGCGAACGGCGAGATCGATGCCCTTGAGGATGGGGCGCTCGCCCACCTTCGCGGCGAGGTTGCGCACTTCCAGCAGCATCGGAGCCTGGTCCCGGATCATCCGACGCTCCCTTCGAGCTTCAGGCCGAGGAGCTTGGTCGCCTCGACCGCAAACTCCATCGGCAGGTGAATGAACACGTCGCGCACGAAGCCGTTGATGATCATCGACACCGCTTCCTCGGTCTCGATGCCGCGGCTCGCGAAGTAGAACAACTGGTCCTCGCCGATCTTGGAGGTGGTGGCCTCGTGCTCGACCTGCGCGGTGCTGTTCGCGACCTGGAGGTAGGGAAAGGTATTCGCGCCGCACCTCTCGCCGATCAGCATCGAGTCGCACTGCGAATAATTGCGCGCGCCGTCCGCCTTTGCGCCGATCCTGACCAGCCCCCGGTAGCTGTTGTTCGAGAAGCCCGCCGAGATGCCCTTGCTGATGATGCGGCTGCGGGTGTTCCTGCCGATATGGACCATCTTGGTGCCGGTGTCGGCCTGCTGGTGATGGTTGGTGAGCGCGACCGAGTAGAACTCGCCCACCGAGTTGTCGCCGAGCAGGATGCAGGACGGATATTTCCAGGTGATCGCGGACCCGGTCTCGACCTGGGTCCACGAGATCTTTGAATTGACGCCCTTGCACAGCCCGCGCTTGGTGACGAAGTTGTAGATTCCGCCCTTGCCGTTCTCGTCGCCCGCGTACCAGTTCTGCACCGTCGAGTACTTGATCTCCGCGTCGTCCAGTGCAACGAGCTCCACCACCGCGGCATGAAGCTGGTTGGTGTCGAACTTCGGCGCGGTGCAGCCCTCGAGGTAGGAGACGTAGGCTCCTTCTTCCGCGACGATCAGCGTGCGCTCGAACTGCCCGGATTCCTGGGTATTGATGCGGAAATAGGTGGACAGCTCCATCGGACAGCGCACCCCCTTGGGGATGTAGCAGAACGAGCCGTCGGTGAACACCGCGGAATTGAGCGCGGCGTAGAAATTGTCGGTGTGCGGGACCACGCTGCCGAGGTATCGGCGCACCAGCTCCGGATGCTCGCGGACCGCCTCGGAGAACGAGCAGAAGATGATGCCGACGTCGGCGAGCTTTTTCTTGTAGGTGGTCGCCACCGACACGCTGTCGAAGATCACGTCCACCGCCACGCCCGCCAGCGCCGCGCGCTCGTTCATCGGCACGCCGAGCTTTTCGAAGGTGCGCAGCAGCTCGGGGTCGACCTCGTCCATCGACTGCTTGGTCTTCTGCCTGGGTGCGGAGTAGTAGACGATGTCCTGGAAGTCGATCCTGGGATATTTGACGTTCGGCCAGGCCGGCTCCGTCATGGTCCGCCAGTGGCGCAACGCTCGCAGCCGGAATTCGAGCAGCCAATCCGGCTCGCCCTTCTTCTGCGAGATGGTGCGGATGACTTCCTCGTTGAGCCCCTTGGGCACGAGGTCCGACTCGATTTCGGTGCGGAATCCGTGCTTGTACGGCTGATTGACCAGGTTCTGGATGACTGCGCTCATTGTTCTTTCCTGCTCGGAGGACGATGCCCGTCCGCGTTCTTCTCAGGAAACCGAGAAGCTCTCCCCGCAGCCGCAGGTCGCCTTGGCATTGGGATTCTCGACCTTGAACGCCGCGTTCAGTCCCTTGCGCTCGAAGTCGAGCACCGAGCCGTCCACGAACTCGAGGCTCTTCCTGTCCACCACGACCTTGACGTCGTTCGACTCGAACAACGTGTCCTCGGGGCTGATCTCGGCTGCGTAATCGAAGGTGTACGCCAGCCCGGAGCAGCCGACCCGCTTCACGCCCAGCCGCAAACCGACTCCGCCCTTTTTCGCCAGGGCGTTCTTGATGTGTTTCGCTGCACTCTCGGTTACCGTAATCGCCATTTTCTTACCGTTCACCGTTCACTATATTTGCCGTTCACCGCTTCTCGCTCTTGCCGGTCGTCAATCACCAGACACCAATCACGGCCTTTGTCGTCGTTCTTACACTGCGACCGCCGTGAGCCGGCGCAACCGACCGACTGCCGCCGCCAGCGCGGCGAGAAATTGCTCTGTTTCCTGCAGGCTGTTGCCGATGCCGAAACTCACGCGCACCGCCCCGCGGGCAAGCTCGGGCGCCACGCCCATCGCCAGCAGCGTCGCGCTGGGATCGGTGCTGGTGCTGGAGCAGGCCGCGCCGCTCGCCACCGCAAAGCCCGCCTTGTTGAGCTCGATGACCAGGGTCTCGCCGTCGATGTCCTCGAAGGCGAAGTAGGTCGTGTTCGGGATGCGCGGCGCGCGAACGCCGAAGATCGCTGCATCGAGACCCCGCAACCCCGCATCCAGACGATCGCGCAGCGATTGCGTGTGCCGTGCAATCCGTTCCAGACGCCCGGCCGCAAGCTCGCAGGCGGCGCCGAAACCCACGATGGCGGGAACGTTTTCGGTGCCCGAACGCAGTCCTGCCTCATGGCCGCCGCCGTGGATCAAGGGCCTCAGCGACACACGCTTGTCGACCACCAGCGCCCCCGCACCCTTGGGGCCGTAGATCTTGTGCGCGGACAGTGTCATCGCGTGCACGCCCAGCGCCTCGAAATCGACCGGAATCTTGCCCAGCGCCTGCACGGCGTCGGTGTGCATCCAGGCACCCGCGGCGCGCGCTTTTCGTGCGACCTCCGCAACCGGTTGGATGGCGCCGGTCTCGTTGTTGGCCAGCATCACGGATACCAGCCCGGTCGGCTCGCCGAGTGCCGACTCGACGTCGGTCATGTCCACCACCCCGTCGGGATCCACCTTCAGCTTTCGCAGCTTCCATCCCGAGCGCGCAAGATCCTGCGCCGGCTTGATCACGCAGGGGTGCTCGATCGCCGAGACCGCGAGCTGGCTCGGCTTGAGGTATGCGGCTGTCCCCTTGACGAACAGGTTGTTGGCTTCGGTGCCGCCGGAGACGAACACGATCTGCGCCGGCTGAACCTTGACCAGCGCCGCCACCTGCTCGCGCGCCTTGTTCACCGCGCGCCGCGCGCGCGTGCCGAAGTCGTGGCGGCTGGAGGCGTTGCCGAATTCCTCGCGCAGGAACGGCAGCATCGCCTCGAGCACGCGCTCGTCGACGCGCGTGGTCGCGTTGTGGTCGAAGTAGGCGGCCATGGTGCTCTTGCTCAGACGGCAGCCGGCTCGGGGCGGCGCCGCTGCGGACGGTTGTCGTGCATTTCCAGCACGGCGACGTCGCTCGGACGGTCCTTCTGCTTCTCGACGAGGTCCGCCAGCTTCACGCCGTGCAGGTAGTCGAAGATGTGCTTGTTGAGATCGGTCCAGAGATCGTGCGTCAGGCACTTGCGCTCGTCGCGACAATTCTCCTTGCCGCCGCACTGCGTCGCATCGATCGGCTCGTCGACCGCAATGATGATGTCCGCGACCGACACCTCGTTCAACTTCTTGGCGAGGTTGTAGCCGCCGCCCGGCCCGCGCACGCTGGACACCAACGCATTGCGGCGCAGCTTGCCGAATAGCTGTTCCAGATAAGACAGCGAGATTTTCTGCCGCTCACTGATGTCGGCCAGCGTGACCGGGCCATCGTGATTGCGCATCGCCAGGTCGATCATCGCCGTTACTGCAAAACGTCCTTTGGTGGTCAGTCTCATCGCCGCCCCCGCTAAAAAGCTCGTAAAACCAAAAGGCTCGGATAAATCCGAGCAACGCACTCAAGTATATAATTCCTGAGAAATTTAGTCAACAATTCGATTCAGGTAGGCAGGATCGAACTTGTCGGCCGTCGCGCGAGCGTCCTCTACCTTCACGCCCAAGCGTTCGAGCTGCTCGAGGATGTACTCGATTCGCCGGTCGACGTTCGCGGTGTGATCGATGAGGCGATGGACCGCTTTCACCATCGGGTCGTTCATGTCGGCGCCGATGCCGTAAGCGGAGAATCCCATTCGTTCCGCCGCTTTCTCCCGCGTCGCCATGGCGTTGTCGTCGAGGATGCGGGCCGGGATACCCACCGCGGTCGCCCCGGACGGCACGTCTTTCACCACTACCGCGTTCGATCCCACCTTGGCGCCGTCGCCGACGGTGATGGGGCCCAGGATTTTCGCCCCCGCGCCGACCACCACTTGGTTGCCCAACGTGGGATGGCGCTTGCCCTTGCGCCACGACGTCCCGCCCAGCGTGACGCCGTGATACAAGGTGCAGTCGTCGCCGATTTCGGACGTCTCGCCGATGACCACGCCCATGCCGTGATCGATGAAAAAGCGGCGGCCGATCTTCGCACCGGGATGGATCTCGATCCCGGTCAACCAGCGCGCCCAATGCGATGTCCAGCGCGCAAACCACTTGAAGCCGACGTTCCAAAGCCAATGCGACAGGCGATGAAACAGCAGCGCATGAAACCCCGGGTAGCAGGTGACGACCTCCCAAGCGGAGCGCGCGGCCGGGTCGCGGTCGAAGACGACGCGGATTTCTTCCCTGAGTCGGTCGAACATGGAAAACCTTTTGATTACGGTGGCTTGTAAATTATGACCATTTTACTCAACTTTGGATCGCAGGGCGCTTAGAAAGCCGCGCAGGATGTTCACTTCCTCTTTTTCCAGTCGCGCCCGCCCAAACAGGCGACGCAGCCGCTGCATGAGCCGCTTCGGCTGCCTAGGGTCCAGAAACCCGCTGTCGTACAGCGACTGTTCCAGATGCCGATAGAGCCCTTCGATTTCTTCGTGGGTCGCGAGCTCGACGTTCGCCTGCGGCAGCCGCTGCGCCGTCATCGCGGTCATCCGCAGCTCGTAGGCGAAAACCTGCACCGCCTGCGCGAGATTGAGCGATCCGTACTCCGCGCTCGCGGGAATCGAGGCGAGCAACTGGCACTTGGCCACGTCGCGGATGGTGAGGCCGGTACGCTCCGGCCCGAACACCAGCGCCACTTCGCCGACCGCGGCGTGCGCTATCAACCGAGCGCATGCTTCGCGGCAATCGACGATCTCGGGCGCGAGATCGCGCCTGCGCGCAGTGGACGCCACCGCGAGCACCGTTCCGTTCAGCGCCGCGCTCAGGCTGTCGCAGACCACGGCCCGCTCGAGCACATCGGATGCTCGCGATGCGAATGCCTGCGCCTCCGGATGCGGAAAGCGCTTCGGCCCGACCAGGTACAGCCGCGACAGGCCCATCGTCCTCATCGCGCGCGCGGCGGCGCCGATGTTGCCGGGATGGCTGGTATGGCAGAGGACGATCCGCACCCGGTGGAGTGCGGCAGCGGAACTCATCAACTAGAATGGCGCTTTTCGTTCTTTGACAGCGCCCCCAACATGCATCCGACGGTCAACATCGCCGTGCGAGCCGCGCGCCGCGCCGGCGCCGTCATCAGCCGCGCCGCCGACAACCTCGACGTCCTCACCGTGCGCCACAAGAGCCTGAACGACCTGGTGTCGGAAGTGGACCGCGCGGCCGAAGATGTGATCATCGAGACATTGAAGAGCGCGTTTCCGGACCACGCGATTCTAGCAGAGGAAAGCGGCGAGGCCGGCAAATCCGACTACGTCTGGATCATCGATCCGCTCGACGGGACGACGAATTTTCTGCACGGATTGCCGATCTACGCTGTGTCCATCGCGCTCATGCACAAGCGACAGATCGAGCACGGCGTAATCTACGATCCGACGCGCAACGACCTGTACACCGCCTCGCGCGGGCGCGGCGCCTTCCTCAACGATAGGCGCCTGCGGGTGTCCAAGCGCGACAAGTTGATCGACGGCCTGATCGGCACCGGTTTCCCGTTCCGCATGTTCGAGCATATCGACGCCTATACCGGGATGCTAAAGGATCTGATGACCAAGACCGCGGGCATCCGCCGTCCCGGCGCGGCGGCGCTGGATCTTGCCGCGGTGGCCGCCGGACGCCTCGACGGCTTCTGGGAAATCGGACTCTCTCCCTGGGACATGGCGGCCGGGGTGCTCATGATCACCGAGGCCGGCGGCTTGGTGGGCGACCTGCAAGGCAACGACGCCTACCTCGAGCGCGGTCAGATCGTCGCCGGCAACCCGAAGATCTTCGCGCAGCTTCTGCAGGTGATTCAGCCTCACCTGACCGACAAGCTGATGAGCCAGAAAACCTGAATTGCCACGGAGGGTACAGAGATCCCGGAGAAAACCCGAGAGCGACACAAGTCGCCAGCAGACCGGAACAAGCCGGCCGGTGCCGCAAGACGTCTCCAGGGATCCCGTCATCCGCAGTTCATTGATCCGGCCTTACCGTTTTTCTCTGTGACCTCCGTGGCCAGCGCATCCGCATTCTGAAAAAAATGGATCTCGCCCACCACACGCCGATGATGCAGCAGCGTTTTCGCTCTATGAGAAATGGCCGTAGTCGCGCTCAACCTACACCGCGACCTACACTGAGGTTAGGTGGCACGCGTGGACAAGAATAGACAGCCGCTCCAGGTGCGACGACTCAGTTGCGGTAGCGCAGCGTCGAGGCGCTGGCGAATCGTGTTGCCGACGATCTGGCCGTCCACACGTACCTTCAGTTTCCGCTCGCCCTTCTCAAACTCCCAGGCATAGACAGCGCCATCCGTGTGCATGCGGAGGTTGATGCAGTTGTGCTCGGTGAGGTCCTGCGGCTTCTTCGGAATGCTCCTTTTCTGGAAATTAAGACGGCGCTCCGACCACGGCCATGCGCAAGTCGGGACCGATGCGTAGCGCGATCATGCCCTTCGCCACAACCTCGCCAATGCGCACGCCCGCGTCATATCGCTCGGCCACGATGTCGGTACCTTATCGGCAAAGGGTACTGATATGTGTCAACGACGCTTTGAAAAGCTGGATATTCCAGCGAAAATGGAGGCAAGAATGCTCTATCAGGTGTCGATCCTCACGGGGGTATGTGAAGCGGAATGAATCATCGGCCAGGGTGCATCCAAAGGCCTAGGTCAGATCGATTCGGGCCATGCACTAAAGGATGATGATGTCAGACTCCAGGTTAATCGACGATCTGAGGGCGGCTAGTCCTTTTCGCGGGCTTAGGTCTGATTGGATCGAGCGCCTTGCCATCCACTGCACGCGTCGCCAGCTCAGTGCGGGAGACTACGTCTGGCGGCGGGGCGAGGCGGCCCAATCCTTCATAGTGGTGAAGGAAGGGCTCATTGCCGTACAGCGCGATATGGTTGACGGCGAAAACGTGCTCGTGGCCTTGTTCGGGCCGGGAGACACCCTATGCGTCGTTCCGGCGCTCCAACACGTGCCGTTTCCCGCCGACGCGGTTACGGTGTCGGAACGGGCAGAAGTCCTGGTTGTCACTGCGGCACCGGTGCTGAGGGCCCTGGATCATGATGTGGAGCTTGCGGCGGCCCTTAATCGCGCGCTGCTCGATCACACATCGAGCCTGCGTAACAAAATCGATATCGTAAGCGCCGGAACCGTGCCTCGCCGCGTGGCAGCGCTGCTGCTTTACCTGGCAGAGCGCTTCGGGCATGAATCGGATGATGGCACGGTAGAGATTTACCCAGCAGTCACCCGGGAACAGATCGGCCAACTCGTCAACGCCCGGACCGAAACGGTTATCCGGATCATGAGCCGCTGGTCCAAGGCGGGCTGGGTGCAGGGCGCCGCTCCGAGGCTGACACTGTTGCGAACGGACATGTTGCGGCGAATGGCCCGCGACGCTGCCGGCACGCGTGTGCTCGCTCGCTGATTAGCGTTCGATCAGGTTGCGTTTTTCCTTGGTCTCGGCCCACTCGTCCGCGTCGGATGGCGCGTCCTTTTTCTCGATAATCGGCTTCCATGTCTTGGCAAGTTCCGCGTTGAGCGCGATGAAGTCGCGCTGGTCATCCGGCACGTCGTCCTCGGCATAGATCGCCTCGACCGGGCATTCGGCAACGCACAGAGTGCAGTCGATGCACTCGTCCGGGTCGATCACCAGCATGTTCGGTCCTTCACGGAAGCAGTCGACGGGACAAACGTCGACGCAATCGGTGTATTTGCACTTGATGCAGGCCTCGGTCACAACATAGGTCATCGCATGGTCTCGTTCTATTCGACTGACGGAAAGGGCGCTCTTGAAGGATAGCGCGCGGCGCACCGGGACGTTATGACGAAGATCATAGTGCGCCGCCGCCCCCCCGGCGTAGCCTTTGAGCACGCTCGCCGATGTATCGGCCGGGCTGGAACAGCGAAGGAGATCATCATGCCCGGACAGATTGCCGCATGGACAGCGGAGCACCGCAATTTCGAGAAATTGTTGATCATTATGGAGCGCGAATTGAATCTATTTCAGCGCGGCGAACAACCCAATTACGGACTCATGCTGGATATCGTCTATTACATGACCCAATACCCCGATCGATTTCATCATCCAAAGGAGGATGTCGCCTTCGAACGGGTGTTGAAGCGCGAATCCGCCGCTGGGGACCTGGTCGAGTCGCTCCACCGTCAACACGGCGCGATCGCCCGAAGCGGGAAAGCATTACAGGCGCAGCTCGATTCGGTGATGACGGGCGTGATGTTGCCGCGGGCGCACGTGGAGCAGCCAGCACGGGAATACATTGATTATTTCCGCCGTCACATGCAAATGGAGGAAGGGGCGCTGTTTCCCCTGGCACAGCGTGTTCTCGGCAATGAAGACTGGATGGCTATCGACGCCCAAATCCCTGAAGGCGCCGATCCGCTTTTTGGCAGCTCTCTCGAAGATCGCTATCGGGTCCTTCACCGCAAAATTGCCAAAGAAGTGGGTTGCGACTGCGCGGCCGCATAGTCGTGGATTCGGTAAGGAGTCTCACCATGTTTAAATACCGGTTGTACGCGCCCGGCTTCCTGCCCGGGGACAGGTGCCGCTGAAAAAGTGCAATCTCTGGAAGCCGGCACTCCGATTAGCGCAGAGCCGTTCGAGCTCAGTGCTGAAGAGCTTCCTGCTGTCTGCCCGCATACGGCGATGCCGTTGTGGGCCTCGCACCCGCGGGTGTATCTCGAAGTCGTCAACGAGAACGAAGCGATGTGTCCTTACTGCGGCACGCGCTATCGTCTGCGGCGCAACACCGGCGTTCACGACCACCAATTCGGTGCGCTCAATCTGCACCAGCACCGGCGACACGGCGTGGAATCCGAAAGCAGAGAATCCAGCGAAGCACGATCCTCCGGCGACAAGGGACCTGAGTTCGCAAATTTGAGCGCCGATGCGTTCGGCAACACGACACTTGAGTTGTTGACGCGCTGGCTTAGGCGAGGTCGTGATTGAGACGGTTACGGTGGCTTACACCTATTGGCGAACGTTGAGCGCACTGCCTTCCGCTCGGCGCGTATAGGGAGCTCGACATGGATATCGCCCTGCTCCACTCTTTTAGACTTTCCGGCATCGTTGCCGGGACGCTCGCGTGGCAATACCATAGCAATCACCTTATTCGCTGAACAGCCCAAACCGTGGCGGAGTTCAATCACGCCAGACCGACTTTCTTCAACCTCCTGCGGATCGAATTCCCTGTCGGGGCGATAACCTCGATCGGGCATCGCGTTTCCGGGGTCGTGCTGGCGCTATGCACGCCGGTTCTGATTTATCTGCTGGAGGCCTCGTTGCGCAGCGCCCAGGACTACGAATGGGTTCGCGCCTTGCTCGATACCGCACCGGTCAAGGGCTTGGCGCTCCTGACGGTCTGGGCGTTCGCTCACCATCTCTTTGCCGGAATCCGGCATTTGCTGATGGATATCGATGTCGGTTCGTCGCTGCGGGCGGCACGGCTGAGCGCATGGCTGGTCAACATAGCGAGCGTCGGTGTTGTTCTGCTGGGCGGGGGAATGCTGCTATGAGAGGAACGCCGTCCGGATTGCGGGCATGGCTCCTGCAACGGCTGACCGCCGTCTACATGATCGCTTTTGTCATTTTCCTGCTGGCGCACTTTGCGACCGATGCGTCGAAATCCTACGAGCTCTGGCGCTCGTGGATGATGCACCCGGAAGCGAGCATCGCGACTTTTCTCTTCTTTACAGCGTTGTTGCTGCACGCGTGGGTCGGAATACGGGACGTGGTTCTGGACTATCTGCAACCCATGATCGTGCGCCTGCCGGTTCTGGCGATGGCGGGATTCAGCCTTCTGGCGATGGAAGCCTGGGTCGCGCGGATCCTGCTCTTGTCGCCATGACGGATTTGCGGGTGGACCGGGCTCGATCATGAAATTTTTCATTTACCGCTTCAATCCAGAGAAAGACAGCACACCTTGCATGCAGCACTACGACATCGCGCTGCAGCCGGAAGACCGAATGCTGCTCGATGCCCTGGTGCGGATCAAAGCCGCCGATGACAGCCTCGCGTTCAGAAGGTCCTGCCGCGAAGGGGTGTGCGGGTCGGATGCGATGAACATCAACGGGCGCAACGGTCTTGCCTGCGTAACCCGGATAGCCGGACTGAAGGAGCCGGTGGATCTGCGACCGTTGCCGAGCTTCCCGGTAGTACGCGACCTCATCGTCGATATGACGCGGTTCTTCAAACAATATCACTCGATCAAGCCGTACCTGATTAACGATGAACCCCCTCCAGAGAAAGAGCGCCTCCAGTCGCCGGAGGAGCGTAGCAAGCTGGACGGACTCTACGAGTGCATCCTTTGCGCGTGTTGCACGAGCCAGTGCCCTTCGTCGTGGTGGAACCCGGATAAATTCGTCGGTCCGGCCGGGCTTCTGCAGGCGTACCGTTTCATCATTGACAGCCGGGATCAGGCCACGCGGGAGCGCCTCGAAGACTTGAATGATCCCTATCGGTTGTTCCGCTGCCGGTCGATTATGAACTGCACGGAAGTCTGCCCGCGTGGCCTGAGCCCCTCTCGGGCGATCGAGAAGATCAGGTTACTGATGGTCAAGGAGTCGATTTGAACCGACGCACCCTGCAGCCTGGCAAGACCCGAGACCCTCTTTGTTCTACGCGGGAGGTGATTGCCCGAGTAGCTCGCCAAGGCCTGGATGGCGCGGCGTGAATGAGGCCCTTCTTCATTAGACTCGCGCCCAAGGCGTAGAAATACACATAACTCCGCAGGTCGCCAAAGCGCTGGATGACGCGGCCGAGCGGCGTCCCGGGCTGGAAATGCATGAGCGCGCGAAGTCCGCGCGCCGCGCCGACGTCCCCCGGCGGAAACACGTCGAGGCGTCCGAATCCGCGCAGCATCACGAGCCCGGCGCTCCACGGCCCTATGCCAGACACTTCCCGCAGGGCCCGGAGGGCGTCCTTCATTGTCATGCGGGCGACCTGTGCTTCGTCCAGTTCACCCGACTCGATCACCCGGCCGAGACGACGCAGTGTTTCACCTTTCTGTGAGCTCAGGCCGCACGCGCGCAGCTCGGTGAGGCGGGCCTCTGCGAGGAGCCGGCGGTCGGAAACGCATGGAAACAACGACCGCCGTGTTTGAGAGATTCGCCGAAGTGCTCGACCAGCCGTCCAACGATGGCTACGCCCGACTCCAGGCTCAGTTGCTGAAACGGCACCACGTTTGCGAACGCCTCGAACAGGGTAGCAAACCGTGGAGGCCGCATTCCGCGCAGTGCGCGTGCCGTGGGGCGAAGCGTTGGCTCAGCGATAGCCAGACACCGGAACGGCTCCGGGTCCACATCGAGGCCGAGCATCTTGCGCAGCGTGCGCCCGAGGCCTCGGCGGGCTTCGGCGGACGGGTTACCCGATCGAATGGTGAACTGAACGTCGGGTTCGGCGACCGTCCCCCGGCTCTCCACATCGACGAGCACAAGACCATCCGCCGTCGCGAAGACCCGCAGGTAGCGGTTCTGCTCCCAGATATCGATCCGATTCGCCGGCCGCCGCTGCAGCACGCGCACAGTCGCCTCGAGATGAAAGGGCGCGTGGGCGCTGAGCGGCGTGCCCCCATGCGCGCTTGTTTGTGTTGAAATAGTCAGCAGTGTCGCGCTTAAGTTACTTTTTGATGACTTCGCTTTTGGTTTTGCCCTCTGGCCGCGAACTCAGCTTCCTTCGGTGAGGGCGTGGTCTGCGGATAGATGTCTTTCGGCATAGTGTGCACTCCTTTTCCAAAGGACCGCTGAATTACGATGTTCCATCGCAGTCCCGGGATGCGCGCATCGCCATTAGCCAGCGCTTGAACTCACAGTACGATTCGATGAATGCCCGTCGGTACGTACCCTTGCTGGCGAAGTGGCGTTTATCCAGCACTGCGCTACGATAGATCCCCAGGGTGCGGCGTACCCACCGGACAGCCGCCACGGGTCCGTCGCGCCGGACGACAAACTTAATTCGCGCTTGTTCGTTCACGTCAACTCGCGCATCGGCGTCACCGGAGTGGCGCAATTTCCGAGCGGCCGCCACCCGGACATGCTTACAACTGTTCGAGCTATTTCGCTATGCACTACAGGCCGCAAGAATAATGCACGTAATCTACCCCTTCCGCGCTTTTTGCGACAGACAGCGAAACCTCTGTGAGACAAACGTCGGAATGACGTCTTCATGTCCTGGGATGTGCCTCGCCGGATGTTATCTGAGGGCTTCAACGCTCCGAAATTGGGATTCAACCAAAACGAGCCCTACACTTCTGCATACCTCATGGCGGTGGACAGCGCAGCGCAACTTTCGCTCCTATAGTCCCGGAACGGCAAGCGCAAGTCCGAGACCCTCAGCAGATCTTCCAGGTACCTCGGCCCCTTATGCAGCAGCTTGTTTTCCTATGAGAAATCGCGCCGCAAGCGCCTGACCTACACCGCCGCCTACACCGGATAAATCAGGCGAACTTGGTCGAGTTTGGTCAAGCCTTACCACCAAGCCTGATTCACACTCTGGCTGAGCGGCTTTCCGAACGATTCCGTACATATTCCGTACACGTGCTACAATGCCGCCGGAGGCAGACCCATGACCATTTCCACCACCGAGCGCGACGAGCGCATCGACCTTCGTGTTTCCGCCGAGTTGAAGGCACTGCTCGCCCGTGCCGCGTCTTATTCCGGCATGTCGTTGTCGGGGTTTCTCGTCTCGAGCGCGGCAGAACGAGCCAAAGAGGTTGTGGCCGGACGCGAAACGCTGACTCTGACGGCGCGGGACTGGCGCGTGTTCCTTTCCGGTCTCGAAAAGCCCGAGCGCCGGCGCCCGAGACTCGAGGCGGCGGCGAGGCGTTACCTGAGCCGCCGGACGACGCGCGGTGAGCGATAGCTGGCGGATCGGACCGCTGGCGAAATCCCACGATCGAAGCCACTTTGCCTGTGGGGAGCAGGCCCTCGACGAGTACTTGGCGCGCTTTGCACGCCAAAACCATGAATCGGGCATCGCGAAAACCTTCGTCGCAACGGGAGGCGACAGGCCACGGCAGGTGCTGGGCTACTACTCGATTTCGGCGGGTGCGATCGACCGGGAGAATCTGCCGGCGAACGCGGCGAAGCGCTTCCCAAGCTTCCCGATCCCGGTCGCGCGCCTTGCACGCCTCGCGGTAGACCGGGAGTTTCAAGGACGCGGCTTGGGAGAGTATCTCCTCCTGGATGCCCTCAACCGGGTGCTTCGCGCCTCCAGCGACATCGGGATCGTGGCGGTCCTGCTCGATGCCCAGCACGAGAAGGCGAAGCGCTTCTATGCTCGCTACGAATTCGAGAGCCTTCCCGATCAACCCCTCAAACTGTGGCTGCCGATGGCGGCAGTCACCAGGCTCTTCCCGGACCAGTAGCCCGTCCAGATGGCCGCCAATAAGCCGCCAAGATCGCAAGTCGCGTGGAGCCAGGTCAAGGAAAAGCTCGCGGCCTTCGACCGCCCCGCCTTGATCGCGCTGCTGCAAGACCTCTATGCTGCGAGCAGGGAAAACCAGGCTTTCCTGCATTCCCGCTTCGGTCTGGGCGAAGATCCGCTCCGGCCCTACAAAGAGACCATCGCGCGCGCTCTGGCCCGACCTGAACAAGCCCATCTCGGTCGCGGCGGCGAAGAAGGCGATAGCGAGCTACAACAAGGCCAGCGGCCACGCCGAGGGCATGGCAGAGCTGATGGTCTTCTTCTGCGAGCAGGCGGCCGGATTCGTCCACGACATGGGACTGCAGGACGAAGGCTATTTCGACGCCCTCTTGCGAATGTACGCACGCGCGCTGACAGCTGCCGCCGCGTTGCAAGACGTGGAGCGGGCGGGCAAGATCAAGCGCCTCGGCCAAGTGCGCGCGCTTTGCCGCGGCATCGGCTATGGCGTCTTCGACGAAATGACGATGCTCCTCGAGGAGTCGGGGTTTGGCAGTCAAGAATGACGAGCTTGAGGCGCTGCGCGCCGAGCTCGATCGTCTTCGAGGCGAAAACACCCGGCTGAGTGCGCTGCTCAAAGGACGCGGCTTCCAGTATCGCGAAATCGAGGCCGGAAACCACGCAGTCCCGACAGCACTTCGTTCATCGGAACGAGTCGAACCGCAGCGGGCACTTTCCACCCCGGAGAAGGTCGCTCTTTTTCGCAAGCTGTTTCGCGGCCGCAGCGACGTGTTTCCGGTGCGCTGGGAGTCGGGAAAGGGGCGTTCAGGCTACGCGCCCGCGTGTTCCAACGAGTGGAAGCCGGGCGTCTGCGAGAAGCCGCGAATCAAATGCGGCGAGTGTCCGAATCGAGCGTTCGTGCCGCTCGACGATTGGGCAATCTACAACCATCTCGCGGGGGCCGCGGCGATCGGCGTCTATCCGTTGCTGCCCGATGACACCTGTCACTTTCTGGCCGTCGATTTCGATGAAGCGGATTGGCGCGAGGACGCCCGCGCGTTTGCGCGATCATGCCGAGAGCTAGACATCCCAGTCCGCCCTCGAGATTTCCCGCTCGGGTAACGGCGCTCATGCGTGGATTTTCTTCGCTCAAGCGGTAGCCGCGCGGGAGGCTCGCCGTCTCGGGACCGCAGTCATCAGCCACGCCTGCGCGCACAGCCGGCAATTCAAGCTTTCCTCCCATGACCGCCTGTTTCCGAGCCAGGACATTCTGCCTAAGGGCGGATTCGGCAACCTGATTGCCCTTCCCCTGCAGAAGCAGGCGCGCGAGCGTGGCGCAAGCGTATTTGTCGACAAGAACTTTCGTCCGCACGACGATCAATGGGCCTATCTCACGGCGATCCAGCCGATAACACCGGAAGCGCTGGGGACGGCCGTGTTCAAGGCAACCGGCGGAGCGCACCCGCTTGATGTGGCCTTTGTTTCCGAAGAGGGCGAGCGCGAGCCGTGGAAACGTCCGCACTCAAAAAGCGACCGGCTCAAAGGCACTAGGCTTGCGATTTCGTTCGCCAGCGAGCTATGCGCCGACCAGGAAGCGGCCGTTGCCGTGATGTTGCGTCATGAGATCGAGGTATTGTGCGCGCCAACTGCATTCGGCAAGACAGTGACGGCAGCGGCCATCATCGCCGGGCGCGGCGTAAACACCTTGATTCTGGCCCATCGCACCGAGCTGCTCACCCAGTGGCAGGAGCGCCTGGGGACGCTTCTCGATGACGCAGAAAATCCAGTCGGAGTGATCGGAGGCGGAAAGCACAAGCCTACCGGGCAGATCGACATCGCACATTCAGGACGTGTTCCAGCACGTTTCCTCGAATACGCTGCGTCCCGAGGCAATCGCAGCCGACATCCGCCATGGCTACCGCGAGGGCCGGAAGGTCCTGGTATTGACAGAGCGCACCGATCACCTCGAGGTCATCGAGAACGCTCTCCGCGGTACCGTCGGTTACCTATTCGTCTTGCATGGGCGACTCTCCAAGCTGCAGCGCGCGAGAGTGATCGAGGAGCTCCAGGCACTCCCGCCCGGAGAAGCGCGTGTACTCCTCGCTACCGGGAAGCTGATCGGAGAGGGTTTTCGATCACCCGCCATTGGATACGCTCGTTCTCGCGATGCCGATCTCATGGAAAGGGACTCTGCAACAGTACGCCGGCCGGCTGCATCGCCATCACGCGGGCAAGAACGACATCCGGATTTACGACTACGTTGACTCGGGTCATCCGCCTCTGACACGAATGTGGCAGAAGCGGCAGCGAGGATACCGGGCCATGGGCTACCTGATCGCGCATGCCGATACGCCCGACAGCGCCGGTGGATAGCCGCGGCTTACGCTGCCAATTCGGCAGCCGGAAGATTACGGTCGAACCTGTCAACAAGTATTGATGACCCGCACGCATATTCAAAACTTCGCAAGTCCCGGATCGGCAAGCGGAAGTCCGAGGCCTTAAGCAGATCTTCCGGGCACCTCGGCCCTGATGCAGCAGCGTTTTTTCTCTATGAGAGTTCGCGCGGTTTAGCGCAACCTACACCGCTTCCCCGCGCGGTGCGCGTACAAGAATGGACACGCTACACCGGACGCTTACACGGACGGCCTTCTCCGGCCGACGACGAATGCCTTCATCGCGACGCCGTCAGCGCGTCGAGCCGCAGGTCTTTTCGAATACCGGCGTCGATCAAACCGGCAGGCGTGAATCGGCGAAGCATTCGCAGGCGGCCCGCGCGAACACCTGCCGTGTATCGGAGTTTCGGGCGAGCCGCGCTGACAGCCTGCAGCACGACGTCGGCCACGACGTCCGGCTGATCGGCTGCTGCCATCACCTCCTTCAGCCTCTCGCCCAACGCCGCACGAACCTCGCGATACTCATCGAGCTTCGCGTCGGGCTCCAGCAGGTTCGCGTCGAACTGCGTCTTCGTGTACGCAGGTTCGATGACCAAGACCCGGATGCCACGCGTGCGAAGCTCATGGTCCAGCGATTCCGAGTAACCTTCGATCGCGTGCTTGGACGCGGCATACAGCGCCATGTACGGTGCCGGCAACAAACCCAGCACGGAGCCGATGTTGACGATGCGGCCGCCCCCTAGGCGTCGCATGTGGGGCACGACGGCGCGGGTCATTCGGACAATCCCGAAGAAGTTCGTATCGAAGATTGACCGGGCCTGCTCGATCGAGCTCTCTTCCGCTCCGGCGGGGGCGACACCGAAGCCGGCGTTGTTCACGAGCACGTCGATACGGCCTTCCAAATGTATTACTTCCCTCACGGCGGTTTCGACGGAGTCATCGCGGGTCACGTCGAGGGGCAGCATCTGGAAGACTCGCTGGCCGGCCTGCGTTCCGCGTCTGCTGGTGCCGTAGACCTTGTAGCCGACGGCCGCGAGCCGCTTGGCCGTGGCTTCGCCGATACCTGATGAGGCGCCCGTAACGAGCGCTACGGATGGTTCGATCTTCATAGGGATTCCTTTTTCAGTGGGCATTTCGTATGATAGTCATCATATTATAGGTCGAAACACGAGGTCGACATGTCTGCGGTTGCGTCAGTCGTCGGCGCGAGCGAGGTGTTTCAGCGCCGTCTCGCGCAGCGCATTGGAAAGCCGGGCGTCATCAACGGCACGCGCCAACAACAGTGCGCCGACCATCGTGGTGACCGTGACGAGAGCGTGCTCGTGCGCGTCCGGCTGCCCCAGTCAGGCGACTGGCGGGCAACGAGATCGATCAGCCCCTTGATGCGACGAGTCACGGCGTGCGGCACATCGGGCGATTGGCGCGATGTCTCCGAGCCAAGGGCGGCGACCGGGCAGCCGGTTTCGGCAGCTTCGACTTGCGCCTTCGAGAGATAGGCCTGCAGCAGCGCCTCCAGTGCCTTCATCGGGGGCGCGGCGGTAACGACGCGCGCCAACCCGGCCAAGCCTTTGGCGCCGGCCCGGTCGGCTGCCTCGGCAAGCATTGCTTCCCGCGAGCCGAAGTGAGCGTAGAAGCCGCCGTGCGTCAAGCCGGCGTCCTTCATGATGCCGGCAACGCCGGTGCCGTTGTAACCACTGCGCCGGATCGCACGCGCGGCGGCCACGACGATGCGTTCGTGCGTGGCTTCCTCGTATGTGCGGGGGGTTCGTTTCATGGCTGCATAGTCTGTATGATGGTCATCATATATTAGTTCGGCACGGTGCGCAAGCGGAATCTTCCCCGCCCGGCCCGGCTCTCACCTGGCCTGGTAGCCTCGATGCTCTGCATAAAATCGAGGCCGGTCCCTCGGTCGCGATCGCCGGGTCGACAAAGCCGAAAGCCAGGAAAGCGTTGTGTTCACTCAAGGTTAATCTCTTCCTTCTGCTAGGCCGCGACAGGTTCCGGTCGCATCGCACGAACGGCTTGCCCGTCCCCCGCCGCCGGCCTGATCTTGAACCAGATCGCGTACAAGGCCGGCAAGAACACCAGGGTCAGAACCGTCCCGGCGAAGGTGCCACCGATCAAGGTGTAGGCCAACGTTCCCCAGAAAACCGAGTGAGTGAGCGGAATGAACGCCAGCATCGCGGCAAGCGCCGTCAGAACAACCGGGCGCGCGCGCTGCACGGTGGCCTCTACTACGGCATCGAAGGGCGCCAATCCATCCTTCTCGTTGCTCCGAATTTGACCGATCAGGATGAGCGTGTTGCGCATCAGGATTCCGGAAAGCGCAATCAGACCGACGAGCGCGTTGATGCCGAACGGCTGCTGGAATAACAGCAGGGTTGGCACGACCCCGATGAGGCCCAGCGGCGCGGTGGCGAACACCATCGTCATCGCGGAGATCGACCGGACCTGGAAGATGATCATGATCAGCGTCAGGGCGATCATGATGGGGAAGATCGGCGCCATGGCGCGATTCGCCTTGCCGGATTCCTCGATGGAGCCGCCCTGCTCGATCCGGTAGCCGGCCGGCAGCTTGGCGATGACGGGCTGAAGATCTTTCCACACGGCGCTGGACACGTCCGGCGGCTGCAAGCCCTCGGCGATGTCGCCGCGCACGGTGATCGTCGGCGTGCGATCACGGCGGCGCAGAATCGGATCTTCCATGCGCACGTCCAACTTTCCGATTTGCGACAGCGGAATCCGCTGGCCGGCCGCCCCGGCCAGGGTGAAGTCGGCGATCCTGGCCGGATCGAGTCGCGTGTTCCCGGCCGAACGGGCAGCGAGCTGTACCGAACGGATGTCTTCGCGCACCTCGGTAATGGGGATACCGCTCAACAGGAACTGAAGCTGTTGGGCCACGTCGCTGGAGGTGAGGCCGAGGCTCTGGAGACGGTCCTGATCGAGCGAAAAATGCAGCGTGGGCGTGCGCTCGCCCCAGTCGGTGTTGACGGTCCGCATCTGGGAAGAGGCCTGCATCACGCCGCGCACCTCTCCCGCGATGTCGCGCAGCTTATCGGGGTCGGGCCCCATCACGCGGAAGGCAACGGGGAACGGCGAATACGGGCCGAACACCAGCTGAGCCACCCGCACGCGGGCTTCCGGCGCCAGGCCGTCGGCCACCGCCTGGCGCAGCCTGAGCTTGAGCGCCTCGCGCTCCTCGGCGCCGCCCGTCAATACGACGATCTTCGCGAAGGAGGGGTCGGGCAGTTCCGGCGCCATGGCGAGGTAGAAGCGCGGCGCTCCCTGTCCGACGTAGGCAGTCACGACCTTGGCTTCCGGCTGCCCGGCCAGCCAGGCCTCGACCTTTTTGGAGGCAGCACTCGTCTGTTCGATGGACGTGCCATACGGCATCTGCACTTCGACCAGCACCTCGGGCCGATCGGAAGTAGGGAAGAACTGCTTCTTCACCACACTCATGCCCATCACTGCGATCACGAAGGCACCGATCACGCTCGCCGCGACCAGCCATTTGCGCCGAATCACCAACCCCAGCAGGCGGCGGAAGCGCTCGTAGTGCGGGGTGGCATAGAGTGCGTCGTGACCGCCCTCGTGCTTCTTGATGTTCGGGAGCAGCTTCACCCCCAGGTAGGGCGTGAATACGACGGCGACGATCCACGAGGCGATCAACGCGATGCCGACGATCCAGAACAGATTGCCGGCGTACTCGCCGGCGGTCGATTTGGCGAAGCCGTTGGGCATGAAGCCGATCGCGGTCACCAGGGTACCGGCGAGCATGGGCGCGGCGGTATGGCTCCATGCATAGGCCGCTGCGTGTATCCGCTCGTAGCCTTCCTCCATCTTCACGACCATCATCTCGATGGCGATGATCGCATCGTCGACCAGCAGCCCCAGGGCCAGGATCAAGGAGCCCAGCGTGATCCGGTCGAAGTCCTTTCCGGTGGCCGCCATGACGACGAAAACTGCCGCCAGCGTCAGGGGCACCGCCGCCGCGACGACGATGCCGACCCGCCATCCCATGCTGAGGAAGCCCACCAGCATCACCACGCCGAGGGCGACGAAGAACTTGAGCATGAACTCGTCGACGGCCGAGCGGATATTGACGGACTGGTCCGTGACTTTGGTCAGGCTCATGCCGAGCGGCATTTGGGCGTTGATCGCCGCTGCCTCCCCCTCCAGCGCCTTGCCGAGATCAAGGCCGTTCCAACCCTCGCGCATGACCACGCCGAGGATCAGGGCCGGTTCGCCGTTGTTGCGGATCAGGAAGGTGGCCGGATCCTCGTAGCCACGCTTCACGTCCGCAATGTCGCCGAGCTTCAGCGTACGGCCCCGCGCCGCGACGGGCGTATTGCGGATCGCCTCGAGGTCGTCGATCGCGCCGTCCAGGCGGATGAAGACCTGCGGGCCCTTGGCTTCGACCGAGCCGGCGGGCGTCATGGCATTGCGCGCGTTGAGCGCAGCGAAGAGGTCGCGCGGGGAGACGCCCAGAGTCGCGAGCCGGTCTTGGGAGAACTCGACGAAGATCCGTTCGGCCTGCTCGCCGATGATGTTCACCTTCTTGACGCCCGGCACGTGAAGCAATCGTTGGCGCAGCCGCTCCGCCTCGCGAACGAGGAGTCGCTGGGGCTCACCCTTCGCTTTCAAGGCATAGAGTGCAAAGGTCACATCGGCGTATTCGTCGTTTGCCACCGGGCCGATGACCCCATGCGGCAGCTTGCCGGCCTCGTCGCCGAGTTTCTTGCGCGCCTGATAGAACTGCTCGGGGACCTCGGCGGGCGGGGTGCTGTCTTGCAGGTAGACCGTAGTGAGGGCCAGGCCCGGACGCGTGAAGGTCTCCGTCCGGTCATACCAGCGCAGCTCCTGCATCCGCTTTTCCAGAGGTTCGGCGACCAGCTCCTCCATTTCCTTGGCCGTGGCCCCCGGCCAGGCGGTGACCACGGTCATCTGCTTGACCGTGAAAGGGGGGTCTTCTGCCCGGCCCAGAGTCAGGAAAGCCACGACGCCGGCGATGAAGATCGCCACGATCAGGAACAGAGTGACCGAGCGCTCGCGTACGGCGAGGGCGGAGAGGTTGAAGGCGCTCATTGCTGTCCCCCGCTCTTGACGGCCACGCTTTGGGCGGCTGCGCCGTCAGCCAGTCGTACCTGCTCGCCTTCCTGCAGCAGATGGGCGCCGAGCACGACCACGCGATTACCCGCCTTGAGGCCCCCAACAACCGTGGCGGCCTCGTCGCTGAGGCCGGTCACCTGCACGGCGCGCCAGGTGACCCGAGGCGCCTTCCCTTCGACCAGCCATACGCCGGGCCCTTTGCCCGGATCGAAGATCGCGCCGATCGGTACCTGCAGCGCCGGAGCGGAGCGCTCGCGCGGGATCTGGATGGAGACGGTCGAGCCGAGTGGCGCGTCCGCCAGGCGGCCCTCCAGCACGTAGCGCGCCTCGAAGGTGCGCGTCTGGGGATTTGCGGCATCCGACAACTGGCGCAGTTTCGCCGCGCCGGTGAGGCCGCTGCCGTACAAGGTCGCTTGCCCCGCGGAGCCGATCGCCGGGCGCAGGGTTTCCGGGAGCTCGATGACCGCTTCGCGGCGCCCGGCGTGAGCTACTCGGACGACAACCTGCCCGGCGCCGACGACCTGGCCCGGCTCCGCCAGGGTCTCCACTACCACGCCGTCCGCATCAGCAAGCAGGACTGCGTAGCTCGTCTCGTTGCGGGCAACGTCGGCCCGGGCTTCGGCCGCATTCAGCTCCGCTTTTGCCGCCTCGGCGGCAGCCTTCACTTTGTCGTAGGCCGCTGCTGAAACGAAGTTCGCGGAGACGAGGCGGCGGTATCGCACCTCGTCATCCGCAGCTTGGCGCGCGTGTGCCTTGGCGGCGGCAACAGCCTCCTCGTGCGCGCGCATGGCGAGCCTCAGGTCCGTGGGATCGATACGCATGAGCGCTTGGCCGCGCTTGACGGTTTGCCCGGCATCAACCAAGCGTCCCAGGACCTTCCCGGGAACTCGGAATCCCAGGTCGCTCTGCACGCGGGCGGCGACGATTCCGGTGAACGAACGCTCCGACTGGACGGAGATCTCGACCGTTTCTGTCCGCACCAGCGGAGGCTGCACCCGCGGGTCAGTTGACGAAGAATTGGCGTCATTGCATGCCGCCAGGACGAAAGGCAACAGGCCGATGAAGGCAACGAAGGGAACATTACGGAGCTGCAGCATGGGAACCTCCAGGGAATCGAAGCAGCGGATTCAATAACTACTCGGGCGCCGGGGCACGACGAGGTTGCCGACCGAAACCTGCACCGGCTCGCCTTTCTGATTCTTCGTCGTGGTTCGCACCTTGACCAATCCTTGATGCGGCCGTGATTTCGACGGCCGTACCTCGAGCACTTCGCTCTCGACATGCAACTCGTCGCCAGGGCGCACCGGAGTCGGCCAACGAAACTCGTCGAACCCCGCGCCGACGATACCGCCGACGGGTTTGAAGTCGCTCTCGACGAGCAGTCGCATCGTGAGCGCGGCGGTATGCCAGCCGCTCGCCGCCAGGCCGCCGAATATCGAGCGGCGCGCGGAGTCCTCGTCCAGGTGGAACGGCTGCGGATCGAATTCGGCCGCGAATGTCTTGATGCGCTCCATTTCGACAGTGACCCGTCCGGACGCGTAGATCTGGCCGGCCGCGAAGTCCTCGAGGTATTTCCCGCTCATATTGGCGATCTCCTTTGCAGCGCGGCTGCCGCGGACCACGGCCACGTCAGCGAACCGAACCAGGCGCCGCCCGCGACGGCGGCCAAATTGATGAAGCCAGAGGCGATAAGCCCGACGCTTTGCGCCAGGAACACGTGCGAAAGCTCACCGCTCCAGCGCAGCGCGAGCCAGCCGGCGAGCGCCGCGATCGCAAAGCGCGCCACGGTGCCGAGGAGGGGAAACAGCAGCCGGCCTGCGCCCTGCGACGCGAAATAAAGCGACAACGCGAGGCCGAACATTCCATAGAAGGGGCCCACCGTGCGCAGGTAAGTCGCTCCGGCCTCGAGCATCTGCGGATCGGTGTCGAAGAGTGAGAGCCACGCCGTCGGGAAGGCAGCGGCGCAAAGCCCGATCGCCTCGGTGAGGACGAACGCCATGGCCGCGCCGATCCACGCGGTACGCAACGCTCGCTCGCGCTCTCCTGCACCGATGCTCGTGCCGACGATGGCGATCAGCGGGCCACCGAGGCCGAAGACGAGCGGAACCAGCAAATATTCGAGCCGCGCGCCGATGCCGTATCCGGCGATCGCGGCCGGGCCGAACTCGCCGGCCAACGCGGTGCCGATGATGATGGCGAGATTCGTCGCCACGGTGACAAGCGCGGCTACCGCACCGACGCGCAGGATGTCGCGAAAGAGCGGCCAGCGGAAGCGCACCGCGTGCAGCGACGGGTGCAGCACGCTCCGTCCGCCCCACAGGTACGCGACAAACGCGACGCAACCCAGGACATAGTAAGAAACAAGCGCCGCGGCACCGCCTGCGACGCCGAGAGCCGGGAACGGTCCCCAGCCGAAGATGAGCGCCGGCGACGCCGGCACGAGGATCACCACGCCGATGCACGTCACGGCCGCTGGGGACGCCATGTTGCCCGTACCGCGGAGGATGGCGCCGAGCGAGTTAAACAGCCACACCAGCACCGCGCCGGCAAAAACCCAGTTCGAGTACCTCAGCGCGGCCTCGAGCGCGCGGCCGCTTCCGCCCATCGCCTGGTAGAGCCACCGCCCGCCGCCGACGACACCGATGGTGAAGGCTGCCCCCAAGCCGAGCGCGATGACCAGAGCATGTAACGCCAGCGCGTTTGCGTCCCCGCGGCGACCGGCGCCCAGCGCCCGCGCGATCGACGAGGCGATGCCGCCGCCCATCGCGCCCGCGGACATCATTTGCATCAGCATAATGACCGGGAACACGAGAGCGACGCCGGCAAGCGCATCGGTGCCCAGCTTGCCGATGAAGTACGTTTCCACGAGGCCAGCCGCCGCCTGCGCCACCATGACCAGCATGTTTGGCATTGCGAGGCGTAGCAGCGTGGAGGCGATCGGCGCCTCGAGCAGGACACGGGTGCGAGGGTCCATGGCACTCCTAAATCGTGATGAGCGCGAACACCAACCCGGCGGCCGCAATGACGCCGATGTCTTTTCTGTTCAAAGGCAGCGCGCGCTCGGCGCCTAGGCCGCGCTTGGCGTTGCGCGTCACTTCGTCCGTCAGCACTTCCTCGGGGCCTTCTTCGATCGCAGCGAGTACCTGGAGCACCACCGCCTCGGGCGAGTTCGGCGCCTCGATGCCGCGCACCATGCCGGTATCGATAAACGCCGCGTGCAAGCCGACGACGTGTGTTCCTTGCGCGCGCAGCTCGTTGCGCAGCCCGTTGGCGGCGAGCGCGACGGAGTCTTTGATATTCATATGATGAGCATCATATTACAAGTTAAAAAAAACCTAGCCAGCCACCGCGCGAATCAGTTCGCGCGCCGCCTTGCGGATGCGGCTGGAGAGCTGCGCATCGTCCACTGCTCGTGCCAAGACCAGCGCGCCAACCAGGGTCGCGGCGATGCCCATCGCCTTGTCGTGGGCCGCGCTCCTGCCCCATTCGGGGAACTGGCGCTCGATGAGGCCAATAAGGTCCTTGATCCGTCGGCTGGCCGCTCGGCGCACTTCCGCTTGCTGGCGCGGCACTTCGCTCCCTGCTGCGGCGACAGGGCAACCCTGCTCCGGAGCGGCCACGTGCCGGTCGGAAAGATAGGTATCGACGAGCGCCACGAGCTCTTGGCCCGGCTTCGCCGCCGCTATCGCCCGGGTGAGGGTCTCGATCGATTCCGCACCTGCCCGGTCGGCGGCCGCCGCCAGGAGCGCGTCGCGCGAATCGAAGTGCG
>Ga0070741_10005989_pt1 | contig 26436 bp, 13 predicted proteins | sample Coa_R1_4_FD_66440 | JGI IMG/M metagenome (GOLD analysis project Ga0070741, IMG submission 66440) | Surface soil microbial communities from Centralia Pennsylvania, which are recovering from an underground coalmine fire - Coalmine... | ecosystem: Environmental > Terrestrial > Soil > Unclassified ... | reverse complement strand
GACAACGGAGGATGTGAAGTCTGAAGGTCACGTTCTGATACCGAGGGGCTCGCAGGTCATCGGCCGCGTGAGCGAAGCTAAGGCCCGGACCACGGAAGAACCGGAGTCGGTGCTGGGCATCATTTTTGACCAGGCCGTTCTCAAAGGTGGCCGCGAAATTCCGCTGGCGCTGACGATCCAGGCGGTTGCACCTCCGAGACCGGAAACCTCGGAGCCCTCAGACATGCCGCGGATGACGGCCGCGACTGCGGGAGGACTTGGCGGAGGCAGAAATTTGGGGCCGATGTCCGATCCAAACGCCGGCGTTCCAGGAAGAGTCGAGAGTCCGAACTCTGTATACGTTCCAGATGGACAACTCACACCAGGCGGAGGGCTTACTCCAAGCTGTCATGGAGTGTTGGGAATCGACGATGTGGCACTCGCTCCCGAAAGCACAGATCCATCCCGAGCATCACTGATCATTTCCGAGCGGCACAATGTGCATTTATATGCCAGAACGCAGATGATGCTGCGCGTGCTGGACAAGTAAGCGGATCACGCGATTCGCGAAAGAAAACGGACGGATAGTAGACCCTGTTCTCTTATAAGCTCGCCCGAATAGAAATCTGTTTTCCAGAGTAGTGAACGACTGCATCCGGCGTTGTTTGGACGATCTCTCCGGTCCCGTGCCCAGTCCGTACCCAGACGATGTGAAATTCCATGTCCTTGGGCATTCCCGGATATTCGCCTTGCCGCGCGCCAATCGTTAGCGTTTTGTCCGCTTCGGACCAAAGCAATGGAATGATGGCCCGCGCTCCTTTCTGATATCCGTACGTGTCGCCTGCATCTTGATAGAGATCGAAGCTGCCATCAGCGCCGCGGTACACTCGAAGCTCAATTGGTCCTTCCGGTTTTTCATCCGCGTACTCCACCTCAGGACCAAGCGGAATCAGGGAGCCTGCTCGAACGAACAAAGGAATACGATCGAGCGGCGCTTCTGCGTCCACTTCACGTGAACCTTGCAGTGAGGTCCCAGTCCAGAAGTCATACCAGAGCTTCGATTCGGGTAAGTACAGGCTTCTATGTGTGGAGTTTTCTTTCAGCACTGGATTCACCATGAGCGAAGGTCCGAACATGAATTGGTCACCGATGTTCCAGGTCTTGGGATCGGCGCGCCAGTCCATCACTAGAGGCCGCTGAATGGTGTAGTCCTCATTCGTGACTCGCCAGGCTAGTGAATAAATGTAGGGCATAAGCCGATAACGAAGCTTGTCATAGTTCAGCAGAATCGGTTCAATTTTGTCGTAGGTCCACAATTCGTTTTGAGGCCTGTGCCCATGCGTGCGAAAGATCGGGCAAAAAGTCCCGAACTCGAACCAGCGAGCATACAGTTCCTGATACTCCGGGTCAGTTGGAAGGCGATCCCGCGGTTGCCAATAGCCTCCGATATCAGTTGTCCAGTACGGATATCCGGAGAGCGCAAAATTCAGTCCGCCGGCTACTTGATGGCTCAAGCCCCAGTAAGTGCTGTAAACGTCGCCGGACCAAACTGTAGCTCCAACTCTCTGCTGACCCAGAAATGCGGAGCGCGTAAGCAGGAATACGCGTTTCTGATCTGTAGTTGCTCTCCAGTGTTGCTGGACTCCGGTTGTGTGCATAAACGGGAATATATTTGTGTACTGCGCTCCATTCCCGATCGCGATTTGTTTATTGCGCAAGATGGCATCGCCCATGTGCGGCCAGTATTCTTCGGGCTCGGCGCTGTCGAGCCAGAATGCGTCCCATCCCATGGAGAACAGCTTGCCGGCCAATTCATTCCAGTAGAAATCGCGCGCCTCCGGGTTGCTGGCGTCATAAACGTGAGCGTTGGGGACATCCAAGTGGCGCGCTGCGAGCTGCTGGTAATTCTGGGATTTGGTATCGAACAGCCCCCACACAGAGAGCATCGCGTGTACATGCTCATCGTGCAGTTGTTTGAGCTCGCCGGGCACATCTGGGAACTTGTCATTGAATACCGGATCGCCCTCCAACTTCCACCAGAACCAGTCTTGCACGATGACATCGAGAGGAATGTGTTGTTCGCGATAACGGTGCGCGATTCCCAGAATCTCGTCCTGAGAGACGTACCGGTCCTTCGACTGAAAGAAGCCATAGGCCCATTTCGGGAGCATCGGGGTGTGTCCGGTCAGGTTGCGGTACTGGTGAATCACTTCATCCAATTCAGGTCCGTAAATGAAGTAATAATCCACAGCGCTGCCGGCAACGGAACGAAAGTTGAGTTCCAGCGGAAAGCGATTATCGACGTATGTCAGCGATGCCGTGTTCCACATCAAGCCATAGCCTTTGCTGGAAATCAGCAGAGGAATAGCAACGTCAGTATTGTTCTGACCGAGCTCTACAGTGCTCCCGCGATAGTTAAACATCCCGCTCTGGTGCTGACCCAAACCATAGAACGCTTCGGTTGCATCGGGAGCGAAGCGATCTTCGACGTGGTAAGTCCTTTCACGGTTTAACTCGTCAGGCTCATACGTCCGAGGAAGGGAATTGCGTTCACGCAGCAGTTGCTGTCCTGCAAGCGTGCTGATTGTGATGTTGCCGCGCTTTAGCGAAAGCTCGACTTTCAAACTCTCGGTTGTAAGGACTGCCGCATCCGCCGCTTGAGTGAATTGAAATTTCGCACCTGGACATGACTGGTTGGAAGCGAGCATCCAGGGTTGGTCCTGCTTGCGAGAGGGCTCGAGTGTCGCCACGAAGTGAATCACGGAAGCGCGACAGACGGAAACGTGAATGGTCTCGTCGCCGACGGTAGCCGTCATGCCGTCCTGAGCAGGGGAGGCAATCACGGGAGGATGCTGCGGAACATCCCCTAACTGAGCTGCGACTTGGCTGGGAATATCGAGAATGAAAAACACCGCGAGAATCAGGGAAGCGGCGAGCCTACTTGATCGCGAGTAATCAGAGCCGTGAGTGATCGACATTAACGTCCCTCAATTGCATCAGTGAGACTTCACTGTAAAGAAGAGAAATTTTTGCGAGCAGCCGTGCTCGTCACACTGAAAGTTACGAGCCGACAGTATCCCATCCGGCGTAGAGTCTCAGAGCGGGTGATGTTCCGAACATTTCCCCGCAATCTTGATCGAAGCGCTCGCGTGATCTCCAACTGCAGCCTCAATGAGGCCTCATTGAATAATGCGGCCTCATCGAATAATGATTGGGTGCACCGGGCGTCGGCAGGTTGTCATACACCTGCGCTCCGACCGCGTGCGTCCGTGTCAATGCGGCGGCGAGATCTATTCCCGTACCGGAGACATGTGCGCCGACGGCGTGCGCATGAGTGAGCGGCGTGGTCACTGTGATGGATGTGGCGCCGAACCTTCGGACGGAGGCTACGACTGCTGTCTCTGAGTTTGCGCCACTGTCGATGATGATGGTCTGGCCCTCGCGGAAGCCAACTGCGCTGGCCACCGGGATTACGGTGGCGCCCACGTCGGTGGAGGTGCCTGCCGTGGTCGCGCCTGCCGTGCCGACCTTTGCGACGACGGCGCTGTCACTATTCGTGCCAGCGTCAATCGCGATCTTCTGGCCGACTTCAAACCCTTGCACGCTGGCAACTTTGATGTTCGTCGCTCCGGCGTCTGCGGATGACAAGAGAGTAGTGGCGGCTTGTGTGAGGAAGTCAGTGCAGTTGCTGTCCGTGTCGGCGCCATCTGTGAAGCGGCCCGCACTCTGATTGATCGCACCGGCAAGCGCCCCAAATCCGCCCGCCGGACCAGGCGCAGAAACGTAGCATCCGCTCTGGTCAAAACCGGAGGTGCCTTGGTAACCCTCTGCGGCCCATGGATCGACGAGGCCACCGTAGTTGAGGCTGTCGACCACCAGGCCAGCGGCGTCTCGCAATTCCATGCTGCCCTCCCTCAGCGTAATAGTTCGGCCAAAAAAAGGAACGTTGCTTGTGAGCTCAGGGCCTCCGAACCACTGATTCGGTGCCGGCGTCCCTTGATAGCCGGCGGTGGTGACTGCGGAATCGCGAACAACCGAATTAACGGCATGCTCCTTGGCGAGTGGACGGTCGAGCATAATGCCGGCGCCAAGCGGCTGCACGGGCTCATTGCTCGAGTGCGCAAAGGCGGTTGTCGGCTGGAAGGTGATTCCTGTCCCGCGATCGCTAAAAGGAAGATTCGCGGCGTGATTGAATTTGAGAGGCGCAGCGAGATCGAGGCCGGTGCCCAGCGCCATCACGGTTTCGTCGCGTGAGTGTGCTTGCGCGAGGGCTGGCGTGAACTCGATGCCGCTGCCGGAAGGCCCGGCAGTGCCGACCGTGGTCACAGTTACAGTTTCCTTAGTTGCAGGAGTGCCAATGACGATCTTGTCGCCGACGGCGAGACCGTTCACGTTGCGGACCTTGATGTTGGTCGCGCCGACGCTCGCGTCAGCAGAGAGATTCGTGCGAGTCGACTGGGTGCCCACACGCGTGACTTCGACGTTCTCGATTCCGTGTCCGTGACTCTCGATGTCCAACCTGATCTTGTCACCGACGGAGATGTCGGCGACCGAAGTCACCTTGATATTGGTAGAGCCGGCGGGCGCATCCGCAGCCAAGTAGGCTTGCGTGCCCGGCTTCCCGACGGCCGTGACCGTGACAACTTCGTATCGCTCTACGCTTCGTGCAACGTCAGGGTAAGTCGCGCCGTAGCCGATCGCCATCTTCTCGCCTACAACGAAACCACCTGCCACGCTGGTGACAGGCACGTTGGTGGAACCTGCGGGGATCGTAATTACTGGGCCATCCGGAACAGGCTGCCATACTGTCGTGCTGTTGCTCGCGGCGGTCCCGATGCTTGCAATTTTGCGGGTTTCCATTTCGGAACCAGTGTCGATGCTGACAGTGTCGCCGATTTTCATATCGGCAATGTTCCGTACGTAGATCGTCGTGTCGCTAGCGCGGGCTGGAATCACGAGTCCCGAGTTGGAGAGGCCGAGCAAGTAAAAACCGCGAGCCGCCAGCTTCGTTCCAGCCGGGATCTTCACTGCCGAGAAGATGGCCTGCTGTCTCGGATGTTCAGTCAGAGTCCAGTTGGAGATGTCAATGGGACGGGATCCTGCGTTATAGAGCTCGATGAAAGAATCGGTCGAGTTGGAAGAACCAGAGCTAATACGGAACTCGTTGATCTTGATTGGACTGACGTTCCGTACCTTTTCGGCTGCGGTCTCGATTTGTGGGTTGCTGCTTTTTGAGTTGGTCCACGAAGCATTGCCGAAGAGGTCGCCGTTGAAGGCCGCCGAACCCGAGGTCACTTTGAAGGTCGCGCTCACACGCGCGCCTGGCGCGACCGGATCAGGGAATTTCTTCGAGCTCTCCGTGGTGCCCGAGACGAAGGATGTCCATTGTTTGTTCGGCAGAGAAATGCTCAACGTGACGCCGGTTGCAGGCTCACCGGTGGTGTTCGTGAAAGTTGCCGTGATCTCCTGCGAGGAGCCAGGTGCGAATGTCTGGAGTCCTGCTGGATTCGCGGTTGCAGATGCCGGCGCAAGGCTGAGCCGGGGCACGTCGTACCTGGCAGCCACGATGTTGGCCTGAACCTGCTGATCGGTAGCGTCATTGGGGAAGGTGCCCGCTGCGGTCATTGCGCCTTCATAGAAGGTGCCTTGTGAGCCGTTGCTGTTATCGCCGCCGTTACCGAGAAGGATCGCGCCCTGCTTTCGCATCGGGTCATAGGTGCGGTTGACGCGCGGTCCGTCGAACATTACCGATAGCTCGCCACTCTGTGCGTTGCCGCCCATCGAGGTCCAGCGGTGCGGTTCTCCTTTGGCAATTGCGGTTACAAAGCGCCAGGTAATACTCGGGAGGTTCACGCAGAGTTTGGAGCCATCCGGGTTGACGCATCCGACCAGATTGTTCTCCTGGTCGGTCATAACCCACGGGCCCGGTGGATCGCCGTGAAACCACGCGCGAGCATTCCCGAAATAGGCCGTTTCCATAGTGCCGTTGTCGTCATCCCGGCTATCGATCTCGGCGTTACCGTAGTCAAAGCAGCAGCCGGAGTTGTAGTGCAGACCGTTAATCACCCAGTATTGCCCCTCCGCCTGGTCGTCGACTGCAGTGCCCTTCACGTCGTTCTGGCGAAGGCCCATTCCGGGCTCGATGAAAACACCATACGCTTTGTGTCCCATTATGGTAATCGGAGCCATGTCGGCTACCGGGAGGTTGTTAAAGCCGCCGAGTGCTGGACCGCTGAATCCGCCGCGGGGCGCTTGTGTGAGATCGTTGTGCTGGGGAGACTGGTCGTAAATTTTCGCAATCCAGCAATACGTGTTGGCGCAGAACTTATCCTGAGCGCCCGCGTCGGCGTATCCGCCCGAATCCGGAACTGGAGATGCGACGGGCTGGACAACGCCGATGTCCAAACTCTTGCCGTCGGACTGCCGCAGAACCTGATACAGCGGACCGTTGTAGGAAGCGTACAGCGCGCGCGTCGTGCTGTGAGCAGCGACGCAGGGATCACCGGCGGCAGCATAGATGTCGCATGGGCCAGATGGCCTGGGCGGAGCATCATTGGAAGCTGCGCCGTTGTGGCGCATCGTCTTCGATTTGGCGGAAATCAACGGGAACGTCAATGCAAGCGCAACAGCAAGGTAGATTCTCGTCTTCACGCTTTTCCTTATCTGCCTGGTTCAGGCACAGCCTTAAATAACACAGGGTCCCCCACCGTGAAGCACTGCCGCGGCAATGCTTGGTGTCGCAACCTTATAAACCGTAATAGTCGCAGGAGCAAGATCGGGTGCGCGCATCCGGACGTTCCCATTGATATGTACGACTTATATGAACGACGCTGGGCACGGCTCTAATTGCGAGGAACGCAAAGACTGCAACCCGCAATCTGCAGCGCTTGCCCGCAGACCGATTATGACGTTTCTGCAGAAATACGTGTGATCGCGGGCGATGCCAGACACCCCTCTCTCGCTAACTCGAACGGTACTGACCGAAGTGTTTCACGGAGGTGCAGAGGAGAATCCGAGATGATTGCCTGCCGCACAACTTCGTCTTCTCTGTTGCGAGGGGGAAAGAGCCATTCCCAGCCGGAAGTTCAGATCGACTCGAGTGCGCGAGTGAACCACCAGCATTGATGCATTTAAGAAGCCGATGCGCTAATTACGCTACTGACGCGACCGCTCCATCCACTTCGAAACTGCATCGGCGAGCGTGTCGGTTTATGACTTCGGACGACACTTCAGCCCTTTCGCTTGCTACGAGCGAGCTGCACTTCTTCTTCGATTTGCAACGCGAGCTGGAAATGAGCCAGCGCAAGGCGCAATGATCGAATACATGATTCGATTTCCTGGCGTGAAACCAGATCAGATTGGCCTGAGAGCTCAGCCGTAAGTTCGTCGATCTGACGCTGAATGCGTTCGATGTGTATCTGTACCGGCTGGTCCACGACAGAATTCTATGTGAAAGGGCAGAGCGCTGACGAGCGAGCGCCTTTGTGACTATCAGTGAATGTCGCGACAAACACGGCGCAGCGCCGCAATCAGCGACGCCGGCCCATCTTCACCGAACACCGTCTCGTTCAGGGAAGATTCTTTACCAGTGCGACGGGTATCGGAGATCGCGATCAGAGGACAACGTGGGCAGTACCGTCGAGCTTGTTTAGCAAGTTCTTCAACAACATCGTTTGACAGCGTGTAGCTGAGCACAATGATGTCGAACTGCCTTCGGCGTTAGCCTCCATCACCGCTGTTGGAGTGGCTGGGATCGTTACTGTCGCCTACTTAGAGGGTGCTTTTAAATGCTTACAGAATGCCAGACGTATCCCCAGACTCAGCCAAAGCCTTAGGAGTTGTCGCCCCTTTCTTTTTGCATGGTACTCCAGAGGTAGAAGGCTTCGGGAAAAGGTGAGCCAGCCTGCGTCTGCAAGCTGGCTCGCTTTTTCTGCCGTTCCCACTCAATCGGTGGGCCTGCCTTTCATTCGACATACCTATTCGTGCGGCACACCCGGATTCGAATTTGAGTTCTTTTCATACACTCTGAAGTCGCTTAGCCAGAGTGACTCGTTCTTTAATAAAGGACTCTGGCCAACCGGAGTTCGATCCAGTCTTCCGCCGGAAAGACTGCGATAGATGCCGAACTTGCTTCGAATGTACGACGTTCCGTGCCGCCACATGTCGATGTCATTGTCTTTGAAATCGATGAGGACCTTGCCATCGCTAATTCGGGTAATTTTCACCCCGTAATATCCATCGTGGGTGTAGTGAACCTCCTCGCGAACCTGCACCCACTGGTCTTCGAAATCGGATAAAGGAACGTTATCGACGATCGTGCCCTTGGTCGTCGCGTCGGTGTCTCCGGTGTGAATGATCTGAATTCTTCTGTTCGATCCATCGCTGTTGGCGCGCGGAGTGATCGTGATTACCGGGCTGCCAATATTAGGACCATCCTGACCCTTCAGCTGGTGAATGTGAGTGAAGTTTTGGGTGGGCTGGAATCCGATCGGCAATTTGAACTTCCATTCCAGAATTTGCCACTCGTCCCAGTTGCCTTGCACCTTCGCCCACGTCGCATCGTTCTTGGTGATCGATTTCATTTCATTGCGCTGGCGGTCCACGGTGCTGGAGCTGCAGCGATCGCCGTCGATTACCGCGGTGATGTGGATGTTGAACTGGAATACATATTTGTTCAGAAACGGGTCAGGGTTCGGACCCACCTGGTTGTGAACGCCATTGATGTCGCTTCCATAGCCGCCGGTGCAATTCGGATTTTCGGTGTAATCGAAGCCGAACTGCCGCATGTAGGTATTGATGTCGCTGTAAATCTTGCCGACGAGAGAAGCATCCGCGTCCATCGCAGTTGTGCGAGTGTAGCCTTTACAGCCGGGAGCCAGCATCGCGATTCGCTCGCAAGTCGTTCCGTGCTTCAGCCAGCCTGTCGAATCCATGAGCGGGTAAACGTCATTCAACGTGAACTCGATCACGTAGATGTTGGCTGAAGGAAGATTGTCGAACTTTACGAAGTTGACCGAATCGACACCGCAGCCGGTCTGACCTTCGGTGGATTCAATGTGATTCATCCAATCAACTCCATTCACCTTGGCGGAGATCACGTTGGCGATTGTTGGGCTCTGATCGCCGCAATTGCCGAAGTTGATGATGAAGTGGCCGAGATCCTTCGTATCGCTTGTGAGCTTGCTGATCGTGTAAGTCCACGCGGTACCCTCTGCGACCGGCGAAACCTGGACGCTGACTCCATAGTGACCGGGAGCTTGCTGGGAAGCAGGCGCTGCTGCCATAGCGGGAGCCAGACCGATCTGCCGATCAGTAATGGCGACCGCTGCTATGAGAAGGAACGATAAGCTGACTCTGCGGAAAATATTCATGTTATTACCTCCCATGGATGCCGCCGGATTCCGTGCACGATTCGTTGTTGCCGGTTTCGCCGTAAGGGTGAGGTATGCCGTTTCACGAGTGGAAACGGCTGGAGTGACAGATCACCAGTGTTCGGCCCAAAGGCTTTCCCTGCGGCTTTTGAATATACAGCGCCCCTGTGGCCAATGGTCAGTGTTGCGCGTTTCGAAACACGTTTTGATTCCTAAAACGAAACTGACGGCGTGAGGTACAAAGAAAATATGTCCGCACGGTATTGGACAAGAGCAGCAAGACAAAACACACGTCCGCAACTTTTGCCATCCCAGTGGCAATACAGGGGACCTCTGCCTTAACGCTGCACTCTCCTGAGCACAACGGTGATGACCGACGGTGGACGGACGGGTCCACGTGACGGATCTGAGCCGTCGGGCGCAGGACCGATCTCCGGCGCGTCGGGCGGCCTCTCCACGGCAGGCGCCGGAAATCCAGGAGGGATCGAACGCTGCAGCTCGATGCGCTCGCCCTTAATATTGCCGCTGAAAGTGTTGTTTCCCGCTTTGAAACTCATGCTGCTGCCATTGATCGTCCCATTGGCGATGGGAACAGGGAGGTCACCGCCTCCGAAGAAGTTCGTTCCAACCCCTTCCACGGTGCCACTCAAGTTGCTTCCTTCCTGCTTAAACGAGAAAAGTGTGTCTCCGAGAGAAGGCGCAGAAGACTCTGCAGGTGGCTCCGGTCTCCACAAGCCCGTAATGCCTTCCCCCGTTGGAACTTCGCGCTCCCAAACAGACACTTGCGGGCGCAGCGCCACCGACTCTACCGGAATGGAGAGAGTTGCGGAACTCAGCCCGGGCGAACTCGCTTCCACAGTGAGATTTCCCCCGCCTTTCGTGGACTGCACCACGGCCATGCAGTACCCCGAGAAAGCCTTTCGCGAGCTTCCCTTGTCGGAGGCCTGATCCGTGGGATCGCCGTTACCGACGCCGATCAGCTTTCCGGCCCCCGATACCTTGAACGTGACCTCGTTGTTCGTGATTGGCACAACGCGGTCCTGTGCATCGCGCACCTCGACGGCGAACATCGCAACGTCCTCGCCGTCGCCCGAGATTTCCTTCCGGTCCGACGACATCACCAGCTTGGCTGCGGGCCCGGTGGTCTCGCGCTTGGTGGTCATGGTTACCGCATTGCCTTTGTAGCCGCGCGCTTCGATGGTTCCGGGCGCGTAGGGCACTACCCAGGCAGCATGCGAATCCTTCTTGATCTCCTTTGTTCCGAGGCTCTGGCCGTTGTGCAGTAATTCCACTTTGTCCAGATTGGAATAGACCCACACAGCGATGCGTTTGCCTTCCATGCCGGTCCAGTTCCAATGTGGGAAGAGGTGAAGCACTGGCTCATCCTTCCACCATGATTTGTAGTAGTAGAACGAATCCTTTGGGAAGCCGCAGGTGTCGATTATTCCGTACTGCGAGCTGATGTTGGGCCAGCCATTAGGAGACGGTTCGCCGCGATAGTCAAATCCTGTCCAGACGAATCCGCCGGAAAGCCACGGACGCGCATCGCAGAATCGCCACCAGCCTTCCGCTGAAGCGCGTCCCGTAGTGGTGTATGGATCGTAGGAGGCTACATATCCCTTCGAGTAATCCGTGACGTAGATTCCACGTGTACCGACTGCGCTTACGGTTTCAGTTCCCATCATCGGCTTCTTGGGATTGTGTTCATGGTATTGCTCCGCTTGCGGGTCCTGATAGTTGTAGCCCATGACGTCGCAGGCGATTAGTCCGCCCACTCCAATCGCGCGAATGGGAGCGATCGATACAGGTCGCGAGCCATCGAGCTGGTAAGCGAGCGCCTTCATTGCGGTAAGAATCCGCAATCCTTTGTCTGTGTTCGCCTGCCCCTCTTCGTTGCCCATCGACCACATGAAAACGCATGGACAGTTGCGATCGCGGCGTACGAGATTCCCAAATTGGCTCAGACCTTCGGGATTTGACGACATCATTCGCGTCTCGTCGAAAACCAGCATGCCGAGTTCATCGCAGGCATCGAGCAGCTCCGGAGTTGGCGGATTGTGCGAGGTTCGCAGCGAGTTGCAGCCCATCTCCTGCAACTTGCGTACGCGGTAGTACTGAACTGCATCGGGCAAAGCAGCGCCGACTCCGGCGTGGTCCTGGTGATTGCACGTGCCCTTCAGCTTGACGACCTTTCCGTTAAGCAGAAAGCCCTTCTCGGCATCGAAGGCCACAGTTCGAATCCCAAAGCGGGTCTCGTACCGATCGACGACGCCGCTGTCAGCCTGAACTTCCGTCACAAGCTTGTAGAGATTTCGTTTCTCCAGCGACCAAACCAGCGGGCTTTTGATGTTGATCTTCTGCTCGAACGACTGCATCTCCCGATCGGGGATCGATTGCGCGGAACTCGTCGCGCGACCTACCATCTCTCCCGACGGGCTCAGAATTGTAGAAATCACGCGCACGTTCTTTGCCGCGTCGCTGTCATTGTTCACTTCAGTAAGGATCGACAAGTTCGCCTCAGGCGGCTTTACGTCGGCTTTCACGAACGTGCCCCATTTGGGAACATGGACCGGATTCGTTTTCACCAGCCACACATGGCGATAGATGCCGGCGCCCTCGTAGAACCATCCATCACTGGATGTAGCATCAACGCGCACCAGCAGTACGTTGCGTCCGCCGGGCGTGGCGAAGTCGGTGAGATCGAAGCTGAACGGATCGTATCCTCCACTGTGCCGGCCGACGTAGAAGTTGTTGAAGACGATCATCGCTTCGCGATAGGCGCCGTCGAACTCGATCGCGATGCGTTTGCCTTTGTCTTCAGCTGGTAACTCGAAGACGCGACGATACCAACCGACGCTGGTGCCGGGGTACTTCTTTCCCAGCGGATAGAAACCCTTCGACCGTAGTGCAGGATCATTTTGGAACGGGAGCTCGATGGCCCAGTCGTGCGGCAGATCCAACTCGCGCCATTCGCTATCATCGAACGCCAGTGCTCCAGCGGGAACAAAGTTTCCCGTTTTCTGAAAATTGCCGGTGAACCCAAAGTCCTTATCAGGATCGCTGGCATGCCCAAAATGGAAGCGCCAGCCAAAATCCAGAAGCAGCCGCTCCCTTCCGGCGCTCCTCATAGCCTGTTCGTTCGTATCAGGGACCGGAGGCTCGGGCAATCGCTCTGCCGCTGCGGGTCCGATCTCCATCGCCGCGCTAAGCGGTGTGATGCCATGGACTGTTGCGGCCGCAGAGGCGAGCACGCTGGTCTTCAGGACGTCACGGCGTGAGAACTTTTTCATCGGCCCTCCGAGCGTAGTTACGCCGGATAAGAATATTGAGTCTCAATTGACGACGGTCACGACGAATCTTCGCTGCGCCGTGCGCCGCACGGCGAGCAGGCTAAGTGGCTTGCGCTGAATTGTCAACATTCGCGCGATCGCTTGTGTTATTGCCTCTGCCGATCAGCGCATCAAAGTTGCCGAAAGCCTATGCTCTATTTTGTTTTTAGCTTAGAAGCTCAGGAGCTTAGCAGCTGAGTGGCCTTCTACCGCAAATACGCTTCTGCCGCGCCTGATCGACCTCGCGATGAGGAACAAGGATGCGGCGCGTTTGCGGGCTGAGTCTGTCCCCCTCGCGTGTGGCCACGTGCTCGAGATCGGCATTGGCTCGGGTTTGAATTTGCCGTTCTACACTTCGAAGGTTCATCGCATCTATGGAGTTGATCCATCCATTGAGCTGCAGCGGATGGCGGCAGAGAAAGCATCGCATGTTGGCTTTGACGTCACGTTCCTCCCTCAGTCTGCCGAACAGCCTTTTCCCCTCGGCGATTCGAGTGTGGACACAATCGTCATCACATGGTCGCTGTGCTCCATTCGTGATCCTGCGCTGGCATTGCAGCAGATGAAGCGAGTATTAAAGAGAGATGGTCAGATGATCTTCGTTGAGCATGGACGCTCACCCGACGCGAGCGTCGCCGCATGGCAGGATCGCACCACGCCAGTCTGGAAGCACTTCACAGGCGGGTGTCACCTCAACCGCAAAATCGACGATTTAATCCGGGTTGCAGGGTTTCGCATCACGAAACAACGAAACTTCTACCTTCCTGGACCTCGTCCTATGACATATACGTACCAAGGGATCGCAGAGCTTTGACCGTGAGTGGCCGGAGTGGCGTTTGTCCAGCCATGTCGCCACCGACATATAGAAAGGGAAGTGAGACATATAAAGAAGTACTTGGCGATCGTACTTTCGTCGACAAACGTGATGGTTAATGCTCGTCAAGCAAGCCAAAGCTTTACATATTTCAAAGTAGCTGGACTTACTACTTCAATCACTCTCATCCGTCGGCACCAAGTGCAACCTCGGTCCGGCTGGTCCCATCCGACTGCGTAAACAGCACATTCATCAAGTGGGTGTAATCGTATGCGCAGGTTGTCGGTTCTACTTACATCTTTATGTCTGCTGATCTACGTCGCTCTTCTTGCTTCATGCGGAAGTACGAGCAGCAAGAACAACGGGAACAATACCAACAATCCTTCCGCAGGCGCACCGGGTACCGGTAGCGGCTCCGGTTCAGGATCTGGATCTGGATCGGGCGGATCTGGCTCAGCAGGATCGGGTTCGGCTGGGTCCGGTTCGGCGGGATCTGGGCCCGGAAGCGGAGGCTCCGCCGGTTCCGGCAGCGGAACGAGCAGCAGCTTCGTCTCCCATGCATACGCGGCGACGACCACCGCAATCACGGGCTACGGAGTGAACCCTGATGGATCGCTGACTCCGCTCTCGGGCTCACCGTATGCGGCAAGCTCGAACGCAAACATTGTCACAAACGGTGCCAATGTTTACACCATCGCTCAGGGTGACACTAACCTGGAAATTTTTTCCATCGACAAATCTAGCGGAGCACTTAACCTGGCAAGCACGACGAGCGCTATTGCCGGTGATCCCAACCAGGACGACATAGCATGGAAACTTGCGCTCGATCACACGGGAGCCTCTCTATATGCTGCCGTCGGCACCAATATTGACGGAGGGGTAAACGTGTTTGCGGTGGGCAGCAGTTCGGATGCCCGCCAGGTGCAATTCCTTTCGGGACCATCGACTCCCTTAAGTCCAGAAGTGTTCTCGCCCAATAACCAATACGGATATGCGTCAAAATGTGGCGCGAGAGTCGATGGGATTTTCGCCTGGATTCGCGCCTCCGATGGCACTCTTAAAGTCCTAGATCCGGGGACAGCGCGACCACCGACCGGAAATCCGGGAGAGGCATTTTGTCCGCAAGGTCTCGCGGTATCGGCTAAGGGCTACCTAGCAGTAGTATGGTTCCCATTCGCTTACGGCAGCAGCGGACAGGTCGGAAATGAAACCTATCTAATGACGTACACGATGAACGGTGATGGAAGTTTGACAACGGTTTCAAATTCACAAGTTAAAACGGCTTCTACATCGGCAAAGACCGTGGCTGTGAACTTCGATCCAACTGGCAGCTTCCTTGCGGTTGCAGGCGATGGCGGCATACAAGCATTTGCGATGAATGCAAATGGAATCCTCGCGCCGGTGGGATCGCCGCAAAGCCCTGGCGCGAATTTCCTAAACGTGGGATGGGACAATTCGAATCACGTGTTCGCGACGAACACGAGTCAGCTATACGTTTTCAACTCCAGCACTGGCGTGCTAACACCAGCTTCGGGTTCTCCATACGCAGGCGGTCCAGAGCTGGCTGTGCTACCGAAGTAACGACGATAATCGCGCAATCGACTCACGGCAGACTGTCATAGCAGCGAGATGTATCAACGTTTGCTGCCGGCGGATTCGGCGGCGTAAGCCAAGGAGGATTACCGAAGTCGAAGAATTCGGTCATATCCATCTGCGCTGCATCGCGCTTGGTGAGGGGTGGTAGATTCCAGCGCGTTTCGACGAACTTCAGCACCGCGGTGTAATCGGCGGCGGTGTGGGAGACGTATCCTTTGCGCGTAAATGGTGAAACCACGATTAGCGGCACGCGAAATCCAGCACGCGTGAAATCACCAGGAGGGTCGGTTGCCGTAAGGTCGTGTGGAGGAATCCCGTCCGGCTGCACTGCGTTCATTGGGACAACGTGATCGTAGGCTGCGCCGCCTTCATCGAAGCTGAGGATGAAGACCGAATCCTTCCATGATGGGCTCGCCATCAGTGCGTTGATCAGCGACGCCACATATTGCTGTCCTGCCTGAATATTCTCGCCGATGCCAGGATGCTCATCACGTCCGCTGAAATATCCGGCTTCGATGAATGCAAAGGCCGGCAGAGTTCCGTTTTGGACATCCGTCAGGTACTGTGACACTGGAACGATATTAGCAGCGTGGCTCTTGGCGAATGACGGCCAGTAGTTATCCAGAGAATCTGCCGGAGTACCACCTGAGATCCTATCGGTGTAGTAGATCTTCCACGAAATCCCAGATTGGGACAGACGATGAAAAATAGTCGGAGCTGTGAGCTCCTGGGTAGGTTCATGAGCGTGTCCCTGCGTGGTCGCCGCAAACCCGGCAATCCGATTGGGCGCGCTATTGGTGGGCATCGGCGCGAACCATCGATCAGAGGTCGCGAACGCCGTCGCCATGAAGTAGTAGTAAGGCAGATCAGCAGAATCGTAATAGCCCATCGCGCGCCTGCCCGCTGTGTCTTTAGAACCTTCGAACTTGGCGATTCCCTGAGCAGTGTGGACAAAACCATCCATCAGCGCCGGTCCGGTTGGGTTCCAGCGGTTGTAATCGCCATGACTCTCCAGCCAAGCCGGGCTGAGGTTCTCGATGCAAAGAGTGTTCAGCTTGAACGCAGAGACCATCGTGCCATCGTCGGCAGGATTGGCAGCATTTGCAGGCATCGCGTCGACGTCCGCCGAAAGGCCCTGCGAACTTCGGTAAGCATTCAGCTGGCCGAAGTAGGTGTCGAACGAGCGGTTCTCCTGCAGCATGAAGACGACGTGATTCACCGCCGCGATATCACCAGATGACGCGCTGCCAAGACCGCGGCAGCCATTCAAGAATGCAAATCCGCAGGCAATAAGAACGAAAATGGAATTCTTCAGCTTCAAGACGTGAAAGGCCTTTGAGTGGAGTTCCCCTTGGTGATTCTCGGTAAGATGACGGCTTAAGGCAGAGCTGTTGCACCGAATCCGACGCGCGATGCATGCCCGAACCTGCCCGATGGCGCCGATTTCATGGACGGCCCGCTGCAGCCCGAGCGCTCTCCCACGCGCACGGCAACGTCACCACGCTCAGGCAGTCGGCACTCAGCACTCGGCACTTGGTCAAAAGCAACACCAAAGACAAAACCTGGCGCGGATTGCGGAGATGCTTCGGGCGCGAATGAACGCGGAGCAAACAAAACAACATTCGCAGAATTAGGATCGGATAAGAAATCCAACATCTTTCTCGAGCTTCACGCTGTTGCTTTGCAGCTTCTGAAATCTGCGGAAAACCGGAGACGGTAAGCTGCAGCTCACCGCGAATTTGTATGTAACCAAATCATGAACATCCCTAGCAAAAGAACCGGATATTCGCGGCTGTCTTGATTTTGTCCCAGCCCGACATCGCGGTGGCGCTGTGGGTCTGACTGCAGATTCCAGAAGAGCTTCTTTAGTCAGCGGAGTGGCATGTTGGGTGGTTCTGGGTTCATGCGTAAGCTTCGGTAGATCAAGTACTTACTTGACGCGAGACCGTCCGGTGTCCCAGTTGCATTGCTTCCGGGCAAGTTCGCTTTTCGAACTGAAAAGTACGAACTGTCTTTCCCATGACCACTACAGTCCATGCCCTTCCGGCTTTTTAAAGCAGGTTCTCCTCGAAAAACCTGTTGGGAAACCTGCTTTTGATTGGTATGGTCGCATCATAAGGTAACCAGCAGGATCACTTGGAAGGTTACTGGTTTATTGATTGGGGGTTAAATTATGAAGAAATCGTTTCGATTGCTCGTTGGGACCCTGATTCTTGGAGTCGCGGTTGCTGCTGCCGGTGTTTCGCAGAATCGTGCAGCCTCGGCAGGTGGAGATCCGGTACCTGCATGTCCTCCAGGCGGATGCCTCATCAACTAGCTGCTGTTACTACCTAACAGTTTTACTTTCTGCTTGAAGATGGGCCGGGCGAAGTTTATGCTTTCCCGCAAGACAACCCGACCATGCCCGGCCTTACACTCCAAGCGGTTCTGATCTGGTCGTCCTGCCCGATATTACAGTTGTTGTGTGTCTACCTGCTGTATCGCCGTAAATTGCTGAAGCAGTTTGCATTTCTTAGCTCCTATCTTCTGTTTCTCACCGTCCTGAATGCGATTCGGTTTGTCTGTTATCGCGAATTCGGTTTGTCTTCTTGGACCTATTATTCAGTGTACTGGGTGGGAACTGCGCTGGCGAACATTGCTGCCATCGCCGTGTTGTATGAAATCTTCTGCGCGGCTTTTAAGCCTTTCGCAGGTCTGCAGGACTTGGCGAAGATCGTCTTCAAGTGGGCTGCCGGATCCATTTTGTGCGTTGCCTTTGTTGTGTTCATTAGTAATGCGGCAGCCGCAGGCGGAGCGCCCAACCATTGGTTGACGCTCAGTATCCACGATTTCGAGCGCACTGTGGCTCTAATGCAGTGTGCGTTGTTGATCTTCCTGTTCGTCGGTTCCCAGCATCTCGGCCTCTCCATGAAGAATCGGGTATTCGGTTTCGCGCTGGGATTCGGATTCGACGCCCTGTGCCAGCTTTTGGTGTTTAGCACGTTGATGAATCGGGTGAGTAAGATTCACCTCGGGTCACAATTACTGCCGATGGGGTACTACATCTCGCTATTGGTCTGGATGGTCTATCTCCTCAAGCCAGAACCTTCACGCGAGTCGCTCCACATTCCCCTCACCTCTCCGTTGCTGCGCTGGAACGAGATCGCTCTGCAGATGGGCCACACCGGTAAGCTCGCCGTTGCGAATCCAGAGCCCTTCATGCCTCAGGTTGAGCGTCTGGTCGAGCGAGTCCTACAGAAAGAGTTCATAGAGCGACGCCACGCGCAATAGCGCGCTCACGGCGAATAGCTCTCACCCTGTCTTCATCGAGCGTTAATCGTTTGCACCTTTTAGTATGTTGCCCGGCCGCCGCTTAGATCGAAGACTGCACCAGTGGTAAAGGAGTTCTCCTCTGACACAAGCCATGCGACCATGGCGGCAATCTCATCGACTTCGAGGAAGCGTCCACGAGGAATGCGAGCAAGCATGAAGTTGATGTGTTCCGTAGTCATCTGATTAAAGAGGCGCGTCTTGGCGGCCGCCGGCGTTATGCAGTTGACGGCAATGTTCTTATCCGCCGTCTCCTTGCCAAGGGATTTCGTCAGCGCTATCACACCGGCTTTCGACGCGCTGTACGCAGATGCGTTCGGATTGCCTTCCTTTCCGGCAATCGAAGCTACATTCACGATTCGCCCGTATCCGTGGCGCAGCATGTGCGGAATTACTGCACGGCAGCAGTAGAAAACGCCATTCAGGTTGACGTCCATAATCTGCTTCCAGGCATCGATCGGATATTCCCAGGTTTTGTGGTTCGGCCCGGCGATGCCGGCATTAGCAACCAGGATATCGATTGTTCCGAAGCGTGCGATTGTCGATGCAGTCGCCGCGGCGACGCTCGAAGCATCCGAGACGTTGGCGACTTCCTTTGAGACGGGGCCTGCGGTTTTAAGCTGTGTCTCGGCTTGGGAGAGCAGTTCCGCATCTCGGTCCCATAACGAAACCGCGGCGCCGCAGGCCAAAAGGCGTTTGGCAATTGCAAGACCTATGCCCTGCGCAGCCCCGGTAACGATTGCGTATCGGTGCTCGAGATCAATCCGGTTCATGTTCGCTCACCTGCATGGATTTAGCCTTGGCTGGCGCGCAACGGAAAAGGAGTATATACACACTGATTTGCTCTGCGCATATTCGAGGGGAGCCCGGCATGCAGAATCGAGAAGTGTTCGCAATCTATCCCAGCCTGCGAGACAGGGTCGTTCTGGTCACGGGCGGAGCAAGCGGAATTGGCGAAGCAATCGTGACGGAATTCGCTCTGCAGGGCGCAAAAGTGTGCTTCTTCGACATAGAGGACGAAGCCGCCGATCTCGTGACCACGCGATTGTCATCGCTGCGGACTCCCCCGGTTTACTACTCGTGCGACCTGACCGATATTGCCGCCGTGCAGCATACGGTCCAAAACGTCGTGGACCATTTCGGGACAGTAGACGTGCTCGTCAATAATGCAGGCAATGACACCCGTCACAAAATCTCGGACGTGACCTCGGAGTTTTGGGACTACACCATTGCGATCAACCTCAAGCACCAGTTTTTTGTGACACAGGCAATCATTCCTTCTATGGAACGAGCCCAGCGTGGCTCGATCATTAACATGAGTTCCATCGGTTGGATCATTCCCTCTATCAATCAAGCGGTGTATGTGACGGCGAAGGCTGCAATCGTGGGAATGACGCGAACGCTTGCTCACGAGCTTGGATCAAGCAATATACGAGTGAACTCGATCATGCCGGGCGCTGTGCTTACCGAACGTCAGCAAAGACTATGGCTGACAGAAGCGTACAAAGCGGAAGTGCTCTCACGCCAGGCGCTGAAAAGAATGATTCTCCCCGAGGAAGTGGCGCGACTCGTGCTGTTCCTCGCCGCCGACGACAGTTCGGCAATCACGAACCAGAGCTACGTCATTGACGCCGGGTGGGTGTAGCAAATCCTTGCTGAACACAGACAAAATACGTATGACCTAAGCTGTCACTCGGTCCGCAGCGCCTGCATGACATCGGTTCTTGCCGCGCGGGCTGCCGGGAGCAGCGATGCGACCACTGCTGAAGCAAGCAGCACGAGCCCCGCAGCAATCAGAGGCAATGCGCTTGGCTTCTGAAGGTCGAAAAGATATGTTCCCGCGACGCGGCTCAGCACTCCGCCGAGGATTGCTCCGGCGACTACTCCGATCGAGGCAATGATCGCTCCTTCGGTAATCACGCCGATCAATAGATCGCGCGGCTGAGATCCGAGCGCCAGGCGGATTCCAAACTCCCGGATGCGTCCACTGACTGAAAACGCCAGAACCCCAGCTACTCCGACGATCGATATGGTTAGCGCAACCGCAGCGAATCCACCAAACACAAATGTGTTCAGGCGTTCTGGAGTGAGTACCTCGGCGCGGACATCGTCGAGTGTGGCCGCGTGCTCGACTGGTTCATCTGCAGATAAGGTGCGGATGATTCGCGTCACCGGCGTAACCAGCGAATAGGGATCGGTGTGGGTGTGAATGAAAACGCGCCCCCCGAGCAGGAGTCCCTCCTGGAACGGAGAATAAACCGTGAGCGTTGGCTCGGCGATCATGTGTTCGTCGTCGATATCCGCAGCGACCCCAACGATCCGTCTCGGCGCCGGCGTGATACCGATGAATTTCATTACCGGATCGGTCCACATGATGTGGCGATTGATCGGGTCCTGATTTGGGAATATGCGCTGCGCAAGCGTTTGGCTGATAATCACTACACTGTCTGTGTCTTTGCGATCCAGGTCGTTGAAGTCGCGACCAGCGAGGATCGGAACTCGCAAGGTCGAGAAGAAGCCTGGCGAGATGGTTCGGAGCTGAGCGCGAGGCTCTTCACCCGCCGGCTGGACGTGGCCTTCCGCCTCGAATAGGAACCCGCTGCCAAACGCGCCGGCGTCTCGCCAGGGAACGACAAGGCCGAAAGCAGCATTGTCTACACCAGGAAGCTGCTTGATCTGTCGCATCATCTCCTGATAAAAATCCACGACCTGCTCAGGCGTCTTGCCATAGGAAACCGCGGGAACATTGATGGCAAGTACGTTGTGAGTGTCAAATCCAGATTGAGCCTTCTGCAGTGAGAGCAGCGTTTTCAGCAACATGCTCGCGCCGGCGAGCAGAATGAACGATGCGGCGATTTGCGTGATAGCAAAAGCGCGCAACCGCTTGGTGGTATTGCCGGTAATGCGCAACCCGCCGCTGGCGAGACCGATTCCCTGTGAGGTATTCGCCTTCGGCAGACGAGGTACGAATGCCAGAACGACCGCTGCGATTAGAGCCAATCCGGCGCTCACCCATAGCATGCTCGAATCCACCGTTAGATCGAGCGCGCGTACGGAGAACTTCGAAGCATAGCGGGCCAGGATAGCGACCATAGGTCGCGCACTCACGACTCCGAGCGTCGCGCCCGCAGCGCACAGAAGAAGACTTTCACACAGCAGGGTCCAACGAAGCGCCCGGTTACTCGCACCCAGCGCGGCACGAATCGCGAGTTCGCCCTCTCGTCGTACGCTGCGAGCCAAAATCAGATTCGCGACATTCGAGCACGCGATGACAAAGACGAGTGCGGACGACATAAGCAGCACCAGCAGCACAGTGCGAGCGTTCGAGGTGATCTGGTCGCGCAGCATTCTCGCCTCGATGCCGAAATTTGCCTTCGCGGGATAATCTTTTTGGTGCTCCTTCATGATCGCGTCATGCACACTTGTCAGCTCGGCACGAGCTTGATCGAGCGTGGCGCCAGGTGCGAGGCGTCCAAAGAGCTCGGTCATGCGGTGGACGCGTCCCGTCACCATCGTGGCCGACAGGTGATGGGGGCTGGTGACGATATTGCTGATAATTTCGGTCTCGGTGGGATAAGGCACCGAAGGTTCGAGCACTCCCACGATGGTTGCGGAACGGGTGCCGATTGAATCCAACCTGACGGTTTTTCCAATTACGGTTGGATCACTTTTCAGTGCAGTCGTCCAGAACCGATAGGTGAGCACGATTGCCCCGGCGGCGTTCGGACCGTCATCCTGCGCATTCAGCAGGCGACCAAGCACAGGCTTTAAACCGACAACGTCGAAATACGAGCCACTAACTACGCCTCCACGTACGACGCGAGGCTCGCCCAAGCCGATCATGGTGAAGCCCATGGTCGAAAAGTCGCCAAACTCGCTGATGGTTTTCACGCGGGCTTTCAGGTCCTGAATTTCAGGCACGGAAAACGTCGTGTTTTCGCTATCGAGGCCGCGCGCACTCTGGCGGATGTAGATCAGCCGATCTTCGCCACGATTGACCAGTGGTTTGAGAAGCACTCCCCGAACCAGAGTGAAAATGGCAGCATTGGCGCCAATACCGAGCGCCAGCGTGAGGATGACCGTAATTGACAGCCCTTTAGCACGCATCAAAGAACGCGCCGCAAACTTGAGGTCCTGGAACATCACTCCGAGGTTGAGTGTCATGGCTGAATCTCCGTAGCCGAGTTGATCATTCGTTCGACGTTCGGTTGAATGCGTTTCGACCAGCGTTTATCGGGAATTTAAGAAGAATCGGTATCGAAAAGCTTTGCAGGTTTATATCCCGGTCAAGGCAATTGCAAGTAATTGATTTCAGGAACTTAACCTCCGGTTACGGGGCGGGTCAAGTCTTTGTTTTTGTTCATTCCCGAAGGATTCTGTTCAAAAACGCACAGTTAATTTCTGAGGCTCGAAATCCCGAATCAACCCAGAGGAGCAGCAGCGCCAAACTCATCATGGCGCCAAAGATCACTGTCGCAAACCGCCTTGCTTCCCGAGCAGTTGGGCATGAAAAAAATGATTGTCGTGCGATAAGCTTGCGAAACGCCTGCATCACGGTTCATTCGTAACGCTGGCTCCAATGTTATCGTTGATGGAGACTTCACCTCACGAGACCTTAGCAGTGATTCCCAACCCAGATACTCCCGAAGTGCCGAGCTCCGAAACCACCGAATCTTTCAGCGGACTTCTCTCTCAATATCAGCCAGGCAAGTCGCGTCCACAATTGGCGGGCAATCAGATCGAAGGGACTGTTATCGCGATCTCGGCCGACTCGGTGTACGTCGATATCGGTTTTAAGACCGAAGGCATTCTGCCGTTGGCCGAAGTTCAGCTTTCGGGTCAGGTTCCCAAAACGGGCGAGAAAATTCTGGTTGCGGTCAAAGGACGGGACCCGGAAGGCTATTATCAGCTTTCCCGTTTCAAGATTTCGCGTCCGACAGATTGGGATTCGCTGCAGAAGGCCTTTGAAGAGAAGGCCACGATCATCGGAACCGTGACCGGAATCGTTAAGGGTGGGCTGAGTATCGACATCGGCGTTCGCGCGTTCATGCCTGCTTCGCGAACCGGAACCCGCGATGCTGTTGAGATGGAGAAGCTCCTCGATCAGGAGATTCGGTGCCGGATCACAAAAATCGATGTCGCCGATGAGGATGTCGTTGTAGACCGCCGGGTCATCGCCGAAGAAGAGGAGCGTTCGCACAAAGAGCGGCGCTACTCGGAATTGAAAGAAGGAGATGTCGTGCGCGGAATCGTGCGCAGCCTGACCGATTACGGAGCGTTCATCGACCTCGGCGGAGTGGACGGGCTCCTGCACGTAGGTGAGATCTCGTGGGCACGAGTAAGCAAGCCTGAAGACGTGCTCAGCGTTGGTCAGGAGATCGACGCGAAGGTCATCAAGATTGAATCCGACAAACAGCGAATCGCACTCAGCCAGCGCCAGCTCCAACCACATCCGTGGGAAGCAAGCGCGGGCAAGTTCAAGATCGGGGATCGTGTACGCGGCGTCGTCACGCGAGTTTTGGATTTTGGTGCGTTCGTCGAAGTGGAACCAGCAATCGAAGGTCTGATTCACGTTTCCGAAATGTCATGGGTCAAGCGTGTACGTAAGCCAAGTGACCTGCTGAAGCCTGGTGAAACCGTTGAAGCCATCGTGCTCGGCATCAATCCGACGGAGCGAAGGATGTCTCTCGGTCTAAAGCAGGCTCTCGGCGACCCGTGGGACGATGTGGAACGAAAGTTTGCCGCCGGTACCGTGGTTGAAGGACCGGTCACGCGAATTACGAATTTCGGGGCCTTCGTCGAGATTGCGGAAGGAATTGAAGGCATGATTCATGTCAGCGAAATCAGCGCAGAAAAGCGCATCGATCATCCGCGTGACGTTTTCAAAGTGGGACAGCGCGTAAAAGCGCTAGTGCTCTCGGTCGATAAAGAGAAACGTCAACTTCGATTAAGCGTGAAGCAGATGGTCCCCAGCAGTCTCGATGAGTACATTGCCGAACGCAAGGAAGGCGATGTTGTGAGTGGACGCGTGATGAGCGTCGGTGGCGAAACAGCTCAAGTGGAGCTTGGAGAAGGTGTGCGCGGGACGTGCAGGATCACGCAAAAAACAGAGTCTCAGGAACAAGCGTCTTCAGGAACTCTCGATTTGTCGGCTCTCACCTCCATGCTGAGTGCTCGCTGGAAATCCGGCAGCACTGCTGGCGCGACGCGCAAAGGTGAACTCGTCCCAGGTGAGGTGAGGAGTTTTCGCGTCAGCAGACTCGATCGAGAAGCAAAACAGATCGATTTAGAGTTAACCTAAGATTCCTCGGTCTCTGTGCGCGCAAGATTACTGCGCGTGCCCTACTTCCTACGGTCATGTCCTTTCGATAGCTGCTCAGAAGCCCGCAACTTAGGCATCCTTTCAGTGTTTATTCAGTTCAACCAATGAAGACACTGGCTGTGTCTTTCGTGAGGCATGAATGCGCGTGCTGTCCCCCCGCTCTCTTCTTCTGTTAATTGTTTGTGCGTTCTCGTACTCAGCTTTTGCTGCGCTGGGCGGTGATGTCAGCTCCATTCAGGCAGATCAAGCACACATGCGCGCGCAGCGGCGCGTGATTCAGAACGCTGCTTATAGCGTGCACGAGATGCAAACCGACTCGACTACCGTGGTGCGCGAGTTCGTCTCACCTGAGGGCAAAGTGTTCGGCGTCTCATGGCAGGGCCCCACGCGTCCCGATCTGCAACAAATGCTCGGAAATTACTATTCGGAGTTTGCTGCCTCCAGGCCGACGCGTCGCATGCATGGGCCGGTGACGATTCGAACTCAGAATCTAGTCGTTCAATCCGGAGGGCATATGCGTGCCCTGACTGGAAGAGCTTTCGTTCCCGCAATGGTACCGGCCGACGTGCGCGTTGAGGACATTAAGTGAAACATACATCTTCCATTCTTGGATTTGCTGCTCTGCTCTCTTTCGCATTCCTGCTTGCCGCATGCGGTAGCGGAGGCAGTTCGTCCTCACCGGGTGGATTCAGCTCCGGCGGCAACGGATCCACCGGCACACAAGCCAGCAATAATTCGACGCAACTGGTGGTTGATTCCGGACCACTCGAGCTGAACAACGCTGGATTTGCAGACGAAGACGTTCCTTTCATAAGCATTACTGTCTGCGTTCCGGGCACCGCAACCTGCCAGAATATCGATCACGTAGAAGTCGATACCGGATCGGAAGGGCTGCGAATCGTTGCTCCGGCGTTGAGTTTGTCCCTGCCGCAGCAGACTTCGGGCGCCAACGCGATCGCCGAGTGCGTTCAGTTTGGCGATCTGACCTATGGCTGGGGACCTGTCGCGACCGCCGATATTCAGATCGCGGGCGAAGTTGCCAAGAGCGTTCCGATTCAGATTCTCGAACAAAACTTCCAGACCACTCCCACCAGTTGCAGCTCCGGCCAAACCGGCGGACAATTGTTTGATATTCCCACTTTGGGAGCCAAAGCGCTGATCGGAGTGGGTGTATTTCGCCAGGACTGCGGCTTCGGATGCACAACCGGAGCTCCTCCCGGAGCCTACTACACCTGCGATGGAACCAATTGCACGCCGACCTCAGAAAGCCTGACCGCACAGGTGCAAAACCCGGTATGGATGTTTCCTACGGATAACAACGGCGTGGTGATGACATTGCCGCGTGTGCCCGATACGGGGCAGGTAAGCGCAACCGGAACCCTGACGTTTGGCATTGGGACGCAGTCCAATAATGGCTTGGGCAGCGCGGCCGTGTTGTCCGTCGATCCCAATACGGGAAACTTCGCAGCGCAGTTCATGGGCACGTTATACAACGACTTCAACGGACCAGGGAGCGGTCAGGGGTCGAGCTTCATCGACAGCGGATCAAACGGCTTCTTCTTCCTTGATTCGGCTACGTTGACGAATCAATTTGGGTTGAACATTCCTGACTGCCCGCAATCAGGACCGAACGCACTCATGGGCTTCTATTGCCCCGGAACAACGCAGCAGATTTCTGTGGACGTCTTAGGCGAGACCGCAAGCGGGACTCCTTCC
>Ga0070741_10005988_pt1 | contig 26437 bp, 25 predicted proteins | sample Coa_R1_4_FD_66440 | JGI IMG/M metagenome (GOLD analysis project Ga0070741, IMG submission 66440) | Surface soil microbial communities from Centralia Pennsylvania, which are recovering from an underground coalmine fire - Coalmine... | ecosystem: Environmental > Terrestrial > Soil > Unclassified ... | reverse complement strand
GCCAGGTGGAGCTCGTCGCCGATCTCCTTGTTGGTCTTGCCGTCGGCGACGGCGGCGAGGATTCGCTCCTCCTGAGGGGAGAGCCGGGCGAGCTTCTCGTCCTTCAGCAAGTGCTTGCCCTTACGGAGGCGCTCGAGCACGGCGTTCGTCACGGCGGGGTCGAGCAGGCTCTCACCCCGCCCGACCGTCCGGATGGCCCGGACCAGCTCGCCGCCCGTGACCTGCTTGAGGACGTACCCGGAGGCTCCGGCCATGATCGAGGCGAACAACGCCTCGTCGTCCGCGAACGATGTGAGCATGATCACGGCGGTCCTCGGATGGCGTGCCCGGATCTCGCGCGTCGCCTCGATGCCGCTGCCGTCTGCCAGGCGCACGTCCATCACGACCACGTCGGGTCGGGTTCGATCGGCCTCGTCCACCGCCTCGCGAACCGAACCGGCCTCGGCCGTGACGATGATGTCGTCCGTCGCCTGCAGGAGAGCGCGGACACCGCTGCGCACGACCTCGTGATCGTCCACGAGCAGGACCCGGAGCGGCGGCTCTGCCACGGCTCCCATCCTAGCCGCTCTCCGCCGTGGAGCCGCGGAGGTGGTGGTTCGCTCCCGGGCGGTCACGGCTACGGCTCCGGTGTCGGGGTGCGGTGCTGCAGGGTCTCTCCGACCCTATCGAGGAAGTCCTTGACGGTGGCCTCGGCCACCCGGTGGAGCAGCGCCCGATCCAGGGCGCGCCCGAGCGCCCCGAGGGGCGGCTTGTACCGGGCGCTGATGGCGAGCTGGGTGCGAGAGGCGCCGAGCGCCGCGACCTCGAGGTCTGCGTCGAGCGAGGGGAACAGACCCAGGGGGCCGGTCGCGCGCCAGGTGAGCGGCAGCAGGGTCTTCGATGGGCCGCGGTAGACGGCCCCGAGCTGGATCTCGACCTCCTTGCCGATCCGGTGCTCCTCGTCGACGGGGAACCCGACCTCGGCGAGCAGACGCTCGCCCCGGTCCTCGGCCTCCCGCGCGAGCCCCGGCACCCAGGACGCGGGATGGTCGAGCAGCCGCGCCTCCACCTCCGGGAACGGCAGCGGGAGATCCACGAAGTACCGCAAGAACATCGTCGCGTAAGGATGCGGCCGGGCAGACGAGCCCCTCAGGGTCCAAGGTCCCGCTCGGGGAGGGCCGTCCGACACGACGACGGCTCGCAACGCCGGGGCGACACTTCGGCCATGGCCGCGGAAGGGGGCGGGCGCCGCGCCGTGCTCGTCGTCGAAGCCGACCGGGAGGAACGGGAGCGCTTCGGGTCCTGGCTCGAGCAGTCTGGGTACGAGGTGACGGCCTGCCCCGGCCCCACGGAGCCGGACTACACCTGCGTCGGGGACCGGGACGGGTTCTGCCCGCTGGTGGCCGAGGCCGACGCCGTCGTGCTCGACATGAGCCTGGACAGCGAGGCGGTCATGGTCGGCACGGCGGCCGAGGAGATCCTCGCCCTGTACCTCATGTCCGGCCGGCGGGTCGTGGTGCTCGGCTCTCGCCCCGGCGGTGAGGTCCCCGGCCAGCTCGTGCGCATCCCCCGGCATCCCACTCGGGAGCGGCTTCTGGACGCTCTGCGGTCGCTGCTCGGCCGCGAGATCCCGTCGTCCCCAGTTCGTTCGACCCACCGGAGATGGGACCTTGGGCCCTAAGGACCCCTCCGGTCCGTCTGTTCGATATGCGGCCATCGTCCTGTACGAAGTGGGGAGGTGCCCGATGGGACAGCGGAAGCGTCGGGGCGCGGCGATCGCCGTCGCGGCGACCCTGGTGTTGGTGGGGGCCGCGTGCGGCGGTGGCGGCGGGAGCTCCGGCGCGAGCTCGAGCCCGGGCAAGGCCGCGGGGGCGTCGATCGCGGTCTCGCTGAGGGAGTTCTCGATCCAGCCGTCCACGGTCGAGGCACCGGCCGGACGGACCCTTGTGTTTCGGATCGCCAACGACGGATCCGCCCAGCACACGTTCGCGGTGGAGACGGCCGGGCGCACGTACGAGACCGATGCGATCGACGCGGGCGCGACGGCGAGCCTGCAGGTGCCGGCGCTGTCTCCGGGCTCCTATCGGATCCTGTGCACGGTCCCCGGGCACGCGGACCTCGGCATGGAGGGCACGCTGGTGGTCTCCCAGGGAGCGGCGAGCCCCGGCTCGGGAGGCATGAGCATGAGCTCCTCGGGGGGCATGAGCATGAGCTCCTCTGGAGGCGCGGGGTCGTCGGGCTCGATGCCCATGTCGGCCGAGGAGATGGCCAGGAGCCACAAGGCCGGCGTCGAGGCCTTTCCCGCCGAGACCGCCGGAACCGGCAACCAGCCGCTCCGGCCGACGCTCCAGGACGGGTGGAAGGTCTTCGAGCTCACCGCCGCGGAGGTGAGGTGGGAGGTCTCGCCCGGATCGTTCGTCGACGCGATGGCCTTCAACGGGCAGATCCCGGGCCCGGAGATCCGCGTCCGGCAGGGGGACAAGGTCCGCGTCGTCGTGAACAACCAGATGACGCAGCCGACCACCGTGCACTTCCACGGGTTGACGGTCCCCAACGCATCCGACGGCGTCCCGTACATCACCCAGGACCCGATCATGCCCGGCGGCTACTACGTGTACGAGTTCAGGGTCGTCGACCCGCCGGGGATGTACGTGTACCACTCCCACTTCAACTCGACGGAGCAGGTGGGCAAGGGACTGTACGGCGCGCTCATCGTCGAGCCGAACGGCGGCGCCTGGAGCTATCCCGAGATCCGGCTCGACCCCTCGTCGGGCCGGGTGACCGGGTACGGGCCGCCGCCGGCCATCGACGTGGAGTCGACGCTGTTCCTGGGTGACGGGCCGCTCGGGTACGTCCTGAACGGCAAGAGCTTCCCGGCGACCCAGCTGATCGTGGCCCAGCGCGGCGACTGGGTGCTGATCCACATCGCGAACGACGGCTCGATGCTGCACCCGATGCACCTGCACGGCTATCACTTCGAAGTGGCCGCGCAGGACGGGTTCCCGCTCAAGGACCCCTACATGGCCGACACCCTGGTGATCGCGCCGGGGCAGCGCTTCGACGTGCTCGTGCACGCGGTGCACCCGGGTGTCTGGGCCTTCCACTGCCACATCCTTCCGCACGTGGAGGGACCGCAGGGCATGTTCGGCATGGTGACGGCGCTGGTCGTGAAATGACGGCGCCGCCTCAGCCGATGCTGGGCTGAAGCGGAACCGAGATCCGGACGGTCGTGCCCTGGGACGGCGCGCTCTCGATCGAGAGCGCGCCGCCCAGCGCCTCCACCCGGCTCTCCAGGTTCGTGAGCCCGTCGCCGCGCCGGGCTGAGGCGACGTCGAAGCCCTTCCCATCGTCGTCGATCTCCATCACCGCGGAGTCCCCGTTGCGATACAGGGTCACGCGACAGGTCGAGGCCTCGGCATGACGCCCCACGTTGGAGAGCGACTCCCGCGCGAGCTGTACCAGGTCGGCCGCGCGCGACGAGAGCTCGGCGGCGACCTCCGAGTCGACGTCGACGACCGTCACCACGCCGCTGCGCTGCTGGAACTCCTCGCCCATCCGGCGAAGCGCCTGGTCCAGTTGGCGGTCGGCCAGGATCCCCGGCCGCAGGCCGAAGATGTAGTTGCGCAGGTCGCGGATCACGCGGTCGAGCTCCGCTACGGCGCCCTCGATCCGCTTCGAGAGCTCCTCGTCGCTGCTCGCGAGCGCGGTGCCCTGCAAGCCCATGCCGACCGCGAACAGCGACTGGATCACGCCGTCGTGGAGCTCCTTGGCGATCCGCTCGCGATCCTCGAGCACGATCAGCCGCTGGTGCTCGAGCTGCGCCCGCCCGTGCTCGAGCGCGAGGGCCGCCTGGTCGGCGAAAGTCTGCAGAAGGCGGACGTCCTCATGTGCGAACGCCCGCCCGCCCCGCAGGTTGGCCGCGAGCAGGGTGCCGAAGGCCTGTCCATGGGAGGAGAGCGGAACGAGCACGGCCGGGCCCATGTTGCCGAGCCGCACGATCGGCTGGTACGCGCGCTGGTCGGTCGCGATGTCGTCCACGACGACCGCCGTCCCCGTGCGTACCACCTCCCCCGAGATCGAGCCCTCGATCGGGAAGGTCCGCCCCTCGAGCTCCTCGGCGAAGGCTCCGTCGGCCACCTTGACCACAAGCTCGTGCGTTCCCGGGACCGGGATCGACACCGTCGCGACGTCCGCCTCGACCAGCTCGCGCGCCCGGCGAGCGATCAGGCCGAGGCCCTCGTCGGGCTCCGAGCGAGACAGGATGGCCGTGGTGATCTCGCGCACGGCGTCGAGCCAGCGCTCCCGACGCCTCGCCTCCTCGTACAGGCGCGCGTTCTCGATCGCGACCCCGGCCTGAGCCGCGAGCACGACCAGCGCGTCCTCGTCCTCATCGGTGAACTCGTCGGCGCCGATCTTGTCGGTCAGGTAGATGTTGCCGAACACGCGGTCTCGCAAACGGATCGGCGCGCCGAGGAGCGAGGTCATGGTGGGGTGGTGCGGCGGGAAGCCGACCGACCTGGGGTGCGAGGAGATGGGCGAGACCCGAATCGGCCTGCCCTCCGTGATCAGCAACCCGAGCAGGCCGTGACCCGCCGGGGGGTCGCCGATCGCCCGCCGCTCCTCGTCGGAGAGTCCCAGCGCGATGAACTCCTTCAGCGTCCCGCGGGGGCCCAGCACGCCGAGCGCGCCGTATCTCGCGTTCGTGATCTCCATCGCGAGCTCGACCAGTCGTCGCAGGACCGACGGGAGCGACAGCTCGGAGGAAAGGACGAGGCCGGCCTCGATGAGCTTGTCCCGGCGCCGCATCGCACCACCGAGCGTACCGTCCTGCATCGCACCACCGAGCGTACCGTGTTCGGCCCCGTCCCCGCCCCGACGAACGGCCCGGCCGGCCGGCTCGGCCGAGCGGGCCCCGGCTCTTTCGGCCCACCGAGGCTTGGGCCCTGAGACTCGGTCCGGCGGGTCCTCCGGCCCTACGGGCTCGGGGGACGCGCTCGTACCGTGGAGATGCAGCGAACACGTCTCGCCGAGGGGATACGAGGATGAAGCGCACGGTGCAGGACGTCATGACGCGAAGGGTCGTGGTCGTGCGCGACTCGACACCGTTCAAGGAGATCGTGCGCCGCATGCAGGAGTTCCGCGTGAGCGCCGTCCCGGTCGTCGACGATGCGGGACGCCTCGTCGGGATCGTGTCGGAGGGCGACCTCATCTTGAAAGAGGACCCGAACCTGGCGCGGGACCCCCGCCTGTTCGAGCGTCGCCATCGCCGGACGGACCGGGAGAAGGCGGCCGGCTTGGTGGCCGCGCAGCTCATGACGTCGCCCGTGGTGACCGTCTCTCCCGATGCCAGCCTCGGGGAGGCCGCCCGGCTGATGCACCACCATCTGGTCAAGCGGCTGCCGGTGGTCGCGCCGGACCGGACCGTGCTCGGGATCGTGTCGCGGGCTGACCTGCTCAAGGTCTTCCTCCGGCGCGACGCCGACATCGCGCGGGAGGTGAGCGAGGACATCATTCGCAGGACCCTGTGGATCGATCCGGCTACGATCCGGGTCACGGTTCGGGAGGGCGTGGTGTCGCTCGAGGGTCAGATCGAACGGAGGAGCCTCATCCGCGTCCTCGTCGGTCTGGTGCAGGAGTTGGAGGGAGTCGTGGGAGTCGAGAGCCGGTTGTCGTACCTCGTGGACGACACCGAACCGTCGAGCGAGCTCCCGCTCCCGTGGACGGCGCTCACGCCGGGGCCCGGTCGTTGACGCGAGAGTCCTCGCCCTTCGCCCACGTGCTCGCCGCCACCGACGGCTCCGAGCGGGCGCAGGAGGCGCTCGCCCGCGGGGCGCGTCTGGCGGCGCTGTCGGAGGCGGATCTGGAGATCGCCTTCGTGATCGACACGCGCCGCGCTCACGAGGAGGACGTGGAGCCGCGAGCGCAGGCCATCCTGGAACGCGCCGCCGAGATCGCCCGCGCCGAGGGCGCCGACCCCGTCGTCCGTGTGCTCGCCGGCGACCCGGCCGAGGCCATCCTGCGGGAAGCCGCCGATCGGCGGACGGATCTCATCTGCGTGGGGCCCGACGCCGGACTGCTGGGCGGGGCGATCCGGATCGGACGCGTGGCCGCCCACGTCCTGAGACAGGCCGCCTGCTCCGTGCTCGTCGGGCGCGAGGCCGGCGCCGACTTCCCCTCGGTCGTGCAGTGCGCCGTCGACGCTTCCGAGAGCTCGGTCGACACGGCCAGGCTCGCGGCCGAGATCGCCAGGCTCGGCGAGGCGACGCTCCGGCTACAGCACGTCATCCCGATCTTCCGCGGCGACAACGCCGAGTGGACGCTCGACGAGGGCGAGCCCAGCCCGCCCGAGATCGAGCTCGCCGTCGAGGTCGTCCGCTCGCTCGGCGTGGAGCCGATCCGCGAGATCGCGATGGGCCGGCCCGAGCACGCCCTGGTCGAGATGCTTCGTCGAGACGCGGCCGATCTCGCGATTCTCGGGCATCGAGGGCTCTCCGGCGTGGAGCGGGTGCTGCTCGGAAGCGTGAGCGAGTACGTCGCCACCCACGCGCCGTGCTCGGTGCTCGTCGCGCGTCCGGGCGCGGGCGCCTGAGCGCCGGCTTGCCGGCCCCCTCGACGGTCCCTACCCCGTGCGAGCCTGGGCGGCCAGCGGCTTGAGCGGGGGTGCCTCCTTGACGCGCACCCGCGCGTCGACGATGACCGCTCCGTGCGGCAGCACCACGACGGGGTTGCAGTCCATCTCGACGACCTCCGGGTGGTCCTCGACGAGCGCCGAAACGCGCAGGATGACCTCCTCCAGCGCGGCGACGTCGGCCTTGGGCGCTCCCCGGAAACCGTCCAGCAGCGGGAAGGTCTTGAGCGAGCGCACCATCTCGGCGGCGTCGAGGTCGGTGATCGGCGTGACCCGCACGGACACGTCGCGCACGAGCTCAACGGCCGTGCCGCCGGCGCTGCAGGCGACGACCGGTCCGAACAGCGGGTCGTGCGCGACCCCCACCAGCATCTCGACCCCCTCGGAGACCATCTCCTGGACGACGAAGCCCTCGAGCCTCAGCCCTGCCGACGCGATGCGCTCGGCCATCTGGCTCGCGGCCGCCTGCACGGCCCCCGGGCTCGAGAGCCCGAGCCGCACGGCGCCCACGTCGGTCTTGTGCACGATGTCCGGGCCGAATGCCTTCAGCGCCACCGGCGACCCGATCCTCGCGGCGGCGGCCCCGGCCTCCTCGGGGGTGGTCGCGCGCTCCGAGCGGGCGACCGGCAGCCCGTAGCACGCGAGCAGGCGCTCGACCTCGATCGCCGAGAGCCATCCCGACTCGCGATCGAGTCCACCCGCGATGATGGCCGCGGCCTCGTCGGCACGGACGTCGTGGAAGCGGGGAACGGTGCCGAACGGGCGCTCCCGCCAGCGGCCGTAGGCGCACGCGTGCGCCATCGCGATCGCTGCCTGCTCCGGAAAGGCGAAGGTGGGGATCCGCACTCCGTCGGCCCGAAGATCCGCGTGCAGCCCCGCGGCGGACATGTAGGTCGTGGCGATGGGGATGCGTCCCTGCACCTCGCGAATCCCCCGGACGATCCCCTGCGTGATCTCCTCGGCCTTGGTTGCCTGCGGCGGGATGTAGATGACGATCATCGCGTCGACGTTCGGGTCCCCGGCCACGGTCCTGATGGTCCGCTCGTAGTCCTCCGCGGTCGCCGAGGCGATCATGTCGATCGGGTTGCCGACCGAGGCCTCGGGCGGCAGGAACTCGCGCAGGGCCGCCTTCGTCTCCTCCGCGATGGGGGGGACGTGCATGCCGTTGGCCTCCAGCGTGTCCGCGCACAGGATGCCGAGGCCCCCCGCGTTGGTAACGATGCCGACCCGGTCGCCCCTGGGAGGCGGCTGGTTGGCCAGGATCGTCGCGACGTCGAACATCTCCTCGAGCGTGTCGGTGCGAATGATCCCGGCCTGCCGGAACAGCGCGTCGACGGTCACGTCGGACGCGGCGAGGAGCGCCCCGGTGTGGGAGGCGGCGGCGCGCGCCCCGGCGGCGCTGCGCCCGGACTTCACGGCGATCACGGGCTTGCGGCGCCCGGTCTCGCGCGCGAGTCGCGCGAACCTTCGCGCGTCCCCGACCGACTCGATGTAGAGCAGGATCACGTCGGTTCCCGGATCTTGGTCCCAGTACGCCAACAGGTCCGTCGTCGAGATGTCGGCCTTGTTCCCGATCGACACGAAGGTCGACAGGCCCAGGCCGATCTCGGTGGCGTACTGCATCACGGCCAGACCGAGGGCGCCCGACTGGGACAGGAACCCGACCCGTCCCGGAGGAGGGTACGCGGTGGCGAAGGTCCCGTTCATGCGAACCTCGGGGTGGGTGTTGACGATGCCCATGCAGTTCGGGCCGACGATGCGCATGCCGTAGGCTCGGCAGATCTCGATCAGCTCCTCCTGCCTGGCCGGACCCTCGCCCCCGACCTCGCCGAAGCCCGAGGAGATCACCACGAGCCCGCGAACGCGTTTCTCGCCGCACTCCCGAGCGACCTGGGCGACGAAGGGCGCCGGCACGACGACGAACGCCACGTCGACCGGCCCCGGGACGTCCCTGATCGAGGCGTAGGCCGGCACTCCGTGCACCACCGAGGCCTTCGGGTTCACCGGATAGACGGGGCCGTGGAACTCCGTCGTGATCAGGTTGTGGAAGAGCTGTCCGCCGATCGAGCTCGAGTCGCGCGACGCGCCGATCACCGCCACCGCCTCGGGCGCAAGGAACGTGCGCATGGCGGCGACGGCGGCCGCCGTCTCACGCTGTTCGAAGTGGGCGATGGCCTCCTCGGTGAGCGAGATCGGGAACTCCACCTCGATGCGCCCGGGCACGGCGCGGATGGAGACCGGAAAACCGCTGCCGCGAAAGACGTTCACCATCGTGTGGTTCTCGGGCAGCACGTCGGCCACGAAGGTCGTGATGCCCTGCTCGGCCGCCGCCTGCGCGAGCTGCCCGAGCAGGATCGACCCAATGCCCTTGCCCTGGAACTCATCGGTCACCGACAGGCTGATCTCGGCGCGCCCGCCCTCGGTTCGGACGTACTGGGCGCCCCCGATCATGCGCCCCTCATCCCCGCCGTGGAGCACGAGCAGCGTGAGGTGATCTCGGTAGTCCACATCGACGACCTTGGCCGCGACGGCGCGCACGTCGATCGCGCTCCCCCAGAATCGGAGCCGGCGCGTCTCCGGGGAGAGCCCGATGAGATAGTCCTCGACCCGGGTCGCATCGTCGGGTCGTGCGGGGCGGATCCGGACGGTCGAGCCGTCGCGGAGGACGACGTCGGACGCCAGGTAGGCCGGATACCGGCTCACGGCCTCATCCTAGCCTCGCCGCCCGCGGCCGACGCTCGATCGATCATCACCCCTCTCATGGTCGCCTCCGGGCCGTGGCGCGAGGGGTTCCAAGGGTCCCGGGACTCCGGCGCGAAGGTCCCGAGGACGGAGGCGAGAGCGAACCAGGCGAGGATCAGGCCGAGACCGGCTCGCGTTCCGGCGTGCCCCGTGGCGCGGGACGCGGGGTGCGGCTGAGCGGAGCCGCCGGTTCGGGCCCGCCCCGGAGGGCCGGCCGTGCGGCGGGCGCGTGGGCGGGCCGAGGCGCGCGCTCGGGGCGAAGGCCCACCGTCAGCCCGCGCACGATCACGAGGAACAGCACGATCCCGCCGGTGGCGAGGTAGATCGACCACATCCACGGCCGCGTCGAATCGGTGCCGGTGATGACCCCGTGGACCATCGAGAGGGTGAACGCGGGAACCGCGAGGAGGTGGGATCGGCGCCACCACGCGGCCCCGATCCGCTTGCGGAGCCACGACGCGACGACGACGAAGACCGAGACGTACATCGCCGCGATGCCGAATGCGACCGGCAGCGGCTTGAACGCCGAGCGCATCGGGACGAGCAGGTCCGCGGGGGCGAACGGTACGAACGAGTCGACGAGCAGCCCGCCGAGGTGGATGGCGAGCAGGAACAGCCCGCAGGTGGCCATGAACTGATGGACGGTCGTGGCGGAGGCCCTCGATACGCGCTTGCCCAACAGAGCCGTCGTCGCGAGCAAGCCCCAGGAGACCGAGAGGAACAGCATCAGGTAGGCGCCGATGCCCGCGGCTCGAAGGATGATCCATGTCGTCATGCCGGCACCTCCGCGTCCGCGGCGTCGAGGTTCGTCAGGATGCGCCCGTCGGCGGTCACGAGCACCCCGCTCACGTGGTCGAGGATGTCGCTTCCCGACAGGAGCGCCCACTTGGCGCGAATCTCCGCCTCGGCGCACGTCTCGGCCCAGACGGTCGCCTGCAGGATCCCCGTGTCGGCCGGGAGCCCCGTCCTCGGGTCGATCAGGTGGTGCAGGCCCGGGCCCCACGCCCTGGCGGTCACGGACGACGTGGCGAGCGCACCTCCGGCGACGCGCACGCGCGAGAGCTCCTCGCCGGACGCCTCGGGGTCGTCGATCGCGATCACGAAGCCCTCCCGGGGGAGGCTGCCGGCGATCCGCAGGTCGCCCCCGGCGTTGACGATCGCCCAGCGCAGGCCCTCGCCGACCGCCGCGCGCGCGGCCAGGTCGACCGTCCACCCCTTGGCGATGCCGCCGAAGTCCAGTCCCACGCCGACGGGCAGGCGGACCAGGTCGCCGTCGAGCTCGATCTCGGGCCAGCGGCCGCACGGCTCGCTCGGGTGGAGCGCGTCGCGCGCCCCGGCGATCAGCTCGTCGAAGTCCCGGTCGTATCCGGCCGCGATGAGCGAGGGCAGCACCGTCGGGTCGAACAGCCCACCCGAGCGCGCGGCCGCGTCGAGCGAGTAGGCAAGCAGCGTGGCGAACCCGGAGGACACCTTGGTCCAGCGGCCGGCGCGGGCGTTCACGCGGGTGAGCTCGCTGTCGCCGCGGAACCGGGAGAAGCGCAGGTCCTCCCTCGCGAAGACCATCTCGACGTGACGTGCGGCGCGCTCGAACGCCTCGGCCGGCGAGCGCCCGTCGGCGATCAGCGAGACCGAGGTCCCCATGGAGCGGAAGGCGTGAAGGCGGCGCTCCATCATGGGTGCGACCCGCTCGTCGTGGTGACGGGCGGCGCGACGGCCGAGGCGCCGCTCGAGCTCGAGCCGACGTACCGGATCTGGGGGGCCGTCGGCCTTGCGGCATCCTGCACGACCACTCGCCTGGTGATCCTGCGGATGATGATCACCGGGCGCTGCCCGTAGGTCTGCACCGAACGGGCGACCGGTTTCGGGGACAGGCCGAGCGCCACCCAAGGGGAGAAGAAGGCGAGCCCGCCGGCCACCCACGCCCAGACGCGAAGGGCGCGCTTGGACAGCCGAGATCGCCTCGCGTGAGGTTCAGTCATCGCCGCCGTGCTCCTCGCCCTGACCGTCGTCGTGCCCGTCGTCCTCGGACTCGTGCCCGCTGGAGAGCGAGCCGGAGGTCGTCGTGACGGGCGCGGGGGCCATCGTGGACGGCGATAGCGTCACCACCTGTACGGGCGCCGGAGCCGAGTGCTTGGGCTTGCGGTGGATCGTGATCGTGCGCGTGATCGTCTTCACGATCGGCTTGGCGACGTGGGTGGGTTGCGCCTCGGCCGGCGCCCGCCCCGTCACGCTCACCGAGACGGCGCCGAGCGCCGACATCAGGGCGGCGACGAGCCCACCCGCGATCGCCATCGCGGACTTCTTGTTCATCGCGGTCTCCTTCCGGTCGCGGCCGTCGGGCCACACGGTACGGGCGGACGGGTGAGCGAGGCTCAAACCGGGGGTTAAGAGGCGGGTAAGTCCCGACGGGAGGTCCGCCCGGGGCGCCGGGCACGCGCGGGGGTGGGCCGCGACCCGCTCGAACCCGGGCGCGAGGGCGTCCCCGCGTTCAGCGAACGGCGGCCGCGATCGCCTCGAGCGACGAGGGGTTCTCCAGGCTCGACAGGTCGCCCGGGTCCGCCCCCAACACGGTCGCGCGGATCGCGCGGCGCACGATCTTCGCGGATCGCGTCCTCGGCAGCTCGGGGACGAGCACGACTCGCGACGGTCGGAACGCCTTGCCGAGGCGCTCGGCCACGAGGTCCGAGAGCTCGGCGGCAAGACCCTCGACGGCGGCCCCGCGCTTGGGGACGGCGAAGCACCACACGCCCTCTCCCTTGACCTCGTCGGGGATGCCGACCGCCGCGGCCTCGGCCACCGAGGGATGGAGCGTGAGGATGCCCTCCACCTCCGCCGGCCCCAGGCGCTTGCCCGCGACGTTCATCGTGTCGTCGCTCCGGCCGTGAAGGAACCAGAACCCGTCCTCGTCGACGCTCGCCCAGTCCCCGTGCACCCACACCCCGGGCCACCGACGCCAGTACGTGTCGAGGTACCGCTCCGGGTCACGCCAGATGCCGCGCGTCATCGCCGGCCAGGGCTGCTTGCACACCAGCTCGCCCACCTGCCCCCGCGGGACCGGCGCCCCGTCGGCTCCGAACACGTCGACGTCCATGCCGAGGGCGGGGCCGCGCAGGGTGCACGGCTTCAGCTCGCAGATCGGCAGCGGGGACAGGAAGCACGCGCCGACCTCGGTGCCTCCGGAGAGATTGATGATCGGGAGCCGGCCGCCGCCCACGACCTCGAAGAACCAGCGGTACGGCTCCGGGTTCCAGGGCTCCCCGGTCGAGGCGAGGATCCGCAGGGGGGACAGGTCGTGCGCGCGCACGGGCCCCTCGCCGGCGGGGATCAGGGCCCGGATGAGCGTGGGCGAGACGCCGAGCGTCGTGATGCGATGTCGCTCGATCATGTCCCAGATCCGGTCGGGCCCGGGGTGGTCGGGGGCGCCGTCGTAGAGGAAGACGCTCGCCCCGAGCGCCGTTGCCCCGACGACCTCCCACGGTCCCATGATCCAGCCGAGATCGGCGAACCAGTACAGGAGCTCGCCCGGGTGGAGGTCGACCTGGTAGGCGACCTCCTCGGCGATCTTCACGAGGAACCCGCCGTGGACGTGCACGGCGCCTTTCGGCCGTCCGGTCGTGCCGCTCGTGTAGGCAAGGAACAGCGGGTGCTCGGGGTCGAGCGGCGCGGTCTCGAACCGCGGAGCCTGCCTCGCGAGGAGCTCGTCCCAGCGGACGTCGCGGGCCGGCGTCCAGGGCGCGTCGGTTCGATCTAGTCTGTTACAGACTAGTACGTGCCGAAGGGTCGGCGTGGCCGCGGCGGCCGCGTCGGCGGTCTCCTTCATCGGCACCGGCCTTCCGCGCCGCCGGAAGCCGTCGGCCGTGATCAGCAGCGTGGCGCCGGCGTCGTTCAGGCGCTGCGCGACCGCGTCCGCGCCGAAGCCGGAGAACAGCGGGAGCCAGATCGCCCCGAGCTTCGAGCATCCCATCACCGAAACGACCGCCTCCGGCATCGGCGGGAGGAAGATGCCGACGGTGTCGCCGGCGCCGACGCCCAGAGCCGCGAGGCCGTTTGCGAGGCGGTCCGAGGCCTCGCGGAGCTCTGCGTAGGTGAGACGCCCGACCTCGCCCTCCTCCCCCTCCCACACGACGGCGACGGCGTCCGGCGTGCGTTCGGCCCAGCGGTCGACGCAGACGTGCGCGAGGTTGACCGACCCGCCACCGAACCACGTCGCCCACTCGACCCCCCTCGACGTGTCCAGCACGGTCTCGTACGGCCGCATGAACTCGATCTCGAGGTCCTTCACGACCGCGTCCCAGAACCACGCGACGTCCTCGATCGAGCGGCGCACGAGCTCCTCGTAGGTCGCGATCCCGTGGGCGCGCATGAGGCGCGTGACGTTGGCGCGCTCGATGTACTCGGGCGTCGGTCTCCACACGATCGCCACGACGGGTGCCTTTCTCGATCCCGGTCGCCGGGTACCCTCTTCAACGATATGTCCGCCGAGCCGTCCGCGCAGCGTCCCGGGGGGCGTCACCCGCACGTCCGGCGGACGTTCCTTGCCCTCTCGGCCGGCCTGTCGCTGCTCGTGGTGGTCGCCTCCGGGGTAGCGATGGGCACCTACTACTGGACGCAGGGCAAGATCCGGGTCATCCAGGACCGGCCGCCTGCCTCGGGGGCCGGGTCGTCCGGGCCCCCCGTGTACACGGGCAAGTGCGCGCGCACCTCCTGCAACTACCTGCTGCTCGGTAGCGACAGCCGTGCGGGGCTCTCGAAGGAGCAGCAGGTGCAGTTCGGCACCAACCAGGACATCGGCGGCTCGAACCGCTCGGACACGATCATCCTGGTGCACACGCAACCCGATCGAAAGCGCGCGACGTTCCTCTCGTTTCCGCGCGACCTCTGGGTGAACATCCCCGGCGTCGGCTTCGACAAGATCAACGCCGCGTTCGCCGGAGGCATCAACCACTACGGGGCGCAGAAGGTCGCGGAGACGGTGCACGCGCTGACCGGCATCCGGATCGACCACATCATGTACGTGGACCTCGCCGGGTTCGAGGGCCTCGTGAACGCGCTCGGCGGCGTCGACATGTGCGTCCCATACCCGATGCAGGATCCGCTCACCGGGCTGGACATCAAGGCCGGGTGCCAGCACTTCGACGGCGCGACCGCGCTCGCGTACGTCCGCACGCGCCACCAGCCGTGCGACCGCATCCCGGACTTCGCGCGGATCGCCCGTCAGCAGCAGTTCCTCCGGGCGATCCTCGCGAAGATGCTCCGCCCGAGCGAGCTGCTGCACCTGCCCTCGCTCATCCCCTCACTGCTCGGCAACGTGGTGGTCGACCGGGGTCTGAACCCCGCCGAGCTCGACTACCTGGCGGGTCAGCTCGAGGGCGTCGGCTCCGGCAACGCCGACTTCCGGGTGGTGCCGACGGTGCCTGCGTGGGAGGGGTCGCTCTCGGTCGTGAAGCTCGTCGAGCCGCAGGCGAGCGAGCTGTTCGCTCGGCTCCGCCAGAATCGGCCGCTCGGCGACCTCGGGATCGCCTCCGAGCTCACGCCGCCCTCCCCGGCGGTGATCTCCGTGGGGGTGGTCGACCGGCACTCCGGCGGCGTCGCGCAGACCGTGCTCGACACGCTCACCAAGGGTGGGTTCGACACCGCGACCGGCCTCGTGCCTGCGGCGAGCCTGGGGTCGATCCCGAGGTCGGGGTCCGCAATCTACTACGATGCGGGCGCGGCCGACGGGAAGGCGATGGCGGACGTCGTGCTCGGATACCTCTCGAACCTGCAGGAGCTCCCCGCGCCGGCGGGCTTGCTGCCCCCGGGCGCGGACGTCGCGGTCGTGATCGCTCCCACCTACCGGCTCCCGCCGCCGAACACCACCGGCCCGACGAACTGCGCCACGGCATGAGGGCGCTCGTGCTCTCGGGCGGGGAGGGCTCCAGGCTCCGGCCGATCACGCACACGAACGCGAAGCAGCTCATCCCGGTCGCCAACCGCCCGATCCTGTTCTCGGTCCTGGACGATGTGGCGGAGGCGGGGATCGTCGAGGTCGGGATCGTCGTCGGTCAGACGGCGGACGAGGTGCGCGCCGCCGTCGGGGATGGGGCCGCTTGGGGCCTGCGCGTGACCTACATCCCGCAGGAGGCGCCGCTCGGGCTCGCCCACGCGGTGCTCGCCGCGCGCGATTTCGTCGCCGGCGAGCCGTTCGTGCTCTACCTCGGAGACAACCTGCTGCTCGAGGGCATCACGAGGTTCGTCCGCGAGTTCGAGCGCCACCGGCCGGACGCGCAGATCTTCCTCGCGCGCGTGCCGGAGCCGGAGCGGTTCGGCGTCGCGGTGCTCGAGGGCGACCGGGTCGTCCGCCTCGTCGAGAAACCGCGCGAGCACCTGTCGGACCTCGCGCTGGTCGGCGTGTACCTGTTCGACGAGCAGATCCTTGAGGCGGCGGCGTCGCTCACGCCGTCCTGGCGGGGCGAGTACGAGATCACCGAGGCGATCCAGTGGTTGATCGACCACGGCCGCACGGTGCGGGCCGAGATGCTCACCGGGTGGTGGAAGGACACCGGCCGTCCCGAGGACCTGCTCGAGGCCAACCGCATGATGCTCTCGACGCTCGCCCCGCGGACGGAGGGCGAGGTCGACGACGCCTCGCGCCTGGAGGGCCTGGTGGCGATCGAGCGCGGTGCCAAGGTCGTCCGGTCCCGAATCGTCGGCCCGGCGATCGTGGGGGAGGGTGCGGTCGTCGAGGACTCCGAGGTCGGGCCGAACGTCTCGCTCTCGGCCGGGTGCCGCATCGAGTCGAGCTCGGTGGTGGACTCGATCGTGATGGAGGGGTGCAAGGTGACGGGGGTCCGCGGGCTGTCGGGCTCGCTGCTCGGACGGGGCGTGGAGGTCCGCCGCTCCGGTCGGAAGGGCCTGCGGCGGCTCGTGGTCGGCGATCAGAGCCAGGTCGAGGTCGACTAGGCTCGGTCCGTGCGAGTCACGATCGACGCGCGGCCGGCCGTCGACCGCGAGAAGACCGGCGTCGGCTACTACGCGTGGCATCTGATCCGGCGCCTTCCCGAGGTCGACCCCGAGACGACGTACGTGGCGTGGTACGTGCACTTCCGCACGGTGCTTGGGCGGCGGCGGCACTTCGACGACGTCGGGCTCCCGAACCTCAGGGAGCGGGGGATCGTCTATCCGAGCCGGCTCCTCGAGCGCACCGGACGCTACGGCTTCCCGCGCGTCGAGTGGTTCGGTCGGTTCGACGTGCTGTTCGGCACGAACTTCGTTCCCCCGCCGACTCGCGCGGCGCGCATCGTCGTGACCGTGCACGACCTCGCGTTCCGCCGGTATCCGGAGACGGCACCGCAGGCCGTGGCCTGGTGGCGCGAGGCGCTCGAGCGGACGCTCCGCCGGGCCAAGCGGGTGATTGTGCCCTCGGCGGCGACGCGGGACGACCTCATCGAGCTCTACCGGGTGGAGCCGGAGCGCGTCGCGGTCATCCCGCTCGCGGTCGACCCGGAGGTCTTTCGGCCGCCGACGCCGGATCGCGTGGCGGCCGCCCGCGAGCGGTTCGACATCGACGGGCCCTATCTGCTCGCCCTCGGGCGGACGGCTCGCAAGAACCTCCCCCGGCTGCTTTGGGCCTTCGCGTCGATCCCCGCCGACCTGCGGCCGAAGCTCGTGGTCGCCGGGGCGCCGCCGTGGAGCCCGGACGGCACCGACGCGACGCTCGACGCGCTCGAGGCGCTGCCCCGCGACGTCCGGGAGGCCGTCGCGTTCGTCGGCTACGTCACCGACGAGCAGAAGGTGGCGCTCCTCGGCGGCGCCCTGGCGCTCGCCTATCCATCGCTGTACGAGGGGTTCGGCTTCCCCGCGCTCGAGGCGATGGCGTGCGGGACGCCCGTGGTGGCCTCCCGCGTCTCCTCGCTCCCGGAGATCGTCGGGCCGGCGGGCGTGCTGGTGGACCCGCTCGACGCCGACTCGATCGCCGAGGGGCTCGTCCGGGTGATTGACGACGCGTCCCTGCGCGCCCGTCTGCGCGAGGCCGGGCTCGCGCGGGCCGCCGAGTTCGACTGGGGAAGGACCGCGCGCGCCACCGCTCGGGTGCTCCGCTTGGCGGCCGACGCCTGACGCGCTGGGGCCGGCGGCGTCCTTCGCCGAGGGCGCCCATCGACCTCGGCCGGTCCCGCCGGCCCGTCCCTACACTTGAGGCGACGTGCGAATCCTCGTCGTGAGCTCGTACCCGCCGCGCCACTGCGGGATCGGCGCGTACGCCCACGCGCAGGTCGAGCGCCTGCGCGCCGAAGGTCAGGAGGTGGTTGTGCTCTCACCCCCGGACGGCGACGGGGACCTGCGGGTGCCGTTCCTGGGAGGGCGGCCGTTCGCGCGGGCCGCCCGGGTCGGCGGCTCGTTCGACCGGATCCTCGTCCACTTCCAGCCCCGCCTGTACTACCGGCCGCGGGCTCCCGTGTCGAAGGTGGCTACCTCGTTGGCCCTGCTGTGGCTCGTCCTTCGCCGCCCGACCACCGAGATCCTGGTGCACGAGGCCGACCCACCGAGGCCTTCGTGGCGGCCGGATTACCTTGCGCTCCGGCCGGCCTTCGCGAGGGCGCGCCTGCTGTTCCACACCGAGGCCGAGCGTCGGGCGCTCGAGCGCGCGTACCGCGTCCGCGTCCGCGCCCGCCTCGTGGCGCACACCGACGGTATCCGCGTGCACGCGCTCGCGACGCGGGAGGAGGCGCGCGGGCGCCTGGGGATCGAGGGCGACGGGCCCGTCCTCCTCTGCGCCGGCTTCCTGCACCCGGGCAAGGGCTTCGAGCGCGCGGTCCGCGCCTTCGCGGCCGCGGGGTCGCCGGGCAGGATGTTCGTGGTCGGCTCCGTCAGGGACCGCACGCCCGAGAACCTCACGTACGCGCGCGAGCTCCGGGCGTTGTGCGAGGCAACGCCGGGCGCGGCCTTCGTGGAGCACTACGTCTCGGACGAGGACTTCGACCGGTGGATCGCCGCCGCGGACCTGTTCGTCCTGCCGTACCGGAGGGCCTGGTCCTCGGGGGCGCTCGCGCGGGCGCGGGCGCTCGGGACGCCGGCGCTCGTCTCGGCGGTGGGCGGGCTCGCGGAGCAGGCCGGGCCGGACGACCGCGTGTTCGAGACCGACGACGAGCTCGTCGAGCTCCTGCGCTCGGCGGCTCGCTAGACTGCGCAGCGCCGTGGGTCGCTCAATCCTCGTGACCGGTGGGGCCGGGTTCATCGGCTCGCACCTCGTGGATCTGCTCCTCGAGCGACCCGACACCACCGTGACGGTGCTCGACAAGCTCACGTACGCGGGCAGCCGGCGCAACATGGCCCCGCACGAACGCAATCCGCGGTTCCAGTTCGTCCGGGGCGACGTGGCCGACGCCGGCGTGGTGGAGCCGCTCGTGCGAGAGGCCGACCGCGTCGTCCACGCGGCCGCGGAGTCGTTCGTCGATCGCAGCATCGAGGACTCCAAGGTGTTCGTGGAGTCCAACGTGCTCGGCACACAGGTGATGCTTGAGGCCTGCCGCGAGTCGGAGACGCCCCTGCTGTTCGTCTCGACGGACGAGGTCTACGGCGCCGGCCGCCCCGAGGGCTCGTTCTCGGAGGACGACGCGCTGTTGCCGCGCAACCCATACGCGGCCAGCAAGGCCGGGGCCGACCTGCTCTGCCGCTCGTACTGGATCACATACGGTATGGCGGTCACGATCGTGCGGGGCACGAACACGTTCGGGCCACGGCAGCATCCGGAGAAGGGGATCCCGACGTTCATCGTGTCCGCGCTGCGGGAGCGGCCGATCCCCGTGTACGGGGACGGATCCCACCGCCGCGAATGGCTCTACGTTCGCGACTTCGTTCGCGCGGTGGCGACGGTGATGGACGCGGGCGAGCCCGGCGGCGTCTACAACATCGGCGGGGGGTTCGAGCTCTCGAACCTCGAGCTCGCCCGTCGGATCTGCCGGATGGTGGGGGTCCCGGAGTCCCTCATCACGTTCGTTCCGGACCGGCCCGGGCACGACTTCCGCTACGGGCTCACCTGGGACCGGCTGTCGGCGCTCGGCTGGCGCCCGGCCGTGCCGTTCACCGACGGCCTCGCGGCGACGGTCTCCTGGTATCGGGACAACCTCCCTTGGGTGGAGGAGGTCCTGGCCGAGGATCGGGCGTGAGGCTCGCGGTCGTCGGGGCGGGAGGTGGCCTCGGGCGGGCGTTCCTCGCCGGCCTTGCCGCGCACCACGACGTGCACGCCTTCGCCCGCGCGGACCTGGACGTCGGCGACCACGACGCGGTGATGGGAACGCTCGTGCCGCTCGCGCCCGAGGCGATCGTGAACCTCGCGGCGTTCACCGACGTCGACGCGTGCGAGTCGGACCGGCAGACCGCGTTCCGCGTCAACGCGCTCGGTCCCCAGAGCCTCGCTCTTGCCGCGCGCGCCGTCGGCGCCGTGCTCCTCCACGTGTCCACCGACTACGTGTTCGACGGTGAGAAGGGCGCTCCCTACGACGAGCTCGACGCGCCGAGCCCGCGCTGCGTCTACGGGCGGAGCAAGCTCGCCGGGGAGGTGCTCGTTCGACACCTGCACCCGGAGCACGTCATCGTGCGAACCGGCTTCGTGTTCGGTGAGGGGACCGACTACGTGTCCCAGGCGGTGCGACGACTGGCTCGCGGCGAGACGGTGGGGGGCGTTGCCGACCGCACCGGGTCGCCGACGTTCGCCCCGCATCTTGCCGCGCGCCTGCTTCCGCTCGTGCTCACGCGGCGGTTCGGCACGTACCACCTGGCCGGCCCGGAGGCGACGACCTGGTTCGACGTGCTCGAGCGCGCCCGGCGGCTCGGCGGGCTTCCCGGAGCCGTGACGCCGCAGCGGGCCGACGAGCTCGGCCTGCCGGCAGCGCGGCCGCGCAGCTCGGCCCTGGTGAGCGTGCTCCTCGAGCCCCTCGGCATGCCGCCGATGCCGCCGCTCGACGAGGCTCTCCGCGAGCTGCTGACCGAGGTGGTCGGCGGATGATGAGCGCGCCGGCCGGTCGATCCCGGCGCCGGGGGAGGGGGCCGGTGATACGCTGCCGGGCCGATGGGTGAGCCCCAGCGCGAGGCCGAGGATCCCCGAGCCGTCCTGGAGCGGGAGCTCTACTGGGCAGGCGATGCCACGTCGGCGACCAGCCAGAGCACGCGGGAGCTCCGGATCGCCCTTCACGACTTCGCGGCGACGATGCGCGCCGACGAGCGCTCGCCGATCCCGCGCGACGAGCCGCAGCTCGGGTCCCCATCGCGGTGGAAGCGCAAGACCAAGGCGAGCTTCTACGTGCTGCTCCGACCGATCACCCATCGGTACGACCGGCTGCTCGCCGACCTTGCGACGCTCACGCGGATGCTCGCCGAGCGTCTGGCCGACGCCGAGGCCGAGATCGCGCGGCTCCGGGAGGCGATCGAGGCTCGCGACTCGGAGAGGCCGGGAGGCCGGGAGGCCTCCTGATGCGGATCGCCGTCTGTCACCCGCAGACGCCGTTCGTGCGCGGCGGCGCCGAGACGCACGCCGAGCAGCTCGTGCGGGCGCTCCGCGAGGCCGGGCACGAGGCGGAGCTCGTCCTGGTGGCCGGCAAGTGGTACCCCGGGGCCGAGCTCGTCCACCAGATGGCCGTCTGGCGGAGCCTCGACCTGTCGGAGTCGAACGGTCTGCCGATCGACGCCGTGATCCCGCTCAAGTTCCCGGCCTATCTCGTGCCCCACGAGCGCAAGATCGTCTGGCTGATCCACCAGCACCGCACGGCGTACGAGCTCTGGGACCACCCCGAGTACGCGGACCTCGCCCGACAGGGCGACGGCGCGCTCGTGCGCCAGATGATTCACTCGGCCGACCGGGTCGCGCTCGGTGAGGCCAAGCGCGTGTTCGCGAACTCGAAGAACGTCGCGCGCCGCCTGTGGGACTCCCTGCGGATCCCGGCGGAGCCGCTCTACCACCGGTCCCCCATGACGGAGGTGCTGCTCGAGTCGACGGCCGGCCCGATCGGCGACGAGATCGTGTTCCCGAGCAGGTTCGAGAGCTTGAAGCGTCAGTCGCTCGCCGTGGAGGCCATGCGCTACGTCCGCAGCGGCGTTCGGCTCGTCCTCGTCGGTCGGGGACCCGACGAAGGGGCCCTGCGCCGCGAGATCGAGGAACACGAGCTGCAGTCGCGCGTGCGCATCGAGGTCGGCCCGTCCGATGAACGGCTCCGCGAGCTGCTGCTGGGCGCGCTCGCGGTCTACTACGGGCCGTTCGACGAGGACTACGGCTACGTGACGCTCGAGGGGTTCGCCGCGCGTCGTCCGGTCGTCACGCTCGCCGACAGCGGCGGGCCGCTCGAGTTCGTCGTCGACGGCGAGACCGGCATCGTGGTGCCCCCCGAACCGCACGCGATCGCGGAGGCGTTCGACCGTCTCCACACGGATCGCGAGCTCGCCGAGCGGCTGGGACGGGCGGGCCGGGACATGACCGAGCGCGAGGTGCCCCCGTGGCCGGAGGTCGTGGCACGGCTGCTCGGTTGATCCGGCGGCTCACGACGGCGCGTCCGATCGCTCGACCGCCCGCGCCGCGCGTGGCCTTCGTCTCGCCGCTCCCACCGGCGAGGACCGGCATCGCGACGTACGCCCGCTCGGTGCTGGACGGGCTCGAGCGCATCGGCTACCGGGGGCGTCGCGAGGTCGATGCGATCTGGCCGGTGGAGGCGAGGCACGAGGTGGAGATCCGCGGGTACCGGCTCGGCGTCTATCACATCGGCAACAACGCGGCGTTTCACGCCGACGTCTATCGCCTGGCGGTCTCGCATCCGGGGCTCGTCGTCCTCCACGATCTCGGGCTCGACGACTTCGTTCGCGGGCTCGTCGCACGCGGGGATCCGCTCGGCTACCGCGCCTACCGAGAGGCGGTGCTGCGCGCCGGGCGAATGACGCTCCCGGAGGTCCGTCTGCACGAGCCGCTCGCCCGGCCCTGGTGCGCCCACATCGCCAGGCATGCGCGGGGGGTGATCGTGCACTCCGAGTTCGGCCGCAGGTACCTGGAGGACTTCGGGTGCCGAACGCCGATCTTCGTCGTCCCCCACCCGCCGGTGGAGCGCGAGGTCGACCTCCGGCGCGCTCGGCCGCTCGCTCGCGAGCTGCGGGCGCGCCTGGGGCTTCGCGAGGAGGAGGTGTTGGTCGTCGCCCCGGGCGACCTGAACCGCCCCAAGCAGCTCGACGCGCTGCTCGCCGCGGTGGGCAGGCTGCGCGCGGCGATGCGCGTCCGTGTCGCGATGGTGGGGCGGCGGATCCCCGGCTACGATGCGGCCGAGGTCGTGGCCGCGAGCGGCGTCGACGCGGCGAGCGTGGCGGCCGACGTCTCCGACGAGGAGTTCCGCGCCTGGCTGCTCGCCGCGGACATCGTCGTCGACCTCCGCCACCCCCACCGTGGAGAGGTGAGCGGCTCGCTCGTGCGGGCGATGCAAGCCGGCCGACCCACCCTGGTGAGCGCGACGGGCACGTACCTCGATCTCCCCGAGGACGCCGTCGTCCGGGTCTCGCCGGGGCCGGCCGACCCCGACGAGCTCGCCGCCGCGATCGGGCGGCTCGCGCAGGACCCCGACCTGCGTCGTTCGATCGGCCGGCGCGCGCGCGAGCACGTCGAGCGAACGAGCGGCGGGGATCGCACCGCGCGCGGTTACGAGCACGCGATCGAGTCCACGCTCCGGCTGGTGATGGACCCGAGGCGGATGGCGCTCGCACGGTGGGCCAGGGCTCTGAACGATCTGGGGATCGGCGAGGCTCACCTGGAAGAGGGCTTCGGCGTGAGCTACGCGAAGGGCCTGGACGAGCTCGCCGCGGCGATCCCGCGCGAGGGGGGGTAGCGGCGTGCCTTCGGCGGTCGAGGCCGGTCGGCGGCTGGCCGGCCGGGTGGCGTACGGCGCGAGGACGCTCGCCGCCCGCTCGCTGTACGAGGCCAAGACGCTCGTCGCCCGCTCGCCGGGGCTCGCGATCGGCGCGGCGAGGGTGCGCGGCCACGGCGTGTTGGTCGACCCCGCCACCGACATCCTGATCGAGGGCTACCCGCGCTCGGCGAACGCGTTCGCGGTGGCCGCGTTCCGCCACGCTCAGGGACGCGAGGTGCGGGTCGCGCACCACACGCACGCGCCGGCCCACGTGCTCGCCGCGATGAGGGCGGGGGTGCCCGCCCTCGTCTTGATCCGGGAACCGGCCGAGTGCGTCCTCGAGTTCGTCATCGTGCGCCCGAACCTCACGGTGCGGCAGGCGCTCCGTGGATGGGTGCGGTTCTACGCGGCGCTGCTCCCGCATCGCGAGGGCTTCGTGGTCGGGCCGTTCCCGGAGGTGACGAGCGACTTCGGCGCGGTGATCCGCCGCGTGAACCAGCGGTTCGGAACGCGCTTTCTGGAGTTCGAGCACACGGAGGCCACCGTGCGCGAGCTGTTTCGCCACATGGACGACTACTGGCGCGACCGACTGGGCCCCGGTCGCTCGATCGAGCGGTTCGTCGGTCGCCCCTCGCAGGAGCGCGAGCGCTGGAAGGCGGCGATGCGGGCGGACTACGCGGCGACCCCCGCTCAACTCCGAGAGCGGGCCGAGGCCCTGTACCGGGCGTTTGCGGGGAGCCCGCCGTGACCGCCGCGCGTGCGGGCGGGCGGCTCTCCGGGCTCGGCGAGCAGGCCGGGCTCCTCCTGCGTCGAGGGATCTACGAGGCCAAGACCATCGTGGCCCGCTACCCGGCCCTCGCGATTCCGATCGCCCGTCGGCGCCACGGGGTTCCGGTCGGGGACGATACGCGGATCGTGATCGAGGGATTCCCTCGAACCGGGACCTCCTTCGCGGTGGCCGCCTTCGACATCGCGCAGGGCAGGTCCGTCCGCGTCGCGTGTCACGTCCACGCCCCGGCGCAGGTCCTCGAGGGGGTGCGCCGGGGGCTTCCCACGCTTGTGATCGTTCGCGAGCCCGAGGACACCGTCCTGTCGTTCGTGATCCGAAACCCGCACATCGGTCTGCGGCAGGCCCTCCGGGGCTACCTGCGCTTCTACGAGCCGCTCCTGCCGGTCCGGGATCGGGTGGTCGTGGGCCGGTTCGCCGATGTCACCACCGATTTCGGCGGGGTGATCCGGCGCGTGAACGAGCGGTTCGGGACGAGCTTCGTCGAGTTCGAGCACACGCAGGAGAGCGCGCGCCGGGTGTTCGAGGAGATCGAGGGCGACTACCGGGGGCGGCTGCCCGAGGGCGAGGCCCTGGAGCGCCAGGTCGCGCGCCCCTCCGAGTGGCGCCGCCGGGTGAAGGCGGAGCTCGCCTCCGCCTACCGGGCGCCCGCCACGCGCGACCTGCGGGCGAGGGCCGAGCGGGCCTTCGGAGCGCTGGTCGATGACACGGGCGCGTGACGGGCTCGCCCCCGCGCGTGACGGGCTCGCCCTCGTGCGTGACGGGCTCGCCCGCGCCCTGTACGAGGCCGGCACGATCCTGGGGGCATCGCCGCGCATCGCGCTCGCCGTCGCGAGGCGCCGGGGGCATGGCTTTCCCGTGGACGCCCGTTCCGAGCTCCTGGTCGAGGGCTACCCCCGCTCGGCGAACTCGTTCGCGGTCGCCGCGCTCGCGCGGCTGCGCCCGGGCATCCGGATCGCCCATCACCTCCACGCGCCCGGGCACGTGATCGCCGCGGTCCGGCTCGGCGTGCCGGCGCTGGTCCTGATCCGGGAGCCCGAGGACGCCGTGGTCGAGCTCGCGCTGCTCAAGCCGGCGCTCACGCCGGCACAGATGCTCCGCGGGTACGTGCGCTTCTACGAACCGCTCGAGCGGTACCTCGAGCGCATCGTGGTGGCGCGGACCTCAGAGGTGACGGGCGACTTCGGCGTCGTGGTCGGCCGGTTGAACGAGCGCTTCGGCCTCGGCCTGCCGGCTTTCGAGCACTCTGAGGAAGCAGCGGCCGCCGTCCACCGGGCGATCCAGGACGTGCGCGCCGGCGCGGTCGGGCCCGGCCTCCCCCTGATCGGGCGGGGCACGGCGTCCGAGATCGGTCGCGAGGCGGAGCGCGCGCGGCTCCGCCGCGCCTACGCGGGGCTCCACCCCGGGCTTCGGGTGCGGGCGGAGCGTCTCCACGAGACCTTCACGCGAGGGACGACGGCCCCTCCCGGAGGCCGGGGAACCCGCTTGTAGACTTGCCCCGATCCCGTGAGCACGAAGCCCGGATGAGAGGAGCCATGGCCGCCGACGCCGAGGTTGCGGTCCGAACGTCGGAGGCGTCGCACCTGCGCATCGCGGCCCGCGTGCGCGAGGTCGCCTCGCGGCGCGAGACGCTCCTCAACCTCGTCCGCAAGGAGCTGAAGGTCAAGTACGCGCAGTCGGTGCTCGGCGCGATCTGGTCGTTGCTGAACCCGATCGTGTTCCTCGCGGTCTTCAGCTTCGTCATGCGGATCACGAACAACCAGTTCAGCGACTATCCGGTCTACCTGCTCTCCGGTCTGCTCGCCTGGAACCTCTGCTCCGTCTCGCTCACGACCGGGGCCCGTTCGGTCATCGACAACGCCAACCTCGTCAAGAAGGTCGCGTTCCCCCGCGAGATCCTGCCGCTCTCGGCGATCGGCGTGGCGCTCGTCGACTTCGTCCTGCAGTCGGCCGTCCTGTTCCTGTTCATCCCCGCCTCCGGCCACGGGTTCCACCTGCCCGAGCTCGTCATCTACCCGCTCGCGTTCGTCACGCTGATCGTGTTCACGACCGCGATGACGCTCTGGCTCGCGGCGCTGAACGTGCGGTATCGGGACATCCAGCACCTGTTGAACATCGGCCTGCTCGTCTGGTTCTGGTTCACGCCGATCGTGTACTCCGGGTACCTGGTGAAGGACGTGCTCACGCGGCATCCCGTCCTCGGCGTCAACTTGTGGAACCTCTTCCTCGTCAACCCGCTCACGCCGATCGTGATGGGCTTCCAGCGGGCCTTGTACGCGACCGTGCGCCCGCCCGGATCGCCCAAGCCCGTCCTGCCCGACGTCGGCCTCGCCTGGCTGGCCGGCGTGCTCGCGCTCGTCCTGGTGGTCTCGCTCGCGTTCCTGCGGCTCACCTGGGGGACCTTCTTCCGCCTGTCGGGGGACTTCGCGGAGGAGCTGTGACGGCCGC
>Ga0070741_10005986_pt1 | contig 26438 bp, 27 predicted proteins | sample Coa_R1_4_FD_66440 | JGI IMG/M metagenome (GOLD analysis project Ga0070741, IMG submission 66440) | Surface soil microbial communities from Centralia Pennsylvania, which are recovering from an underground coalmine fire - Coalmine... | ecosystem: Environmental > Terrestrial > Soil > Unclassified ... | reverse complement strand
CGCGATCGTGTAGACCACCGGCACCACCGCCAGCGTCGCCAGCAGCAGCGTGGTCAGCGACGGCAGGCGCGCGGCCAGCCAGCCGGCCTCGCCCACCTTGGTCAGCAGCGCGTCGAGGGCGATCGCCGCCGCGCCGCCGGTGGCCACCGCGCCGGCCGCGCTGCGCGCCACGCGGCGGCCGTAGGTGCGCTGAAGATCGGCCGGCAGCGCCGACAGCTCGCGGCGGCGGCGGCGCAGCAGCGCCTCGCGCTGGACGCGCAGCGGCTGCTCGGCGTCGCGGTAGGACCAGGCCTCGACGGAACTCGTGCTCGAGCGGGCGACCGTCGTGTCCATGGCGCGACCTCCATTTTTGAACATGTTCAAAATTTAAGAACGGGCCGCGTGCGCGTCAAACGTTTTTGAACATGTTCAAAAATCCGGCTCAACCGCGCGTGGTCCACCCCATGGTACGCACCAGCGCGGCCACACGATCCCTCAGCGGCTTGGAATTGCGGAAACGTGCCAGGTCGACGAGCGAGTTGACCAGGTCGAGCGCGCCGTCGGTGAGCGCGCGGGTCTTGTGCTGCTTGGGCGAGCCGTCGTGGGCGAGCTGCAACAGCAGGCCGAGGTGCATCATCCAAAGGGCCGGGCCGAGCAGCGCGCGCAGGTCGTCGGGCAGCTCGGCGCCCTCGAGCGCCTCGTCGAACAGCGCCAGGCTCTGCGCGCGCAGCTTGCTCGTGGTGCGGGCGAACACCGACAGCGGGTGCTCGGGATCGGCCGCCACGCGCAGCAGCGCGCCGAGCAGGCGCCGCTCGCCGGCCACCACGTCGAGCTTGGTGTGCATCAGGGCGCTCAGGCGGGCGCGCAGGCTGCCGCGCGACTGGGCGAACGCGGCGCGCGCGCGGGCGGCGTGCTCGTCCTGCGTGCGCTGGTACCACGCGAGCACGATCTCGTCCTTGGAGCGGAAGTAGTAGTAGGCGGCGCCGAGCGACAGGCCGGCGGCCGCGGCGACGTCGCGCATGGTGGTGGCGTCGAAGCCGCGCTTGCGGAACAGGGTCAGCGCGGCGTCGACCACGCGGCGGCGCGTCTCCTCCGACTTCTTCGGGCGGGGGCTGGGCGTAGGCATGGCGCGAATTTGAACATGTTCAAATTTTTGCGCAACCGCGGCGGCGACGGGAGGGAGCGCAGGAAGGCCGCTACGCCAATGCCGATCACTCAAGCGCAAGCGATCGAATTTGATCCGCTGGCCGTGGCCGTAGCCGTAGCCGTAGCCGTAGCCGTAGCCGTGGTCGATCTCGCACTACTTCAAAGCCATCTTCGTCGGTATCGACTCGTCGCAGTTGGCCCCGAGCGAGGCGTAGCCACGAGGCATGTGGTAAGCGAGCGCTTGGGAAGTTGCGCGATGGAGAGGGGGAAACGGCTACGGCCACGGCTACGGCTACGTCCACGTCGTTAAGTGATCGGCATTGCCGTTAGCGCTTGATGCAGCCGAGGAGCGCCACGTTCACCGGGCGGGTCTCGGCGTCGCCGCCGGAGAGCGCGTGGCCGTGGGCGCCGTCGTCGCGCGAGCGGTCGCCGAAGTTGGAGCGGGTGCCGCGCTGCAGGCCGTAGCCGAACGCGCCGCCGCCCGACTGCGCGTTGTAGTGGCGGAACGAGCCGTCGGGCTCGGGCGCCTGGTCGCGCTCGTTCCACGTCAGCACCTCGGCGAGGTGGTGCGAGTGCGCGCCGCCGGGCGCGACCGTGAACGGCGCCGACGGCGCGGCGGTGGCCTGCGCCTGCGCCTCGCCCAGCTTGCGGCCGGCGTCGGGCGGCGCGTACTGCGGCAAATTGCCGCTGCCGTCGTTGAGGAAGCGCGGGAACACGCCGAGCAGGTTGGGCACGCGGAACTCCCCCGCCGCCGGCGCGGGCGCGCCGTGCGCGGTGTCCCACGTCGAGCCGATGGCGGCGTGCAGCGCGCGCTCGGCGGCCGCCGGGTAGGCCTGGCCGTTGGCCGGGAGAAATCCCGCCGGGCACGTCGCGCCGGCGAACAGGATCACGGTGCCGGGCGGCACGGCCGGGGCGGCGGCCGGCGCGACCGCGGCGCGCACGTCGTGGATGGTCAGCGCCGCGGCGGCGGCGATCGCGACGGCGGCGCCGCCGGCCAGCAGCTTCGAGGTGGTCGACATGGCCCGAGCGTAGAGGCATCGGCGCGGCCGCGTCAACGCCGCCGCAGCGACGGCGCTCCCCAGGGCTGCGTCCGCTTCGACGCGCGCGCGCCGCGGCAAGCGCGCGATTCTCCTCGACGGGAAATTGGATCGCCGCTTGCGAAGGTGACGCGCCATGCGACTGGCCCATCTCGCGATCGCGGGTTTCCTGTTCGGCGGCGCCGCCTGCCTCGGACGTTACACGCCGCCGGGCGGCTCGAGCTCGGGACAGCAGCAGAGTCCCGCGCCCATGTCGCCGTCGCCGAACGGCGGCGGCAACGGAGGCGGCAACGGCAACGGCAACGGCGCCGGCAACGGCAACGGCGGCGGCAACGGCAACGGCGGCGGCAATCACGCGCCCGCCGACGGCGGAACCAACACGCCGCCCCCGAACAACACGCCGCCCCCGTCGAGCGCGCCCGACGGCGGAGCCGGCACGCCGCCCGCGTCCGGCGGCCCCAACTGCCAGTCGCTCGGCGACTGCTGCGATCTCCTCGACACCGCCGCCGCGCAGATGTGCAACGACTCGATCGCCGGCCTCAGCGACGACGTGTGCCAGCAGATCCTGATGCAGCTCCAGCAGCAGGGCGTGTGCCCCTGATTCACGCCGCGCGCTGCCTATAACGTCATCGATGGATCCAGCGCCCGAGCCCGAACGGCGCGGGAACGGACACGACCGCGCTCCGGCCGCGCGGCCGCCGTTCGGCGCGCGCGTGCGCCGCGCCGCGCGCGATCACCGTCGAGGAGTGCGCATCGGCGCGATCGTGCTCGCGGTGCTGGTGGTCGGCTCGCTGCTCGCGTGGTGGTACTTCTCCGGCTTCGAGTCGACCGACGACGCGCAGATCGACGCGCACATCAGCACCGTGTCGACGCGCGTGGCCGGCACCGTCACCGCGGTCTACGTCGAGGACAATCAAGAGGTCAAGGCGGGGCAGCTCCTGGTGCAGCTCGACCCGCGCGACTTTCGCGTGGCGGCGGCGCGCGCCAAGGCGGAGCTCGCGCAGGCGCAAGCGCAGCTCGAGGCCGAGCACCCGAACGTCCCGATCACGGAGACCGCCAACGTCACGCAGCTCGCGACCAGCGAGCAGGACGTCTCGACGGCGCGCTCCGCGCTGGCGGCGGCCGAGCGCGATCGCGAAGCGGCGGTGGCGCGCGTGCGCCAGGCGGAGGCCAACCTCGCGCGCGCCGACGCCGACGAGCGCCGCTACCAGTTTCTCCTCGACGAGCGCGCGGTCACACGCGAGCGCTACGATCAGATCATCGCCGCCGCCAAGGCCGCGCGCGCCGAGGTCGACTCGCAGCGCGCGCTCGCCCGCGCCGCCGCCAAGAACGCCGACGAGCAGCGCGCGCGCATCGAGCAGGCGCTGGCGCGGCAGTCGGAGGTGCGCGCCGATGCGCCGCGCCAGCTGGTCATCCGCCGCGCCGCGCTCAACGCGCGCGAGGCGGCGATCGAGGCCGCGCAGTCGTCGCTCGAGCGCGCGCAGCTCGACGTCGAGTACGCCACCATCAGCGCGCCGATCGCCGGCACCACCGGCCGCCGCTCCGTCGAGCCGGGCAACCGCGTGCAGCCGGGCGAGCAACTCCTGGCGATCGTCGATCTCGACGACGTCTGGGTCACCGCCAACTTCAAGGAGACGCAGCTGCGCAAGATACGCGTCGGCCAGCGCGCGCGCGTGCACGTCGACGCGCTGGCGCAGGACTTCGACGGGTGGGTGGAGAGCTTCGCGGCGGCGAGCGGCGCGCGCTACAGCCTGCTGCCGCCGGAGAACGCCACCGGCAACTACGTCAAGGTCGTGCAGCGCATCCCGGTGCGCATCCGACTCAAGCCGGGACAAGATCCGAAGCACCGCCTGCGTCCCGGCCTCTCGGTCGAGCCCAAAGTCTTCGTGCGATGAACGTCGAGTGGCGCCCGCAGCACAACCCGTGGGCGATCGCCATGACCGTGACGCTGGCGACGTTCATGGAGGTGCTCGACACCAGCATCGCCAACGTCGCGCTGCCGCACATCGCGGGAAATCTCTCGGCGACGTTCGACGAGAGCACGTGGATCCTGACGTCGTATCTGGTCTCGAACGCGGTGGTGCTACCGGTGAGCGGCTGGATCTCGATGCGCATCGGACGCAAGCGCTTCTACATGGCGTGCGTGGCGCTGTTCACCGTGTCGTCGTTCGCGTGCGGGCTGGCGCCGAGCTTGAGCGCGCTCATCGTGTGCCGCGTGCTCCAGGGCGCGGGCGGCGGCGGGCTGCAGCCGAGCGAGCAGGCGATCCTCGCCGACACGTTCCCGCAGGAGAAGCGCGGCATGGCGTTCGCCATCTACGGCATGGCGGTGGTGCTGGCGCCGGCGATCGGCCCGACGCTCGGCGGCTACATCACCGATCACGCGAGCTGGCGCTGGATCTTCTTCATCAACGTTCCGGTCGGCGTCACGTCGCTCGTCTTGACGAACCGGCTGGTCGACGATCCGCCGTGGGTGCGGCGCGGCTCGAACGCGCGCGCGCCGATCGACTACGTCGGGCTCGGGCTGATCGTGGTCGGCCTCGGCGCGCTGCAGATCCTGCTCGACAAGGGCGAGCGCGACGATTGGTTCAGCTCGCACTTCATCACCGGCGCGGCGCTGGTGGCGGCGGTGTCGCTGACGGCGCTGGTGATCTGGGAGTGGCGGCAGGAGCACCCGATCATCGAGCTGCGGCTGCTCGGGCGGCGCAACTTCGGCGTGGCGGCGATCATGATGCTGATGCTCGGCGTGGTGCTGTTCGGCTCGACGGTGCTGCTGCCGCAGTATCTGCAGACGGTGATGGGCTACAGCGCCCAGGACGCGGGCATGGTGCTGTCGCCGGGCGGGCTGGTGGTGATCTGTCTTCTGCCGCTCGTCGGGCGGCTGATCACCAAGATCGATCCGCGCTGGCTGATCGGTTTCGGTTTCTTCATCACCGCGGTCGCGCTCTATCACATGACGTCGATCCATCCGGGCATCTCGTTCTGGACGGCGGTGAAGTTCCGCATGTTCCAGTCGGTGGGGCTGGCGTTCCTGTTCGTGCCGATCACGACGCTGGCGTACGTCGGCATTCCGCCGGAGAAGAACAACTCGGTGTCGGGGCTGGTCAACCTGGCGCGCAACGTCGGCGGCGGCGTCGGGATCTCGATCGCGCAGACGCTGCTGTCGCGGCGCGCGCAGCTGCACCAGACGAACCTGGTGGCGCACGTGACGCCGTTCGATGCGCCGCTGCGCAGCGCGCTCGCCGGGCTCGAGCACGCGCTGGTGGCGAAGGGCGTGGCCGGCGCGGAGGCGACGCGGCGCGCGTACGGGATCGTCTACGGGCAGGTGCTGCAGCAGGCGGGGACGCTGGCGTTCATCGACGTGCTGTGGCTGCTCGCGATCGCGTGCGCGTGCCTGGTGCCGCTGGTGACGCTCATGCACCGCCCGCCGCGCGACGCAGCGCCGGCGATGCACTGATCAACGAACGATCGATCAGTAGCTGAGCAGCGCGCTCGGGCGATAGTGGGCGAGCACGCGCACCACCGGCCACGCGTCGGTGTCGCGCAGCCCGTCGAAGCGCGCCAGCACCACCACGACGTCATCCGGATCGACGAACGGATAGCTCACCGGCAGGAGCGCGCGGTGGCCGGTGCTCACGTCGAGGTTCATCGACTGGCGCGTGAAGATCTGCGCGCGCGACTCGCTGCGCTGGCCGGCCGCGCGCGTGACCCAGCGCTCGGTCGGCGCCAGCTCCACCTCGCGCGTCGAGCCGACCAGCCGCGTCTCGTCGAGCAGCCCGGCCGGCGTCAGGCGCGCGCGCACGATCACCAGCGTGCCGCGAAACTGCTCGGGCCGCGCCAGCACCTGCGACAAGCTGAACAGCGGGATGCGCCGCTCGTGCAGGAGCGGCACGTCGCGATCGACGTCGCCGCCGCGCATCGCCACCACGCGCGCCAGCAGCTCGGGCGCATCGGAGCGCGTTTGCAGCTCGCGATCCCACGCGCCCGAGAGCAGCACGCGCAGCGCGGTGAAGTGGCCGGCGTCGACGCAGCGGCGCAGCTCGCTCCACGCGCGATCGGGATCGGCGGGCAGGAGCTGGGTCGCCGCCTCGGCGCAGCGGCTCGGTCCGTAGACGCGCGACGCGAAGTCGACCGGCTCCGGGGCGGGAGGCGGCGGCTCCTCGACGCGCGCCTCCTCGACGGGCGCCGGCTCCGCGGTGCAGCACTCCTCGACGCGCGCCGGACCGGCGGTCGCGCAAGCCGAGCAACAGATTGCGCCCAGGACGAGCATCGCGCGTCTCCGCAAGCGACACCTCCGCCGACCCGACGAGCGGGTGCTCCCTTTATTCAACCACATTCGCAGCCGCCTCGGCCGGCGGGCTCGATTTGGCGGCCGCGGGCAGATCGGTCATCATTAATAGATGCTGATCGCCGCGCTGCTCGTGGGTGCGCTCACCGCCTACTACTTCGGGCTCCGCGCCGGCGCGTACGCCGCCGTCGCCGCGCTCGGGCTGTTCGTGGTGGCGCTGTTCATGCCGCGCTTCGCCGTGTTCTTCTACGTCGGCGTCGCGGCGGCGGGCGTGGCCGTGTGGCAGATCGGCTCGCGCCGCCCGCGTCCGCCTGACGCGGTGCTGGCCGTGCGCTGGGCGCGCCGCGGAATCGGGCGCGCATGGTCGACGGTGCGCGCGCTGCGCAAAGACGACGACAAGCGCAACTAGAGCTGCTTCGTCCGAATGTCGATCTTCGACGTCAGCGTCTTGTGCACGGGGCACTGGTCGGCGATCTTCATGAGCCGCGCGCGCTGCTCGTCCGTGAGCGGGCCGGTCAGCTCGATCTCGCGATCGATCTGATCGAGGCGCGCGCCCGGCTTGTCGCAGTGCGCGCAGTCTTCGGCGTACACGCGCCGGTGCTTGAGCCGCACGCTCACGCCGGCGAGCGGCCAGCCGTGGCGCCGCGCGTACAGCCCGATGGTCATCGACGTGCACGAGCCGAGCGCCTCGAGCAAGAGCTCGTACGGGTTCGGCCCCGCGTCCTCGCCGCCGACGTCGACCGGCTCGTCGCCGATCGCGTGGTGCGGCCCGACCTGAAGCTCCTGCTTGAAGCCGGCGCCCGAGCTGCGCACCAGCACTTCGCGTGAATCGTCCATGCGCGCCACTATAACCGAGTGAATCGCCGGCGCGCGCGATCGCATCTAGCGCGCGTGATCGCCGTACGCGAGCGCGCGGGCCAGCAGGTCGAGCTGCTCGCGCTCGTCCGAGCTGCGCGCGCGCTCCTCGAGCCGCTTGAAGATCGGCTCGGCGAAGCGCCCGTAGCGCGCCTGCAAACGCCGCGCGATCGCGTCGTAGTCGTAGTGCGACAGACCGCGCAGCTCGCCGAGCGTATCGAGCACCGCCTGCTCCGCCTCGGGCGTGATGATCTCCGCGCGCCCGACCATCACGCGCACCAGCTCCGCCGGCGCCGGCTCGATGTGCAGCGGCAGCGCGGCCGACGTGCTCTCGGACGGCAGGATGTAGAACACGCGCAGGCCGTCCTCGAACCAGTCGTCGCGCCAGGTGGCGAGCATCGCGCGCGCCTCTTTGACGAACAGCCCGTGATCGAGCAGCACCGCGCCCAGCTCCTGCTCGAGCCCCGCGAGCGTGCCGCCCGCCGGCCGCTCGACGGTGACGCCGCCCGCCGGCACGTCCACCGCGCGCCACGCCAGCTTGCCGCCGTGCCGCTCGAACACGATCACACGCCCGAGCGCGCGCCCGCCCGGCCCGCGCAGCCGCACCGAGCGCCCGTCGAGCTTCGCCTCGAGCGGCAGCGCGAACGTCCCCACGCCGCGGTAGAACAAAAACTTCTCGTACTCGGTCTTGGCGCCGCACACGCGCAGCGGCGCCGCGTCGGTCTCGCGCGCGGCGTAATAGTGCGAGCCGCGCTCCTCGCGCAGGAGCGGCGCGTTCAGCTTCGGCACGATCATGAAGCGCCCCCAATCGATCCCGTGGCTCACGTCTTTCGCCGCGGGATACCACTCGGTGATCTTGCCGCCGGGAAACTCGACGCGCACCGACGCCTCCATTTCGCGGTTCGAGTAGAAGTAGATCACCGGCGTCTCCATGCGCACCGTGCCGCGCGTGCCGCTCTTGCCGCCGCCGCTCGACCACGGCGGCTCGCCCGGCACGAGCTCGCCGATGCCGCGCACGCCGCCGTTCGCGCCGTCGTAGACGAAGCCCGGCAGCTCCTTCGGCCCGGCGAGCGGCTTCCAGTCGACCGCCACGCCGTCGTCGCCCGACACCTGCGTGAAGGTCCCCCACTCGTGCACCACCAACCCATCGACCGCGTGCGGCGTCAGCGCGGCGAGATCGAGCATCAACTTCGCGAGCAGAATTGTTGGCCCCATGCACGGTGGACGAGTCGGGCGCGAAAGCGTTAACCGCCGCGTTTCGTGTTAACGGTGGAGGGCGCTCATTCGTCCAGCAAAAGGTGCATGGTGTCCGTAAAGGCGCGGGCCGAGCCGGCTCGGGTGATCGTCGACGAGCTTCAGGTCGCGGCCGCGCGCGGCGGCGATCGCGCGGCGTTCGGCAAGCTGTTCGAGCAGTTCGCGCCGATGGTGCACGGCATCCTGCTCGCGCGCGTGGCGCCCGCGGACGCCGACGATCTGTTGCAGGAGGTGTTCTTGACCGCGCTCGAGAAGATCGCCGCGCTGCGCGACGCCGGCGCCGTCGGCGCGTGGCTGGCGATGATCGCGCGCAACCTCGCCACCGACGGGCAGCGCGCGCGCCGGCCGACCGCGCCGCTGCCGCGCGACCTGGCGACGTACGACGCGCCGAAGTCGGAGGCGGCCGAGGTGCTGGCGATCATCCGCACGCTGCCCGAGGCGTATCGCGAGCCGCTCGTGCTCCGGTTGGTCGAAGGCATGAGCGGACCCGAGATCGCCGAGCGCGTCGGGCTGACGCCGGAGTCGGTGCGCGTGAACCTGCACCGCGGCATGCAGCAGCTGCGCGCGCGGCTCGGGCTGGAGACGGATCATGAGTGACGACTATCTCTGGGACGGCTCGGGCGAGCCGGACCCGGCGGTGCGGAAGCTGGAGGAGCTGCTCGGCGAGGCGCGCTATCGCCCGCCGAAAACGCCGCGCTCCGTCGAGCCGAACGCGCCGAACGAGCCGGGCAAGTCGAACGAGCCGAACGCGCCGCGCCGCCGCGTGACGAAGCGCCGCGCGACGCAACTGATCGTCAGCGCCGCGTTCGCGATCGCAATCGCGACGTGCGCGCTGTGGATGCTTCGGCCGCGCGGCCCCTCGCTGGTGGTCAAGCGCGTGAGCGGCACGGCGCGGGTCGCGGCCCGTCCGATCGGCGATTCCTCGCGGTTTTATCCAGGCAGTTGGCTGGAGACCGACGGCGACTCGGGCGCCGAGATCGCGCTCGCCGGGCTCGGCTCGGTCGACGTCGGTCCGCGCTCGCGCGTGCGGCTGCGCGCCACCGGCCCGTCCGAGCAGCGGCTCGAGCTCGAGCGCGGCAGCATCCACGCGCGCGTCACCGCGCCGCCGCGGCTGTTCGTCGTCGACACGCCGGCCGCCGCCGCGGTCGATCTCGGCTGCGAGTACACGCTCGCCGTCGACGATCAGAAAGTCTCGCACCTCGAGGTGACGCGCGGCGAGGTCGAGCTCGCCGGCGCCGGCCGCGTGTCGCGCGTGCCCGCCGGCTGCCGCTGCGACACGCACCCGAACGCCGCGCCGGGAATTCCCTACGCGAGCGACGCGCCCGAGCCGCTCAAGCGTGCGCTCGGCGCCTGGGAGTCGGGCGGCGGCCGCCCCGCGCTCGACGACGCGCTCGCCCACTCGCGCCGCGCCGACGCGCCGACGCTGTGGAACCTGCTCGAGCGCACCGACGGCGCCGATCAAAAAGTCGTCGCCGATCGTCTCGGCGCGCTGGTCCCGCCGCCCGCCGATCGCGATCGCGAGGCGTGGTGGGGCCGCGTGACCGGCGACTGACGCTCACATCGCCGGCCGCTCGGCTTCGTTCAAGCGGCGCACGGTCTCCCTGCGCAGCCAGCCCGAGTCGATGCGACGCCGCGGCTCGACGACGATGCGCGCGCCGCCGGCGATCGGCTCGGCCAACACGTGCGTATCCTTCATCACCACCGGGCAGCGCCCGATTCCCCCGCCGCCGTGACCGCGCCCGTCGTGCTTCATCGCCTGTGGCCGCGTCTGCGCGGCACGCACCAGGCGATCGGCGCGCCGGCGGATCTGCTCGCGCGCGGCCGGCGACTCGGCGAGCACGCGCAGCTCGACGCCGTCGGCGAGGTTGCGCGGCTCCACGCGCGCGCCCGGCACCACCGTCGGGCAGTTGCGCATTCCGCCGCGCCCGCCCTCGGGGACCGCGATGCGCGCCGCCGCGGCCGCCGGCCACGCGCCGAGCGCCAGCACCAACAGCGACCTCGATATCGCGCTCATGACGAACCGTGCCGACGCAAAATCCGAACCGCGATCACTCCTCGGCGTTGCAACACTGCCCGCTGCACGACGGCGCGCTCTCGTCGCTGCGCGAGGCCTGCGCCGGGGCCGCGTCGTAGCCCGACGTCGGGCAGCGGAACAGCCGCCCGGCGATCGAGTAGTCGTACACCGCGATCGATCCGGTGAGCATGCGCGGCTGCCCGACGGCATCGATCACCACCAGGTTGCCGCCGCGCAGCGCGGCGTTGTTGCGCACGTCGTCGTACGCCGCCTGATAGTCGAGCGAGTCTTCGTTGGCGTCGGCGGCGCGGCCGCTCACCGCGCCGAGCGGCCAGCAGCCGAGCGGCTCGCGACGCGACACCTGCACGAGCTGCACGAGCCGCGGATCGGCCGTCGCGCGCGGCTGCGCCTCCCAGCACCCCGCCAGCAGCAGCGCTGCCGGCGCGAAAGCCGAGAGACGAAATCGGGCCGTTCCACCTGCGCTACGCTGCATGGCGCTTCCTCCTCGCGTCCGGTTGTGGCTCACCGTAGACGCCGAAGTTGCGCGCGCAACTCGTCGCGCGCCCGACTGGCTCCGTCGAGAAACGCGCCTAGAGTTCCTGGATCCAGGCGAGCGCGCGCAACCCTTCGCGCGTGAGCGCCGCGTCGTCCATCAGCGCGATCACCGTCGAATGATACAGCGCGCGCCACTTCGCCCAGCGCCAGCGCACGTCGGGGATCGGGCCGTACGCCGCGCGAAACGCCGCGTGCGCGGAGGGCGGCAGGAAGCTGTGCGCGATCGCCAGGTCGATCGCCGGATCGCTCGCGTGCAGATCCCCCCAATCGATCACGCCACAAAGCTTTCGCGATTCATTCAATAACAAATGGCGAACATACATATCGCCGTGAACCAGCACCGGAGGCTCGGGATGCAGCGGCTCGACCGATTTCAATAAGTCATTCAATCGGCCGATATCGGATATCAATCCTTTCGATTGCATTGCATTGAAATTGGTGCGCGCGCGCGAAATCAGGCGCTCGGCATCGAGGCGCGCGAACCGATCGGGCGGCGCATCCTCGACGGGAATCCGGTGTAACGCGGCGAGGAAGCGGGCGAGCGGCGCGGCACACTCGGCGCGTTCGCGGTCATTCAAATCTGCACCGCAAGCGGTTTCACCCGGCACCATTTCGTGACCGAGAAACGGCCACGGATAATCGAGATCGGCGTGACCGAGCCACTTCGGGATTGGCGCCGGCAGCGGCAATAACGGGGCGATTCGCGGCAAAAACCGGTGCTCTTTGACGATCCAATCGACGGCGAGCTCGCGCCGCGGGAAGCGGAACATCAGCGAGCCGTTCACGCGAAACGCGAAGTTGTCCCAGCCTTCGCCCGCCGGCTCGGCGCGCGCCGGCCGCAGCTCGGGGAACTGCCGATCGATCAGCGCCGCCGCCAGCGACGGCGAGACCAGCTGCTCCGCGGGGGGAATCGGCATGCGCGCATCATAGCCTCGCGCGGCGCTCCGAGCGCAGCAAGCTCCACTCGAGCGCCGGCGGCGTGACCAGCGTGGTCAGCACCACCATCGCCACCACCGCCGAGAACGTCGGCGGATCGATCACGCGCTGCCCGCCGACCGTGAGCGACGCGCCGGCGCCGGCGAAGATCAGCCCGACCTCCCCGCGCGGCATCATACCGATGCCGACCGACAGCCGATCGACGCCCTTCTGCACCACGCCGAGCGAGCACGCCTGCTTGCCGAGACACGCCGCGACGGTGAGCGCGCCCGCCAGCGCCAGCGCGCGCGGATGCGCCAGCGCGCGCAGATCGGTGCGCAGGCCCATGACCACGAAGAAGATCGGCACCAGGAACGACGCGATCGGGTGCACGTAGACCTCGAGCGACGGCTCGCCGCGCTCGACGAAGTCGCGGTAGTGCGCGCTCTCGAGCAGGAGCCCGGCGGCGAACGCGCCGATGATCGGCGACAGCCCGATGCGCGCCGACAGCCACGCCAGGGTGAAGCAGGTGCCGAGCCCGGCGGCGAGCAGCACGTCGCGGCTCTTGAGCAGCGCGGCGGCGCGAAACAGCGGGCGCGACAACTTCAGCCCGAGCGCCAGCGAGCCGACGAGGAACCCCGCCGCCTTGGCGAACACCAGCGCGATCTCGACGGGCGACGGCCCCGCGCCGCGCGCGTTCGCCTGGATCGCGCCGGTCACCACCGCGAGCAGCACCAGCGCCAGCACGTCGTCCACCACCGCCGCGCCGAGGATCACGCGCGCCTCGACGGTCGCCGAGCGCCCGAGGTCGTGCAGCACGCGCGCGGTGATGCCGACGCTGGTGGCGCACAGCGTGGCGCCGACGAACGCGTGCACCAGCGCGCCCTCGTGCGGCAAGAGCCACGCGGCCACCAGCCAGCCGAGGCCGAACGGCGCCAGCACGCCCGCCGCCGCCACCAGCAGCGACGAGGGCGCCACCTCGATCATCTCGCGCACCGTCGAGTCGAGGCCGACTTCGAACAGCAGGATCACCACGCCGATGTGCGCCAGCAGGTCGATCGACGGATCGTTCTTCATCGGCGCGGCCAGGCCGAGGTTGCCGAGCAGCACGCCGAGCACCAATTCGCCGACCACCGGCGGCTGCTTGAGGCGCACCGCGAGATCGCCGCCGAGCTTGGCGATCACCAGGATGATCGCCAGCCACAAGACCACCTGCGCCACGGGATCGGTGCCCGGCATGCGGCGGTTCTAAGCGCGCGCTCACGCCGCGCGCAGGCGCAGGGCGAGCCTTCGCGCGTACGATTCGGCGGCGCGGCGCAGGCGCTCGACTTCGGCGCGCGCCGATTCGCCGCCTGTGAGCGAATCGGCGGCGAGCGTGTGGCGGCCGAGCTCGAACGCGAGGTAGCACTCGGTGAAGAACGCGCGCGGCTCGGCCGGCGGCGCCGACGCGGCGGCCAGCGCGCGGGCGAGCGCGTGCTCCTCGTCGGGCGAGAGATCGAATTCGACGGCGGCGGCGGCGAGATCCCACGCCGGGTCCTGGCTGCCGACGAGATCGTGGCCGGCGTGATGATCGAGCGCGTCGGTCTTGACGAGCGCGCCGCCGCGGGTGAGCAGCCACTCGCACGCGTGCAGCTTGGCGTCGCCGTGCACGCGGCGGCCGATGCGCGGCAGGCGCGCGCGCCAGCGATCGATCACCGCCGCCGCGTCGGCGCCGAGCGCCAGCGACGTGTTGTGGCGCGCCATGGCCAGGAGCTCGGCCGGCGTGGCGCCGGCGTCGGGCGGCGCGGGAAATTCGCGCGCGAGGAACACGAAGTATTCGGCCAGCCGCGCGAGCAGGCGCGCGCGCTCGCAGCCGCGCGCCACGTCGAGCGAGACCGCGCCGTCGAGCCAGCGCTGCACCAGGAAGCCGTGCAGCAGCCCGACGGTCGGCGGAATGAAGCCGCCGCGCTCGAGCACGCGCGCGCGCGCGAGCCGCTCCTCGCCGTGACGGCCGAGCCCGGCGAAGCGCAGGAGCCAGCGCGCGCCGCCCGCGCGCACGAGATATTTGCGGCGCTCGGCGCGCACGTGTGCCGGCGGCCAGTCGGCTTCGCGCGCGTAACGCACCGAGCGCCACGCGCCGGCGCCGAGATCGCGCGGCTCGCCGTCGAGCGCGCCGATGAGCGGGCGGGCGGCACGCGCCAACGCAGCCGCCGGCGCGCCGTCGCCGAAGCGCAGCGACTCGAACGCGGCCACGCGCCGATCGACGCGGCGCCACAGCTCGCGGTGCGACGCGCTCGCGTGCGGCCCGAGCGGGCCGGCGTGGCTGGGAAAAATTCGCGGCGGCGCGAGCGCGCCCGCGTCGGCGATCCATTCGGCCAGGCCGCACAGCGACGAGCCGGAGAGGCCGGGCCCTTCGTCGACCAGCGCCGCGTGCCGTGCGGCGATCCGCGCGCGCGCGTGCGGCGGCAGCGACGGGCGGCGCGCGAACGGCGGGCCGATCGGCCGCACCGTCGCCAGCCGCGCGCACGCGCGCGCCGCCACGATCGCGCCGAGGCTCGTGCCGATCGAGCGCACGCCGATCACGATCGCCGGCGGCGGCAAATCGCGCGCCGCCTCGGCGTACGCCTCGGGATAGACCGCGTAGTGAACGAAGCCTTCGGGCGCGCGCACGCGAATCGCCGTCGGCAAACGCAAGCGCGCGACGCGTTCGAGCGCGCGCGGCGGCGGCAGCGGCGCCCCGCGGAATCGCGACGCGTAGGAGGCGCACACCGCGCGCCCGAAAGAAATCAGCAGCGCCGCGAGCGCGCGCGCCGCCGGCGAGTCCCAATCGTCTTCGCCGCGCGCCGCCATTTCCTCGTCGAGGATCCCCTGCGCCAGCTCACCCGCGTCGATCAGCAGCGCGACGAGCTGCGCGTGCCGCGCTAGTCCCGCCGGCGCGCGCGCCGCGTCCGCGAGCCGCCGCTCGATCGCGCGCAGCCGCTCGCGCGGATCTTCGACGCGCTCGCGATCGCCGTAGACCAGCACGCTACTCCGGCGCGCGCCACGCGATCGCGGTCAGCTCGCCGAGCGCCGGCAGCCGCCAGCGCACCTCGTGCGCGCGCCGCCACGAGTCGGCCCACTCGACGAGCGCCGCGAGCTGATCCGCGCTCGGCGCCGCCGCCGCGCGCGCGCGCTTGATGGTCTCGAGCGCCTCGAGCGGCGAGCGCCCGCGGCTCACCAGCACGCACGCGGCGGCGAGCGCGCTGCGGCCGACGCCGTGCTGGCAGTGGATCAGCGCGCGCCCGCCCGCCTGCTGCCGTTCGTTGAGCCAACGCACGGCGCAGGTGAGCTGCGCCTGCGCGACCGGCCGCGTGTCCGGCGTCGGCAGATGCAAGAGCGCGATGCCGAGCCGCTCGAGCGCCGCCGCGTCGTCGCGCTCCTCGGCGCGCAGATCGATCACGTGGCGAATCTCGAGCCGTTCGAGCGCCGGCGCCTCCTCGGGGAGAAAGCGCCCGCCCACCGCCAGCCGCGGCGTCACCCAGTCGAAGTTCAAGCGCGGCACGCGATCAGTTTTGGCGCGGCCCGCGCGCGCGCAACCCGCGAAATACCGCGCAACCCGCGTTTCCCGTCGCGCGAGCGTGCCGAGCCTGTCGACTGGACGAAGCGAGGAGCGCATGCGCATCGACTTCATCGGGCACGCGTCGCTGCTCATCCGCAGCGGCGATCTGTCGCTGATCACCGATCCGTGGTGGGTCGGGCCGGCGTACCAGGCGCAGTGGTTCGCGTGGCCGTTTCCGGTTCCCGAGCGTTACGAGCTGGCGCGGCTCGACGCCATTTTCATTTCGCACGGGCACGAGGATCATCTGCACGGCCCGACGCTGCAGAGCTTGAGCAAGAGCGCGACGGTGATCCTGCCGCGATCGTACGACGCGGGAAATCTGACGTACCTCGGGCGGCTCGGCTTTCGCCGCGTCGAGGAGGTGGCGGGCGGCCACTCGATCTCGCTTCAGCGCGGCGGTGCCGAGCTGCGGCTGACGGTGCTGACGTATCTCGGCGACGCCATCGTCGCGGTCGAGGCGGACGGGCAGGTGCTGCTGAACGTGAACGACGCGCTCCACTGCGCGCGCGACGAGGTGATCGACGAGTACTGCCGTGTGCTGGCGCGCCGCTTCGCGCGCATCGACTATCTGTTTTGCGGCTTCGGCGGAGCGAGCTGGTTCCCCAACTGCTTTCGCCGCGACGGCAAGGACGACGTGGCGGTGGCCGAGCGGCGCGAGCAATTGTTCCTGCGCAAGTTCGCGCGCATCGCCGCGCGGCTGGCTCCGCGCCACGCGTTCCCCTTCGCCGCGCACTTCGTGCTGCCCGACGAGCGCAACTGGTGGATCAGCGAGCTGCGCCTGCGCGCGGGGCCGCCGGCGCGCGCGCTCGCCGAGCTCACGCGCGGCGCGCCCGTCGAGGTGCACGATCTCTCGCCGGGCGATTTCGTCGAGGACGGCCGCGTGCACGCCACCGCGCGCGCGCCGATCGAGCCGGAGGCGGTGCGCCGCGCGGTGCTGGCGCGCCATCCGCAGCCGCCGCGCCTGCGCGTCGACGCGCGCCGGTTCGCGCGCCTCGCCGAGCGGCTCGAGGATCGGGCGCTGCGCAACCTCGGGCGCGTCGACGCGTCGCCGCCGCTCGACGCGGTGATTCGTCTGTGGGACTACCCGAGCGAGGCGGTGCGCGTGCGCTTGAACGACAGCGGCGCCGAGGTCGCGCGCGTGAGCCCCGACGACGCCGAGCGCGCGCCGCCGCAGCTGGTGCTGGAGACGCGCGCCGATCTGCTGGAGACCGCCGTCGACGAGGAGTACGGACGCGATCAGCTCTGCATCGGCTACGGCGCGCTGGTGCACGTGAACAGCGAGGTGGCCGCGCGCGCCAATCTGCACGAGCGGCTGCTGGCGCTGGTGACGCGGCTGCCGACGTGGGCCGATCGGTTGCGGCACCATCCGCTGCGCTGCCTGCAATATCTCTGGCGCGATCCGGGCGCGCGTCTGGCGGCGATGGGCCGGCTCACGCGCCTCGCCTCGCGCCCGAGCCCCGTCTACGCGGCCGACGACTGGCTCTGAAACGGGTCGTTAGCACCACTGGCTAAAGCCAGCGGCTCCGGAGAGAGAAGCCCCTTCGGGGCTACTGAACTCGGGATATGACATCAAATGATGGGAGCCCCGCAGGGGCTTGCTGCCGCGAATATGGAGTGCGCCTCTCCGGAGCCGCCGGCTTCAGCCGGTGGTGCCTCCCTCATTGATCAATTCGAAACTCGGTAATGCGATAATCGCGCGATGGATCTCTGCCGCACGGTCTACGGCCTCTACTACCCGGAGACGCGCCGCGCCGTCGAGGAGCTGTGGGCCGAGCGGCCGCACCACTGGTACGAGCGCAACTACGAGAAGCGGCAGGACGCGATGCACCGCGGCTGTCTCGAGCGCTGGCGCGCGTGGGCGGACGCGGCCGGCGTGGCGCTCGGCGACGGCTTCGCGCACCACTATCCGACGGCGGGCGCGAACGAGGCCATTCACGCGCTGCTGGCGCTGCACGCCGCGCGCGGCGGCCGGCGCATTCACGTGTTCGCCGGCGAGTACGAAGGCTATACCCACCTCGCCGCCGCCCTCGGGCTCGCGGTGATCGCGCACGCGCGCGAGCCGGAGCGCTACGCCGCGTCGCTCGCCGAGCACGCGCGCGCCGGCGATCAGTTCTGGATCTCGCAACCGTCGGCCATCGACGGCAACCTGTGGCCCGGCTTCGCGCGCTTTCGCGACGCGCTCGCCGCCGCCGCGCCGGGCGTCTCGCTGATCGTCGATCTCACCTACGTCGGCGCGACCGCCGTCGAGCCGCGCATCGAGCTCCGCGAGCCGCCGGTCGCCGCCGTCCTCTGGAGCCTGAGCAAACCGTTCGGCGTCTACTATCACCGTATCGGCGGGCTCCTCAGCCGCGAGGAGATCCCGACCTTGAGCGGCCACCATTGGTTCAAAAACCTGTTCTCGCTTCAATTGGGCGAGCGTCTATTGACCACTTATAATGCGTGCGAGCTGCCCGCGCGCTACCAGGCGCGCCAGCGTGAAGCGCTCGCGCACTGCCGCGCGAACGGGCAAATCCCCGACGGTGCGCGCGCGAGCGACGTGGTCATGCTGGCGCACGCGCCGTCCGCCGGCGACGCTTTCGCCGAATACGCGCGCGCCGGCGGTTTGCGCTTTTGTTTGAGCCCCATTATGGATCGAATGATCAACCCATGAAGAACCTCACAGTCCTGCGTAAACCGGGCGACGTGATCGATTACGTGCGCTCGCTCTGGCAAACCGATCTATTTCGCCAAAGCGACTACGTACAGCGCCGGGTCGAGGAGCTCGCGCGCCATCCCATGGTGTTCGCCGAGATGAGCGACATCGAGCTGGAGTATCCGCACTTCGCGACGTGGTTCGGCATGAGCTACCAGCGCACCTATCCCGATCCGGTGATCTCGGATCTGTACTATCTGCACGAGTTCGTACACTCCACACTATTGACCTATCAAGTCGAGCCGCTGTTCACGGCGTGGTATCGCAAGATGAACAGCATCGAGTTCGCGGCGTCACTGGAGACCGAGGCTTATGTCTATTTGAGCATTCCCGGTCTGCGCGACATTTCATTCAAAGACGAGATCTGGGCCGATCGTTATCTCGGCGGCAAGAGCCGGCTCGGCGACAGTCTGCGCGACGTCATCCGCCAGGATCGGTACAAAGCGATGCAGCATCCCGATCCAATGGACTACTGCGAGCAGCAGATCGCGGCCTATGCGCGGCAGAACTTCGAGTGGGCGAACATGTGGAAGCTCGAGGTTGCGCCCGGGCGGCCGGCGTACGTCGCCGTCGAGGAGCACATGGGGAAGTTCCGCGCCGGCGCGATTCCGGTCGAGGCGCACGTCGATTGGCTCCAGCAACACGGCGAAGTCCCGTTTCCCATTCAGGCGCGATTGTTCTCGCAGGTCTATTGGAACAACAAACTCTCCTATCGCCTGAAGAAGCACGTTTGATGGGCGCCATCGCCGATTGGGGCTCGACGGCCGAGGAGCGCGCGCGCGAGTATCCGTGCGATCGCCACGTCGACGCGCCCGACCTCGTGTGCTTTCGCGCCGTGGACGTCGCGGCGCCGCCGTCCGCGGTGTTTCGCTGGTTATGTCAGTTGCGCGTGGCGCCTTATAGCTATGATTGGATCGATAACTTTGGACGGCGGAGTCCGCGCACGCGCGATCCGGCCAATGAGCAGCTCGCCAACGGCCAATCGATGATGCGCATCTTTCGTTTAGTCGACTTCGCGCGCGATCGACACCTCACGCTGATCATCGAGCGCACGCGGCTGTTCGGCGCGCTGGCGGTGACCTATCAAGTGGCGCCGTCGCCGGGCGGCACGCGGCTGGTGGTCAAGCTGATCGCGCGCCTCGGCCGCGCGTCGCTGATGCGCGCCATCCTGCCGCTCGGCGATCTGATCATGATGCGCAAACAACTCCTGACGCTAAAGGCGCTCGCAGAGCGCGAACAGGCCATTCAATGAACCGCGCCGCCACGTTTACTGTACTGACCACATTATTGTCATTGACCACATTGACCACTTTTATGTCCACTTGCGCGCACGAACCCGAGCGGCCGCTGGTGATGGCCGACGTCATCGACAAGCTCGGCCCGATCACCGAGCACCGCGCGAGCGGCGGCGTATGTCCGCAAAGACCGCCGCGCCCGCGCGATCCCAAGCTGCCGTCGCACAAAGCCCACAAAGAAGACCTCAGTGCGGTTCCCACCAGCAACTGCTCCGGCGACGAGGACTGCACCGATGCCGCCAATGGCCACTGTGTCTCTTCACGCCTCAAAGGCTCCACGTTCGACGTTTGTTACTATGACGAGTGCTATACCGACGCCGACTGCCGCGACAAAGGCGTCTGTGACTGCAGCGCGATGCAACACCACTGTGTGGTCGGCGGCAATTGCCGGCTCGACGCCGACTGCGGCGCCGGGCGCTGGTGCGCGCCGAGCGTCGACTGCGCCGATCGCGTGGTCGGCTATTTCTGCCGCACGCTCGCCGACACGTGCTGGGGCGGCGACTTCTGCGCCGGCGCGACGCCGAGCCGCTGCGCCTTCGACGCCCAGCTCGCGCATTGGGCCTGCCGCCAGTGCGGCGCGACGCACTGACTTCCGCGCGCATAGACGTCCGTGCGCATGGACGTCACCAGCGCGCGCGCACCTCTTCGTTCCAGCCGAATAGATTGCGCACCTCGATGCGCTCGCCGCCGCCGGCGAGCAGCCAGCCGTTGAACCAGCCGCACGCCCAGTCGAGGCGCGCGCCGATCGGCCACACGTCCGCGCCGACGTGGCGCGCGTGCAGCGGCACGAACGAAAGCTCGACGGCGGGCGAGCTCAGGCGCTGGCCGTCGAGCTCGATCTCGTCCGAGAGCTTGTGCGCGCGCCCGTCGAGGAACAGCGCGTTTTCGGTGGCGCCCGTGCCGCGCGTCCACAGGCCGCCGAGGTTGAACGCGACCGCGCGGCCGTTCGCCGTGCCCGCGGCCGCGGCCCAGCGCCAGCGCGTGCGGTGCGGCCAGATGCCGCGCCCGAAGTCGAGCGCCGCCCACGCGCCGTCGAGCCGCCGCTCGCGCCCGTCGACGATCGCGCGCCCGCGCGCCGCGAGGCCGATCTGCTTGCACGTGAACTGAAAGCGCGCGTCATCGAACGGCACCACCACGCTCAGCGATTCGCGTGGCGGCTCGACGGTGATCTCGATTTGCAAACGGCGCGTGCGCGCGCTGAGCCGCGTGCCGTCCGCGCGCGGCTCGATACGAAGCGCGAAGCCGCGCCGCTCGAACGCGACGTCACCGCCGCCGACGGTCTCGGCGAACGCCCCGCCCGGCCGCGCCAGCGCGAATTCCTCGACGAGCGCGCCGCTCGCGAGATCGAGCGCGCTCGCCACCGCGAGGCCGAGATAGTCCACGTCGGCCCACGTCAGCGCGATCATCACGTCGTCGCCGGTGACGCACCAATAGTCCCAGCGCTTCTTGCGCGGCCAGCGCCCGCGAAGGTTGCAGCGGTGCAGCGGGCGGCGCGACCAGCCGACGGCCGCGGGATCGAGCCGCCCGTCGGGCAGGCACAGCGTGATCGGCTCGGTGAGCTCGCGCTCGCCCACTATTTCGCGGGTTCGGGCTTCGGCGGCTTGGGCGCCGGCTTCGGCGGCGGCGCCAGATCTTTGACGATGACCGAGGTCTGGTTCGAGCGGATCTCGATGGTGAAGTTCTCCTGCTGCGTCGACGACGGCACGTTGAGCGTGATGGTGTGCAGGCCGGGGCTGAGCTTGATCTTCTGCTGCGGCGTCATCAGTCCGGTGGCTTTGCCGTCGATGCTGATGGCGCACGACGGCTTCGACGAGAGGCGCAAAAAGCCGGGCTCGGCTTTCTTCTCGATGTACGGCTCAGGGATCGGATCGACCACGCCGTAGCCGGGCGGCTCGGGTTTGGGCTCTTCCGGTTTCTTCGCGTCGTCGGGTTTCTTGCCGGGCTTCGCCTCGCCGGGCGGTTTGCCGCCGCCGCCGGGCACGGTGTTGTCGGCGCGCGCGAGGCCGGGCGCGAGCGCGAGCCCCGCCGCCGCCAGCAGGCGATTCAAGTGGCTCGCGGTGCGCTCGCGCGGCGTGCCTCGCTCGCCCGCGCCGCGCGTCGGATCGGGGAGCACCTCGTTCAACAGTCCTTTGTCGTCGGGCTTCTTCATGGACGCACCTCCGCGCGCGCGCGCTGCAGCGGCGTCGCGACCCGGTCTCCGATCTCGGTGAGCGGCACGCCGCCGACCACCTCCATGATCGCGCGCGCCAGCGCACGGCAGCGGCGCGCGATGTCGCTCTCCGTCGAGCGCAGCCGCTCGGCCAGCTCGCTCACGAATTCATCGTCGCGCTCGCCGTCGCCCTGCGGCGGCACGCGCTTCACGAAGTCGACGATCGCCGCCAGCCCATCGGCGGTGTCGAGCGCGAGCGCGCGGTTGAGCGCGCGCCCCTCGTCGAGCCACTCGCGGCGAAACCGCTCGGGATGAAAGTGGCGCGCCACCTCGACGTCGAAGCGCGTGCCCATGATGCGGTTGGCCAGCGCCGCCTCGCCGAAGTTGCGCTCGTGGAACGCGCGCATCGACAGCGCGAAGATGCGCTCCACCTCCGCCGACGCGAGCGCGTAGTCCCACTGCATGTAGTCGCCCCAGCAGCGCCGCTCGAATTGCATGCGCCCGAGCAGCGGCGTGCCGGCGTACAGCTCGACGCGACCGAAGTTGAACGGAAACTCCGACGCCTCGCGAATGAACGCGATGTTGCGCTCGATGCTCGCCACCGTCGTGTCGGGATCGAAGATCAGCATGTTGAAGCACGTGTACAGCTCGAGCGCGCGCACGATCTCGATGGCGCGGTGGTTCTGCTTCGACTGCGCCCAGCGGCCGAGCGTCTTCAAACCCTGATCGGCGTCGGTCTCCACGCCGACGTAGACGCGGATGCAGCGCAGCCGCTCCTTCAAGATGCGAAACACCTCCGGCTCGACGTCGGTCGGGCGCGCCTTGACGACGGTGGCGAAGCGGCCGATGCCGCGCTCCTCGAGCGCGTCGGCGAGCGCGTGGAAGCGATCGGCGTTCTTGCGGTGGCCGGGCACGAAGAAGTTGTCGTCGTGGAACACGAAGATCTCGATGCCGCGCTCGCGCTGCTCGGCGACCATCTCGTCGGCGACGTCGGCGGCCGAGCGCAGGCGGAAGCGCTTACCGGGCTGCGTCTCCTCGTGCCATGCTGCGATGCAACAAAATGTGCAGTTGGCGTAGCAGCCGCGGCTCGACACCAGCGGCGCGATGCGGTGGCCGAAGCACGCCGCCGGCTCGCCGCGCCGATCGGGACGCGGCAGGCGCGCGAGCTCGGGCAGCGTCGGCATCTCGGTGAGGTACGGCTCGCCGCGCTGGTCGCGCAACCCGAGGCCGGCGATCGCGCCGAGCGGCTCTCCGTCGGCAAGAGCGCGCGCCACCGACACGATCGTCTCCTCCGACTCCTGCCGGCAGATCGAGTCCAGCTCGGGAAAATCGCGCAGCAGCTCGCGGCACGCGAAGGTGGCGAAGTGGCCGCCCGCGGTCACGTGCCCGCGATGGCCCGCCTGCCGGAGCGCCATCGCCAGCGCGAGAAAATCCTTGGCGCGCCACTGAAACGCGAGCGACAGCCCGACGAGCAGCGGCGGCTCGCCTCCCGGCGCGCGCGCGATCGCGTCGACGAGCCGCGGCAGATCCGACTCGCGGTTGAACGCCAGGAGCTCGGCGCGAAATCCGGCGCGCTCCAGCGACGAGGCGAGGTAGCGCAGGCTCAGGTTCTCTTCGAACTCGGGCCCGACCAGCGCGATCCACGGCATGGACTCCCCCCGAGCTGCGTGCCCCATGTTAACGGATAACGCCGAAGCGCGCGGATCGATCTTATAGTGCGCGGCCCATGGCGAAGAATCGCAAGGTGGTGATCGCGCGGCGCGGCGGCCCCGAGGTGCTCACGCTCGTCGAGGAGGAGGTGCCCGAGCCCGGCGCCGGCGAGGTGCGCGTGAAGATCGCGGCGACGGGCGTGGCGTTCGCCGACGTGCTGATGCGCGAGGGGTTGTATCGCGGCGTGCCCAGGCCGCCGTTCGCGCCGGGCTACGACGTGGTCGGCGCCGTCGACGCGATCGGCGCGGGCGTGAGCGGCTGGCAGGTGGGCGCGCGCGTGGCGGCGCTGACGAAGATCGGCGGCTACGCGGATTATTTGTGCGTCGCAGCAGAGTCGCTGGTGGCGGTGCCCGACGGCGTCGACGCGGGCGAGGCGGTGGCGCTGGTGCTGAATTTTCTGACGGCGCACCAGCTCATTCATCGCTGCGCGCGGCTCGGGCGCGGCGAGCGCGTGCTGATCCACGGCGCGGGCGGCGGCGTCGGCGACGCGCTCCTGCAGCTCGGCAAGTTGGCGGAGCTGGAGATGTTCGGCACGGCGTCGAAGGAGAAGCACGCGGCGGTCGAGCGCGGCGGCGCGACGGCGATCGACTATCGCGCGGAGGATTTCGTCGCGCGCGTGAAGGCGCTCACCGGCGGCGCGGGCGTGGACGCGGTGTTCGATCCGGTCGGCGGCAAGCAGTGGCGGCGATCGTTCGAGGCGCTGCGCGTCGGCGGGATGCTGGTCGGCTACGGCTTCTCGTCGGCGACGGTGAAAGGGCGGCGCAAGCTGGGCAAGGCGATCGCCAACTACCTCGGCATGCCGAAGTTCCAGCTGCTCGCGCTGATGGACGCGACGCGCAGCGTGATGGGCTACAACGTGATGGTGCTGAAGGACGCGCGGCCCGAGTGGTATCGCGCCGACCTCGCCGCGCTGTTCGCGCTGCTCGCCGCCGGCAAGCTGCGCCCCGCCGTCGCCGAGCGCCTGCCGCTCGCCGAAGCCGCGCGCGCCCACGCCCTCCTCGACGACGCCAAGATCACCGGCAAGCTCGTCCTGCTCTGCAACTGACGCAGAGCGGAGGATTGAAACGCCAAGACGCCAAGACGCCAGCTCAGAAATTAATATTTTCCGACTGGCGTCTTGGCGTCTTGGCGTTTAATCCCTCCGTCGAGCGGTCAGGAGCGGCGGGCTACGGCAAAATGCCGCGAGGCCTCGCGCACCAGGCGGGCCCAGCGCGGCGGGAGCAGCTCGGCGGCGGCGCGGTCGGCGGGCCAGTCGGTTTCGAGGGAGAAGCCGCGCGACGCGAGCCAGGCCGGCAGCGCCGACGGGGACCAGCCGAAGCGGAACGGCTCGCCGACGCGCGCGACCACGCCGCCGACGAGCCGCTCGGCGGCGCGCGGGCGCGTCACCAGCTCGCGATCGAAGTAGCTGAACGCCAGGCGCGAGCCGCGCGCGCTCAGCCGCGCGACCGTCGCCACCGTGGCCTCGATCGCGTCCTCGGTCAGGTACGGCGTCACGCCCTCCCAGATGACCAGCGCCGGCGACGCCGCGTCGAAGCCGCGCGCCGCGAGCGCGGCCGGCAAGCCGTCCATGCCGCGCTCGAAGTTCCACGCCAGGTACTCGACGCGCGCGCTCGGCTCGCCGGCGAGCAGCGCCCGCTTGCGCGCCTGCGTCGCCGGATGATCGATCTCGAACACCACCGCGTTTGCGCCGTCGAGCTCGCCGCGAAAGCGCGCCGCGCGGCAGTCGAAGCCGGCGCCGAGCAGCACCAGCTGGCGCCCGCCTTCGCGCACGAACGCGCGCAGCACGTCGTCGAACAGCCGCGTGCGCACCTGCATGTAGAGGATGAAGCGCGTGAGCGGCCCGCCGAGCTCGACGGTGGCGCGCGCCAGCGACGGCGCGCGATGGCCGGCGCGTTCGAGCAGCCGCGCCGCGCGTCCGCCGAAGCGCGCGCCGAACGGATCGTCGGCCAGCAGCGCCTCGCGCGGCAAGAGGCGCCCGAGCCCCCGGCAAGCGGCCACCCACGCGGCGGTGAAGCTCGGTCGATCTTCTTTCATCGCGCCGCGCACTATAGCCGTTCGCCGAGATGACGGCTCCGCGGCGATCGGATACGATCGAGCGAGTGGCGTCGTCCTGCGAGATCTGCGGCGGGAAGCACCCGACCGGCGAGTGCTCGCCGGAGATCGCCACCACCGGCGCGTTCGCGCGCACGGCCAAGGTGCCCAAGTCGGCGCTGCCCGAGCTCGCGCCCGAGTCGGTGGTCGGCGAGTACCGCGTGGTGCGCAAGATCGGCGAAGGCGGGATGGGCATCGTCTACGAGGGGCAGCATCCCCTGCTCGGCCGCAAGGTCGCGGTCAAGATCCTGAACGATCTGTTCGCGCGCTCGAACGAGGCGTCCGCGCGCTTCCTGCAAGAGGCGCGCGCCGCCAGCCTGGTGCGCCACCGCAACATCGTCGACGTGTTCGCGTTCGGGCAGCTCCCCGACGGGCGCTACTACCAGGTGATGGAGTTCCTCGACGGCAAGAGCCTGGCGCGCGTGCTCGAGGAGCGCGGCGTGCTCGGCGTCGAGTTGGTGCGCGTGATCGTCGGCGGCGTGCTGGCGGCGCTCGAGGTGGCGCACGCCAACCAGATCGTCCACCGCGATCTCAAGCCGGACAACATCTTCGTGCTCGGCGCGCTCGACGCGCCCGACGAGCTGCAGGTGAAGATCCTCGACTTCGGGCTCGCCAAGCTGATGCACGACGAGGGCGACGTGTCGCTGGTGAAGTCGCGCACCGGCACGCCGATGGGAACGCCGGCGTACATGTCGCCCGAGCAGTGCCGCGCCACCGGGCCGATCGATCACCGCAGCGATCTCTACGCCGTCGGCGTGCTGATGTACGAGCTGTTCACCGGCAACTCGCCGTTCGACGCCGACTCGGTGCTGGAGGTGATGAACATGCACCTCTCGACGCCGCCGCCGTCGCTGACCGATTTGATCGGCATGCCGGTGATGCTC
>Ga0070741_10005985_pt1 | contig 26438 bp, 12 predicted proteins | sample Coa_R1_4_FD_66440 | JGI IMG/M metagenome (GOLD analysis project Ga0070741, IMG submission 66440) | Surface soil microbial communities from Centralia Pennsylvania, which are recovering from an underground coalmine fire - Coalmine... | ecosystem: Environmental > Terrestrial > Soil > Unclassified ... | reverse complement strand
ATTCGCTTGCGTTCGGTCCACACTACGAAATCGTAAAAACGCCGCTGCCATACGGCGGGCGGTTCTTCCTTCCACAACCTGCCCTGCGCCGGATGTGCTCTTCGTATGCCTCGCCGCAGTCGGCGGCTGAAGCGTTGTTTCAGCACCTGAATCACAACGGACGGGTTGGAGCGTTCCGGTTCACCGAGCAGCAAATGCACGTGCTCCGGCATGACCACATAGCCGATGATCACGAACTTATAACTCCGGCGCACCTGCTCCAGGATTTCGAGAAAGAGATCGCGCCGTCGTGCAGTCCCTAAGATCGGTCGCCGCTGATAGCAGCTGAAAGTGATGAAGTGCAAATACCCGGCGCCGTAATATCGCTTGAGACCTGTCGGCACGCCAAGATGCTAAGATGACCGCCTTTATCGCGCTGTGACCGCTGACCATGCCCACCTTTCGAAACCCGCGAAAAGCTTGCCCTGAGCGAGCATCGCGAGCCGAAGGGGTGGGGCAACCCTGGTTTAGGATGGGAGTTCAGAAAGGGTGGGCCAGCCCCGCGGCCTTACCACGTGTTATACGCGCTGCCGTCGCTCGAGGTTTGGGCCGACGAGCTTTTTACATCCGTAATTCCCGTATCCTGCTGGTCGATCGACTGCGTGTAATCTTCCTGCACCACTTCCCAGTCGGGCTTGGCAGTAAAAGGATCGTTGGGAATCACCTTGATATATCCGGCAGATACTAAGTCATCCAATGACTGCGGAGCCTTCTGCTTATCGAGCGTGTACTGCTGGATCAACGAGCGCAGCTGAAACAAATCCTGCCGCAACACCGACTCTTTCGCGTGCAGGATCGAATTGTTGTACGCAGGGATCGACACCGACACCAGGATCAGGATGATGCTGATGACGATCATCAGCTCGATCAGGGTGAAGCCCCGGCTGCGATGTTTGCGCGATCTTGCCATTACCAGTCCTTGTACTTGGTGCCGTCGAGGGCTTCTCCCTGGGATTTGGTGAACACGTCAAACACGTTCTGTCCGCCCCAGGAATCCGAATCCGGGTCGTCCTGCATGGAGCGCATTCCCCACTCCGTGTTTCCCGTCATCGGATCTTCCGGAATGCGGCGCAGGAATCGAACTTTCTTTCCTCCCACATCGACGCCTTTCACCAGCGTTTCTAAGTCCGGCGGATATCCTTCGGTTCCCACCTTAGTCTGAAACGCACCGCGATCGGCCGCGTCTTTGTAGCGATCGATCGCGTCGCGCATCTCCCACAATGCCGTGCGCAGGTCGTGCTCTTTCTGGCGCTTGATGGCCACGCGCGCCATCGGCACGGCCAGCCCGGTCAGGATCACGAGGATCGCGGTCGCGACGATCAACTCTATAAGCGTGAATCCGCGCACGCCAGAACGCCGTCGCGGACGCTCTCTCGTTTTCCAAACTTCCGAAATCATAAACAACCTGGGTTACTGGACTGTAACGTTGGCCACGGCTCCCGCAACCGGCAACGGCTGCATTCCCGGGTCCCGGGCTCCCCCGCGAGCGATGGTAATCGCGGATTGTCCCGGCGCCTTCGCCATGAACGTCAAGGTGATGACAGAACCTTGTCCGGATACTCCTCCCGATCCCGGAGGCCGGGTGGCTGTGATCTGCAGGGCGCCGGTGGAATCGTCGTCGCGATGCACCAGCGAGACTGCCTGCCCATCCTGCGACAGGAATCCGCCGTTGGACACATTCACCACTTGCAGCACCTTGGGATCGTAGCTTACTTGCAGCGGCACCGAATACACGTTCTGCGCTCCCGAGAGCAGCACATTCACCGCAAATGTGGAGCCCGGCGCCTGCCTGATCGCCGGCGGATCGAAGAGGAAGCTTGCTGTCCCGGGAGTTGCCGGCTGCGCTACCGCCGGTTGCTGTACCGAGGCTTGCGTATTGCCTTGAGGCTGTGGCTGAGGCCGCTGCCCCTGCGGAGCGGGTGGCGCCTGGTTCGGAGCGGGCTGGACCGCGGGCGTAACCGGACGCGACACGCGACGCAAACCGATCGCGCTTGCCGTGCCCACTTCCAGCGCCTTTTGATTGATGTCGTTGATGTCGGGCTGGCGCACGATGTGCGGAATCAGCACAAACACGATTTCATTCTCACGGTGGTCCGTGTTGGTCTGGCTGAACAGGTACTTGATGATAGGAATCTGTGCCAGCCCCGGAATTCCGCTCAGCGATTTGGTCTGCTGGTCTTCCAGGATGCCGCCCAGCAGGTTCACTTCCCCTTCACGCAAGCGAATTTCATGTTCAATCTTGCGCTGTCCGATGACGGGCTGGTTGATTCCGCCGATGTTGGTGGTCGAAGTCACGGCCGAAACATCCAGCGCAATCTTCAAAGTGACTTCGCGGCTCTGGTGAACTTTCGGGGTGATGTCAATATTCACGCCGACATCGAGGTATTGAAACTGAGTGTTGACCAGCGGGTTGATGCCGACGCCGCCGATACCCGGCTGAAACGATCCGGTTGCGACCGGCACGCGATCACCGATCTTGAGCGTGGCCTTCTGTCCATCCAGCGCGCGGATTTGCGGGTTCTGAATAATCTTGACCGTGTTGTCATTCAACATGGCCGACGCGGTTGCAGGCGGGATAGTCACCGTGAAATCGGTCGCGTTCAGGTTGCCCAGCCGGTTCAGGTTGATCTGGTTCGGATTCCCCGAAGTGCCATTGGGGTTCACCGTTGTGGTGGTAGTCGTACCGCTGGTCGTCCCGGTGTTGTTGATGTTGTTCTGGAGCGCAACCGTGGCGCTGGTCGGTGGATTGATGCCGTACTGCCGCATCTTGTCGCGGCTGACCTGCATGACCGCCACTTCAACAATCACTTCCGAGCGCGCCTTGTCGAGATCGCTTACCAGCTTCTCCGCGAGCGCAATCTGGTCCGGAGTTCCCCGAACCACCAAGGCGCCCTGCGAGGGGAGCGGCTGAATACGAGAAATTTCCAGGATCTGGCGCAGCGCGTTGACGACATCCTGCAGCTCGGTCGGCTGGGAAAGATTGGCTAAGTAAAAGGTCTTGATGACGCTCTGCTCGACGTCCTTGCGCTTCGCCGGAGTATCACTGGCAACAAAAATCGTATTCGGGGTGACGGGACGCCAGAAGGTTTTGGACTCCAATGCAATGATCTGCAGCGCCTCTTCCAGCGTGACCCCGTTCAACTCAATTTTGATCCGGCGCGAAGTGTAATCGGGATCGAACAGCACATTGATCCCGGCCAATTTCCCCACCGTCTCGTAAATCATCTTGGTGTCTTCGGTCAGCTTCAGGGTGATCGGAACATTGGAAATCGCGGTCAGATCCACCGGTCCCTGGGCCTCAGTGATGCGCTTTTGCAGGTCGCCGGGAGGAGGCGCCACCGACTGAGGACCCGGCGCAGCCTTCGCGTCCTCAATCATCTTGAGAGTCTTCTTGATTTCCTGTCTTGCGATTGAGCTCGCGGGATCAATGTTGGCAGCGGTCCGGAACTCGTCCAGGGCTTCGTCGAGTTTGCCGGCGTCCTGCAGCAGCTGGCCGCGATGAACGTGCGACGCCGCAGCATAGAACCGGACACGATCGAACGCCGCGCGATACTGCAAGTCCTTGGGTTCGAGGTCGTAGGCCTGTTTGTAGAAGTCATAGGCTTGCTCATAGTTCTGGCGAGCCTCGGCGTCTTTTCCCTTGTTGAACAAGGACTTGGCCTTGTCTGCGGCGGCTGGAAGAGTAACAGCAACCAGGATCGCTAGGATGGTCGCTAGGCGTATGAGGCGTCTATTCACTGGTTTCCTCGCGGACGATCTTCCGCCGGTGCCGCGAAAACGAACCGCGGGATGGGACTTTCTTCCCACCGATGGAGATGTGAGCGGCTGATTATAACATCGCTCCTCATGAGGTCGAAGTTACTGCTGGGGTAGCAGTTAAACTCAGTAGTGCTAGACCCGTCAGTAGGCTCCAGGCGCATTCGTGTAAAGTCCAAAGTCTCTGTCCAGTGCAAGGATGTCGCTGTTCTGGGCCCAAAAACTGGTGATGCTGTCCGCTCTTGCGGGAGAGCCGGTTTTGATAAGACTTCTGTTCTCAAGCTCTTCGACTCAGTCCTTCAAGCTTGGCGGCTCGACGGCGATCCGCGCCTGTGAGATAACAGAAAAGCAGCCATGGCACGCCAGCCCGCTCATCAGACCAAGCCCAACCCGGAGAAGTCGCCCCGACGCGATCCAACGGCCGCGGGTGAGCGTGATGCTGCTCAAAATAGGATCGCTTCACATAACTATTTCTTGCTGGAAAAATTTGAGTGTGGCGTGGTTTTGACCGGGACCGAGGTCAAATCCGTGCGCGCCGGCCTGACCAATCTCAAAGATTCCTACGGCATCATTAAAGATGGCGAACTCTGGTTGCTGAATTGTCATATCGGCCCCTACGAACACGGAAACATCTTCAACCATGCTCCCTTGCGCACCCGGAAGCTGCTGCTTCATAGCGAGGAGATTCGCAAACTCATCGGCAAGACCCAGCAGCGTGGCCTGACCCTGATCCCTACCCGGATGTATTTCAAGAATGGCAGAGTGAAAGTAGAGCTTGCGCTGGCCAAGGGCAAACAACTCTGGGATAAGCGCGAGACCGAGCGCCGCCGTACCGCCGATAAGGAAGCGCGCGAAGCCATCGCTCGCGGACGCAAAAACCGCTAGCGCGTGGACTGCCAAACTTTTCGCTTGTTCTGATTTCAGGAATTTTTGCGCGTGCATGTTTCGCGGAGCCCAACTGAAGGTAATGTGTGGGGCGCGTTTGTACGAAAGTAGTACCGGTCCCTTCCCCCATCGAAGCGGACGGCCTCTCTCGGCTCCTTGAGGCCGTCCGTCCTTCCTGCTTCTTGATTTCGCTCGACTCGGCCGTTAGTATGCGCGCGATTTATGGGCGAACCAGTCCATCTCAGCACTCCAGGGGAACGTCTAGGGCGTGGGCTACACCGAGCCATGCGCGACCGCAAAGCACCTCGCGGACCTGCTGCGGGGCTGCGCCGGCTGAAATTGGACAACGCGGTCAGTTGGCCTGAAGGGCCAGCAACCGTCCTACGGCGACTTCACCAAGCAACGGTAGTCGTGCCGCTCAATAACTTACCTGGATTCCAAGGGCCGGGCAGAAGCGAAAGCTCGAGTGGGCGCGTCCCGACAACTGGCGCCACAAACCGACACTCACTTCACCGTGAGCGTTCCGGTCTTGCTGCCGCCATTTGCGGTGGCGCTGATTTGCACCGTAGTAAGGGCGCTAACGGACTGTGTCACGACGGTCCAGGTTGCGCTTGAACTTCCGGCCGGTACCGTCACGCTACTGGGCATGGAAGCAATCGCGGAGCCTCCGCTCACGATGCTGAGGCTGACCGAAGTGGTGGTAGCCAGCGGTTTTCCAAATGTCACCTTGCCGGTGCTGCTTCCTCCGCCTGTGACCGTACTTGGAGTGAAGGTGACCGCGGTTGGACTGTTGGCGGTCACAGTCAGATTCCCCGATTTGCTGGCGCCGTTGGCGGTGGCGGAAACGGTCACCGTCGTCTTCGCGGACACGTCCGTGGTCACTACGGTGAAGGTCGCGGTCTTCGTTCCCGAATGAACAATCACCGACGCGGGAATCGAAACCACCGCGGAACTGCCCGCAGTCACGGCAAGTGTCACGGTGATGTCGCCCTGCGCCAGTCCGCTCAAGGTCACCGTGCCCGTGCTGCTTTGACCGGCAACGATGCTGCTTGGAACAAAGCTCACTCCGCTGGGCGTATTGGCGGTCACCGTGAGGTTGGCGGTCTTCGTTCCACCATTGGCGGTGGCAGAGACCGTGACGGTAGTCTTGACCGAGACATTCAGGGTCGTAACGATGAACGTGGCGGTCTTTGCGCCCGCCAGCACTTTCACAGATGCGGGGATGGATCCCACCGCGGACCCTCCCGCGGTCACCGCCAGGGTCACCGTGGTATCGCTTTGCACCGGAGCGCCCAGGGTCACCGTACCCGTGCTGCTCGCTCCCGCCACAACGGAACTTGGAGAGAACGCCAGCGAGCTTGGAGTGTTTGCGGTCACAGTGAATGTACCGTTCACCGTAGTGCCATTCAGCGATGCCGAAATTTTCGGGGTGGTGGATACCGTCACTGCGTTGGTCGTGACCGTAAAGCTCGCCGTCGAACTTCCGGCAAGAACGGTGACCGAAGATGGCAGAGACGCGATGGCCGACCCGCCGCTGACAATAGCCAGGGCCACGCTCGTGTCCTGAGTCGCAGGCGCGGCCAGGGTGACGGTTCCGGTGGTCGAGAGCCCGCCCACGAACGAACTCGGGCTGAAGGTGAGCTTGCTGGGAATCTCCGGCGTGATGGTCAGAACGGCATTGAGCGAAGCGCTGTTGTAACTCGCCGTTAAAGTCGCGGTGGACTTCGTGGCCACGCCGCTGGTCGTAACCGTGGTGGTCGCGCTGGTCGCTCCCACCGGAATGGTTAACGTTGGAGGAACGATTGCAAGTGAACTGTTGCTGGAAAGATTTACCGTGCTGCCGCCGTCGGCCAGTCCGACCAGGTAAACCGTCCCTGTGGACGACATCGGCCCCACCACGCTGGTCGGGTTCAGCTTGAAGTTGTAGAGGGCCGGGCTGGAGTTCACTCCCGTCGCGTCAATGATGTACAACCCCGTGTTGCGATCGCTGAGTAGCACGCGGTCCTGTCCCAGATACGGATAAACGCCCCAGTTGCCATCAAGCTGCGAAGCATTCACCGAACCGGGCCAGGTGTCGTAGCTTCCAACCAGCACGGGCTTGGTGGGATCGGTAATGTCGAAGATCAGCGTGCCCGCCTGGTACCACGAGACGTACATCAGGTTGCCCATGATCTTGGGATCATGCGGCGCAATGGCATCAATCCCCCATCCCGACATCGTGATGGTCGAAGCCACGGTGGCCGCTGCCGGATTACTGATGTTGTAGATCTTGACTTCCGAGGTGCCGTCAATGGTCTTGCGGCTGTAGGCGAGATAGTTGCCATCCGCGGTCGCAGAGGCGCTGCTGCCATCAATGCCCGCGCTGAACGATCCCAGCAAAACCGGCGCCTGGGTCGCGAGATTGGTGATGTCCCAGATGTCGCACTTGCCTCCCCAGCCCGCGGTGTAGAGGCGCACCGAACCGGAAGTAGTCTGCTGAATATCAATGTCGTTGATCCACTGCGGATCGGTGGCGGTCATCGTCATCTTGTAGACCGGAACCGCGGGATTGGTTACGTCGAAGACTTGAATGAGTGCCGGCGCCGTCAGGTTCTGCGCAATGAAGACAAAGTTACCCCAGATCGAAACCTTGTGCGTGTTGTTGTATCCGCCGTTGGCGGAAGTGATTTGCGAAAGCAGTTGCGGGTTGGTGGGATCAGAGACGTCCACGATGTGCAGCCCGCTGCCCATGTTGTCGGCGAAGAAACCAACCCCATTGGCGACCTTCACGTCTTCCATGTCGAGCGAGTTGGGCGTAATCGGGTTGTAATACGAGGCCAGCACCGGCGCATCCGGATTGGAGATGTCGTAAATCAAAACCCCATTGCGCCGCTCGGAGGCGAGGTAGGCATAGTTGCCGTCGCCCCACACTCCGGCATAGCTCTGGTATGCGGGGTAGTCGTTCTTCTGCGAGCGCAGCGTGGTGTGAATGCCCTGCGCGAAAGCGCAGCTGACAAAAATTGTTAGCAGCAACACCCAGCCGCAAAAAGCTCCCCGATTGAAAAAATAGCGCATCTGTTTGAAAGTTCCTCGTGAAGAAGGCCAAGGAGGGATTCGTGGCCCGCGTCTGCACAAACGGTATGAGGGTAGAAGCACGCATTTTGCCATCGGCGGGCCCATGATCGAAGAATAAGTTCTTCATTTTCAGTGTTCAGGAACCAGAAATGCGCGGCCGAAAGCCGCACAGGGCAAAATGTAGGAAATCATTTTCCCATGTTCCCTACCGGAGACCGCGCCTCAAGAGCGAACTTTGCTTTAAACTGGGGCCACCCTTTCACGCCATGAAATTGTCCGTCGTCATGCCGGTGTACAACGAAGAGTCCACGCTTCGTTACATGGTGGAGCGGGTCCTGGCCATGGCTCCCATGGAGATGGAACTGATCTGCGTGGATGATGGATCGCGCGACCGCTCGCGGGAGATTCTTGACGACCTGCATCGCGAACATTCGTCGGTGCGCGTTCTGTTGCACGAGCACAACATGGGCAAGGGCGCGGCCATTCGAACCGGCATCCGGGCGGCTACCGGAGATTTCGTCGTCATCCAGGACGCTGACCTCGAATACGATCCGGTGGAATATCCGAACCTGCTTGAGCCGTTGATCCAAGGCAAAGCCGATGTCGTTTACGGTTCGCGGTTTCTGAGCGGGCGCCCGCATCGCGTCCTGTACTTCTGGCATTCGGTCGGCAATCGCGCCTTGACGCTGCTTTCAAACATGCTGACCGACATCAACCTCAGCGACATGGAAACCTGCTACAAGGCGTTTCGCCGCGAGGTGATCCAATCCATCCCGACCGAAGAGAATCGTTTCGGGTTCGAGCCCGAGATCACAGTCAAGATCGCCAAGCGGAGGCTGCGGATTTACGAAGTCGGCATCAGCTACTGGGGCCGCACCTACGAAGAAGGCAAGAAAATCGGCTGGCGGGACGGAGTACGGGCCTTGTGGGTGCTGCTGAAATATTCCATCAAAGAGCCCCGGGTTTCGCCGCGCCCGATGGATGTGCAGGCGGGAGTGCATGAAGCCGCGCCCCAGAAGCAGGTCTCCAACGCAGACTGAAGTTAGCTGTTAGCCATTGGCTCTTAGCTGTTAGCCTGGAACGGGAGCGATGGTGTCCCGCCGTGCTATGCCTGCCCAAGCCGTCAAAATCGAGCGTAATCCAGTCATGACAAGAATTGAGACCCATTTTGTACATACACAATTGGCAATATAATATATTCTTAAAGATAACTTTGCGTTTAGGGGCGATTTAAGCCACGCGCGCCGCCGGGATGAGGTTTTCCCTGGCCGGCAGCTCCGGGAGCGATCCTGTGGCAGCGGAACGCAAGGAGAGGCCACCGTAGGCGACCGGCAAACTCGAAATCGTGTTTTCCGGGGACCCGGGGATACGAGCCGAAAAATGGCGGGACTGCCTGTTCCGCATCTTCCTCAGAAGTTGTCGTAATTCACTGGCTCAAAAAATATTCCCGTAAGGAGTTCGCACATGTCGTGGGCCCCAATCCTGACTTCGATAATCCGGAACGCCTCGAAATTCAGCCGTTTCAAGGTTGACGCAACTCTTATGTTGCTGCTGCTAAGTAATTGTGCCGCCGGGCAGACGCTAACAACCCTCTACAACTTCGGATCAGTGGCAGGAGACGGAACCAATCCTCAGACCGGGGTGGTCGTGGATGGCGCCGGTAATCTCTATGGCACGGCCGCTTTGAGTGGCAATTCGAGGGGCGCCGGTTCTGTTTTTCAGCTCTCCCCGCAGGGCGGAGGCTCCTTTACAGAGAACTTGCTGCACTTGTTTCACGGAACACCCGACGGAGACACACCGGAAAGCCGGCTTGTGCTCATGAACGGCACTCTCTTCGGAACCACGCTGCTGGGCGGCGCGAACAATATGGGAACGGTATTCGCGACGATTCCACCTACCCAACCGGGCGGCCCCTGGACCACCAGGATCCTGTACAGCTTCGGAGGAATGAGCAACGATGGACTCAATCCCAACGCCGGCCTGCTGCCGGCCCGTCCCGGGTTTTACGGTGAGACGATGAATGGCGGGGCGGCGGGAAGAGGTACGGTTTTCAAGTTGACTCCGCCGGTGAATCCGGGAGATCCCTGGATCGAAACCACGCTGTACAGCTTCAAGGCCGGCGGCGATGCCGCTTTTCCCTCCGGAGAATTGGCACAAGACGCAAGTGGCAACCTGTACGGAACGACAACCCTCGGCGGCAGCAACAACTTCGGTGCGGTTTATCAGCTTTCTCCGCCGGTGGGGGGCGGGTGGTGGACCGAGAGCGTAGTCTATTCGTTCCACGGTCCTGACGGCAGCAGCCCAGGCGGGAAATTGTTCGTTGCCAAAGACGGAACTCTCTACGGCACCACCAGCGGTGGCGGTGCTCACCAGGCTGGCACTGTCTTCCAACTTATTCCTCCCGTGAACCCGGGTGATCCTTGGACGGAAAACGTCCTATATAGCTTTACCGGTGGCTTCGACGGAGGCGGTCCTTCGGCAGGAGCGATCCTTGATGCGCAGGGAAGAATTTTCGGAACCACTTCGAGCGGCGGGACGGGCACGCTCTCGGGTGGAGTCATCTTCATGCTCACGCCTGCCGGAGGAGGCGCATGGAATGAAACCGTGCTGCACTCGTTTGGCGGTAACGATGGCTTCCGTCCCCTTTGCCTCTTGACCCCGAACAAGGGAAAGCTCTTCGGCACTACCTCGTCCGGAGGTCTCTTCGGAGTCGGCACTGTATTTCAGTTCGATATGCACTGACTCTTTATGAACGTTGAGGAGCGGCCCAGCAGGAGCAGTTTGCCGGGCCGCTCTCGGAAAAACTACGCTTTCCATGCGGTACTTCCAGCGGAAGATGACGATCCCCACTCAAGCGAAAATCGGGATTGAGTGGGCCACTGTGCCGTTAGCTTAATCGCGCTTGGTTCGCCTGGCGCGCATTCTCTGGCTGATTTCGCGAACGGCTGGGACGTTTTGGATTGGCGTGTCGGGATCCGCGATTAACGCCGACAGCACTGCCTCGAAATCTTTGGCCATCTGCGCGATGGTGGAGCGCTCGAAAAGGTCCGTGCTGTACTCGAAGAAGCCGCTCTTCCCTGTCGTAGCTTCCAGTTCCATTGCCAGATCGAATTTTGCAGTATGAGTGTCCACAAATCGCGGCGGTGTGATTTCCAAGCCTTTCAGTTCAAGCGCCGGGACTGGAGCTTTCAGGATCCGGAAGTTGACTTGGAACAAGGGCATGCGTCCGGCTTCGCGCGGAGGCTTCAGCGCTTCCACCAGCTTGTCGAAAGTGAGGTCGGCGTTGTCAATTGCGCCCTGCACTACCTTGTGGACTCGCAGCATGAGTTCGCGGAAGGTCGGGTTGCCGGACAGGTCGGAGCGCAGCACCAGGGTGTTGACGAAGAATCCGATGGCGCCATAGTTGCCGGGGCTGGTGCGCGGGGCGATGGGGGAACCCAGCGAAATATCGTCCTGGCCGGTGTAGGCCTGGAGAAAGACGTCGAAGGCGGCACACGTACCGCGAAAGGGCGTGGTGCCGCTGGCTTTGCTGAGTCTGGCGATGGCGACAAATTGCTCGGGCGGCAACACCATGGGGTAGCGCGTCCCGCGCAGGGTTGAAACCGCAGGACGCGGCTTGTCGGTGGGCAAGTTCAGCGTTGCTGCACCGGCCAGTTGCTGCTTCCAGTAATTGGTGAGCCTCTCGAGGCGCTCGCCTTGGAGGAAGCGATGCTGCCAGAGGCAGAAGTCGGCGTACTGGATCTTCGGCGGCGGCAAGGTCACCGGGGCCCCAGTGAGGAACCCTTCATAGAGCGGCGTCAACTCTCCGTAGATCAGCGCAGTGGATCCAAACTCGGTGGCGATGTGGTGCGCGACATGAATCAGGATCCAATCGTCGTCTGAGAGACGAACCAGGGCGGCGCGGAACATCAGGTCGCGTGCAAAGTTGAAGGGACGCGCAGCTTCAAGGTTGGTGATGCGTTCGGCTTCGGCCTCGCGGTCAGGATGATGGCGCAGGTCGTACTGCTTGATCTCGGCGTTGAATTTTTTCAACAGAACCGGAACGGGGTTCCCGCCCGGGGCCAGGAACACGGTGCGCAGGACCTCGTGGCGTTCGATGACCTTGTTGATGGCGTTCTGTAAGGCCTCGACGTTCAGAGGGCCATGCACCCGCATGGCATAAGGAACGTTGTACACGCCGGTACCCGGGGTGAGCTGGTCGAGATACCACAGGCGCCGTTGGGTGTAGGAGATCAGGCGCGGGTCCTCGGGCTTGCGGGGCTCGAGGATCGGTTCGGGCTGCGGGGTGGCCGAAGAAGACATAAAGGTCGTTGTATCTCAGGTCTCGAAAATCGCGAAAACCAATGCACCCAAGACTACCAACATCTGTTTTCGATTTTAAGTTTCTTCTCTACCACTTTGGTGTAAACCGAAGTAATGCTGTGTATCTGCTTCGATATGAGAGAAAATCAGGAACGACCCGCGGGTTCGGGTGGCGCCTTAGGACAGCTTCGGGTTCAGGAGTAGAGTAGCGCATATGCAGGAACCGGTAACGGCAGGATTTCAGCTTTCCTTACAACAGAAACAAATATGGAAGTCGCAGGGCGAGGGGCGACCGGCAATGGCGCAACTGGCCCTGGAAGTTGAGGGCGCGCTCGATGTGCCGCGCCTGAAGGCCGCGCTGCAGCAGTTGATTGAACGGCACGAGATTTTGCGAACGTCATTTCAGCGCAGCTCGGGGATGAAGTTTCCATTCCAGGTAGTACACGAGCGCGCGGAACTGAAGTGGAGTGAGCAGCCGGCGGACTCGTCGGAGATCGAGGAACTGCTGAGCGCGAAGCAGGCGACGCTTGAGGAGGTGCCAAGCCTGGCGGCGGCGCTGGTCAAGCAAGTCAGGAATCGCAATATTCTGCTGCTGAGCGCCCCGGCGCTGTGTGCCGATGCCGCGAGCCTTGGCAACCTGTTCTCGGAGATGCTGCGGTTTTATGCCGGCACTTCGCCGCAGGGACCCGATCCTCTGCAGTACGCCGACTACTCCGAATGGCAGAACGATCTTCTGCTGAAAAGCGACGAGGAATCGCAGGCGGGGACCCAATTCTGGCGGAAGCAGGACCTGGGTGCAATTCCTTCGTTAGCGCTGCCGTTTCAGCGCAAGCCGGAAGGCGAGTTTCGTCCGCAGTGCGTGCGGGTCGCGCTGGATGCGGCGACGTTAAAGGTGCAGGACCCACAAACGTTCATGCTGGCGTGCTGGCAGGCGCTGCTCTGGAGAATCACGGGACAGCCGGAAGTGGTGATTGGATTTGTAAGCGCGGGCCGAATCCACGAAGAGCTAGCAAAGGCCGTGGGGGCGTTCGCGAGGGTCCTGCCGCTGCATGTCCATTTCGAGCCGGAGACTACCTTCGCGCAGGCCCTGCAGCAGGCGCAAGCGTCGCGTGAAGCGGCGACTGAATTCCAGGATTATTGCCCGGTTGAACTGAGCGATGACCTCACCATTGGTTTCAGTGCAGAGGGGAGACCTGCGCCGGAGGCTGCCGGTGGAATTGGCTTCTCCGTGCACTCGCAGCGCAGTTTCGCGCAGCGCTTCCATGTACAACTCAAGTTCGTGGAGCAAGGAACGGCCTGGCATGCGGAACTGGAGTACGATCCCGCGGCTCTACGCCGGGACACGGTGGAGAAACTTGCGCACAGGCTGATGTTGCTCAGCGCGGCAGCCGCGAAAGACGCAAGCACCGCGGTTGCGGCCCTGCCGATCATGGATGAGCAGGAGCGGCAGCAGGTCACGGGTGCCTTCAATCAGACTGCAGAGGAATATCCGAAGGGCAAAACCATACATGCGCTGTTCGAAGAGCAGGCGGCGAAGCATGCAGAGCGTCCGGCACTGCGTTTTGGGGAGCAGGTCTTCAGCTATGCCGAACTGAACGCGCGAGCAAACCGGTTGGCGCATTTCCTGCGGACGCGCGGGGTGAAGGCAAACGTTCCAGTGGGGCTGTGCGTGGAACGTTCCGCTGAGATGATCGTTGGCCTGATGGGAATATTGAAGGCAGGCGGATGCTACGTGCCGCTGATACCGGACAATCCCAAGGCGCGCGTAGCCCATCAACTGAAAGAAACCGGCGCACCGGTGGTGCTGACCGAGCAAAAGCTGGTGGACCGCGTACCGAAATCGGGCAGCGAAACGGTTTGCCTGGATGGTACGAGCTTCGAAGGCGAGTCCCCAGAGAATCCGGCAAGCGTGAACAACCCGGAAGATCTGGTGTATGTGATCTACACCTCGGGCTCCACGGGGGTCCCCAAGGGCGTCGCGGTGAGGCACTTCAGCCTGGTCAACTACAGCCAGTTCATTTGCCGGCGGTTGCGACTCGACGAGCATCCTGAAGGTTTGAATTTCGCGACGGTGTCCACCATCAGCGCAGACCTGGGCAATACCTGTATCTTCCCTTCCCTGATCTCGGGCGGATGTCTGCACGTGATTGGCTACGAGATGGCGATGGCGGCGAACCTGTTCGCAGCCCACGCAGCGAAGCATCCGATCGACGTGCTGAAGATCACGCCATCGCACCTGGTCAGCCTGCTGAACGCGGCAGAAGGCAGCGGGGTGCTGCCGAAGAAATACCTGGTACTGGGCGGTGAGGCCTCGAGCTGGCACTTGATGAAGCGGGTTCGCGAATCGGCGGCTTGTTCGGTCATCAATCATTACGGTCCGACCGAAGCTACCGTGGGATGTTGCACGTTTGCGGTGAATGAGACAGACGTGAGTGCATGGTCGCCCGCGACAGTGCCGATCGGGAAACCGATTGCGAACGATCAGATCTACATTGTTGATGCGCGGATGCAGGCGGTCCCTCCCGGAGTGGCGGGCGAGCTTTGCATCGGCGGCACAGGACTGGCCAAGGGGTATTTGAATCAGCCGCAACAGACGGCGGAACGGTTCGTGGCCAATCCTTTCGTAAAAGATGGGTTGATCTACCGCACGGGCGACCTGGCGCGTTTCCTGCCCGATGGCAACATCGAGTTCATGGGGCGGATCGATCACCAGGTGAAGATTCGCGGCTTCCGCGTGGAACCGGCGGAGATCGAGGCGGTGCTGAAGCAGCATCCCGCGGTCAAGCAGAGCGTGATTGTTCCATACGAAGACAAGGGCGGCGACAAACGTCTGGCCGCCTACATCGTGTCGGCGAAAAAGCCGAAGAGCGAAGAACTGCGCGCCTTTCTGGGGCAGCAACTGCCGGAGTACATGGTTCCTTCCGCCTTCGTGATACTGGAATCGTTGCCTCTGACTGCAAACGGGAAAGTGGATCTGAGAGCTTTGCCGGCGCCGGAGCAGCAAGCCGTCCAGGTGGAGCGCGAACTGGTCATGGCGAGAAATTCAGAAGAAGAAAAGATCGTTGCTATCTGGAGCGAAGTGCTGAAGCTGGACCGAGTCGGAGTCACTGACAACTTTTTTGAGCTGGGCGGGCACTCGCTGCTGGCGACGCAAATCATTTCGAGGATCCGCAACACGTTTCGCGTGCAAATGCCGTTGCACAGTTTCCTGCAGACCCCGACGGTGGCGGGGTTGGCGGAGAAACTTGCGACCTGTCCGGCTGCGGAGAGCGAAGAGGAAGAGATGGCACGCATGCTGGCCGAGCTCGAGGGCGTGTCGGACGAAGACGCGGAGCGGTTGCTGGCTGGGGAGTTGGAGAAAAAGAAAGATCCGAAGTCGAACTAACGGGCGCTGCCGTGGCTCCGGCCGCGGACGGAAGGACCACGCCTGGCACCGCCGGTTTTATTCACTGCACTGGGGCCTGCTTTGGGCTTCTGGTATCCGAAGGTGATGGGCTTGTTCGCAGCCGACGCAGTCTCGGTCTTGGGCAATTTCATCGGGGCCGGGCGAGAGGCCTTTCGAGAAGAGTCCTTGGCAGCCGCCATGTTCTTTTTGGCCAGCTTGTCGAGTTGTTGATCCAGACTTGTGGTCTTTAACGTGGATGGCGGGGTAGTGGCGCTGCTGCGAGGGGCGGCCTTTGGACTCACCTTCAATGCGCGGCCCGCACGCAGGTCGGAGCTGCTTCGTTCCGGCTTGGCAGAGTAGGGCCTGGCGGAATACGGCTTCGAAGAGTATGGCTTGGATTGCGCCAGTGCCAGCGAAGGAAGAATGAGAAGCAGCGCGAGGGGAATCGACTTCATATCCGCTTATCTTAAACCCAGGGACGCGGGGTAGGACTCGGCGGCAGAGCAAATCTTTCGTAAGCAAGTGCTGGGCCGGGTAAGAGTTACGAAATTGCTACAAGGTAATCTGGACAAGCGCCGGGATTTGTGCAAACCTTTCAAGAACGGACACTTAGGCAATCCTGAGCGCGTTACTTCGCGGCCAGTGGAGGGGCTGAAGGTCCAGCCGTTGGAGTATTCCCCCCAACCTAGAGACGACCACTCATCCTGGAGCGGAAGACTTGTCTACGTTTGAGATGACGATCCGGCCCCGCAAGGGCTGGCAGCCGGTGGATTTCGCGGAAGCCTTCCATTACCGCGAGCTGCTGGCATTCCTGGTCTGGCGCGACATCAAGATCCGCTACCGGCAGACCCTGCTGGGGGGACTGTGGGCGGTGCTGCAACCGCTGATCGCGATGGTGATCTTCACCTTCGTCTTCAATCGGCTGGCGGGCGTGAAGAGTGATGGACCGCCCTATCCGCTGTTTGCGTTTGCGGGGCTGGCGCCGTGGACTTTTTTTTCGACCGCGCTGTCGCAATCCAGCAATAGCCTGGTCACCAACCACCAACTGGTTTCGAAAGTTTATTTCCCCAGAATTTTCATTCCCATCGGAGCCGTGGCTGCGCTGTTGATGGACTTGTTCTTCAGCCTGTGCCTGCTGGGCGTACTGATGATCTATTACCGCTGGCCGTTGACCATCCACGCGCTGCTGGTGCCGGTGTTCATGCTGGGAGCGGTGCTCTCGGCGTGTGGGCTGGGCTTGATTCTCTCCGCATTGAACGTGAGCTTCCGCGACGTGAAGTACGCGGTACCGTTCATGATCCAGATGGGAATTTTTTTGACTCCGGTCATTTATCCGATTCGCTACATCCCGGCGCGCTGGCAGGTGCTGATGGGACTGAACCCAATGGCAGGGGTGGTGTTGGGTTTCCGCTACTCGTTGCTGGGCACGAGTGTCATGTGGCAGGTGATGACGCTGTCAATGTTTGTAAGCGTGGTGCTATTCATCTTCGGCCTGTTCATGTTCCGGCGGATGGAGCGCCGCTTCGCAGACGTAATCTGATATGGCGCCCATTCTCGAAATCCGCAACATCGGGAAGCAGTACAAGCTGGGACGGGCGTTTCAGCGGACGGAAACGTTCCGCGAGATGCTGAGCCGAGCTTTCAGCAGCCCCTTCAAGGGCCGGAGTACAGAAAACGGCCAGCCCAAGATCAAGGAAGAATCGTTCTGGGCGTTGCGCGATGTGAGCTTCGATGTGGCGGAAGGCGACGTCATCGGCATCATTGGCCGGAACGGCGCGGGGAAAAGCACCCTGTTAAAGGTGATTTCGCGCATTACGGACCCAACCGAAGGCTCGATTGTGCTGCGCGGGCGGATGGCGAGCTTGCTGGAAGTGGGGACCGGCTTCCACCCCGAACTCACGGGCCGGGAAAACATCTTCCTGAACGGCGCGATCCTGGGAATGCGCAAAGCCGAGATCATTGCGAAATTTGACGAAATCGTCGCCTTTGCCGAAGTGGAGAAATTCCTGGACACGCCGGTGAAGCACTACTCCAGCGGCATGTATGTGCGGCTGGCGTTCGCGGTGGCCGCGCACCTGAATCCGGAAATCCTGATCGTGGATGAAGTGCTGGCGGTCGGCGACATCGCATTTCAGAAGAAGTGCCTGGGAAAGATGAATGAAGTCAGCCGGGGCGGCCGCACCGTGTTGTTCGTTTCGCACAACATGGCCGCCGTTGAAAACCTCTGCAAGCGAGGCGTGGTGCTGGAAAAAGGCAGAGTAGCGTTTGACGGGAACTCAAAGGACGCCGTGCATCGCTACCTGAATACCTTGTCGGGCTCGCAGAATGCGAGCGGGCACGCGATTGACTTGAGCGGCGCCACCGACCGGCGATCCATGGTAGAGCCGCTGCTGAAACGCATCGAATTTTATACCGAGGGCGACCGTCCGGTGATTGAAGGTCTGCAGATTGGGGCGCGGCTGAAAGTGCGAGTGCAGTTTGAGCTGCCGAACCCGACCAGCAGCTTCAACATCGGGCTGGGGTTCAACAATATTTTCGGGCAACGCATCTTCACGGCGCACTCGCAATTCGAACCGCACCGCTCGGGGCAGGAACATTGCGGGTTGCAGACCTTCATCTGCGATATTCCAAGCCTGACCTTAATGCCGGGCGAATACACCTTGCGGTTGTGGCTGGATATCGGAAACCAGGAAGCCGACCTGATCAACGACGCGGCACGAGTGACGGTACTCGAATCCGATTACTACGGCACCGGCAAAGTGCCGTGGAACGGGACGTTTGTGTTGAAGCATCACTGGTATCTGGAGCAGGCAGCCGACGCGCAGTAGAGGATAGCCGTCCTGTTTAGGGAAAAAGTGGGAAGGTTTGGGGCAAGGATTGACCAAACCGAATAGGAAAAACTTTGCAACATGGTAGGAATCGCAGTGAACAAGCGGCCCTAATTCGCGGTGGGTCTGGCGGTTAAAGGTATGCAGGATGGCCCCGAGATTGCAGAACTGGGGTTACTTCCCCCTCCGAAATCTGCAGCCCGAAAACACAGAAGTGTTTGCATCCAAGCAGCTTGGGTGAGAGGACTCCAGGCAAAACCAAGGGAACGAGCGAAGTGAATCCGGTGGACGATCTGAAGAGCAAGATTGCCGGGCTGAGTCCGGCCAAGCGCGCGTTGCTGGAGCGCATGAGGCGGGAGAGTGCGCAGCGCGGCGAACCGGTCTTGCGCCGTCGCGAGCATCGGGAACAGGCACCGCTCTCTTTCTCACAGCAGCGACTCTGGCTGATTTATCAACTCGATCCCAAGAGCTATCTCTATAACGTTCCGCGCGCGTTGCGACTGCGGGGCAAACTGGATGTGGACGCACTCCAACGCAGCCTGAATGAAATTGTGAGGCGGCACGAGGTGCTGCGCAGCGTCTTCGTGATGGATGGCGAACAGCCGGTGCAAAAAGTCCTGGACTCGGGTGCGGTCGAGTTGGCGGTCCGCGATGTGACGGACGAAAGCCAGTTGCAGCGCGTCGCGGTGGAGGAGATTCAGAAGCCATTCGATCTGGAGCATGGGCCTTTGCTGCGCGCGCAGCTGCTGCGAACCAGCGGCGAAGACCACGTGCTTGTGCTGGCCATGCACCACATCGTGAGCGATGGCTGGACCGCGGGAATTCTGTTTGATGAGTTAGGGACGCTGTACCAGGCGTTCTGCTCCGGGCAGGCTTCTTCGTTGCCGGACATTTCCATCCAATATGGCGATTTCGCCGCCTGGCAGCGCTCGTGGATGCAGGGTGAAGTACTGGACCAGCAACTCGAGTATTGGCGGACGCGGCTGGAAAACGCCCCCGCCCTGCTGGATCTGCCAAGCGATCGTCCGCGACCAGAGGCGGCGAGCTACCGCGGGCACAGGACCTCGATCACCTTACCCCTTGCATTGAGCGAACAAGTGAAGGCTTTCAGCCGGACGCGGAGTGTGACGCAATTCACCACGTTACTGGCGGCGCTGAAAATTCTGCTGGCGAATTGGAGCGGGCAGAAGGACATCGTGGTGGGCACGGTGAGCGCGAACCGGAACCGCGCTGAAATTGAGAAGCTGATTGGCTGCTTCATGAATTTCCTGGTGCTGCGCGACGGGGTGGCGCCGGAGCAGAGTGCTGAATCGCTTGTGGAAACCGTCAATCAGACAGTCCTTGGCGCCTATGCGCACCAGGATTGCCCGTTCGAAAAGGTCATCGAAGTTCTGAATCCAGAGCGGGCGATGAACGCGAACCCGCTGTATAACGTCGCCCTGCTGATGCAGAATTTCCCCGAACTCGCATTCGGGAGCAGTTCGCTCGAGGCACGTTTTCTGCCGCTGGATACGGAAGTGGCGTTTCTGGACTTGCGGTTTGTCGCGACCGAAACCAGCGCGGGCCTGGAAGTCGAGTGCGAGTACAACGCCGACCTTTTCGACGCGCACACAATCGAACTATTGCTGCAGGCGTATCACGGAATACTGGATGGATTGGTCTCGCATCCCGAGCTGCCGATCGCGCAATTCGCGCTTCCGGAGGCATTGGTTTCGCAGGCAGCCATGGCACGAAAGCGGAGCCAGAAGTACAGGATTGCCATCGCTTCCACCTTTACCGCGGAACCGGTAGAGGAGGCGCTTGCATTCTGGATGCAAGAGATTGGGATGCCGGCGCAAATCGAGTTCGCAGCCTACAACCAGGTCTTCCAGGAATTGCTCGACCCCAGCAGCTTGCTGGGGAAAAATACTGATGGCGCGAACATCGCGCTGCTCCGGGTGGGCGATTGGGGCAGGTATGCCGGCGGGCAGGAACTCTCCGCAGAAAAACTACGGCAAGCGGCTCAGGACCTGATTTCAGCAGTGAATGCCGCGTCGCAGCGATCGTCGGCGCCGCTGGTACTTGTGTTCTGTCCGCCTACCAGTGCAGAGATTGCGACTTCGTCTTCGCTGATCAGCCAAGTGGAATCGGAGATCGAGTCAGAGCTGGCGGATGTGCCCGGAGTACACGTCATTCCGTCGCAGCAATTGCTGGACCTCTACCCGGTTGCGCAGTACGAAGACGCTTACGCCGACCAACTGGGACACATTCCTTATACGCCGGGATTTTTCGCGGCGCTGGGGACGATGATAGCGCGGCGCATTCACGGAATCCGGCGGGCCCCGTACAAAGTGATCGCTCTGGATTGCGATCACACCCTGTGGAAGGGCGTTTGCAGCGAAGACGGGCCGCTGGGAGTAGTGGTCGACGAGCCGCGCCGCGCGCTGCAACAGTTCATGGTGGCGCAGCACGAAGCAGGCATGGTGCTGTGCCTGTGCAGCAAGAATGCCGAAGAAGACGTTGCAGCGGTGTTTGACAAGAATCCAGACATGGTATTGCAGCGAGATTGCGTGATCGCGTCGCGCGTCAACTGGCGGGCAAAATCGGAGAACCTGCGGCAGCTGGCTTCCGAGCTGCAGGTTGGCCTCGATAGCTTCATTTTCGTGGATGACAACCCGGTCGAGTGCGCGGAAGTGCAGGCAAACTGTCCTGAAGTGCTGGTGCTGCAGCTTCCGGAAAAGGCGGAGCAGATTCCGGCGTTCCTGCAGCACACGTGGGCGTTCGACCACTGGAAGCTGACAGCGGAAGATCGCAAGCGGAGCGCCATGTATCGCGAGAACATCGGGCGCGAGCAACTGCGCAAGCGCGCGGGAGGGCTGGAAGAATTCCTTGCCAGCCTGAACCTGAAAATTGACATTCACCCGATACGGGCGGAGGAGCTGTCCCGGGTTGCGCAGCTTACCGAGCGCACCAACCAATTCAACTGCACGACCATCCGGCGTTCGGAAGCCGAGATCGAAAAGATTTGCCGCGACGGACTGCATTGCCTCACGGTAACTGTCACAGACCGGTTTGGAGACTATGGACTTGTCGGCGTAGTGATCTTCTCGATCTCGTCGGACGCCTTGCTCGTGGACACGCTGCTGCTGAGCTGCCGTGTGCTGGGCCGGAAGGTGGAACATCGGATGGTTGCGAGGCTGGGAGAGATCGCAGCAGAACAGGGGCTCGCGCGGGTTGATATTCGGTTTGTAGCTAGCAAAAAGAACAAGCCTGCATTCGACTTTCTTCAGAGCATCGGTAGTGGGTTCAAAGAAGGGAGCGTTTACCGCCTTCCTGCCGACCATGCCACGCAATTGGAAAAGCTGGCGGTCGCGGTCGAACCTTCATCCGGGGTGGAGAAAAGCCCTTCGCGGGCGGCCGAGCCTGGGCAGGCGCTCGCGATGGCGCGGATTGCGGCTCAACTGGGAAATATCGATTCGATCATGCGTTCGATCGAAGAGAAGAAGCGTCGCCGCTCCCGTTCGCAAGCGGAATTCGTCGCGCCCCGCAACGCCACCGAAGAAATTGTCGCCGGAATCTGGGCGCGGCTCCTCGGCTTGGATCGCGTGGGTGTTCAGGACAACTTCTTCGCGCTGGGTGGTCATTCCTTGATGGCAACCCAGGTCGTATCGCGTGTGCGGCAAACGCTTGGCGTGGAGTTGCCTCTGCGCGCCATGTTCGAAGCACCCACGGTTGCCGCGTTAAGTGCTCGAATCGAACTAATCAGAACGGAAGACCTTCGGATCCAGATTCCACCGATTTCGCCGGTTCCGCGATCCCGAACGCTCCCCTTATCGTTTGCGCAGCAACGCCTCTGGTTCCTGGACCAGCTTGAACCCGGAAATCCGCTGTACAACATTCCGCAGGTGATTCGCATGCGCGGCCGGCTTGACCGTGACGCCTTGAAGGCGTCGGTCAATTTCATCGTGCAGCGGCATGAAGCTTTGCGCACCACGTTTTGCATGCATGGCACCGAACCGGTGCAGGTGATTGCGAGCGAAGTCACAGTGCCGTTGCCCGTGACCGATCTGCGCGGGTTCGATGAAGAGGGTCGCCAGGCGGAAGTCGATCGCTTCAGCAAGGACGAGGGAAAGCGGGCTTTCGATTTGATGCGAGGACCGCTGCTCCGGGCCCATGTTCTGCGCGTGGCGGAAGAAGATTACTTCCTTTTTCTCACCATGCACCATGCGATCAGCGATCGCTGGTCCATGGGCGTGCTCGCGGACGAATTGGCGAGCGCTTACGGAGCGCTGGTTGAAGGACGAAGCCCGTGCTTACCAGAGCTGCCGATCCAGTATGCGGATTACGCAGTCTGGCAGCGGGAATGGCTTCGCGGCGAAGTAATTGACAGAGAAATCAATTATTGGAGAGACCAGCTAGCGGGCGCTCCCCCGGTACTTGAACTGCCGACGGACCGGCCGCGTCCGGCGGTGCGGACCTATCGCGGCGCCAGCCAAAGTATCCTGGTTCCAGAAACACTGGTGACCAATCTCGTCGCGCTCAGCCAGCGCGAAGGCGTGACATTGTTCATGACACTGCTGGCGGCGTTTCAGACTTTGCTGGCACGCTACTCGGGGCAGGAAGATATTGTGGTCGGGTCGCCAATTGCGAACCGCAACTACGCCGAGATCGAGGGCCTGATCGGATTCTTCGTCAATACTCTGCCGCTCCGCACCGATCTGGCGGGAGATCCCAGTTTTCGGGAGCTATTACAACGGGTGAAGAGGGTTTCACTCGGAGCCTACGCTCACCAGGAAATTCCGTTTGAAAAGCTGGTGGAAGAGCTACAACCGGAACGCAGCCTAAGCCACAACCCGATTTTCCAGGTGCTGTTTGCGCTGCAGAATGCGCCCATAGGCGCCATTAGGCTTCCGGGGTTGCAATTGGAACGGGTGCCTTCGTACCCCGATACCTCGATGTTCGATATGTCGTGGTTTGCGCTGGAAGTTCCGGATGGACTGCTGCTCCGCGCAGAGTACAGCACCGAACTGTTTGATCACGATACGATCGCACGAACGCTGAAACATTTTCTAACGCTGCTCGAAGGCCTGGTTGCGCACCCGGAACAGCACATCAGCCAATTGCCGCTGCTGGATGAAGCCGAACGCAGGAAGGTACTGCTCGAGTTCAACGATACCGCCGTGGAATATCCGACCGACACCTGCCTGCATCGGTTTTTTGAACTGCAGGTGGAGCGCACGCCAGAGGCGCCGGCCCTGATCTGCGAGCAGCAGGTTCTTTGCTATCGCGAACTGAATGAGCGGGCCAACCAGCTTGCACATTGGTTACGAACGCTGGGAATCGGCCCCGACGAGCTGGTTGGAGTGTGCGCCCATCGCTCCATCGAGATGGTAGTCGCGCTGTATGGCGTGATGAAGGCGGGCGGCGCTTATGTACCTCTCGATCCAGATTACCCGCAGGAACGCTTGGCAGTCATGCTCGAGGATGCGCGTCCGAAGGTCCTGCTGACACAGGACAAATTGCTGCCGCTATTACCGGAATATTCGGGACACGCGCTTTGCCTGGATCGTGATTGGCCGCGAATTGCCTCCGAATCGAAGGAAAACCCCGAAGTCATCAGCAACGCGAAGAACCTGGCCTATGCGATTTACACGTCGGGTTCAACCGGCAAGCCCAAGGGAGTGCCCAACGTTCATGAAGGGATCGTGAACCGCTTGCTGTGGATGCAGGACCAGTACGGATTGAAGCCGGGTGATCGCGTGCTGCAGAAGACTCCCTACAGCTTTGATGTTTCGGTGTGGGAGTTTTTCTGGCCGCTGCTGGCAGGGGCCACACTCGTAATGGCAAAGCCGGACGGCCATAAAGATCCGGAATACCTGGTCGATGTGATCGCGAGCCACCGAATCACGACCCTGCACTTCGTTCCTTCGATGCTGCAGGCGTTCCTGCAAGCGCAAGGCATCGAACGCTGCCGCGATTTACGACTGGTGTTCTGCAGCGGCGAAGCCTTGCCGTATGAAGTGCAGCAGCGATTTTTCGAATTGTGCGCGGCGGAATTGCATAATCTGTATGGACCAACCGAAGCTGCCGTCGACGTGACTTACTGGCGCTGCCGCCGGGACTATGAACGCTCGCTGGTGCCGATCGGGCGTCCCATCGCGAACACGCAGATTTATCTGCTCGACAAGAATCTCGAGCCAGTGCCCATTGGCGTCGCAGGCGAACTGCACATCGGCGGGATTAACCTCGCCCGTGGCTACCTGAACCGGCCCGAACTGACAGCAGAGAAGTTCATCCGCGATCCGTTCAGCGCCAAAGCAGGAGCGCGCTTGTATAAGACCGGGGACCTGGCGCGCTTTTTACCGGATGGAAACATCGAGTACCTGGGGAGAATCGACCACCAAGTCAAGATTCGCGGCTTCCGCATCGAGTTAGGAGAGATTGAGGCCGCGCTGGATCGTCACCCGGCCGTGCGCCAAAGCGTGGTCATGGCTCGCGAAGACGAACCCGGCAACAAGCGACTGGTCGCTTACATCGTTTCCGAAGGCGCAGCACCTTCAGGCGAAGAACTGCGAACACACCTTCGAACCGGGTTACCGGAGTTCATGGTTCCGGCGGCTTTTGTGATGATGGAATCGTTCCCTCTTTCCTCGAATGGAAAGGTGAACCGGCGCGCGCTGCCGGCTCCTCAGTTTGCGCCCTCGGACGAGCGCGAGTATGTCGCGCCGCGATCCAACGTGGAATCGCAAGTAGCGGCGATCTGGGCGGAGGTGCTGCGGGTCCCTCAAGTTGGCATTCACGATGACTTCTTTGCATTGGGCGGGCACTCCTTAATGGCGACCCAAGTCGTAGCGCGACTGCGACAGAGTCTCGGAGTGGAGTTGCCGTTGCGGGCATTGTTCGAGGCGCCGACGGTGGCGGGGTTAGCGGCGCGCATTCCGGGTACGCAGGCACAAATACAGGGACCGATCGCCCGCGTTGCGCGGGATGGCGGGGTACCTCTTTCCTTCGCGCAGCAGAGACTTTGGTTTCTGGACCAATTCGAGCCGAACAATCCCCTCTACAACATTCCGTGGGCACTGCGAGTGCGGGGCGAGTTGAAGGTCGCGGCGATTGAGGCCAGTCTGAATGCCTTGATTGAGCGCCATGAAACGCTGCGGACCACGTTTCATTCGGCGGGAGATCAGGCGGTACAAGTGATCCATCCCGCGTCTCCGATCGCACTCGAGGTCCCGCAGGTGAACTCAAATGTGGAGGCGCAACTCCTCATTTCCGAAGAGGCCCAGCGTCCGTTCGATCTTGCCAAGGGGCCGTTGTTACGGGCAAAGCTGCTGCGATTGAGCGAGCACGAACATATTCTGTTACTGAATATCCACCATATTGTCAGTGATCGCTGGTCGATGGGAGTGCTTTCGGAAGAGCTGGCCGCCGTTTACGCCGCGACCGTTGACGACAAAGTTCCGATGCTGCCGGCATTGCCGGTACAGTACGCAGATTTTGCGGTCTGGCAACGGCAGACGCTTCAGGGCGATGCGTATCAAACACAGCTTGCTTATTGGAAGGAACAACTGAAGGGCGCGCCGCCGGTGCTGGAGCTGCCCACCGACCGGCCGCGGCAGGCCAGAGAAACATTTCACGGCTCGATCGCCCACCTAAGTCTCTCAAGCGAACTGAGCGAGAAACTGAACCAGTTGAGCCGGAATGAGGGTGCAACCTTATTCATGGGGCTTCTGGCCGGCTTCCAACTGCTGCTTTCGCGCTATTCCGGTCAGGACGATATCGTGGTCGGGGCACCGATCGCGAATCGGGTACGGCGAGAGTTTGAAGGATTGATCGGTTTCTTCGCCAACACGCTGGCACTGCGAACACGGATTCATGGAGATCCAAGTTTTTGCGAGTTGGTCAATCGAGTGAAAGAAACGGCGCTGGGCGCGTACGCGCACCAGGACATGCCGTTTGAGAAGCTGGTCGAAGAACTTCGCCCGGAGCGCAGCTTGAGCCAAAACCCTCTGGTCCAGGTATTTTTCGCCCTCCAGAATGCGCCCATGGAAGCGATGCAGTTGAAGGGATTGCAACTCGATCCCATCGAGACGCAAACCAAAACTGCGAAAGGGGACTTGTACTTCTCGATCGTAGAGACGGGGGAGGGATTGCGCGGGCGGATGGAGTACAACACGGACCTGTTCGAGGCGGGGACGATAGAGCGGATG
>Ga0070741_10005984_pt1 | contig 26445 bp, 19 predicted proteins | sample Coa_R1_4_FD_66440 | JGI IMG/M metagenome (GOLD analysis project Ga0070741, IMG submission 66440) | Surface soil microbial communities from Centralia Pennsylvania, which are recovering from an underground coalmine fire - Coalmine... | ecosystem: Environmental > Terrestrial > Soil > Unclassified ... | reverse complement strand
GTATCACCGTGGATCTCTCATTGGCTCGAGCAGCATTTTGGATGGCAGGATGCGCTCAAAGTTCTGGGATTGCTTGTGATTGTGATCGCGCTCCCATTCGCCTACTTTGTGCGGGACACCTCAGCATCACAGCTGCAGACGCGCCGCGCGGCATCTCCTCCGATTGGCCATGCCTTCAAATCGCTGCCGTTTTACCTTCTGCTGATCGCCAGCATGTGCTCCATCGCTGCGGTCAGCGGAACTCAGCAAAATTTGAAACTCTTCTTGAGTCTCGATCAGCATTACTCGCAGGCACAATCCACACGCATTCTTTCTCTCGTTCTTACCTTCAGCATGGGCGGACGACTTCTGATGGGGTGGCTCGCGGATCGCTTTCCGGTAAAGCATGTAATGCTGAGCATCTATCTGCTCGTTGCCGCTGCGATTCCCTTCCTGTTTCTCGCGCCGGCAATCGCTCCCGTTTATGTGTTCGCCATGATTTTTGGAGTGGGACTCGGCGGAGATTACATGATCATTCCACTGATGACGGCGGAGATCTTTGGCGTGCAGATACTCGGACGCCTGCTGGGCGTAATCCTTACAGCCGACGGAATTGCCGAGGCGGTGTCGCCGTGGATCGTCGGACACCTCCGCGATGTGAGAGGAACCTACTCAGCCGGATTTGCAGTTCTCGTCGCAATCGCTTTGCTGGGAGCTCTTGTTGCGACGCTGCTTCCGAGGAGGCAGCCGGCATGAGCACAATTGCGCGCGTCGCTGCGTTGAAAGACGCTGAGCACTTTCGCGCTCACCTGCGTTCGCTCGGCGTCAGCATTCCTTGCGACGATCGCGTGACCACTGGCAGGGAGTCTCCGATCGCTCGCGAGTTAGCGCTTGGAGACGTCACAATTGGCAATCGCATTGCCGTACAGCCGATGGAAGGATGGGATGGCACAGCGGAGGGCAATCCGAGTGAGAGCACGGTTCGACGCTGGCGACGCTTTGGGCAGAGTGGCGCGAAGCTGATCTGGGGTGGCGAAGCCGTTGCTGTTTGTCATGCAGGACGCGCCAATCCGAATCAGCTCGTAATTGCAAGCCACACACAAGAAGGACTCGCCCGGCTTCGCAGCGCCCTGATCGAAGAGCATCGACAGACCACCGGATCCGCTGATGGACTGCTGATTGGTCTTCAGCTTACGCACTCAGGCCGCTTCTGCCGCCCTAATAGGAAACATCGCGCTGAGCCTCAGATTCTTTATCGTCATCCCATTTTGGACCGCCGCATGGGATTGGCTGCCGACTATCCTTTGCTGACCGATTCTGAGATTCAATCCATCATCGAAGACTTTGTGCGGGCAGCAAAGATCGTCGGCGAGCTTGGCTTTGAGTTCGTCGATATCAAGCACTGCCACGGATATCTTGGACACGAGTTTCTAAGCGCGCGTGAGCGCGAAGGCCAATACGGAGGCAGCTTCGAGAATCGCACCCGTTTCCTCAAGCAGATTGTGGAAGGCATTCGCTCCGAGGCTCCCGGATTGGGAATCGGTGTACGGCTCTCGGCTTTCGACTTGATTCCGTTTCGAGCTGATCCCAAGCAATCAGTAAATGGAAAACCTGGGCCCGGAATTCCCGAAGATATTGCTCTTCCTTATCGCTCCGGCTTCGGAGTGAACGAGAGCACGCCCACGGAACCGGATCTCGGCGAGCCGAAACGGTTCATTGCTCTCTTGCAGGCTCTCGGAATTCGCCTGGTGAACATCACAGGAGGCAGTCCTTACTACAACCCCCACGTGCAGCGCCCGGCGTTGTATCCGCCGTCAGACGGATATCTCCCGCCGGAAGATCCTCTGGTGGGAGTTGCGCGGCAAATGGGCGTCACCCGCGAGCTCAAGCGCAAGTTTCCCCAAATGGCATTCGTCGGGTCGGCTTACAGTTATCTGCAGGATTTTCTCCCATACGTCGCGCAGGCTGCCATTCGTGAAGGTTGGGTCGATGCCGTCGGACTGGGCCGCATGGTGCTGAGCTATCCGGAGATCCTCTGGGATGCGATGAACGGTGCGGCGACGCAACGCAAGCGGATCTGCCGAACATTCAGCGATTGCACGACAGCTCCCCGGAATGGATTGCCGTCGGGCTGCTATCCGCTCGATGCTTACTACAAAGATTCGGAAGACGGAGCGCGGCTTAGAACTATTAAGGCGCAAGCTGAGCCTACGACTGCACTGACGAATGCAGCGGCGGTTGAGGAAAGCGCAAATGGGGATTAAAGAGCTTCTCACGAAGAAAAAACCTGGACGCAAGGTGCGCGGCATTGCCGCCGCACTGCTGCCCTATGCAGAGAGCGGCAAGATTGCGGTTGACGCATTCCAGCAGCATCTGATCGCCACTCACCGCGCCGGGCTGATGAACGCGGTGAACATGGACACCGGCTACGTGAATTACCTCTCGGAATCGGAAATGGAACAGGTTCTTGGCTGGACGCGCGAGGCTCTCGGCAAAGGTGTGGCTTTTGTTGCCGGAGCCTACATCGAAGGGCGCTCAGGCGATCTCGTCACCCTTTATCGCCGCGCGATGGATCGAATTGTCGGCTTCGGCGGAATTCCCATTCTGTTTCAGACGGCTCGCCTGCACGGAAAATCTTCGAGCGAAAAGATTTCGCTGTATCGCGATATCTGCAAGGGATACGACCAGGTACTCGGCTTTGAGCTGGGCCCGGTCTTCGCTCCCAGTGGCGAAATCTACGATGAGGAAGTGATCAAGGGCTTGCTTGATGTTCCCGAAATGAAAGGCATGAAGCATTCATCGCTGGATCGTCTGACGGAACTCAGGCGCCTTGCGCTGCGGGATGAACGCCGCCATGATTTTGCGATCTACACCGGGAACGATCTCGGCATCGACATGATCGAATACGGGTCGGACTATCTGCTGGGCCTCGGCACATTTGCTCCGGAGAAATTCGCTGAGCGCGATCGCCTGTGGCAGTCCGGAGATCCGGCATATTACGAGCTATCGGACGCATTGCAGTATCTCGGCAACATTGCTTTTCGTGCCCCGGTGCCGGCGTATAAACATTCGGCAGCGGTTTTTCTGCATTTAACCGGACGAGTCCCAAGCGATCTGCCTCATCCACAAAGTCCGCTTCGTCCGAGTTGGGAGGCGGAGATCCTGAGAGACTGCGCTGCGCGACTTGGTGTTTTGGAGAGCCCGGCAAAGGAATACGCGGTGCGCGGTTCGTAAGAGCTGAATCGTTGCGCTACCCTAGTCATCAATAGCTCGGGGAAAAGTCATGTCAACCGTACCCGCCGTAAGCGCGCTCGATGCGAACACGCAGACATTCCCGGTTTTAACTTCTGCCCAAATCGAACGAGCGCGCTCGGCCGGCACCGTTCGTCACGTCAAAAACGGAGAGGTGCTCTTCCGCCCGGGCGACGTCGGCATACCGATGTTCGTCCTGCTCTCCGGCGGCATGGAGATTTTGCAGGCTTCTTATCTGGGCGAGCGATTGATCACGACTCACTCTGCCGGCCACTTCACCGGCGAACTCAGCATGATCTCCGGGCAGCGCTGCCTGGTGCTGGGCCGGGTCACCGACGCGGGCGAATTTCTCGAAATTCCGGTGAACAAATTGCGGGCGCTGATCGCGCGAGATGCCGAGCTGAGCGAGCTGTTCATGCGCGCTTTCATTTTGCGCCGACTCGCCCTGATCACGCACAAGCTGGGGAATGTCATTCTCCTGGGCTCGCGCCACTCGGCTGAAACGCTGCACCTGCGCGAGTTTCTGGATCGCAATGGACATCCACACACCTATGTTGATCTGGATCGCGATAAAGAATCGCAGCAGATCCTCGACCACTTCGCGGTGAAGTTGGAAGACATTCCGCTCGTGATCTGCAACGGCCAGAATGTCCTACGCAACCCTTCCACGCGCGAGTTGGCCGACTGTCTGGGACTTAACGCTACCTTTGACGACTCTGAGGTGCGCGACGTAGTGATCGTGGGTGCAGGTCCTGCCGGGCTCGGCGCAGCGGTTTACGCAGCGTCGGAAGGACTAAATTCGCTTTTGATTGAGACCGAAGCTCCAGGAGGCCAAGCCGGGTCAAGTTCCAAAATAGAAAACTATCTCGGGTTTCCAACAGGAATCTCGGGCCAGGAGCTTGCTGCCCGCGCTCTGAATCAGGCACAGAAGTTTGGGGCGAGAATGCTGATCGCGCGCTCGGCAATCAAGCTCGATTGCGCGAAGCATCCTTACAAGCTCGTACTCGATGATGGAGCGGTGATCCCGACACGCGCGATCATCATCGCGACCGGCGCTCACTACAACAAGCCGGAGATCGAGAACCTGGAAAAGTTCGAGGGTCGCGGAGTCTATTACGGCGCCACTCACATCGAGGCGCAGCTCTGTGCAGGTGATGATGCAGTGGTGGTCGGCGGCGGAAACTCGGCGGGTCAAGCTGCGATTTTTGTCTCGCAAATTGCGCGGAAGGTTTACATGCTCGTACGCGCCGGCGGACTCGCCGAAACCATGTCGCGGTACTTGATTCAACGCATTGCGGAGAATCCCCATATAGAACTTCTCTGCAATACAGAGATCACGGATCTGGAAGGCGCGACTGAGCTCGAACGAGTCACATGGGCTAACAATCTCACGGGTCAATCATTCACGCATACGATCCGGCATGTATTCGTGATGACCGGAGCGTCTCCGCGGACTGATTGGCTTCGCGGCTGCGTAGCCCTTGACGACAAGGGCTTCATCCTTACCGGGCGCGATCTCGAACCAGCGGGGCACGGCTCGCTTTCGGCATCGTGGCCGCTCGCGCGCGCTCCGCAAATGTTGGAGACTAGTTTGCCGGGAGTCTTTGCCGTCGGAGATGTTCGCTCGGGGAACGTGAAACGCGTTGCTTCTGCGGTTGGCGAGGGAGCCATCTCAGTCCACCTGGTCCATCGCACTTTGGCAGAACTGTAATCAACGCACGAACGAAGTTAGAAAGGCGAATTATGCAATGCAAACATACGAATGAAATCCACATGACCCAAACCGATAAGCACGTCTGCGAAGAGTGCGTGAAGATGGGCGATACCTGGGTTCATCTGCGCCTTTGCCTCGAATGCGGGCATGTAGGCTGCTGCGACTCGTCGAAGAACAAGCACGCGACGAAGCATTTTCATTACACCAAGCATCCGCTCATCCGCTCGATTGAACCGGGCGAAGCCTGGGTGTGGTGCTACGTCGACGAAATGGCGCCGGGAGAGATTCGCCACGGCTCATTTGCTGCGGCATAAGAGCCTTTGCCGGAGAACGCGCAATCAGAACGCGAGCGCTGATCTTGTACAATTTCGCGCGTGTCCATTCCAGCACGGTTTGTTTCGGCTCTTCTTGTCTCTTCATTGCTGATTTCGGCCGCTCACGGTCAACAACTTGATCCAAAGCTCTATCAGGGCTTGCATTGGCGAATGGTCGGCCCATTTCGCGGCGGTCGAACGGTTTCTGTCGCGGGCATTCCCGGCAATCCGAACGTGTACTATTTCGGCTCTGTCGGAGGCGGCGTTTGGAAGACGACGAATGGAGGCATCACCTGGAATCCGATTTTCGATTCTCAGAATGTCGCCTCGATCGGAGCCATTACGCTTGCGCCTTCCGACCCGAATGTCATCTACGTTGGCACTGGCGAGCCTGATCTGCGCTCGGATCTGTCGACCGGCAACGGAATGTACAAAAGTACCGATGGCGGCGTCACGTGGGAGCACGTCGGGCTGGAAGACTCGCGGCAGATTGCACGCATTGTGGTTGATCCACATGATCCGAATGTGGTCTTGGTAGCGGCTGTCGGGCACGCTTACGGTCCCAATCCGGAACGCGGTGTTTTCAAGTCAACTGACGGTGGACGCACGTGGACCAAGTCTCTCTTCCTCGACGACAAAACTGGCGCAATCGACCTCGCTGCCGATTCAGATAATCCGCGAGTTCTCTATGCGGCCATGTGGCACGTGCAGCGCCCGCCCTGGAGTCAGTATCCGCCGGACAATGGGAATGGCGCGATCTATCGCTCGACCGACGAAGGGGACACGTGGGCAAAGCTTACCGGCACAGGCTTGCCACAAGGTGCCTGCGGACGTATCGGCATTCGCGTTGCCGCGGGAACCGGTGGAAAACGCTTGTATGCACTGATCGACAACAAAGACCCGAAGCAGACGGGTTTCTATCGCTCCGACGACAGCGGCGCAAGCTGGTCCCGAATTGGGACTGACCCGCGCATTCTCGGCCGCCTGTGGTATTTCGGCGAAATCGCGGTCGATCCCAATAATCCCGATGTCGTGTACCTGCCTAACGTCTCCATTTATCTTACTCAGGACGGCGGCAAGGATTGGGAGGCAATCAAAGGCGCACCAGGTGGAGACGATTATCACGCTTTGTGGATCGATCCCACGAATCCTGAGCGCATGATCACCGGCAGCGATCAGGGCGCGACGATCAGCGTAGATGGCGGCAAGAGCTGGAGTTCCTGGTACAACCAGCCAACGGCGCAGTTCTATCACGTAATCACCGACAACGAGTTTCCGTATCGCATCTACGGCTCGCAACAGGACAGCGGTACGGCAGCAATTCAGAGCCGCAGCGACTACGGCTCGATTACATTCCGGAATTGGTACTCGGTCGGCTCGGGCGAGAGCGGATACATTGCACCCGATCCTGCGGACGCGAACACCGTCTATGGTGGCGATCCCTACGGCCCGGTGCTGCGCTTTGATCGCATCACTGGTCAGACACAGGATGTCTCGCCCATGCCCGTGCAGGCGTTCGGCAGCGAAATTTTTCAGCGCAAATTGCGCGCAACTTGGACCTCTCCTATTGTGATCTCGCCACGTTCCCGCACGCTCTACTTCGGCGCGCAATATCTTCTCCGCTCTACAGATCGCGGCATGAGCTGGCAGCCAATCAGTCCCGATCTTACCGGCTTCGAGCCGAAGAATCCGCAATCGGGTCCGACGACGATCAGCAATGCCAAAGCGCGCGGCTATGGCGTGATCTATACAGTTGCGCCATCTTCGCTCGATGAAAACGTGATTTGGACCGGCAGCGATACAGGTGTGGTGTCGCTCACGCGCGATGGCGGTAAAACATGGAACAACGTCACACCCCCCGGGCTGAGCGACTGGAGCAAGATCAGCATGATCGATGCTGGTCATTTCGAAGCGGCAACCGCATACGTTGCGGTCGATCGCCATCGGCTTGACGACATGTCCCCGTGGATCTATCGCACTCACGATTACGGGAAGACATGGACGAAGATCATCACCGGCATCGGCTCACCGGCGTTTGTGCGTGCGGTTCGCGAAGATCCAATCAGGAAAGGGCTCCTGTTTGCCGGAACCGAATTTGGCGTGTACTTCTCGATCGATGATGGCGCGAATTGGAATGCACTGGAACTCAATCTTCCGGTCGCGCCAATTCATGATTTGGTTGTTAAGAACAATGACCTTGTGGTCGCGACTCACGGTCGATCGTTCTGGGTACTTGATGACGTGTCTCCGCTGCGACAATTAAGCGCGCAATTTGCCAGTGAACCCGCGCACCTGTTCAAACCAGCAAATACGTTCCGGGTGCGCCGAAGCGTCAATGCGGATACGCCGCTTCCTCCTGAAGAACCGCAAGCTCAGAATCCTCCTGCTGGAGCAGTGATTTACTACAACCTCGAACAAACGGCAGGCGAAGTCACGCTCGATGTTCTCGATTCTTCCGGCCGGATGATTCGACATTATTCCAGCAATGATCGCCCGTCTGCCCCCCGTGTACCGCCGCCGTTTCCAAATTACTGGCTCGCAAAACCGGAAATACTCTCGGCGGAGTCCGGCATGCATCGCTTTATCTGGGATTTGCGTTACGCTCCGCCCCGCGGAGGCGGCGGATATGCAATGGCAGTCGCGAACCTGAAAACAGAATCGCTGCCGCAAGGACCGTTAGTCGTTCCCGGCACTTATCGTGTACGACTGACCGTGGCCGGCAAGAGCTACGAGCAGCCGCTGCAGGTCGCGCCTGATCCGCGGGTGAAAGTCACGCAGCAGGTATTCATCCAACAATTCGATTTGGCAAAGCGCATTTACGACGGCCTGGAACGCGCAGGATCCGTTTTGCGTCAGATTGAGCAGCGCCGCGCGGAGCTGAAGCAGCAGCCGAATCCGGATCTCGATCGCAAACTCGTTGAACTCGTCGGCGCAGCCCGCGGAGAAGAGGAAGAAGGAGCTGCCGCACCGAGCGGAGTGACGCTGCGACAGGTCAGCATGTCGCTTTCACATCTGCTCGGGGTGGTCGAGAGCGCCGACGCGACGCCTACAAAGCAGGCCAGTGAAGCTGCGCAAACTTCACTCAAGCAACTCGACACGCTGCTGTCTCAGGCGAGCGTACTCGGTATTCGCCCATGAGCTTAATAGGGGCCAAGCGCCGACTTTCTCGCGGTCGTTTCTTTTCCGTTTAGTCCTCCGCTAAAGCGGGAAAGAGTGGGCGCGATCCAAGCGACGTTCTGAATGCATATACGGCAAGAGCGAGAACGAGCAAGACGGGCACGAGTCCTCGTGCAAAGTACCACCGCGACGGATCCAGGGCGACAGGAAAACCTTGCAGGAAATTCTGGACTGTATATGCGGTAATGAGTCCCAGCAGACCAAAGCGGATGAGAACGATCGCCGTGATTGCTGCCAACACAAACGCACCAATGGTTTCGGCGACCACGTTCTCTTGTCCCCCGTTTAGAAGCACATTGAATGCTGCAAACAACAGCACGGCCAGCCAAAATCGCTTGGTAAGCGTGCGCAGCAGAAAAAACAGGAACAGCATTGTCAATCCAACGATGATCGGCCCGATGAGATCGGACAACATGATTCCAGTGAATTTGCGCACTGGGCCAAGTGCGAGATTGTTGGCATCGATCGGAGTCTGTCCGTGAAGATGGAACCAAGCGGGCAGCCCATTCACGATGTGAGCGACTAAAGCAAACAAGCCTCCGCCTAGGCAACCAGCAAGAACGTCGCGTCCGACCATCGGATTTTGAAATTCCCAGTGCAATAACCTCGTCCACGAAATGAGGTATTCAGGCCAGCTTCGCCTCACGTATGGCTCGAGGGCCATGTAATAAATCCAGATCAATCCTGCAACGAACAGTGCAATCGCCACTTGGCCGACCAAAATCGTAAACTCATCATCGAGTTTGCTTACGTGATGCGCCAACAGGAGGCGGTCTGCGCAGGTGACAAGAAAGCACCAAGCCGCCAGCCGAAAGGCTGCCGTGCGATCTCCACGACCGAGGCGGATGTTCTTGCGTGCCAGGAAACCTGCGAGGAATGCGAGCAGAGTTCCGCCGACAATAATGACAAACAGAGAGGTCACGCGTCTGGCGGCGACGCGGTTGCTGGGCGTCAGCTCAGGTTCATCGATCCAGGGCGTGATCACACGAAACACAACTGGCTTGCCGTGGTAAGAGGCTCCGAGTACGTGGATAGGCGTGCTGTCGCCTACGTAAGTGCCTTCCCAGCCTCTCTGGACATCGAAGGGCTCAGGAGGAAGCCAGCGCGGCGGCGCTGGTTTGAATCGGGTAATGTCCAGGCCCGCGGCTTCAAACAGTTTCTGCCAATCAGGATCGACTGTCGGAGTGGGAGCCTCGTCCTGCCGTGGAATACCAAAGAAGCTTCGCAGTCGCCCGACCGAATCCAGAGAGACGATCGCCATTCCCGATACCAACGGTGGCGGATCGAACCACTGCAGCCGCGAACCTGGGTTATTTGGAGTCAGCGGCTCTGGGCTTTGCCGATAGACAAAGCTAAGCGCGCCTGGATTCGAGCCGGTGATCGGCTGCCCACGTGGTGATGGCATGTTGTTCGCGTTGCGGTAGAGCAAGTACGTGTAATTGCGCTCGAACCACCACGCCTGGTCTGCAACCTGAGGATAGCCAAACGCGGACGCAAGCTCCGCGGCTCGATCTTCGAGCACGTCCGGACTTTTGTTGATGGGATACAAGCCTAGGTCGGTGGAATAATTTGCCACCCAAAGTATCGCCACAGAAACGACCAGCACTGCAGAAATCGCGAACCACGCAATACGCGGTGAGAGCGCCTGCTCTCCTCCGGCGGCTGCGACCATCTGAGGTGACGGCGTCTCGCCGGCCGCGAGAGCCGCAGCCAACGGATCGCCGCCCGGAAGCGCCGCAGCAACCTGCAGTGCCGTTTTAGGACGCCTCGCCGGGTCCGCTTCAAGCGTGCGCAGAATCACGCGTTCGACCAGCGGATCGAGATCATGTACAAGCTGACTCGGGTGGGTCACCGAGCTGTGTTCGCGAAGCCGCAGCAGATCGTTGAGGTTGGTAGCTTCAAACGCGCGTTTTCCGGTGAAGATCTCGTACAGCACGAGCCCGAGCGAATAGATATCGCTCTGTGCAGTGACTTCCTTGGCGGCGAGTTGCTCGGGAGCCATGTAAGCTGGAGTCCCAGAGCTGATCTCTGATCCCTCAATTTCAGTCGCAATGCCAGCAAGTCCGAAGTCCATGATCCGAACCTTGCCGCGATCATCAAGCATGACATTCGCCGGCTTCAAGTCACGATGCAACACGCCATGCTCGTGCGCCGCCGCAATGCCTGCACACAGTTGGCGCGCGATTTCGAGAGCTTTGTCCTGAGGGAGACGGCCGATCCGCCGCAACAGGGTCGAGAGATCTTGGCCATCTATGTACTCCATGCTGATAAACGGCACACCATTGGCTTCGCCGATATCGAATACCCGACAAACATTGGCATGCGAGATATCGCGCGCAATGCGAACCTCGCGATGAAATCGCGCCAACGCGGCTCCATCCTGCACGAGCTTCTCAGGCAGAAATTTCAGAGCGACATCCTGGTCGAGCTTTAGATCTTCAGCGCGATAGACCTCGCCCATTCCGCCGCGCCCAATCAGCGCTACGATGCGATAACGTTCGGCGAGCAGCGTCCCAGGAAGAATGCGTCCGCTCTCCGCGCGCAGCGATGTAACTGACGCGCGCGATGCAGAGGATGAGGGCGGCAATGGAGCGACGGACGTGGGACTTCGATCCAGCGTAACCTGTACGTCGGATCCGGGCGAGCTTGGCGAGCCACACGTCGCGCAGAAGTGCGCAGATTCCGCCAGGGCGCTGCCACAATGGGAACAATAAGGCATCGTGGCACGGATTTTACCGTACAAGATAGTCACGGCCGAGATTGTGGGACGGTTCGGGATCGCTTAAACATAGTGAAACAATCCGCGCCGTGCCACGGGCGACCTTCAACCGACAGATGAGCCGCCAGCAGGTCGATATTCTGGTCTCTTAAATGCCAATGATTAAAATTTCGAAGTGCATCTAGACGACACGATCGTTGCGGTCTCGACGCCTCCGGGGCGTGGCGGCATTGGGGTAGTGCGGCTCAGCGGAGGCGATGCACGACGCATTGTCGACCCTTTATTGCGGCTGAAACGACCTCTCGAAGCAGGACGAGCTGTCTTTGGGGAGATGGTTGATCCGACCTCGGGTGAGCGGGTCGATGAAGTTGTTGTCACTTTCTTCGAGAAGCCGCATTCATATACGACCGAAGATGTCATTGAGATCTCTGCTCACGGCGCTCCGGTAGTGCTGGAGCACATAGTCGAGCAGGCGCTCAATCGAGGCGCGCGCCTTGCGGAGCCGGGTGAGTTTACGATGCGCGGTTTCCTGCATGGAAGGATCGACCTCACTCAGGCCGAAGCCGTCCGCGATCTGATTGAGTCGCAAACGCTGTTTCAGGCAAAGGCAGCTGCGCGGCAACTGGAAGGAGCGCTTTCGCGGCGAATTGCCCCCATAAAGAAGAAACTCGTCCAATTAGTTGCGCTTCTCGAAGCCGGCATCGATTTTGCCGAAGATGATGTGGGCGTCCTTGCCGACGAGCGGATAGTCGCTTCCATTGACGAAATTCGAACGCCGCTTGCTGCCCTGGCGGAGTCGTTTGCATATGGGCGCATCGTGCATGACGGACTCACGCTCGCCATCGTGGGCCGTCCCAATGTGGGAAAATCCAGTCTCTTCAATAGACTGGTAGAGCGTGAGCGCGCCATTGTCACAGCGATTCCGGGGACTACGCGCGATCTGGTTGCGGAAACCGTTTCCCTTTCCGGAATTCCGATCCGGCTGGTTGACACGGCAGGAATTCGCGTGGCGGCCGACGAAGCAGAGGAGATCGGTATCCGTAAAGCCTATGAGGCCTTGGCGGATGCAGACATCGTTCTTGTTGTCAGGGATCACACTTCCGCTCAGTACCCCGAAGAAGAGCAACGCTTGCTCGATGCGACCGAAGGACGAAAAAGGATCCTGGTGCGGAACAAGATCGATCTTGATTCCGAAACGGAATTTATGCCGGGCGGAAACCCTGTTCCGGAGATTCGCACGTCAGCGGTCTCAGGCAAGGGCATTAACGAGCTCCGCGAGCGCATCGTTGCCGCGGGCGGTGGAAGCGGGCGTGAGCAGCAGGAAAGCGGCTTTGTCACGAATCTACGGCAAAGAAAGCTGGTCGAAGAGTCTCTCAGTGCATTGTCAGCGGCCGAAAACGCGGTGCGTAATCGTATACCTCACGAGATGCTGCTGATGGATTTGCATTCCGCCCTCGAATCACTCGATGCTCTTACCGGCCAGACGACAACGGACGACATTCTGAACCTGATCTTCAGCACGTTCTGTATTGGGAAGTAAGAATCGCAATTTGCGCAGCCATTAAGCTCCAACTTCTCAGTTGAGGCACCTTTGGTTCGAAGGATTTCCTAAACGCTGACTTCCCAAGCTGTTCCCGCAGGCCGCTGCAAGTGGGCTAATATAGGTTTTCCTAAGCTTCAGGCGAGCAGGTTCCCCTTGGTTTCACCGTCCGAACTCCGCAGTTTTCCTGCGTCCAACGCAGAAGCCGGTCCCGGTTCAGGACGATCAGAAAAACCGAAAGCCCCGGCCAACAATCACGAACGACGTTCTTATCTGCGAACTTCGTCGCCGCTTGACCGCTCGCGTTTTCGCCGGGCTCTGGTGGTGGCCATCGTGTTGCCCTTCCTGATGGTGGCGCTGTTCTGTGCGGCGCTGTTGTGGGCGGTTCGGCAGGTCGTTGCCGCAGATCACGCCGTACAGCACGCAGGCCAGATCGTTACCCAAAGTTATCAAAGCCTGGCTTTGATTCTCGATATGGAAACCGGGATACGCGGATATCTCGCGACCGGGAGCCGGGACTTCTTGGAGCCCTATGAACGCTCCGGAGCCAAGGTCGAGACCGCTCTGCAAGGGCTCGATGGCTTGATTGAAGAAGAAGACATACAAGAGGAACAGCACGTTTCCCATATCAAGACGGCCTTCGACGAGTGGCACAAATTTGCTGAGGATGCCATCCACGAGCATCGAGCGGGATCTACCGCCGCAGCCGAGGTTGACAATGCACGCGGTAAGTTCCTGATGGACAACATCCGCGACAACTTTGCATCGCTGGTTGCGAGTGAAGAAGAGCGACGCAATAACGCTCAGATTTCGGCGCACAACGCAGCGCGCTTTACCTCGCGCCTGGGTATTTTGCTCGCACTTGCGGTCGCAGCAATCATCGTCATTCTTATCGGCTATGAGTTGTTCGCCCTCTCGCACACTTACGAGACTTCACTCACCCGTTCCGATGCGCTCGCCCGCGAGCTCGGACGGCGCGAATCTCACTTCCGCGTTCTGGCTGAAGCAATTCCACAGATTCTATGGACGACTACGCGCGATGGAACTCCGCAATATTTCAATCAGCGCTGGTTTGAGTACACCGGAGCGCCTGCCAATGCAGAGGAGCCCTGGCCGGAGCGCGTCCATCCTGATCACCTGGATCAAACACTGGCGGCATGGAAGCAATCGCTCTCATCGGGCGCTCCGTTGGTGGTTGAAACCAAACTGCGAGACTCCGCGGGTAACTACCGCTGGCATCTCGGACGCGCTCTTCCCCTGCGCAATGAAAGAGGCGAGATCGCCCGGTGGCTGGGAACCTTCACCGACATCGACGACCAGAAGCGCGCAGAGGAAGCCATGAGCCGCTTAGCAGCAATCGTGGAAAGCTCCGAAGACGCCATCTACAGCAAGGATCTTGATGGACAAATCAAGAGCTGGAATCGCGGTGCAGAAAAAATGTATGGGTACTCCGCCGGAGAGATGATTGGCCAGAATGTTTCCCGGCTCACTCCTTCCGATCGCCGGCACGAGAATGCCGACGTTCTCGAACTCCTCCGCCGCGGCGAGTCGATCGAGCATATCGAGACGATTCGTCTGCGGAAAGATGGAACTGCAGTGGAAGTTTCGATGGCGATCTCGCCCGTGCGAAACGCGGCGGGTGCAATCGTGGGAGCTTCGACGATTGCGCGCGACGTTACCGAGCGTAATCGCGCAACCGACGCCCTGCGCAAAACCGAAAAGCTCGCTGCCACCGGACGCCTTGCCGGCACCATGGCGCACGAAATTAATAATCCCCTCGAAGCCGTCACTCACCTGCTTTACCTCATTGACAAGAGCTCTTCGCTAGATCAGGCAACCCGCAATTACACGCAGACCGCAATGTCAGAAGTTGATCGCATCGGACACATTGCCAAGCAGGCGCTCGGCTTCTATCGCGAAGCCTCGTCGCCAATCGACGTGAAAATCTCTGAGCTCGTAAGCAATGTTGTTGAGCTGTACAACGCCGGCGCGCAGAACAAAGGCGTACAGCTGGAGGCGCAACTCGAAAACGATGCTTCGGTGAAGGCTTTTCCCGGCGAAATGCGCCAGGTCTTTTCCAATCTCATTGTGAATGCTGTCGATGCAGTGCTCCGAGGTGGAACGGTGAAAGTTCGCGTGAAGCACGGTCGCGATTGGGCTTCGCGCAAGCTGGGAATTCGCGTGCTCGTTTCTGACAACGGTCCCGGGATTCCCCCGCACGTTCGACCGCATATCTTCGAACCGTTCTTCACCACAAAAGGGGAACGTGGCACCGGCATTGGCTTGTGGGTATCAGAAGGAGTGCTGGAAAAGCAAGGCGGCAGGATCCGGCTCAAGAGTTCGACGGGAAGGATGCATGGCACTACGTTTTCGGTATTCCTGCCTTACAACTGAGAGATTGAGAAATTAGGCAGCTACGTTGTGCGAGAGAAATGCATTCACAGCATGGCGAAGGACATCCTGCACGTGATCGTTTAAGGCGCGCAGGTCGGGAACGAGGTTACTCACGTCGGCTGCCAGCAGATTCTCCTGCACGACCTCGTAGGCGGCTCGTTCGAGCGCGCGAAATTCCTCAAAGAGATCGTCGATCGAGCGGCCTTGCTCCTGGCGCAATGTGCCGTGAGCGGCTCCCTGCGCGAAGCTCTCGCGTTGTCTCCCGGGGTGCAAGCCAGTCACCAGCGCTGATACCAATTCGGGAAGACCACGCCTCGCGTCTCCCTTCCGCAATGATCGCAGCGAAGACACCGAGGAAAGCGTCAGATTGATGATTTCATCCTGGTTCTCTTCCATGATCTGGCGTACGCGTTTTACCGGAAGAGGCTTGTGGGGCGTGCGCTCCGAAATCCTGCGCTCAATGGTTTCGACCAACCGCTCAATCTGGGTAGGCTTCACCAGATAGTCGTCGACCTGGCTGCGAATCGCCTGCAGCGCAGATTCAAAGCCGGGATAGCCGGTCAGAATCAACGTTACACATTCCGGCTGCGTACGCCGCATCGCGCTGACCACCGTGAATCCATCGCCGGCATTGCCAATGTTCAGATCGGAGATAAGCACATCGAACGTCCTCGATTGGATAGCCGCCAGCGCTTCAGAAACGCTTGCGGCAACTTCTACGGTGTGGCCATGCATGCGCAAAATTGCCGGGAGGGTGAGCCGGATGCTCGGCTCGTCGTCCACGAAAAGCATGCGAAGCGGTGACATGAAAACCTCGGATCGAGCGGTCCGAACAGAGTTCAGTCTGACTGGCGTTTCGCTGAACTTCCTTCTACATAGATGCTAACTGTGGCTATTTCGTATATACGGAGAGATCGAGGATGCCCTTAATGTCGTCTGGGCTGTCTTGATCGCGAGCGAAAACAACGGCGCGCTTGCCTTCTTTGCCAAGTGGGTCAAAGAGTTGCAACTCTGTGACGACAAACATTTTGTTTCCCGACTCCGCGATGTATTCGTCGTACATGAGGCCGATGAGAAGGTAGGCGCGATCTCGCCAGACGAGCATCAATGGCCGATTTTGACGCAACGCCAGTATGAGTGGATCAGCTTGCACAGGCGCTCCGGCAGTAAAGCGTGCCACCAGAGCAAACTTTTGGCCGTCCTCCATGACATCCTCATGGCTGATTTGCTTGGCCAAATCGTCGAAGTCTCCGGCCTTATCCAAGCAGCGGGAGCCGCCGTAGAGGCGATCGACGAGATACTGCTGGGCGATGTGAGCGCCGCGTGCCGCTGCCATGTCGCTGACAACTGCTGCCCATCCCCAGTTGGCGCAGAGGCGCTCTGCGGGATGTAAATCCAATTTCTCCACATGAACTTTCTGCTTGTGCAGCACCCAGGATGGCGACGCCTCTTGCTTGCTGGCGGCGTTCAGAGCAGAGAGGGGAGCAGCAGTACAGGCCCAAATGCTCGCCGCGAGCCATATCAATCGCAACTTTCCCATTTCGATACCATACTCTGCGATCTCCGCTGTCCTATTGGCGTTGCGGGTGCGGTTCGCATTTAACCACGAAAGTGACCGCATGAATCTTTTCGGCCCTGTTTATTAGATTTACGGGAGCTACAGTCCTGCGCCAAAAAGAATGGAATGGCGAGAGGAAAACGAATGAGTCCCAGGGAAGAGCTTCCGAGGCAATTTCAGTCTTTTTTTTGAGCATGCAAACGCAGTATCGATGAAAGTGCCAATACCGCCGCGAACACAATCGCAACGCCCATGAAAGCCCCCGAACGACTATAGTCAGAGTATTCGATGCAGCTCTTCCCAACAAGATTACTGGGCGGTGTATGCCGTCGTTACCGAAGTATTGCGTGGGGGGAAGCTATGCGCGACTTTTCAGGATTTGAACGGTTGAGGATATCTGCCGGCAAGAATGGCATGGGCACGCAATTCGCGGATGACGGAATTTGTCAGCCGCATTAAACTATGCGTGTGAGCGGCCGCCTCAAATTCCTACTTTTGGTGGTAGTAGTTGCGGCCATTCTTTACGTTCTCATCTCACCATTACCGGAATTGGCGGCGACGAGTACTCTTAATTTTCCCGTTCTTCCGCTGATGGTCGTTTTCCTGGTGCACAATCTTGTCGTTTCCATGGGGACGTCAGCCGTGCAAATTGCGGATGTGCAGCTGGACCAAGACCTGCCCTCGCGAAACTGCGCCCTGCTTTGTTAATCTCTAGTCCCCCAGTCATTGGCAATTTTCACCACTTTTTTCAGATTTTTCTTGATTCATGCCCGTAATAGTGGCATCTAAGGGCATCGCGGAGGTTGTAATGGGGCACTGGAAAGAGATCATGCTGCGGGGCGCTGTAATACCGTTCCAGCAGGTGGCAATGTTACGTGAGCAGGTAGCCACGCTGCGCGGATCATCCAGCAACGAAGAGCGCATGCGGCATGAATTGGCTCGCTTTGGAGCCATGCTGCACGAGAATGGCTTCGTCGCAGCGACTGACGGGAACTTGTCGGTGCGTCTCGAAGACGGCCGCGTGATGATCACTCCCAGCGGTTTCAGTAAGGGAATGATGGAAGCTCGGGATATGGTGATCGTCGATCCTTCCGGCAAAAAGCTCAGTGGGACCCACAATGCTTCCAGCGAAATCCAGATGCACATGGCGATTTACCAGGACCGGCGCGATGTAAACGCCGTGGTGCATGCCCATCCCTGCACCGCAACTGCGTTTGCCTGCAGTGGAATCGCTCTGGAAGAGCCGATCTGCGCTGAAGTCGTGATGACCCTTGGAAAGGTGCCCTTAGCTCCCTATGGGACGACCGGGACACCCGAATTGACCACCAACATCCGTCCATTCATTGCCGATCATTCTGCCATCCTGCTCGCCAATCACGGCGTCGTAACCTATGCCGAGGATCTGCTCACGGCCTATCTGAAGATGGAGGCGGTAGAGCATTTCGCTAAAGTCACCCTGGCAGCCAGGCAGATCGGCGCACCGCAGGTTCTGAATGCCGTTCAGCTCGATGCTCTGGAAGTGGCGAAGCAGCGTTACCTGAACCGCCGGCCAACAAAAGCATCGCAACCGGAGCTGACCTTCGCCTTTGCCTTGTCGCAACTGGCCCGCAGAAATTAAGTTTTTTGGCTGTCGCTGGCGGTGGTGGATTGAACGCCGAGGGGCACGGAGGTCACAGAGGGCTTTAGGATGAGTTCGCGGGCGGGTTTGTTATCAATTCAGTTTTGGTCGCGTGGACCGATGGATCACTGCCTACTCGCAACAGCGTTCCTCCGTTCCCTCCGTGTTCGATCCTCGCAAGAACGGCGCCTGGGCGCTCGGCCCCTGCCCAGCGTTGTTTTGAAACAATTCCACTCAAAATCCCGTAAACTTAACTGAGCCACTCAGGCCTTTCCATGAACATTGGTGAAGCGATGCGCATCGCCCTGCAGTCGCTGTGGGCGAATAAGCTCCGCTCTGTGCTTACTCTGCTCGGAGTCGTGATCGGTGTGTCTTCGGTGATCGCCGTAGTCACGTTTGTGAACGGCATCAACGGCTATGTGGCGGAGAAGGTCTTCAATCTTGGAGCGGACGTTTTCATTGTCAGCAAGCAGAAGAACGTCATCACCAACTTTGAAGACTACATGACCGGCCAGAAGCGCAAGAACTTCCAACTGGATGACTATCAAGCTGTGCGCGACGAATGCACGGAATGCAAGGTAGTCGGCGCGTCCCTTTACAAGTTCAATGGTGTGGTGAAGTTTTCGCAGGCGTCGAGTTCCGACACGCAGATTCGCGGCTGGACTCCTTCCATGGGCCGCATCTACGACCTTGATGTTGTGAACGGTCGCAATATCAGCGATGCCGACGAGCACTCAAATCGTCAGGTGGTTGTAATCGGGAATGACATTCTCGAAAATCTGGTTGGAGCTACCGATCCCATTGGCAAAGAGATTCGCGTTGACGGCGACTCGTACACGATCATCGGCGTAGGAAAAAAAGAAGGCAAGACTCTGGGCCAGAGTCGCGATAACTGGGTCATGCTGCCGCTCACGACCTTCATCTCGAAATATGGCTCGCACGACAACAGCAACAGCATAAAGATCTGGGGCAAAGGTTATGGCGTCGGCGTTCCGATGACAAATGCCATGGACCAGGTACGCGTGATCCTGCGCACGCGTCGACATGATGCTCCCGGCGCAGCCGACAGCTTCGAAATCGATACCAACCAGACGTTCATCAGCCTGTGGGCGAGCATCAGCCAGAATTTCTTCTTAGTAACCGTTGCGATTGCGTCGATCTCGCTGCTGGTCGGCGGCATCGTGATCATGAACATCATGCTGGTCTCGGTCACGGAGCGAACGCGAGAGATCGGCATTCGCAAAGCTCTCGGAGCTAAGCGACGCGACGTGCTCAGCCAATTCCTGATCGAGTCAGGCACCATGGCTTTGGTGGGCGGAGTTATCGGCACCATCGGCGGCATTTTCATTGCGAAAGTCGTCACCCTTCTCATTGGTATGCCATCGGCTATTGCGCTGTGGGCGGTGATTGCAGCGTTGCTGGTATCAGCCAGCGTCGGGATCTTCTTTGGCGTGTATCCGGCGCGCAAAGCGGCAAAGCTCGATCCGATCGTAGCGCTCAGGGCGGAGCTGTAGATCATGCAAGGTAAAGACCATCTCGAAACCGTTCGCATGGCGATGGACACCATCTCCAAAAACAAGCTGCGCTCGGGCTTGACTGTCCTTGGAATCGTCATCGGCGTCATGACCGTGATCGCGATCTCTTCCGTCGTGCGCGGCCTCAATTCGCGGATTCAGGAGCAGGTGGCCGAGATGGGCTCGAACGTAATCTGGGTCTATCGCTTCGACGTGTTCCAGTTTGGGCGACCCAAACCGGAACTGCTTCAGCGCAAAGAACTGTCACTTGATGACGCCATGGCATTGCGCGACTTGCCCTACGTAAATTCCGTCTGTGCCGGCGTGCGATACGTCAACCCCATCTTTCAGGCGGGCATTTACTCGGTGAAGTACAAAGGCCGCAAAGCGACGAACACGATCTTGGAAGGCGATACTGCATCGGTGAAAGACGTCTATGACATCGCCGTGAAGGAAGGCCGGTTCTTCACTCAGGAAGAAGACGAGCGGCGCGCGAACGTGATCGCCATTGGCTATGACACTGCCGAGGAGCTGTTCGGCGACGAGCCTGCGATCGGCAAGGAAATCACCATCGAAGGCGAACTCTTCACCGTGATTGGCGTGGCGGATAAGCGCAAGTCTGGAATCGGGGGCGGAAAGAATCCAGAAGACAACATCGTCTATTTCCCCTTGCAGACTTTCAAGAAGCTGCATCCCGAGCTGAAAGACCATTGGGTCAGCGTAAAGGCCGAGTCGCACGCTTCAATGGAGGCCGTGAAAGATGAGATTCGCGAAGTGCTGCGCCGGCGCCGCCACGTGAAATTCAATCAGCCGGACAACTTTGCCATCTTTACTCCCGACGCACTCTCCGATTTCTGGAACCAGCTCACTGGCGGAATTTTTGTGTTCATGTTCGCCGTCTCCAGTGTCGGACTGATGGTGGGCGGGGTCGGGGTGATGAACATCATGCTTGTCTCAGTGACTGAGCGCACCCGCGAGATCGGAGTTCGCAAAGCCATTGGTGCAACCAAGCGCAACATCCTGTTTCAGTTCACGCTGGAGGCAATTACGCTCTGCGCTCTTGGTGGCGTGATTGGGATCATCACCGGCGGAATCATCACGTGGTCAATTCGCGCTGCGTTCGAAGCCCTGCCGGCTACCATGTCTGTCTATTGGACTGTCGCGGCATTCTCGGTCTCGTGCTCGATTGGCCTCCTCTTCGGGATTTATCCGGCGTGGAAGGCCGCGAATCTCGATCCGATCGAGGCGCTCAGATACGAGTAAGGATGTAGCTGGAACTGATTAGGCGTCATGCACCCGTTTCACCAGTACAAACGATAACAAGACTTAAGGTGCTCGCCGTAGGACAATTCGGCCTCATTCGACGTCTACTTATATTGTGAACGTTCGAAGTTTCGCCAAGAGTCTTGTTGCACTGGGTGCCATCGCACTCACCAGCTATTTCATCGAAGTGCACCTCCATCGCAAGGGCGTGCCCGGTCGCGATCTGATTCTCCTTTCAAACTTGATGGTCGGCTTGGTGGGAGCAGCACTGGTTTACGTGCTTTCCCTTCGCGAGCGGCAGCGGCAGCAATATGTTGAGTGCCGGCTGCGCGTGATCGCGGAGATGAATCATCACATCCGAAATGCCCTGCAAGTGATCACCTTCTATACCCGCAAAGGGCAGAAGCAGGAAGTGGGTATTGTGGAAGCGGTGGAGCGGATTCAGTGGGCACTGCGCGAGGTGCTGCCGCAGCTGCCTGAACAGCCTGCAGCTAAGACCAAGCAAGATGAGCGGGTGCTCGACATCCAGAAGTTCCGACGGACTCATTGCGGTTCGCTGAACTGAGTCTTTACTGAATCTTCGAAGAGCGTAAGGCCCTTTTTACCGACGGCACGGCGGCTAAGACTTCCCAACCCTTCAGCTGGACCTTTGCTATTCTTCGAACTCTTTTCTTACAACAGAGCATCGCGCAATCTCGCGAAGCCATTTTCGGAAGTCTTCATCTTGATGGGTTGAATGCTGTTCCAATAAAGAAGGGCAGTCATCTCTGACTGCCCTTTTGTTTCGATTGATAATGCTTACGCTGGCGACGGGTGCCCTGGAGCCAAACCGGGCTGGCGCGACGGCTCGGGCTTCAGCACCTGCTGTACGCCGCCATCGTTACCGCCGGACGGCATCTTGATCGGCGGAAGATCTTTGCCCTCGATAATCAGCTTGATCTCGTTGGCATCGAGGACTTCACGCTCAAGCAAAGCCGCGGACATGCGGTGCATGACGTCTTTATGGTTCGAGAGGATCTGCACTGCGGACTGATACCCGGCATCGACCAACTGACGAACTTGCTGGTCGATATGCTGCGCAGTCTCTTCGCTGAAGTCGCGATGCTGATTGATCTCGCGGCCGAGGAAGATCTGCTCTTCCTTCTTGCCAAACGTGATCGGGCCGAGCGAGCTCATGCCGAACTCGCAAACCATTCGACGGGCGAGATCGGAAGCCTGCTCGATGTCGTTGCCGGCGCCAGTCGTCATCTGGCCGAGGAAAATCTCTTCAGCCACGCGTCCACCCATCATGATGGCCAGTCGCGTTTCCAGATATTCCTTGGTGTACGTGTGCTTATCGTCGATGGGCAACTGCATGGTTACCCCCAATGCCATTCCGCGCGGGATGATCGTGACTTTGTGCAGCGGGTCGGCGTGCTCGCGCATAGCGGCGACGAGTGCGTGACCAGCTTCGTGATATGCCGTGACCTTCTTCTCGTGGTCAGAGAGCAGCATCGACTTGCGCTCCGCGCCCATCAGGACTTTGTCCTTCGAAACCTCGAAATCGTACATGTAAACCGCTTTGCGGTTCTGACGAGCGGCGTTCAGCGCCGCTTCATTCACCATGTTGGCCAAGTCGGCGCCGGAAAATCCCGGTGTGCCGCGAGCCAGGATCGAGAGATCGACATCGTCTCCGATAGGAATCTTGCGCGTGTGTACGCGAAGAATCTCCTCGCGGCCGCGCACGTCGGGACGCGCTACCACGACGCGACGATCAAACCGTCCAGGACGCAGCAAAGCAGGATCGAGAACGTCGGGACGATTCGTGGCGGCGATCAGAATTACGCCCTCATTCGACTCGAAGCCGTCCATCTCAACAAGCAACTGGTTGAGCGTCTGCTCGCGCTCGTCGTGTCCACCGCCAAGGCCAGCGCCGCGGTGGCGTCCTACGGCGTCGATTTCGTCGATAAAGATGATGCACGGCGCGTTCTTCTTGCCCTGCTCAAACAGATCGCGTACACGACTCGCGCCTACGCCGACGAACATCTCAACGAAATCCGAACCAGAAATCGAGAAGAACGGTACGTTAGCTTCACCGGCTACCGCGCGGGCAAGCAGAGTCTTTCCCGTTCCGGGAGGTCCGACGAGCAGAACACCTTTCGGAATTCTTCCGCCGAGCTTCTGGAATTTCTGTGCCTCACGCAGAAACTCGATAATTTCGCGCAGTTCTTCCTTTGCCTCATCGACGCCGGCCACATCCTTAAACGTAACTTTCTTCTGCTGCATCGAGAGCAGACGCGCGCGGCTCTTCCCAAACGATAGAGCTTTGTTTCCCCCGGTCTGCATCTGACGAATCATCACGAACCAGAGCGCGGCGAAGAGGATAAGTGGAGAAAGATTCAGCAGGTAAGTCGGCCAGCCATTTCCGGAATTGTCCTTCACCGTGATGTTGACGCCTTTATCGCGAAGATCCTTGATCATGTCCGGATAATTCGCCGGAACCGTGGTCTGGAACGCGCCTTTGCCGCTCTTATACTTGCCATGGACTTCGGTGCCGATCATGGTCACGTCGTTGACATCGCCATGATCCACGTCCTGCATGAATTGCGAGAACGAGACTGATTGTTCCTTGGCACCGGCGCCACCGGCCTGGACTACCTTCCACAGCAGTACCCCGGAAAGCAGAATGACCAGCCAGAACGCCACGGTCTTAACGGTTGAATTCACTCTCAATGCTCCTAAACCTACCCTCTAGGACTCCGATATGCGGCCATATGCCGCCCGAAAAAAGCCCCAAATCCGAACTGACAAACTACCCATTCGAGCCTCTTACGGGCCCAAATTGCTGGTTCGACAGTATTCCCCAAAACCAGCTATTTCACACATCAAAATGGAGTTTAGGCGCGATAGTCCTACCCTTCCATTGTGCTTAGATGCCGAAGAAAGGATTTCGACCCCTTACTCGCAAGCTAAATTGTATATGGTTTCCGGGCCGCAAACCTCCTCCAAAGTAATGCCAATTCCCAGAGCTTCCAATCCATTAGACACCGTGGTTCGGGCTAAGGTGGAAGCGGCTGCCAGCTTCTGGCTACCGGCCTCCCGCTTTCGACTGAATCACGAACTCGGATGCAGGTTAGACGACTCAAACGGCAATGGATAACCTCATGATTGAGAATCCGACCCAACGCCCGCGTTTGTTAGGCCAGAAGCCGGCAGCCGGTGGCCGAAAGCCTATCTCCCCTCGCTCTGAATATGCGGCAAATTACGGCCAAATTGGGGATTTCCGAGACCATAGCCGACGATGTAAGTCTCCTCTACGATGAATCCCATGTAATCCGGTTGGAGGGGGACTCTGCGCGCGGTCTGCTTATCGATAAGGGCCGCGAGTTTCACCGAATTCGCGCCCCATCCCTGAATGGTCCGCATGAGGAACTCGGTCGTTTGGCCCGACTGAATCACGCCTTCAACGAAGAGAACGTCCTTGCCTTTGACGTCGATCTCAGGCCCGTAGTGAAGCTGGATTTGTGACGCTGCGCCGTTCATTGCCTTTCGCTGCGGCTGAACAAAATGAACGACGGAGGGGATAGTGATGGAGCGAATGAGATCGGCGCAAAAGACAAACCCATTAGGCAGGACGCAGATCAGAGTGAGGCTCTTTCCCGAATAATCGCGGGAAATCTGCTGACCCATTTCTCTTACACGTCGTTGAATCTGCTCGGCGGTGAGCAGGACTTTTTCTGACATTCGCGTTGGGTACTGCTTTGAAGTCTGACCCCGAAGGGCGGCTTTCAATCCGTGCTTTCTTCAATCACGATCTGCTGACCACTCGAGGCTAGTAGTGCGGGCGCCTCGATGCCACGTACCCAGACAATACGCTCGCCGGCAACGACCACCGGCCAAACCCGCTTTTCTTCCGAGCTGAGGTGCAGCGGGTACAGCAATTCCTTTACTCGCTTTTCCACCCGGTGCCGCGCAGGTCGAAAGCGATCTCCGGCCCGCCAGTTTCGTACTCGCAAAATCGAGTCCGAAGGTAGTTCGAAAGCGTGTGCCCGATTATAAGCTCCGGAGATAACAGAAGGGTTATCTTCGCGGATGCGCGCGCGAATTGTTGCGCCAAGCTCCGGGATGCGGCTCTCGCCCGGCAATGGTAAAGGATATTCATAGTCTGCGCCGACGAGTTCGGCGATCGAGCGCTCGATACGCAGTTCACGAAATAGGAGCCGCGCGTTCCAGCCGTCCGCTATTCCTACGGTCTTGGTTTGCGCTCCACGCTCGTTTCTGCGCGAAATCAAATCGAGAATCGCCTGGACGTGGTCGAAATCGAGGGAGCAGCCGATCTGTTCTGCGGCTGCACGGAGGAGCCGGCGTTGTGCAGCCAGCGGCTGCTGCTGCAGACCGTGAATATCAACCGCACTCGCACCTGCTGACGTTTGCCTGCGTCCGCCACCGCGCGCCGGTTCTCCGGGTTTACACACAAGAGGCAGAAGCCGCTTTGTCTGCTCAGCCCAATATTCTTCTTCGGCGCGCGAAATTTCCGCCAAGTGCGCCAATGAGGTATCCACTGCAGGATTCAGTTGATCGCGCAATGCAGGAAGAACCTGTGCGCGGACACGATTTCGAGTGATCGCCAAATCGGCATTTGTGACATCTTCACGCCACCGCTGCTGCAGATCGCCCAGATAAACGCGAATCTGCTCGCGTCGGATTCCCAAGAGAGGACGTACAACGGCGCCACTGCCAAGCCGCTGTTCCGGAAAGATGCCCGCCATCCCTCGCGTACCCGCTCCGCGCACAACCTTCATCAGCACCGTCTCAGCCTGATCGTCGAGCGTGTGTGCCGTAGCGATCCGATTGACTGTGTTTGCCAGCAGTGACTCGAAAAATCCACAGCGCAGTTGACGTGCCGCCGTTTCCAGGCTGACCTTTTTCTGAGCCGCGTAACTCGGGGCATCGCCTCTGCCAAGGTAAGACTCCAGCTCGAAAGTGCGAGCTAGTTCGCTGACGAAGGCAGCATCGGCGTCCGCATCGGCTCCTCGAATCCCATGGTGGAAATGAGCAATGCTGAGGACAATGCCCAGCTCTTTCCTCAGTTCAAGCAAAATGCGCAGCAGCCCAACGGAATCTGCCCCGCCGGATACTGCGACAGCCAGTCGATCTCCCGGATGTATGAGTTCACGCTCGCGAAGGGAGCGCGCAACGCGTTCGGGAAGCGAGAGCACGAGAACATGATGGGACAGGCAGTCGGCATTCGGCAATCGGCATTCGGCTAAATCATTCGCCAACGTACGAGGATCTTCAGTATCTGAATGTGCTTAGCTGAATTTCCGCTGTCGGACCAGACCGCCTTAACCGAGTGCGGATTGCCGAGTGCCGACTGCCGCCGTTATACTTCGCTTCCCATGAAAGTCGTGGTCATCATTCCGG
>Ga0070741_10005983_pt1 | contig 26449 bp, 25 predicted proteins | sample Coa_R1_4_FD_66440 | JGI IMG/M metagenome (GOLD analysis project Ga0070741, IMG submission 66440) | Surface soil microbial communities from Centralia Pennsylvania, which are recovering from an underground coalmine fire - Coalmine... | ecosystem: Environmental > Terrestrial > Soil > Unclassified ... | reverse complement strand
CCAGGGCGGGGACGTCAGGTACCTGCTCCACCTGATGCTGCCGCTCGCGCTGCTCTTCGTCCTGGCGCCGCTCCCCGCGCTCGCCGCCGTGCCGGAGCTCGCGCTCAACGTCCTCTCGGCGACCTCGACCCAGACGTCGATCCACTTCCACTACACGGCCGGCGCCATACCGGGGCTGGTGATCGGCTCGGTGCTGGGGGCGGCGACGCTCGCGCGGCGCTTTCCGGCTCGGGCAGGGCTGGTCACGACCGGCGTGGTCGCCGTCGCCCTGGTCGCCAACTGGAAGATCGGAGCGGTGCCCCTCTGGGGGGCGGTTCCGGGCGGGGAGGACTACCAGAAGTCCGACTGGCAGGTGACCGCCCACGACCGGATCGCCGAGCAGGCGCTGGCCAGGATTCCCGCGCACGCAGTGGTCAGCTCGACGAACGTCCTGGGCGCCCATCTGTCCGCACGTCACAGGGTGCTCTCGCTTCCGAAGCTCTCGGACGCGACCTGGGTCGCGGTGGACGAGACGCGCTCGAGCTACGCCGACCGCGTGGCGCCGCTGCCCGCCGCCGCGGCGCTCGTCCGCCTGCGTCGAGACCCGGACTGGACGCTCGTCTTCGAACGCGACGGGCTGCTCGTCTTCCGCAAGAGGACGGCGTAGAGCACGACGAGCACGAGGTTGCGGGCGAGCAGCGTCCAGACCTCCGGCCCGACCGCCCACAGGCTGCGGTAGTGGAAGTACCAGGACTGCGCGAGCGCGAGGGCGGCGATCAGCGCCGCTCCCGCGAGCGGGCCGCCGAACACGGCGAGCGGGATCAACCAGACCGCGTACTGCGGCGAGAGCACCTTGGTGAACGCGAGAAACCCTGCGACGCTCGCCGCGAACAGCACCCCGGGCGCGACGGCTCGACGCAGGAGCACCAGTCCCGGGGCGAGCGCCGCGACGACCGACAGCGCGGCGCTCGCCGCCGCCAGACCGTGCGGGAGCCCACCGGCGAGGTCGCGCGAGATCGCCGGCGCGGACCTCACCACTGTTGCGTCGTAGAGGCCGAGGCGATCGCCGGCGAGAAGCACGCTCGCGGCGAGGCTCTCCGTGTGCAGGCCGCGGCCGACCTGCGAGTGCAGGCTGTCCCAGACGCCGCTCGGCGAGAGCGCGATCCACGGCAGGACCAGGACGGCGACGACCGCCGCGAACACCGCCGACGGCGCTGCCATCGCGTGCCGGCCTCGCGTCCGCCAGAGCCAGCCCAGGGCCAGCGGCGCCAGCAGGAAGGCGTAGAGCTTCGCCGCCGCGGCGGCCCCGAGCAGGCCGAGCGCGAGCCGTCCACGCCCGGAGACGAGCGCCGCCAGGGCAGCCGCGCTCAGCGCAGCCGGCCACATGTCGTAGGTGTTCAGCGAGACGGGCCCGAGCGCGATCGGGGACAGCGCGAGAAACACGGCGGCGGCGCCGAGGGCGGCGGGCCCGCGCTCCTCCCGGGCGAGCACGTAGGTGACGCAGAAGATCGCCGCCAGCGAGCACAGCGTCATCAGGGCCTTGAACAGCGCGTCGTAGGCGCCCTCGGGAGCGAGCGAGGGAGCGGCGAAGAGGGGGATCGCGCCCGGCGGATACTCGACGAACAGGTCCCGGTAGGGGACGTGGCCGTGGAGGAGCGCGTCGCCGTACGTCCGGTACACGTGCAGGTCGCGGAACTTCGCTCCGCGGAACAGGCCGCCGCTCGGAACGGCGAGCGCACCCAGCAGGAGCGGCGTGACGAGAACGGTCGCCCGCAGGGCGGCCCGGGCCGGAGCGCGCAACGCGGGCGCCTAGGGTGGAAGCGGTGCGCCGGTAGTCGTCGTCACTTCCGGCGCCGGCTCGGTCGGCGGAGGCGTAGTCGCCGTCTCGACCGGAACCGACGTCACCGGCGGGGGCGCAGTGGTCGTCGAGAAGGTCGTGGTCACCTCGGTCTGGGGCGGCGGGGCGGCCGTCTCGACCGTCGTCGTCTCTTCCGCCGTGGTCGCGCGGTCGGGCGTCTTCGCCTTGGTCGTCTCCGTCGTCGAGCTCGTCGTCTCCGGCGCCACGTACTGGATGGCGTACTTGCCGCGCCGGAAGTACTTCCACTCCGGGTAGACCCGCGGCTCGCGGAAATCCTGGGCGGGCGCGTACCGCGTCGCACGTTCCATGAACAGCCGCCAGATCTCGGCCGGGAAGCTCCCGCCGGCGACGGCGATCCCGTGGACCGACTCCATCGGGATCTCGCCCTGCGGGTATCCGACCCACACGGTCGCCGCGAGGTTGGGCAGGTAGCCGCAGAACCAGGCGTCGGCGTGGTCGTCGGTCGTTCCGGTCTTCCCCGCCTCGGGCTTGCCGAAGTTCGCCCGCGTACCGGTGCCGTACTGGACGTTCTGCTCGAGGATCCTGGTGACCGTGTAGGCGACGCCCTCGGGGATCACCCGGCGCCGCTGCGGCTGTCCCCACCCGGCGCGCCGGTCCTCACGGCCGTTGGCGAGGATCACCTTGCGAATCGCCATCGGCTCCGAGTAGACGCCGCCGGCGGCCAGCGTCGCGTACGCCGACGCCATGTCGAGGGGCGAAACCGCATTCGAGCCGAGCCCGATCGACGGCACCGGGCTGAGCGGGCTCTGCACGCCGAGCTTGTGCGCCATCTCCGCCACCTTCTCGGGACCGACGTCGAGCGTGAGCTGGGCGTAGACCGTGTTGTCGGACTGGAGCGTCGCCTGCTGGACGGAGATCAGGCCTGAGTACGTGTGGCTGTACGTCGAGACCTGCCAGGGCGGCACGGATGGATCGGGCTGGTAGGTGAACGGCGCCGAGTAGTAGGTCGCGGTCGCCGGGTTGATCCCCTCGCTCACCGCCTGCGTCAGCACGAAGGTCTTGAAGGTCGAGCCGGCCTGGCGCCGTGCCTGGGCGACGAGGTTGAACTGGTTCTTCGCCCGGCCCGGATAGACGGCGGTCATCGCCCGGATCGCACCGTTCGCCGGGTTGATCGACACGAGCGCGGCTGCAGGGTCGTCCTTCAGGTACAGCGTCTCGCGGATGGCGTCCCGCGCGGCCCGCTGGAACGCGGGATCGATCGTCGTGTACACCCGCAGACCGCCCGACTGGACGGTCTGCACGCCGTACTTCGCGATCAGCTGGTCGCGGACGAAGCTGAAGAAGTAGGGCTCGCGAATCTTCGTGTAGAGCTCGCCTGGATCGAGGTGGAGCTTGCGGTCGCGGAGCCCGGCCTGGTACCGGGCGTACGAGATGTCGCCGTTCTCGTACAGCGCCCTGAACACCTTGTCTCGCCGCTCGAGCGCGATGTCGGGATGGATGATCGGGTCGTACAGCGACGGCGCCTGGGGAAGCCCGGCGAGAAGCGCGGCCTCCGTCAGGTTCAGGTCCTTCGCGTGCTTCGAGAAATACGTCTGGGCGGCCGCCTCCACGCCGTACGCGTGGTTGCCGAAGTAGACCTGGTTCATCCACTCCTGCAGGATCCTGTCCTTCGACCAGTGGCGGCTGAGCTTGATCGCCAGGCACGCCTCCTTGATCTTCCGTTGCAGCGTCCGCTCCCGGGACACCGGGTAGAGGTTGCGCACGAGCTGCTGGGTGAGGGTCGAGCCTCCCTCGACCACACGTCCCTCGGTGGCGTCCCGCCAGGCCGCGCGGGCGATGCCCCAGTAGTCGACGCCGCCGTGCTCCGCGAAGCGGCGATCCTCGACGGCGATGACGGCTTTCGCCATCCAGGGGCTGACACGGCCGAGCGGAACGGGCTGGCGGTTCCGCTCGGCCGGGATCGAGCCGAGCAGCGTTCCGTCCGCCGCGTAGACGAAGGAGTTCTCACCGATCTTGACCGGGCGCAGCGACGACAGCGAGCAGCTCGAGCGGAAGGCCGCGAAGGCGCCGAAGCCGAGAAGGACGAGCGCCAGCGGAATGCCGACGAGCGCGGCCACGAGGATCACGACGGCGTTCCGCTTCCCGCGGCGCCGGCCGCGGGTGCGCAGTCGCCGGCGGCGGCCGCCGGGCGGAAGGCCGCCGGCAGACGCCCGCGGCCGTCGGCTCACTGCAGGACCCCGGCGACGCGCAGCCGCCGATGTGCCCGCAGCCGTAGCTCACGCTGGATCCGGTCGGCGTCCGTCGGGTCGTCCGCCCGGGTCCGCATCGTCACCGTCGCCTTGTCGGCGAGGTCGCTGACGAAGACCTCGGGCTCGCGCTCGTCGATGCACTCGGCACGCAGCAGATCGATGACGGTCTCGAGGTCGGAGCTCAAGGGAACCTGCACGGTGACCTCAGCACGCTGGGCCCTGGTGACGATCGTCGAGTTGCGGATGGTATCCGAGGCCAGCCTCTCGTTCGGAATCACGAAGCGCGTGTCGTCGTCGGCGCGGATGAACGTGAACGTCAGCCGGATCTCCTCGACCACGCCCTCGACGTCGTTCACGACGATCCGGTCGCCGATCCGCAGGGGCTGCGTGAACGCGATCAGGAGCCCGGAGGCGAAGTTGGCCAGCGTCTTCTGAGCTGCGAAGCCGAAGATCAGCCCGATCACGGCTCCCGACGCCAGCAGCGCACCGGCCACGGCGCGCACCTGCGGGATGACGAGCAGGCCGGACAGCAGGGCGATGAAGACGACGAGGCTGATCACGGTGCGCCGGAGCACGCGGTAGCGAGTCAGCAGGCCGGCTTTCAGGTGGCTCCGGCGCATGCGCAGGTCGATCAGGCGCGCCAGCACGAAGCTGGCGAGCACGACGCCGCCGAGCACTGCGAATCGCTCCCAGTAGTGCATCTCCGGCCCGTTGTATTCGACGTGGCCGGGCCGTAATCCTCAGAGCGGTCGTCGTCCCGCGAAGCCGTCCTCGATCCGGTGCCAGTACGCGACCTCGGCCTCGCCCAGGTGCCAGCACAGGAGCACCTCCTCGCCGTCGCGCACGGACGGGAAGTCGACGAGGCCCGAGTCGAGGTCCTTCACCTGGAGCCCGAGCTCCTGGAGCTCGGTGACGACCTCGGCGACGCGAGCCGCGGCGCGGTCGACCTGCTCGTGGAGCTCGGCGAGCTCCTGCGGCGGGATGCCGCCGCCGTTCCCGGCGATCTTCTGCGTCGCCTCGTCGCGCCGCTCCTCGGCTTCGTCGAGCTCGCGCTTCGCGGCGACCATCCGCTCGACCAGCGGTCGCACCACCGCCAGCGCCTCGTTGGCCTGGGCAGGCGTGAAGTGACGCGGCGGCATCGAAGTATGATCGGGGCCTCGTGGGCGCCGGTCAACGGGTTCGAGAGCCGCGCTTGCGCCGGAAGACCGACGAGCCGGGTCGCCCGAGGCGCCCCTGGCGCCCACGGCTCGCAGAGCGGCGCATCCGGTCGGCGCGGAGCCCGGTGCTCGGCATGTTCGCCTGGAGCCGATCCGCGATCTGGGCCGCGGCGTTGTTCGCCTGGCTCGTCTTCGAGCCGAACCGCCATCCGCGGGCGGACCGGTGGGACGATCCCGCGCTCACACGCGACCTCGGGTGGGTGACGGACGTCTGGGCGCGTTGGGACAGCGTCTGGTTCCTGCGGATCGCGGAGCACGGCTACGGAGCCGCCTCCGGAGTCGCCGCGGCCTTCTACCCGCTGTACCCGCTCACGCTCGCCGGAGGGGGCAGGGTGCTGGGCGGACACTACGTGCTCGCGGGGATCCTGATCTCGCTCGCGGCGACGCTGGTCGCCTTCCAGCTGCTGTACCGGCTCGCCGAGGAGCGGCTCGGAGCGGAGGGAGCACGTCGCGCGGTCCTGTACCTCGCCGTCTTCCCCATGAGCCTGTTCCTCCAGGCCGTCTACAGCGAGTCGCTCTTCCTCGCGCTCGCGCTCGGCGCCTTTCTGCTGGCGGAGCGAGGCCGATGGCTCGGCGCAGGCGCCGCGACCGGCCTCGCCGTCCTGACCCGCATCTCCGGAGTCGCGCTCCTCCCTGCGCTCGCGCTGATCGCCTGGCGGCGGCCCGAGCGGCGGCGGGCGCTTGCGAGCCTCGCGCTCGCACCCGCGATCTTCGCGGCCTATCCGCTCTACCTCGGCCTCGACCGCGGCGACGCCTTCGCCTTCACGAAGGCGCAGGGCTTCTGGAACCGGCACCTCTCGGCCGCCGGGCCGCTCGGCGGGATCTGGGACGGCCTTCGCGCCGGATGGGCCGGCGTGGAGCAGCTGGCGTCGGGCTCGCACACCCACCGCTACTGGGCGCCCGTTCAGGACGCCGATCCGATGCGCGTCGCCGCCGTCAACCTCGAGGCCCTGGCCTTCCTCGTCCTGCTCGTCTACCTGACCGTGATCGCGTGGCGCCGCGTCGGCGCACCCTACGGGCTCTTCTGCGCGGTCAGCCTGGCGATCCCGCTCAGCGTCCCCAGCACCCGCTGGCCGCTCCTCTCGATGCCGCGCTTCGGCCTGGTGCTGTTTCCGTGCTTCCTCGCGCTCGCGACTCTCGGCGGAAAGCCCCGTGTGCACACCGCCGTCCTGGTCGTCAGCTCGATCATGCTCGGCGTCGCCGTCACGCAGTGGGCTCTGTGGCAATGGGTCGCGTAGCCGGGTCTCGCCGCGGGCTGCTGCGATACGCGGCGCCGGCGATCGCGTCCGTCGCGCTCCTGCTCGGGGCGACGGCATGCGGGGAGCGCTCGGAGCCGACCGGGTCGTCGGCGCCGCTGTATCCGGTGACGATCCAGGTCGGCGACCGGCCGCTCGTCGTCCGGCAGGCGGCGAGGCGAGTCGTGGCGCTCGACGATCCGACGACGGAGATCGTCAGAGCGCTCGGAGCGGGAAACCTGATCGTCGGGCCGCCGCCGGGCAACAAGATCGACCTCGCCGCCGTCCGCCGCGCGCGGCCCGACCTGATCGTCGCGGAGGAGGCGACCGGCGGTCCCGACCTGGCACGAGCCGCCTCCGCGACGCACGCAGAGGTGTACACCGCACCCGGCGACTCGATCAGACAGGTCGAGCGGGCGATCACCCAGCTCGGCCTGCTGCTCGACCGGCCCGTCCAGGCGCGCGCCCTCGTCCGGCGGATCGAGGCCAGGCGGCGCGCCGTCCAGACAGCGCTCGCGCACGTGCCGGGCACGACCGTCTTCGTCGACACCGGGTTGTTCACCACCGTGTCCGACCAGTCCCTGATCGGCGACCTGATCCGCGAAGCGCACGGGAGAAACATCGCCGGCAGCACCGGGAACGGCGCGCCGATCGAGCCCGACGAGCTGCTTCGCCTCGACCCCGACGTCTACCTGGCGACCTCCGACTCCATGATCAGCCTCGAGGACCTGCGGCGGAGCGCGAAGACGGGCAAGCTCCGCGCAGTGAGGAACGGGCGGTTCGGGATCGTGAGCTCGGACCTGCTCGAGCCGGGCCCGCGCGTCGGCGAGGGGCTCGTCGCGGTCGCCCGCCTGCTCCACCCGAATGCGTTTCGCTGACCTCGACGCCGTCACCGTCGACGGCTTCGGGACGCTCGTCGGCCTGGCCGATCCCGTGCCGTTGCTCGCGAATGCCCTGCGTGAGCGTGGAATCGAGCGCGACCACGAGGTCGTGCGACACGCCTTTCGCACCGAGGTCTCCTTCTACAAGCCGCGGGCCGCAACCGGCCGCGACGACGAGACCCTCGCCGCCCTGCGCCTCGACTGCACGCGCGTCTTCCTCGAGGCGGCCGCGGCAGACCTCGCGCCGACCTCGTTCGTGGACGCCTTCATGAGCTCGATCGTCCTCCAGCCGATCGAGGGCGCGGTCGAGACGGTCACCGCCCTACGGCGCCGCGGCTTGTCCGTGGCGGTGGTCTCGAACTGGGACGTCGGCCTTGCCGGGATGCTCGAGCGGATCGGCGTCGCGCCGCTGTTCACGACGATCGCGACCACGGCCGAGGCGGGGGCGGCCAAGCCCGATCCGGCCGTCTTCCGCCTCGCGCTGGACCGACTGGGGGTCGAGCCGCGACGAGCGCTCCACGTCGGCGACGAGCCGGAGGATGCCGAGGGCGCGGCCGCCGCCGGCATGCGGTTCGCGCACGCGCCGCTGGCAAGCGCGTTCGAGGGCTGGTCCTGATCGGGCGGCTCGACCGGGGGCGACTGCTCGCCTGGGTCTCCTTCGTGGGGCTGCTCGCCGTGATCGGCTACGCGTCGCGGGCTGCAGAGGGGAAACCGCCGAAGGACGCCGCGTACCAGTACTCGACCGCCGCCGGCGGGCTCGTCCAGTACGCGATCATCCTGGCCGTCGTGCTGGCGATCGCCCGCCCGCACTGGCAGCTGCTGGCGTTGCGGCGTCCCTCGTCGTACCGCCGCGCCCTGACCGCCGCGCTGGCGGCGTTCGTCGCGGTGTACGTGGCGAGCGCGATCGTCTCGGCCTACAGCGACCCGGGCCGCGAGCAGGGCCTGACCCCGGAGAGCTGGGACCCGCACCGCGCGGCCGCGTTCGTCGTCAACTTCGCCGTCTTCGTCGCGGTCGCCCCGGTGATCGAGGAGCTCACCTTCCGGGGTCTGGGCTACTCCCTGTTCGCCCCGCTCGGCCCCCTGACCGCCAGCCTCTGGATCGGCATCGCCTTCGGCCTCGCCCACGGCCTGCTCGAAGGGCTGCCGATCCTGATCGTCTTCGGAGCAGCGCTCGCCTTCATCCGCCACCGAACGGGCAGCGTGTATCCGGGAATGGTCGTGCACGCGCTCTTCAACGCGATCGCCCTGATCGTCGCCGTGACGACCTGAGCGCTCACTATGCTTGCCGCCGTGCGCCGCGCGTTTCTCGTGCTCGTCGTGCTGATCGCGTGGCCGGGCGGCGCGCACGCCACTCCGCCGGTCCTGACGCTGAAGGCTCCGCGGGCGACGACGTACCTGCACAAGGTCGACTTCGTCGGCCGCCTCAGCCCGGCGGCGAAGGACGCGCGGGTCCGGCTCCTCCGAGGACGGACGTTCGTCACCAGCGCGCCTGTTCGCGCCGACGGCAGCTTCGTCATCCCGGTCAAGCTCGCCAGCCCGGGCCCGTTCCACGTGGAGTGGTCGCATGCCTCGTCGCCTGAGGTCTCGGTCCGGATCCGGCCGCGCCTCCAGGCCGAGCTCGTCGGCAGCCGCGTCGCCGGCGCGCCGCTCCGGCTCGTCGCCGCACTGGAGCCCGCGACGGCCGGGCGCGTCCGCGTCCAGGTGATCCGCGGCGGCAGCGTCGCCTTCGACCGCAGCTATCCGGGCCGGGCCAGGGTGTCGCTCGGGACGACGGCGATCGGCGCGCTGCACGTCCGGCTCTCGACCGTTCCCAGACCCGGCTACGAGCCGCTCGGCCGGGAGCTCGCCGCCACCCTGCGTCCGCCGAACCTCAGCGTCGGCATGACGAGCGCCGCCGTGGGCGAGCTGGCCAGACGGCTGTCCGCGCTCCACTACGCCGTCCCGTCCCTCTCCTCGACGTTCTCGTACGACTTCGTCGAGTCCGTCTACGCCTTCCAGAAGGTGCAGGGCCTGGAGCGAACCGGCTCCGTGGACGCAGCGTTGTGGGCGCGGCTGGACGACCCGAGCATCCCGCGGCCACGGTACGCGGCGCCCTCGAACCACATCGAGGTCGACAAGGCGCGCCAGGTGCTGTACGTCGTGCGCGGCGGCCGGATCACCCTGATCTCGCCGGTGTCGACCGCCGGCATCGCCGGCTACCACACGCCGGAGGGCCGGTTTGCGATCTACCGCAAGGTGACGGGCTACGACCCCAGCCCGCTCGGCGTGCTCCTCGACCCCCTGTACTTCGTCGGCGGCTATGCGATCCACGGCAGCCCGTCCGTGCCGCCGTACCCGGCCTCCCACGGCTGTGTCCGCGTCCCCAACTTCGTGATCTACCGGCTGTTCTCGTCCGAGCCGTACGGCGAGACCGTCTACGTCTACTCGTAGCCTGACCGCCGCCGCCGTCGCCGCCGTCGTGCTGGCGATCGCGGGCGGCGCGATCTGGACCCAGGTCGTCGAGCCGGGCGGGGCCAAGCCGCTGCCGTGGATCGACGTGACGGCGCGGATGGGGATGGGCCCGGTGCCCTGGCCGAAGTCGGTCACGCGGTCGTTCTGGAAGCGCAGCCAGGTCGTCCGCTACCTCGCCCGCACGTTTCCGGGGCATCCGCCGCGGGTCGCGCCGTTCGACTTCGGCCGGTACCGGCTCGTTCTCGTCGCCGCCGGGCCGCGGTCGAGCACGGGGTACGGGGTGGAGATCGTCCACGTGAAGGAGCGCCGCGGGGACATCCGCGTGCTCGCGCGAGAGCTCACGCCCTCGCTCGGCCGGCGCGTCGTGGCCAGACTCACCTCGCCGTACCGGCTGATCGCGATCCCCGCCACCACGAAGCGCGTCTACTTCTCGTGGCAGGGCAGGCCGTGAGGCCCGCAGGCTAGGCTTCCTCGCCCTCCTCGCCGACCGCGAACTCGTCGGGCGTGACCTGGTCGAGGAACTTGCGGAACTCGTCGACGATCTCTTCCTCGTTCACCTCTTCGCCCTCGAACTCGATCGCCGACTCCTCGATCACCCGGTCGTCGGCGAAGATCGGCGCCTCGGCCCGAACGGCGAGCGCGATCGCGTCCGAAGGCCGCGAGTCGACCTCGATCTCCGAGCCGTTCTGCTGGATCGTGATGCTGGCGTAGAAGGTGTTGTCGCGGAGCTCGGTGACGGTGATCCGCGTGACCCGCGCCTCGAGCAGCGCCAGCATCGCGGTGACGAGGTCGTGCGTCATCGGCCGCGGCGTCTCGGCCCCCTGGAGCTTCATCAGGATCGCAGCGGCTTCCGGGTGACCGATCCAGATCGGCAGGAACTTGTTCCCGCCCGCGGTCTTCAGCAAGACGATCGGCTGCTTGCCGACGATGTCGAAGCTGACCCCGTAGATGTGCATCTCCTGCATTCGACGAGAGGCCTCTTCCTGATCTTAGCCAAGCACTTTGCGCGGGAAACGAGCCAGCCGAAGCCTCATCCGCATCCGGATGCCGACCGCGCCGCCCCCGGCGCCGGCGCGGAGGTCGAGCTGTCGATCGCTCCCCAGCGGCTCTCGCCGTAGCTGTTGCCGTGAATCGCGTTGCAGGCGAGCGTGATCTGCATCCGGAACCCGGAGCCATCGCTGCACAGGCCCCAGCCGCCGTTCGAGACGATCTCGTTCCCGACCAGGCTCAGCCGCCCACGGCCGTCCGACTGCCCGCCCTGGAGACACACGCCGCCGCGCAGGAAGGCGCCCGTGGCCGACCCGTTGCGCGTGATCGTGTTTCCGGTCAGGTCGATCTGGTCGGCGACGCCGGGAGGCCCGCCGTGCGTGACGAGCGCAAGGAGCACGCCCGAGCCGCCGTTGCCGGAGATCGTGTTCCGGCTGATCGTCACCCGCCGGATCGGGTAGGAGGCGGTGTCCGGCTCGACGTCGATGCCCGCCCACGGGCCCGGCTCCGTGTTCGTCGCGCCGATCAGGCCGGCGCCGGTGATCGAGTTCGAGTCGATCGTCACCTCGACCGCTCCGACGACCGAGATCCCGTTGCGCTTCGCCGCCTTGATCCGGCTGTCGCGGATCGTCACCGGCCCCGCGAAGCCGACGCCGTTGTTGCGGCCGGTGACGGTGATGCCGTCGATCGGCACGCCGTCGACCGCGAGGTCGACCAGCTGCACGTCCCTGCCGGCGACGACCACGCCGTAGCCCTCGGTGCCGATCGGCACGAGCAGCGTCAGGTCGGAGATGGCGACATGCTCGGGCGGTCCCGCGGTGCCGGCGGCGCGATTGACGACGAAGACGGCGTTCGCGGCGATCGGGTCGCCGTCGGCGGAGGCCAGCCGCGCCGGCCCCGGACCGAGGTACTCGATGCACGCGCCGTTCGAGGCGATCCGCGTCCGGCTGACGTTCACCCAGAGCCCGCGGGTGCGGTAGCACTCGCCGTTCGGCAGCTTGGGCAGGTACACGCGCCCGCCGGCGTCGAGGGCCGCCTGGAGCCAGCCCGTGTCGTCCCGCGCCGGCTCGGCGCGGCCAGGCGCGACCGCCACCGCGAGCGCGGCGAGCGCGAGCAGGCAAGCGCCCCGACGACCCGTCCTCGACCTCACCTCGTCCCGCTCCGATCGTACTTCGGCCGACGAAGGCGGCCAAGCGAGCAGCCGGCGAGGCAGACGGATCGCCTTGGCGGGCGCGGCCTACAACCGCACCTGAGGTGGGAATGGCCCAGGGAAGGCGCACACGGGGGAAACCGGCCGTTTCCCCCGTGGAGCGAGCCAAGCGGCCGGAAGCCGCGAGCGAAGCGTTGGGCGATCGTGGATTCGAACCACGGACCTCCGCCTTATCAGAGCGGCGCTCTAACCGACTGAGCTAATCGCCCGCGACGGCGATTGTAGCCGGGGCGCGGCGCGGCGTGTCATCGCCGCCGCGGCCGGTACGGCGGCTCCGAACCGGGCGTTCCGGCAGTTACGTCGGGCCGTAACGCTCGAGCGCTTCTGCCAGCTCTGCGAGCTCGTACTCGTCCGCGAACAGGACTTCGAGGCGGCCCCGCGTCAGCCGAACGGGAAGGCCGGTGAGGCGCTCGGCGGCCAGGCGGACCCGCGCGGCAAGCGCGGGATCGACGCGGACTCCGGCCCGTCGCGGCTTCTGCCTCGCGCCGGCCCAGCGCGCCTTCTGCTCGGCCGCCCGCACCGACATGCCCGTCTTGACGATCTCGCGCGCGAGCCGGCGACGGCCGTCCTGGTCCGGAACGGCGAGGACCGCCCGGGCGTGGCCCTCGCTGAGCTCCCCCCGCTCGACCATCGCCAGCACGTCGTCGGGCAGCTCGAGCAGGCGCATCCGGTTCGAGACGGCCGGCTTCGACTTGCCCACGCGCTCCGACACCTCGCCGAGCGAGAGCCCGAACTCGTCCATCAGCAGCGCGTACGCGCGGGCTTCCTCGGGTGGAGAGAGCTGCTCGCGGGCGACGTTCTCGACCAGCGCGAGCAGCAGCGAGTCGCGGTCGTCTGCGTCGCGGACGAGCGCCGGCATCGCCGCCAGCCCGGCTTCCTTCGCCGCCCGCCACCGCCGCTCGCCCGCGATCAGCTCCCAGCCTCCGGTCCGCCGGGGACGGACGACCACCGGCTGGATCACACCCTGGACGCGGACGGAGTCGGCGAGGCCCAGCGCCGCCTCGGAATCGTGGCGCCGCCGCGGCTGGCGCGGGTTCGGATGGATGGCGTCGACAGGGAGCTGGGCGAGCTCGGACTCGGGCGCACCGCCCATCAGCACCTCGAGCCCGCGGCCGAGGCCGCGGCGGCCCGGCGACGACACCGGCGGCTCGGCGGGCTCGGCGCCCGAGCCGGACTGCTCAGGAACGCTCGACAAGCTCCATCGCCACCTTCCAGTAGGCCTCGGCGCCCGCGGAGCGGCGGTCGTAGGCAACAGCGGGCAACCCGTGGCTCGGCGCCTCGGCAAGCCGCACCGACCGGGGGACGGAGGTCGCGAAGACCAGCTCGCCGAGATGGCGGCGCAGCTCTGCGTCGACGTCGGCGGACAACCTGGTGCGGCCGTCGACCATCGTCAGCAGAACGCCTGCGATCTGCAGCCCCGGGTTGAGGCGGGCCTTGATGATGTCCACCGAGCGGAGGAGTTGCGAGAGGCCTTCCAGAGCGTAGTACTCGGCCTGGACCGGAACGAGCACGCGGTCGGCGGCGGCGAGCGCGTTCACCGTCAGCGGGCCGAGCGACGGCGGGCAGTCGAGGAAGACGAAGGAATACTCGTCGCCGGCGCCGGCGAGCGACTCCGCGAGGAAGCGCTCACCGTCCTCGCGCCGGGCGAGCTCGACTGCCGCTCCGGCGAGATCGGGCTTCGACGGGACGAGCCAGAGGTTCCGGAACCGAGTCGGCTTCGCCAGCTCTTCGAGCGGTGCGCCGTCGAGCAGGTCGTAGCTGGAGGTGCCGTTGGCCCGCTCGCCGAGCCCCGAGGTTGCATTGGCCTGCGGATCGAGGTCGACCACCAGTGCCCGCTCACCCGCCTCCGCGAGGCACGCCGCGAGATTGACCGCGGTCGTCGTCTTGCCGACGCCGCCCTTCTGATTGGCAACCGCGTAGACGCGACCCGGCACGAGCCGAGACTACCTACGCGAGCGGACGCTTCCTGGCCACGCCCGGACGGCGTGGAAAGCCGGCCGGCGTGGGCAGCCGCTTCTGGACGACGAGCGCGCCTGAATGGCGCTCGGGGCTGCCACCGCCGAGCAGGTCGGCGACCTTCGCGACGGCGGTCGGATCGGCGGTCGGCCCGACGAGCAGGACCGCTGCACCGCCCACCCGGACGAGCGGAAGACACCACTCGAGCGCGACCGGCGGCGGCGCGAGCGCCTTTGCGACAGCCACGCCGAACCGATCCGTCGGCTGCTCCTCGGCGCGTCCCCGCACGACCCGGACGTTCGGAAAGTCGGCGGCCACTGCCTCGAGAAACGCGCACTTCCTCGCATTCGCCTCCAGGAGCACGACCTCCCGGTCGGGCAGCGCGGCGGCAAGCGGGATGCCCGGCGCGCCGCCGCCCGAGCCGACGTCGACGAGCGAACCGCCGAATCGAGCAACGTGCCGCGCGACGGCGAGGCTCTCCTCGAGGTGCACGCGCCGGGCCTCGTGCAGGTCGCGCAGGGCGGTCAGCCCGGGCGTCTCGAGCAGGCGCTCGAGCCAGCGCTCGAGACGGGCGTCAGTCGGGCTCGACGACGACGTAGCGGTACGGCTCCTCGCCCTCGCTGCGCGTCCGGACGCCGTCGAGCTCCTTGAGGCAGAGATGGACGATGCGGCGCTCGATCGACGTCATCGGCTCGAGGCCGATCGACTCTCCGGTCGCCTTCGCCTGCTCCGCGCTTCTGCGTGCAAGCGACTCGAGCGTCGCCCGGCGCCGCTCGCGATAGCCGGCCGCATCGACGACCACGTCCTTGCGATCCTCGCCGTAGGTCCGCCAGGCGATCACGTTGGCGAGGTACTGGACGGCGTCGATCGTCTGTCCGTGCCGGCCGATCAGCAGCCCGAGATCACCCCCGGTCAGCGAGGCGGTGACGGCCTGGTCGTCCTCGCTCACCTCGACCCGGCACCGGATCCCGAGCTCGGTCGTGATCCGCTCGAGCAGCTCGCGGACGTCGCCGGCGAGGCCGGCCTCGCCGGGCGGGAGAGCGGGCGGAATCGCTCCGGCCGCCGCGGCCTCGGCGGTCGCGATCACCCGCGCCGGCGCATAGCCCACCCCGAGCAGCCCTCGCTCGCCCTCGGAGACGACCTGGAACTGGACCGCCGCCTTGTCGAGGCCGGGTGCGAGCCGCTCGAGCTCGCGCAGCGCGTGCCATTTCGCCTCGCCGACCGTCTCTCCGGTCGTCTCGACGCGAAGCGGCTCGCTCATCGTCTCGTCCGCTTCTTCTTCCGCTTCACCCGGCGGGGCTGCGCCGGGCGGGCCTGCTGCTGCGGCGAGGGCCTGGCGGCCTGTTGCTGCGTCTTCGCCTCGTCGACCTCTTTCGGAGGCGTCCGCGACGAGCGCTTCGGCGGGGGAGCCGGCTTCGGCGTCAGGCGCCGCGTGATGATCCCCTGACCGACCGTCCACAGGTTCGTCGTCATCCAGTACATCAGCAGGCCGACCGGGAACCTGGTGATCACGGGGACGAAGAAGACCGGCAGCACCATCAGCAGGATGCGCTGGCTGCGCTGCGCCGAGACGGAGGCGAAGTAGCCGGACGAGACCTGGCTGAGGACGTAGACGAAGAGCAGCAGGTACCCCGACCAGTGGGCGGTGATCTTGTCGGTGATGTTCGGGACGATGTGCAGCCAGCCCAGCTCCGAGGCCGGCGCGTTGACGTGCTTCTCGAAGTCCTTGAGGACGAAGTAGAGGGCGATGAAGATCGGGAACTGGAAGAGGAGCGGCAGGCACGAGGCGGCCGGGTTGATGTTGTTCTCCTTGTAGAACTTCATCAGCTCTTCGTTGAGCCGCTGGCGATCGCCCTTGTAGCGCTGCTGAATCGCCTTCATCTCCGGCATGTGGCTCTGCATCGCCTGCATCGAGTGGATCTGCCGCACCATCAACGGAACGAGCAGCACCCGGACGATGATCGTCAGCCCGATGATCGACCAGCCCCAGGAGAGGCCGACCGAGTCGTGCAGGTGCTCCAGGATCCAGCGGAGGACGTTCTCGATCGGGCTGAGGACGCCGGCGACGATCACGGTCGAGGCCTCCCCGGGAGGCCGCCGGGATCTCCGTGGGCGTGTCCGGCTGCGCGGGCCCTGCGGGCGCTGCCGGCAGGCGGGTAGTCGACGCCGCCACGGCTCCAGGGATTGCAGCGAAGCAGCCGCCAGACGGTCAGCAGGGTGCCCCGGATCACCCCGAGCTCGCGGTAGGCGAGAGCCGAGTACTCCGAGCAGGTCGGGTAGTACTTGCACAACGGGGCCCCGGCGACTCCGGGCGACGGCACGAGCGCGCGGATCAGCAGGCTCAGGACCTTCACGCGGAGGCCTTCCCCAGCACCTCGTCCACGCGGCCGCCGAGCCAGTCGGCGTCGTGCGCCGCCAGCGCCTCTGCGAGGGCGGGGCGGGCGATCAGCACGTAGTCCCGGCCGGGCGGGATCTGCGGGAGACGGGCTCGCCACGCTTCGCGAAGCCTGCGCTTCACCCGATTCCGCTCGACGGCGGAGCCGGTTCCCTTCGGGACCGCGATTCCCAGCCTCGGATCGCCCTGGTCGTCGCGGGGGAACCAGTAGAGGACGAGAAACCGCGTCGACACCGAGCGGCCGTGGCGATAGACGGTGTCGAAGTCCCGCGAGCGAGAGAGGCGGTTGCGCCGGTGCACGGTTACCGGTCCCAGGCGGCGGACCGGGTCAGGCCGAGAGCCGCTTGCGACCCTTCGCACGGCGCCGCTTCAGGATCAGGCGTCCGGCTCGCGTCGACATGCGTGCGCGGAAGCCGTGCTTGCGCTTCCGCCGTCGCACGTTGGGCTGGTACGTCCGCTTCACGAGATCTCCAGAGCAAGAAAACGGCGGCCGGCAGGCCGCGGGGAGCCAGTATAGACGAGGTTCTCTCCGCGACTTCTCCACAGCGCCTGTGTGGACAACGCGAGGAGAGAAAGCGCGTGCGCAGGGTCGATTTTCGCCGGCCCTCGTACCCCTTTCGAGGCGCGCTGTCCACACCTGTGGAGAGGCGTGTGGAAGTAGTGATTTTCCCTGCAAACTCGCGGTTTTTGCAGGACCGGTCGGGCCCTGTTGCAGCCATTGTCGGGCCGTTTGGAGGTTGCTATGCTCGCCCCTCGCTGTTGTCGAGGAGGAGCCGGGGCAGGGCGGGTGGAGCAACCGATCGAGCTGACTGCTGAGAGCCTGTGGACCGAGGTTTCCGGTCGGCTCAAGGGGGCCCTCAACGAATCCACGTACCGGACCTGGTTCGGCGAGGTGCAGGGAATCGAGTTGACCGACGACTCGTTCGTCCTCGGCGTCCCGAACGACTTCACCCGTGAGTGGATCGAGGGTCATTTCCTCGAGCTGATCCGAGCGGCGGTGCGGGACGCGACCGGCCAGGAGCGGCGCGTCCAGCTGACGATCGCGGAGGTCGACGCTCCTCCCGATCTCGCGCGAGTGCCCGCGCAGCGGATCGCGGACACAGGCCTGAACACGAAATACACGTTCGACCTCTTCGTGATCGGCTCCTCGAACCGGTTCGCGCACGCCGCCGCCCTCGCGGTCGCCGAAGCGCCGGCGCAGGCCTACAACCCGCTGTTCATCTACGGCGGAACCGGGCTCGGCAAGACCCACCTGCTGCAGGCGGTGGCGCAGTATGTGATGGAGCACCCCGGCGACATGTCCGTGCGCTACGTGACCAGCGAGTCGTTCGTCAACGACTTCATCAACTCGCTCCGCGACAAGCGCATCGAGGGGTTCAAGCAGCGCTACCGCAACTACGACCTGCTCCTCATCGACGACGTCCAGTTCTTCGAGGGCAAGGAGCGGATCCAGGAGGAGTTCTTTCACACCTTCAACTCCCTGTACGAGTCGGGGAGCCAGATCGTCCTCTCGTCCGACCGGCCCCCGAAGGAGATCGCCACCCTGGAGGAGCGGCTGCGCTCGCGCTTCGAGTGGGGCTTGATCACGGACATCCAGCCGCCCGACCTCGAGACGCGGATCGCGATCCTGCGCAAGAAGGTCAAGACCGACGGAATCCACATCGCCGACCCTCAGCTCCTGACCTTCATCGCCGGGCGGATCTCGACGAACATCAGGGAGCTCGAGGGCGCGCTGACCCGCGTGGTCGCGTTCGCCTCGCTGACCGGCCGGCCGATGACCGCGGAGCTCGCCCAGGACGTGCTCAAGGACGTCTTCCCGCAGGGAGACGCACCGCAGGTGACGATCGAGCGGATCCAGGAAGTCGTCTGCGACCGGTTCGGGATGTCGATCGACGAGCTCTGCAGCCACAAGCGCTCGCAGAACATCGTCTATCCGAGGCAGGTGGCGATGTACCTGTCGCGCGAGCTGACCGACTCGTCGCTGCCGCGGATCGGCAGGCACTTCGGCGACCGCGACCACACGACGGTCCTGCATGCGAACACGAAGATCCAGCGGATGATCAAGGCCGACCGCTCTGTGTACAACCTTGTGCAGGAGCTGACGGCACGGATCAAGCAGGTGCGGTGAATCTGTGGACGGACGGACATGTCCGCTGCGGCCGGTGGAAGAGCCGTTTTCGTCCCCACCGGACCCCACAGCCGCTTTCCGCTCAACCAGGCCGTGTGCTGCCGTCTCCCACAGGCTTCACACTCCCTACGTACTACGACGAGAGGATTAAATGAACCAAGTAGAAAGCGTGATCGGGGCCGGGTTGAAGATCATCTGCGAGCGGGACGAGCTCGCCCAGAAGCTCGCGGTGGTCTCACGCGGCGTGTCCACGCGGACCGCGGTTCAGATCCTCGGTGGAATCCTGTTGCGCGCTGCGGGAGGACGGGTCGAGCTCGCGTCCACCGACATGGAGCTGTCGCTCCGGACCACGCTCGAGGCACGAGTCGACGGCGAGGGCTCCGTCGTCGTCCCGGGCCGGCTCCTCGTCGATCTCTCGCGCCTCCTGCCCGGGAGCGAGGTCTCGCTCGAGCACCGCGAGGAGGAGAACGTCTTGCACGTGCGCTGCGGCGCCGCCGAGTACAGGTTGAACACGTTCGGCGCGGAGGACTTCCCTCGTCTTCCCGACCCCGAGCTCGCCCAGACCTCCACCGTCGACGCCGACGTCCTCCTGGAGACCCTCGCCTCTGTCGGCCGGGCGGTCTCGCGTGACGAAGCCCGGCCGGTCCTGACGGGCATCCTGGTCCGGTTCGGTGACGGCAAGCTCGTGATGGCCGCCACCGACTCGTACCGGCTCGCGTATCGCGAGACGGCGGTCGAGGGACCGGTTCCCGATCTCGAGGCGATCGTCCCCGCGCGCGCGCTCGAGGAGCTCCGCCGGCTGGCGACGGGCGGCGGGTCGCTGGAGCTGGGCGTGCAGGAGAACCAGGTCGTCTTCGGAGTGGACGGCACCTGGCTGACGACCCGACGGATCGAGGGGCAGTTCCCGAAGTTCGACGAGCTGCGGCCGAAGGAGTTCAAGCACGAGGTGACGCTCCCGCGCGAGGAGTTGCTCGACGTCGTCCGCCGGACGGCGGTCATGGCGCATCGCAACTCGCCTCTGCGGCTGCGCTTCGCCGAGGGCGAGGTGACCGTGTGGACGCAGACGCAGGACGTCGGCGAGGCGCGAGAGTCTCTGCCGCTGCGCTTCGAAGGAGAGCCGCTCGAGATCGGGTTCAACGCCGACTTCCTCCGCGACGGAATCGAGTCGGCATCGGGCGACGAGCTTCGGCTGCGGCTGATCGACCCGCTCCGGCCCGGACTGATCCAGGGCCCCGCGGACGACTTCTGGTACCTGATCATGCCGATCCGGCTGGCAGGCTGATCGTCGCCTCGGTCTCGCTCGCGAACTTCCGCTCGTACGCGCGCCTCGAGCTGCCGCTGCGTCCGGGTCTCGTCCTGGCCGTCGGCCCGAACGGCGCCGGCAAGACGAACCTGCTCGAGTCGCTTCACGTCGGCACCCAGGGCTTCTCGCCGCGCACGCGGTCCGACGCGGAGCTGATCCGCTTCGGGCAGGAGACTGCCCGGATCCGTCTCGCCGGCGCACGCGGCGGCGCGGACGTGAGGATCGACGTCTCGCTCGGCGGAAGCGAAGGGAAGCGTGCCGAGATCGACGGCGCCCGTCTCCGTGCGGCCGAGCAGCTCCGAAGCGAGAGCGCCACGCTGGTCTTCACCCCCGACCGGCTCGCGGTCGTCAAGGGCGGCCCGGCCGTGCGCCGGGCGTACTTCGATCGCTCCACGGGACGGCTGTTTCCGTCTCGCAGCCCGATCTCGACCGACTATGCCGCGGTGCTCGCCCAGCGAAACGCGGCGCTGAAGCGGGCCGACCGGTCGGCGCTCCGCCCGTGGACGGAGCAGCTGGCAGCGCTCGGAACCGCGCTCACGGAGGCCCGCGCCGAGACGGTGGCCTTGCTCGACCCGCTGTTCGCGCGCGCGACCGAGGCGCTCGGGCTGGCCGCCGGACGCCTCTCGTACGAAGGCGACCCGCCGACGGTCGAGTCGCTCGAGGGACGGCTCGATCGCGACCTCGAGCGCGGCTGGACGGGGCTCGGCCCTCATCTCCACGACGTTGCGATCCGCTCCGCAGATCGCGATCTGCGCGTGTTCGGCTCCCAGGGTGAGCAGCGGACGGCCGTGCTGGGGCTGTTGCTCGCCGAGTCCGCGCTGATCGAGGAGCGGCGAGGCGATCCGCCCCTGCTCTTGCTCGACGACGTGCTGTCCGAGCTCGACCCTGCGCGCCGGCACACCCTGGTCGACCTGGTCCGGCCGCGTGGCCAGACGCTGATCACGGCGACCACGGCGGACACGCTCCCGGGCGACCCGGACCAGCTGGTCGAGGTCTCGCCGGGCGAGGTGCGATGGAGCGGCTAGACGGCCAGGTCCGCGAGGAGCTCGCCCGCCTCGGCCCCCAGGGCGGAATGCCCGACGTGGTCGGCGCCTGGGCTTCCGCGGTCGGCCCGCAGATCGCGGCGAACGCGTGGCCTGCGCGGATCGCGCGCGACGGGACGCTGCACGTGAACGCCTCCTCGTCGACCTGGGCCTTCGAGCTCTCCCAGCTCGCCCCGACCCTCCTCGACCGCCTGCGCGAGGCCCTCGGGGAGAATGCGCCGAAAGCGTTGCGGTTCGCCGCCGGGCACGTGCCGGAGCCTGCCGCCCCACCTGCCGGCGAGTCGCCTCCGTCACCGGTCGCGCCGACCCGGGAAGCCCTGCAAAGAGCGGCCGAGCTGGCGGCGGAGATCGGAGACGAGGTGCTGCGCGAGCGGGTCGCGCGGGCAGCCGCGATCGCCCTGTCCAGGGGGCGGTCCGACAGCCCGGTCTGATACACTGGAGGCAGCCCGCAATGAGTTGATTTGCAGGGCTTTTTCTATGGCTGAAGCAGCATACACCGCCAAGGACATCACCGTCCTCGAGGGCCTCGACCCGGTCCGGAAACGCCCGGGCATGTACATCGGCTCGACCGGGTCCAGGGGGCTTCACCACCTCGCGTTCGAGGTGGTCGACAACTCCGTCGACGAGGCCCTTGCAGGGCGCTGCAGCCTGATCGAGGTCACGATCCACCCCGACGAGTCGATGACCGTCCGCGACGACGGCTCCGGGATTCCCGTCGACATCATGCGCGACCAGGGCCTGCCCGCCCTGACGGTGGTGCTGACCAAGCTGCACGCGGGCGGCAAGTTCGGGCAGGGGGGCTACAAGGTTTCCGGCGGGCTGCACGGCGTCGGCGTCTCGGTGGTGAACGCGCTGTCGGAGTGGCTGTACGCCGAGGTGCGCCGAGACGGCAAGACCTGGCGGCAGGAGTTCGCGCGCGGCGAGCCGACCGGGAAGATGAAGCCGATCGGGCCGACGAAGGAGACCGGCACGACGATCAGCTTCAAGCCCGACGCGGAGATCTTCGAGGAGACCGAGTGGGATCCGGAGGTGCTCCAGACCCGTCTGCGCGAGACTGCGTTCCTGACCAGGGGCCTGCGGATCGTCCTCACCGACGAGCGGGCCGACGGAAAGACGGTCGAGTTCCACTACGAGGGCGGGATCAAGGACTTCGTCGCCCACATCAACGGCGCCAAGGACGTGGTGCACAAGCACCTCGTCCACTTCGAGGGCGAGAGCGACCAGGGCGCCGTCGAGGTGGCGATGCAGTGGAACGGCTCGTACCAGGATTCCGTCTTCACGTTCGCCAACAACATCAACACCGTCGAGGGTGGCTCGCACCTGTCCGGCTTCCGCAGCGCGCTGACCAGCACGCTGAACAAGAAGGCGCAGGACCTCAAGCTGCTGAAGAAGGACGAGAGCCTCGACGGCGAGGACGTTCGCGAGGGGCTCGCGGCCGTGATCTCGGTCAAGCTGCACAACCCGCAGTTCGAGGGGCAGACGAAGACCAAGCTCGGCAACCCGGGAATCGAGGGGCTCGTCAAGCAGACGGTCAACTCGCGGCTCGCGCAGTTCCTGGAGGAGAACCCACAGGACGCGCGGGCGATCTGCAACAAGGCGATCGCCGCGATGCGCGCCCGGCTCGCGGCGCGGAAGGCGCGCGAGCTGACCCGGCGGAAGTCGGCCCTGGACAGCTCGTCGCTGCCGGGCAAGCTGGCCGACTGCTCGATCCGCGACCCCGAGGCCGCCGAGCTCTTCATCGTCGAGGGCGACAGCGCCGGCGGCTCGGCGAAGATGGGCCGCGACCGCACCTACCAGGCGATCCTCCCGCTGCGCGGGAAGATCATCAACAGCGAGAAGAACCGGATCAACAAGGTTCTCTCGAACAACGAGATCCAGGCGATGATCACCGCGATCGGCACCGGGATCGGCGACGAGTTCGACCTCAGCGGGTTGCGGTACCACCGCGTGATCGTGATGACGGACGCCGACGTCGACGGCTCGCACATCCGCACGCTCGTGCTGACATTTCTCTACCGCCACATGCGCGAGCTGTTCGAGCACGGCCACGTCTACATCGCCGTCCCGCCGCTCTACAAGGTCAAGCTCGGAAACCAGGAGTTCTACTTCGAGAAGGAATCGCAGCTCGAGGAGCTCCTCGTCCGCGAGCGGTTCGGCGATCTCGCCGTGACCGATCGCGACGGGGGCGACGTCAAGCTGACCGAGGCGAAGTGGAAGCGGTTCACGGCGGCGCTCACCGAGTTCGAAGGCTGGCTCGCGCGTCTCAGCGCCGACTTCGGCCATCACGCGGCCGCGCTTGTCGTCGACCACCGCCTCGTCGAGGTCGATGCCGGCTCGCCGGCCGAGCTCGAGCAGGCCGTCGCCGCCCTCCCGGCGAACGGCTACACGCTCTCGGTGGTCGAGCGCAGCGACGAGCGCGTGCAGATCAGGGTCGTCGAGGAGGCGACGTCGGCGGCCCAGACCGTGTCGCTCTCGGCCGACCTGCTCGCCTCGCCGATCTACTCGAACCTGCGCCGCTCCTACACGCGGCTCGCGGAGCTGGCTGGCTCGCCGCCGTTCTCGCTCTCGCTTGCGAGGAAGACGGCCGAGGCGCGGACCTTCAGCGAGCTGCGCACAGCCGCGCTCGGCCTCGCGAAGGAGGCCGGGATCCAGCTGTCCCGGTACAAGGGCCTCGGCGAGATGAACGACACCCAGCTCTGGGAGACGACGATGGATCCGGCCCGGCGGCTGCTCGTCAGGGTCGACGTCGAGGACGCCCACGCCGCCGACCAGCTCTTCTCGATGCTGATGGGCGACCAGGTCGAGCCGCGCCGCATCTTCATCGAGGAGAACGCACGCGACGTGAAGGTCCTGGATGTCTGAGGTCGAGACGGGCGCCCTCGGCGGCGGCCGGGTCGAGTCGCGCGAGCTCGAGCAGGAGATGCGCTCGAGCTTCCTCGACTACGCGATGTCGGTCATCGTCTCGCGCGCCCTCCCGGACGTGCGCGACGGGCTGAAGCCCGTCCACCGCCGCGTGCTGTTCGGCATGCACGAGGCCGGCCTGCAGCCGAACCGGCCGTACAAGAAGTCCGCCGCGACCGTCGGGGACGTGATGGGCAAGTACCACCCGCACGGGGACGCGGCGATCTACGACACCCTCGTCCGGATGGCGCAGCCGTTCTCGCTGCGCTACCCGCTGGTCGACGGCCAGGGCAACTTCGGCTCGATCGACGACGACCCGCCGGCGGCCATGCGCTACACGGAGGCCCGGCTGGCCAGGATCGCGACCGAGCTCCTGCGCGACATCGACGCGAACACCGTCGACTTCGAGCCCAACTACGACGAGTCCCGGCGGCAGCCGTCGGTGCTGCCCTCGCGGTTCCCGAACCTGCTCGTCAACGGCTCGACCGGCATCGCCGTCGGCATGGCGACGAACATCCCGCCGCACCATCTCGGCGAGACGATCGACGCGATCGTGGCGATGATCGACAAGCCCGACATCGACGTCGAGGGGCTGATGAAGCACGTCAAGGGCCCCGATTTCCCGACCGGCGCCTACATCGTGGGGCGGTCCGGGATCCGCGACGCCTACCGGACCGGCCGCGGCCGGGTGGTGATGCGAGCGCGGGCGCACATCGAGGAGCTTCGCGGCGGCCGGTCGGCGATCGTCGTCAGCGAGCTTCCGTACGGGGTCAAGAAGGGCGGGGAGTCCGGCGTCATCCGCAAGATCGCCGACCTCGTGCAGGAGAAGGTCCTGACCGAGATCTCCGATCTCGCCGACCACTCGGACCGCACCGGCATGCGGATCCAGATCGAGCTCAAGCGCGACGCCGTCCCGCAGGTCGCCCTGAACAAGCTCTTCAAGCACACGCCGCTGCAGTCGACGTTCGGCTACAACGCCGTCGCGCTCGTCGACGGCGTTCCCCGGACGCTCTCGCTGCTCGAGCTCGTCCGCCACTACCTCGACTTCCAGCGCGAGGTGGTCACCCGCCGCTCCAAGGACGAGCTCCAGAAGGCCGAGAGCCGCGCGCACATCCTCGAGGGCTACCTGATCGCCCTCGACTCGATCGACGAGATCGTCGCCCTGATCCGGGCCGCCGCGGATACCGACGAGGCGCGGGTCCAGCTGATGGAACGGTTCTCGCTGTCGGAGCTGCAGGCGCAGGCGATCCTCGATCTGCGCCTCGCCAGGCTGACGGGGCTCGCCCGCAGGGAGATCGAGGTCGAGTACAAGGACTTGCGGGAACGGATCGAGGAGCTGCGGGCGATCCTCGGCGATCCCTCCCGGATCGACGCGCTGATCCGGGAGGAGCTCCTGGAGATCAAGTCGATCTACGGCAAGAACGACGATCGCCGCACGGAGATCGTCGCAGCCGAGGAGGAGCTCGAGCTCGAGGACCTGATCGCGGAAGAGGACATGGTGATCGCGATCACCCGGTCGGGCTACATCAAGCGGCTGCCGCTCACCGCCTACCGCGAGCAGCGCCGCGGGGGAATCGGCGTGATGGGCATGGAGCTGAAGGACGACGACTACATCGAGCACCTGTTCGTCGCCTCGACGCACGACTACCTGCTCTTCTTCACGTCGGTCGGGAAGGTCTACCGGCTGAAGGTGCACGAGCTGCCGCTCGGCTCGCGGCAGTCGAAGGGACGTGCCGTCGTCAACCTCCTCCCCTTCCGGCAAGACGAGCAGATCCGCGCCGTGATCCAGACGCGCGACTTCTCCGAGGCCGAGTTCCTCGTCTTCGCGACCAGGAAGGGGATGGTCAAGAAGACCAAGCTCGAGGAGTACAACACGCCGCTCAAGGCGGACGGGATCATCGCGATCAACCTCCGCGACGGCGACGAGCTGGTCGGCGTCCGGCATTCCAGCGGTGACGACGACATCCTGATGGTCTCGCGCAGCGGGCAGGCGATCCGCTTCAACGAGAAGGAGGCCCGCCCGATGGGCCGGGCGACGAGCGGGGTTCAGGGGATGCGCCTGCGCTCGGACGACGAGGTGATCGAGATCAACATCGCGCGGGACACCGACGACCTGCTCGTCGTGACCGAGCAGGGCTACGGCAAGCGCACACCCGTCCGGGACTACCCACGGAAGGGGCGCGGCGGCCTCGGCGTGAAGACGATCCAGCTCACCGACGCGAAGGGGAAGCTCGCCGGCAGCCGGATCGTCCGCGACGGCTACCAGGTGATGCTGATCTCGACCGGCGGCACCGTGATCCGCATGTCCGTCGACGAGATCAAGCGTCTCGGGCGGGCGACCCAGGGCGTGATCGTCGTCAGGCTCCGGGAAGGCGAGAAGGTCTCGAGCATCGCTCCCGTCGCCGAATCGGACACCGGGAACGGCGATGCCCCGTCCGCCGTGGACGGTGTCTCCAGCCCGGACGACTGAGCGTCCGGGCGCCCTTCACAACGCTCACCGAGGGTGATAGAACCCGCAGTTGACGGGAGTCCACGCGTCGCGGGAAGAGGGTCGCCGGATGGCGTTCACCAGGCAGGTCGACTTTCTGGAGCCGATAGACCTCGCCGAACATCTCGACAAGGTCGAGCTCTATCTCGGCCAGGTGTGCCAGATGGCCGGTATCTCGAAGATGCAGCTCGACTACTGGACGAACAA
>Ga0070741_10005982_pt1 | contig 26462 bp, 19 predicted proteins | sample Coa_R1_4_FD_66440 | JGI IMG/M metagenome (GOLD analysis project Ga0070741, IMG submission 66440) | Surface soil microbial communities from Centralia Pennsylvania, which are recovering from an underground coalmine fire - Coalmine... | ecosystem: Environmental > Terrestrial > Soil > Unclassified ... | reverse complement strand
TGCGCAGGTCTCTGGAACTTCTATCTGACATATTGATTTTACACATCGCAACAAGTCTAATAATCTTGGCATTCCATATACCGAAATCACATCAGGAATCGAAACAGGCATGTAATAAGAGCAGGCACGCAGCATTGCCTGAGTCAAAAACATCTTATTGGGTGGGCAGTCTATTAGTATATAGTCAAATTTATCAAATGCATGGAGCATTTGTTTGCAGTAAAGAAATAATTGAGCCTCTCTGTGTTCTTCTCTAACGAAGCTTTTCGCTATCTCAAAATCAAGATTCTCCACCTCGAATGATCCTCGAATGATAAAAAGCCCCTTTGGGCTGAGAGTGTCTGGGACCTTGACGACATAATTATCCAGATTGGTCTTCTTGAGTTTTGACCATTTTGATGGCATTACCAAGTTGTGAATAGTAAGTTCTGTTTTGTTTACCTCCTCTGGATCGAAACCAACAGCCAGAGACAAGCTGCATTGGGGGTCAATATCAAGCAATAAGACTTTTTTCTTTTCAAGCTCAGCCAAGTAATAACCTAGTAAGCAAACAAGAGTTGTCTTGCCAACCCCTCCCTTATAGTTCGCCACACATATTGATCCGGGGTGTTTCTCCGCAAAGAAGACGTCAAAATCTGACTTTCTATCACGCGATAATGCTGGGTTAAATGCCATACTCATGCCTCCCATTGTGTCTAACTACATTTCGGCTGTCGTCTCGCTTGCTTCGGTCTGAGACTGATTTGGGATCGACTATCCGCCTGTCCGTCTTCCGTGTATATTGCTCCTTCATCAAAAGGCTCTCAAACGCCTGAAGCGTGTACGAAGGGTAATTATCCGATGGCGCAAACAAATGCCGAACTGATTCTGGCCCAGATTGCCGCGCTGCCCCCGGAGGAACGCGAAAAGCTCATTGAGTTGCTCAATCGGCGACTCTCAGCCACGCAAGACGAGACACAGCCAAGCGTCTTCATCCAGCCTTTCGATTCGCGCGACCCCACGCCGTCCCTCCGCTGGATCGAAGAGCATCGCGCGGAATTTGCCGGCCAATATGTTGCACTCGACGGCGACCGTCTCGTAGCTCACGGCACCGATCCGCAGGAAATCATCGCCGCCGTCCGCGCGTCTGGTCTGAACGGACTCTTCTTCACGCTCATCCCGCCCGCCGACGCGCCGCCGTTCGCCGGGTTCTGACCACCCTGACGGTCTCCTGATTCTGCCTTATTGTGTGATTCCCGGCACAGGGAATCCTGCCGCCGCATCCATCAACACAAGTACCCAGTCGTTACCCCGCCCACTGGCCGGCGGCGTGAACGTCTGGATGCCCCAGCTGTCCTGCTCCTTGATCACGTATGACGTGCCATAGCGCGGGTCGTACCAGTAATGTCGCTGGCGCTCGGCTTTGATGATGCTCTTGTCGAGCGTGAAGCTCTCGCCGCGCGGCGAATAGATGATGGCGAATGACCCGTCACTCGACCGCGCTGCCCGAATCTTCGCGCCGCCTGTAGTGGGGCCGTTCAGGATGATGCGCTGATCGGGCACGAGCTTTGTAAACGGCAGCGACTCGAAGAGGCGGCGGACGTAGCGCATCTGAAAGGCGCCGGGGTGATCGAGCGCTTCAGACCAGAGGATGTTCGCGCCGATCCTGCTGCCCTGCCCGCCGAAGAGGTCACGACCCATCGCGGCGTCGCCGGTTCCCCCGATCCCGGGCTTGAACATCTGCCAGACGTTGTTGTTGCCGTAGGTGTGGCCGCAGGCGCCCGCGAGCAGTGACCAGTACGCCGCCTGTCGCACGTCGTAGTCGTCAAACCGCTCGATCCCGCCCGCGCCACGCAGGTAAAAGCCGACGGGCATGGCTTCGTAGCGGGGCTCGCCGTCCATCGTGGGCTTCTCGGGACGGAGCGCGTAATCCTGCTCGACATACAATCCGTTGTCGTGATCGCGCGCCGCGTGGGAGGACTGAAACATATTGAAATCGAGCCACGGGGCGTTGTGGAGCTTGATCGAAGAGAGCCCCGGCCCGATTGGGTGGAATGTTTTCAGATGGGCGCCGCCGTCTCCTTCGCCCAGACCCGCCGCCAGGGCGTCAATGACCGCGCGCTCTGCGTCGCTCGTGATTGACCGGTCTCCGCCAAGAATCCAGATGATCGCTTTGTCCTTATACCTTTTGCCGAGAAAGCGACCGTACTCGCGCGCGCTCACGGGAGTGAAGATTGATTTGCCCGACGCCCAGTAGCTCCCCCAGGTCGGCAGCATTCCGATGAAGAGGCCAAGTTCTTCCGCCTTGTTGACGATGAAATCCACGTGACGGAAATACGCCTCATTCGGTCTGGTCGGGTCGCTGCCGGCGAGGGGCAGATCACCATACGGGTTCGGGACGGTCAGCCCGCCGAGTTCCGCGAGGACGACGGCCTGGATCACCGTAAAGCCCTTCTGCGAGCGGTTCGTCAGGTACTGCGTGGCTTCCTCGCGATTCAGACGATGAAACAACTCCCAGGCAGTGTCGCCGAGGTAAAAGAATGGCTTGCCGTTCTCGTACTCGAGGTAGCGATGGTTGTCAGAAACCTTCAGTCGCCCGGCGACTGAGGCGAATGCGATTGCGGGCGCGAGCAGCAGCAGACCTGCAACGGAGCAGGCGGCAATTCGGACGTTCCATTTCACTGGTCTGATTCCTTTCGGCGGTATGGTTGTTCTTTTCATTTCGCCCGGGATAGATTGAACGTGCCGGTGTAATAAGCGCTCGTGAAGAACCCGACGAACTCCTTATCGTTTGCCCGCCCGATCCAGTCGAAGACGCCCCCGTCCTTCGCGCCGAGGTCGGTCGTGCCCTTGAACATGACGACCTTGCCGACCTGTCGGCCTTCCATTTTGATCGTGTATTTGTAGGGCCGTCCGCAGTCACCCTCAAAGACTGCCTGCCAGACACCGTCCTTATGTTCGACTTTGGCACTGAGGTTCTTGCAAATGTCCTTAGGCGGGGTTGTCCCCTGCGCAGGGTTGTAAACTCCCCACGTGCCCGTCCACTCACCGGCGATGTCGGGAAGCTGTTCCTTCGTCTGAGGGCTTTGGGTCTGGGCAAGGGCAATGCCTATGACCAGCACGAAAGCGGGCAGGGCCAGCCAGCTGCGATTTGTCATGATCTTCTCTCCTTCATGGGCGAGTTGCAGAAGTCATATGGACACGAAGCATTTCTGCTCGTTGCCGCGGTTGCATCCGTGTTTGCGGCTGTTGGTAATTTGAAGATGGAACGCCCCGGGAGTATATGACCCGCCCGGTCGCAGACGCAATAATCCGGAATCAATCGAATCAGTCACAGACGCCTGCCACGTGATCTGGAAAAGCATTCCCAATTCCGAGATGGCCGAATCCCAAAAGCGCACACCGGCACGTTCGCGCCGATCTCACCTGCCGATCAAACTTTACTGATTTCAGCATTTAACTTCCGGGCGCACTGGCACGGCATTTGGTTGACGGGGAGTAAGTACTCTGTCCTGTAATAACTCGGGGAAGACTTGCGAACGCATGGCGAACGACCACTGCGACGCACTCAACAGGAGGGAATCATGCTGACCTTGTGGCAGGACTTACGCTACGGCCTGCGAATGCTGGCGCAGAAACCCGGCTTTACGGCTGTAGCCGTGCTGACGCTGGCTTTGGGGATCGGTGCGAACACGGCGATCTTCAGCGTCGTCAATGCTGTGCTGCTCCGCCCGCTACCTTACAAAGATGCCGACCGGCTGGTGTTCATCACGCGCAACCAGCCGCCGATTGTCTCCGGCTCGATTTCGCGGCCCGATTACCTGGAATTTGAGGCGCAGCAGCAGGTCTTCGAGGGCATCGGCGCTTTCTTCGTCGAGACCGTCAACCTGACCGGCACGGGCGAGGCCGAAAAGATTTCCGGCGCGCGAGTGACGCCCGGCTTCTTCCCGGTCTTCGGTCTGACGCCGGAGCGCGGTCGGTTCCTGACGCCTGCGGATGACAGCCCGGCCGGCGGGCATGTCGCCGTCATCAGCCACGGATTGTGGCAGCGACGTTTCGGCGGCCAGGACAGTGTTATCGGGCAGACGGTGCTGCTCGGTGGCGAGGCTTACACCGTCGTCGGTGTCGCCCCGCCGGAGATGAGTTTCCCACGCCGGGCTGATGTGTGGACTCCTGCCATGCTGGCCGAAAGCAAAAGGGGACGCGGCAACAACTACCTGCTCGCCATCGCGAAGGTCAAAGAAGGCGTGAGCGTCGAGCAGGCGCGGGCGCAGATGAATCAGGTCGCTTCGGTGCTGGCGCAACAGTACCCGGCCAATGCCACCAACATGACGATGAATGTCATGCCGCTCCTGCAGGTGCAGGTGCGCAACATTCGCCCGGTGCTGTGGATTCTGCTCGGCGCGGTCGGGCTGGTGCTGCTGATCGCGTGCGCGAACGTGGCCAATCTGCTGCTCGCGCGTGCGACCGGCAGGCTCAGGGAGTTCGCGATTCGCGCGGCGCTCGGCGCGAGCCGCTGGCGCGTCGTGCGACAACTGCTGGTGGAAAGTCTGCTGCTCGCGCTCGCGGGCGGCGCGCTCGGCGTCGTGATCGCCAGTTCTGGCGTCGAGCTGCTGACCGCGCTTGCGCCCGGCAATATTCCGCGGGTGAAAGAGGTCAGTCTGGATAAATGGGTACTCGGGTTCACGGCCGTAGTCTCGCTGCTGACGGGGCTGCTGTTCGGGCTCGCGCCGGCGCTGCAACTGGCGCGGCCCGATCTGAATTCGACGCTCAAGGACGGGACGCGCGGATCAGGCTTGGGCAGTTCGCATCGCGGCCTGCTGCGGCGCTCCCTGGTGGTTATCGAGATCGCGCTCTCGCTCGTGCTGGTCGTCAGCGCCGGCCTGCTGATCGGCAGCATCGGGCGGCTGACTGCTGTCAACCCCGGATTCAATCCGAACAACCTGCTCGCGGCCGACATTTCATTCCCGATCAATCCGGCGCTCGCCAAAGATCAGTCGAAAGAGGCGCAGGAAAAACAGCTGCGTGAATGGAGCGGCTTTCTCGCGCAGGCACACGAGCGCATCGCGGCCCTGCCCGGCGTCCAGTCGGTCGGCGCGATAGACAGCCTGCCTGTGAGCGGCACGAACCACGTCAACGGCGATTTCGATATCGGGGGGCGCCCGAAATTCAAGCCGGGCGAAGCCCCGGTCGCGGAATTCCGCTCGATCAGCCCCGATTACTTCAAAGCCATCGGCATCCCCGTCCTCAGAGGCCGCGCCTTCAGCGAGCGCGATAATGAGAGCGGGGCGCCGCCGGTCGTCATGATCAACGAAACGCTGGCGAAACGCTTCTTCGCGGGCGAAGACCCGATCGGCAGGCAATTGATCGTCGGCGACGGCAAGCCAAAGGACATAGTCGGCGTGGCCGGTGATGCGAAGCAATGGAATCTGGCCCTGCCGCCCGACCCTGAAATCTATTTCCCGTTCGCGCAGTCGCCGTACTCGGAAATTTCACTGGTCGTGAGAACCGGCGGCGACCCGGCGAGCCTCGGCGAAGCGGTGCGCCGTGCCCTGCAGGAAGTCAATCGCGACGCGCCGGTCTTCAGGATGCAGACGATGAACCAGCTGCTCGACAGTTCGACCGCGCAGCAGCGCTTCAATGCCATCCTGATGACGCTGTTTGCCGCGGTCGCGCTCCTGATGGCGGCGATTGGACTTTACGGCGTCATCTCGTATTCGGTCACGCAGCGGACGCACGAGATCGGCATCCGCATGGCGCTCGGCGCCCGCGCGCCGGACGTGCTGAGGATGGTCGTCAGGCAGGGAATGGTGCTGTCACTGACGGGGGTGACGCTCGGGTTGGTGGCTTCATTCGCGCTGACGCGGCTGCTCTCGACTCTGCTCTTTGGCGTGAGTACGACCGATCCGCTGACTTTCGCCGGCGCAGCATTGGTCCTAGCCGCCATCGCGCTGCTCGCCTGCTTCATCCCGGCGCGGCGTGCGACGAAGGTGGACCCGATGGTCGCGCTCAGATACGAATAAGCTGTCAGCCTTCAGCGGTCAGCTTTCAGCCAGAGGTTTAGCTGATCGCTGAAGGCTGACAGCTTCCGGAGGAATTATGCAGACACTCTGGCAGGACGTGCATTACGGCGTGCGAATGCTGCGAAGGAGTCCGGGCTTTACGCTCGTGGCGGTGCTGACGCTCGCCCTGGGGATCGGCGCGAATACCGCGATCTTCAGTCTGGTTGATGCGGTGCTGCTCAGGATGTTGCCCGTCAGCCGCCCGGAGCGGCTGGTGATGTTCGGCTACCCTGATGGCGAAGTTAAGGGCTTCACGTTCCCGTACCCGATGTTCGAGCAGTTCCGCGACCGCAGCCGGGCGTTCTCCGGCATGTTCGCGATCACGGAGATTGACCGGTCAAACGTGATGGTGAATGGGGAAGGGGGCGGACGCGAACCCGTCCCCGTTCACGTCGAGCTGGTTTCGGGCAGCTATTTCTCCGTGCTGGGGGCAGGCGCCGTACTCGGACGGGCGCTCACGCCGGACGATGATCGCACGCCGGGCGGCCACCCCGTGGCGGTCATCAGCGCCGGTTACTGGAAGCGGCGCTTCGCCGAAGCGCCGGACGCGGTGGGGCGCACGCTGACGATCAATCAGACGACCTGCACCATCATCGGCGTGACCCCGCCGGGATTTTACGGCGAGAAGATCGGGCACCCGGCGGACGTGTGGATTCCCATCGCGATGCAATCCGAGGTGGTGCCGGAGCGCCCCGGACTCCTCACCCGTCAGAGGGGCTCTGGCGGCGTGCGGATCGTGGCCCGCCTCCGGCAGGGGATGACTCTCGCGCAGTCCCGCGCGGATACGGGCGCTCTCTTCCGCCAGCTGCGGCTCGAACAGGCGGGACCGAACCCGCCGCCCGACGTAATCAAAGACATCGCGGATTATCCGCTCGAACTCAGGCCCGAGGGCCGCGGCTACGCGCTTGAGCGCGCTTACTTCGGCAAGCCGCTGCTGATCCTTACGACCATCGTCGGTCTGGTGCTGCTGATTGCGTGCGCCAACCTGGCGACCCTGCTGCTCGCGCGCGGCGAGGCGCGGCAGAAAGAGATCGCCACGCGGATGGCCCTCGGTGCGGGGCGCTGGCGCGTCGTCCGGCAACTGCTGACCGAAAGTATCCTGCTGGCCTCCCTGGGCGGCGCGGCGGGGCTGCTCTTTGCCGTCTGGACGACCGAGGGGTTGCTGAAAGTCGTCGCCTCCGGCACAACGCCGCTCCTTCTGGAAGCGTCGCCGGACGCACGCATCCTGGGCTTTACGGCGGCGGTGTGCCTGACCGCTGGAATATTATTCGGCCTTCTTCCAGCGCTCCGCGCCACGCGTGTGCCGCTCGTCGCCGCGCTCAGGGGGGCCGGCTCGTCGAGTCTGGCGTCCGGCCGCGGGCGGGTCGGGCCGGGCAGAATACTCGTGGTCGTGCAGGTGGCGCTCGCGCTCGTGCTGCTTGTCGGCGCGGGGTTGTTCACTGGCACGCTGCGCAACCTGAAGTCTCAGGACATCGGCTTCGACCGCGAACGCGTGCTGCTCATTCGGACTGACCCCGGACAGACGGGCCGCAGGGGCGCACAGTTCGTGCCCCTCTACGAAGCCGTCGAGCAGCGCATCGGCCGGCTGCCGGGCGTGAGTTCGGCCAGCGTGTCGAGCCGCGGGCTGCTCGGCAGTAACGATTACGGCAGCCCGATCATTCTGGATGGCCAGACCCGGCCCGATGACGTCCCGTGGGATCTGGTCGCGCCGGGATTCTTCGAGACGGTCGGCATGCGACTGATCGCGGGCCGCGACTTCTCGCCCGGTGACAACGAGACTGCGCCGCGCGTGGCCATCGTCAACGAAAGCTTCGCCCGTCATTACTTCGGCAATCAGAACCCGGTCGGCCATCATCTTGAAACGCGGGGCCGCGGCCTGGCCGAGATCATCGGCGTCGTCCGCGACGCCAAATACAATTCGCTGCGCGAGCAGAACGTGAAGATGATCTACCGCCCCTGGCGTCAGGACGCGGCCCACCTCTGGAACGAGATGTGTGTCGTCGTGCGCACGCTCGCGGACCCGGCGGCGGTCGCCGCGAATGTCCGCCGGGAACTCGGCGACATAGACCCGACCCTGCCCGTGCTTTCCACCGACACGGTCGAGGCGCAGATGGGACGGACGCTCGTGCAGGAGCGCCTGATCGCCACCCTCTCCGGCCTCTTCGGCCTGCTCGCGCTCGTACTCTCTTCGGTCGGGCTTTACGGAATCGTCTCCTGCGGGGTGACGCGCCGGACGCATGAAATCGGCATCCGGCTCGCGCTCGGCGCCACGCCCGGCGGAATGCTCCGCATGGTTTTGCGCGAGAGCCTGCTGCTCGTGCCGGCCGGCATCGCCGTCGGAGTGCCGGCGGCGCTCGGCGTGACCCGCCCGGTTGCGGGCCTGTTATTCGGCGTGCGGGCGACTGACCCCGCGACGATCTCGCTCGCCGTTCTCGTGATGCTCGCGATCACCTTCGTGGCCGGCTGCATCCCGGCGCGCCGCGCGACGAGGGTTGATCCGATGATTGCACTACGCCATGAATGAATCCGAACTCTGACTTTGACGTCCGCCGCGGTCCGGGCGGAAAACTGTGAGGTGCAACGAAGTGGAGGGCCTGCGTGCCTGTATAGACAGGCGTCTCCCGCTCCGTAGGGGCGCGATGTTTATAGTCTGCCATACAGTAAATGCCCCCCAGCTCCGTAGGAGCGGCATGTACTGCTACATGCCGCTCCTACGGAGCCGGGGACGCCGGGCTGGGTAGATACTGATTTCTGTGGAGATCATGATGGGAACGTTGTTACAGGATCTGCGCTACGGCGTGCGCGTGCTGCGGCAGAAGCCGGGCTTCACGGCCGTCGCCGTGCTGGCGCTCGGCCTTGGCATCGGCGTCAATTCGGCGATTCTCAGCACCGTTAACACGATGCTGCTGCGCCCGGTGGTGGCGGAACGGCCCGAGGAGCTGGCGCACGTCTTCATCGGCAGCAAAAAGGATTTGCGCGTTTATGATGACTTCTCCTACCCGGACTACCTTGACCTCCGTGATCAGAACAAGGCCTTCTCCGGCCTGATCGCGCGCAGCATGACTTCGGTGGCTCTCAGCCGCGGCGAGAGTCGCGGGCTGTCGGCCGGGCGCGCCGAGGTCATCACGGGCGAGGTAGTCACGGGCAATTACTTCGATGTGCTGGGCGTGCGACCCAGGGTCGGGCGCGGCTTCCTGCCCGAAGAGGGGCGCACGCCGAATACGCACCCGGTCGTCGTGCTGAGTCACGCGCTCTGGCAGCGCTCCTTCAACTCCGACCCGGCGCTCGTCGGCACGAGCGTCTATCTGAACGGCCACCCGTTCACCGTCATCGGCATCGCGCCGCCGGAATTCAAGGGGACGAAGTTTGCCCTCGGGATGGATTTCTGGGTCCCGATAATGATGTACGGTCAGCTTCAGGGTGACGACACGTGGCAGACCAACCGGGAGATGAACTGGTGGCTCTCGGTCTTCGGGCGGCTGAAGCCGGGCGTCACTACCGCGCAGGCCGAAGCCGACCTGAAGGTGATCGCGGAGGGCATCGCGAAGCTGCACCCGAAGACGAGCGAGAATACGAAGATCAACGTGGTGCCTGAAAACGAAGGGAGGCTGGCGGAAGTCTTTCCGATCATCCGGCTGAGTTCGCTGCTGGCGATGGCCGTGGCCGGGCTGGTGCTGCTGATCGCGTGCGCGAACGTGGCGAACCTGCTGCTCGCGCGTGCGGCGGCGCGCGGCAAAGAGATCGGCATTCGCCTGGCGCTCGGCGCGGGCCGGTGGCGGATCATCCGGCAGTTGCTGACCGAAAGCGTGCTGCTCGCGCTCGCGGGCGGCGGGCTCGGGCTCGCGCTGGCTTACCGGGGCGCCGACCTGATGGAGGCTTCCGTCCCGCCGATCCCTTTCGTCCTCGACCTGCCATTCACGCCTGACGTGCGCGTCCTTGGGTGGACGCTCGGCATTTCGCTGCTGACGGGTCTCGTCTTCGGTCTGGCCCCGGCCTGGCACGCGGCGCGCACCGATCTGGTGCCGGTGCTGAAAGGCGACGCGGCCTCGGCGGGCGCGCGCGGGCGCCGCCGGGGCTTGCGGAACCTGCTCGTCATCGCGCAGATCGCGATTTCAATCATCGTGCTGGTGTGCGCCGGGATGTTCCTCAGAAGCCTGTATAACGCCCGGTCAGTTGACGTGGGGTTTCAGACTGACAATCTGGTTTCGATGTCGCTCAACCCCGAACTGCTCGGTTACAAGGAAGCCGAAGGCAAAAAACTTTACGCCGAACTGACAGAGCGCCTGAATGCGCTGCCCGGCGTGAGTTCCGCGACCGCCTCGCAACTGATCCCGCTCAGTGATAACAACTACTCGACGGGGCCGTTGATTGTGGAAGGGCAGGAGCCGCCGCCGCCGAATCAGGGGCTGTATGTTTCTTACAGCTCCGTCGGCACGAGGTATTTTGAGACGATGGGCACACAGCTGCTCGTGGGCCGCGATTTCACCGACCGCGATCGCGACGGCGCGCCCGAGGTCGTGATCGTCAATCAGGAGCTGGCGCGGCGGCTCTTTGGAGGCAGCGAGCAGGCACTCGGCAAACGGTTTCGCATCGGGGATACGAAAAGGCCGCCGCTCGAAATCGTCGGCGTCGCCAGAGACGGGAAGTATCGCACCCTCTTTGAAGACCCCCGGCCCTATATGTTCCTCCCTCACCAGCAGCGTTTTTACTGGTCGTGGGCCTCGCTGATCGTGCGCGTGAAATCATCCGGCGACCTGAAGGCCGTGACCGATGGGATGCGCCGGGAAGTGCAGACGCTGGACGCGAGGTTGCCCGTCTTTGACATCAAGACGGCGGATCAGCACCTGAGCTGGGCTTTCTGGGGGCCGCGCGTCGGCGCCGGGATGGCGCTGACGTTCGGGCTGCTGGCGCTCGTGCTGGCGACGACGGGGCTCTATAGCGTCATGACTTACGCCGTCAGCCAGCGGACGCGCGAGATCGGCATCCGGATGGCGCTCGGCGCGGGAACCGGTAACGTGCTGCGGCTGGTCATAAGTCAGGGGATGCTGCTCGTCGCAATCGGCGTGGGGGCTGGACTCGTGGCCGCGCTGGCGCTGAGTCGCGTGCTGACGAGCCTGCTGCTCGGCGTGGGCGCGGGCGATCCGATCACCTTCATTGCCGTCGCCCTGCTGCTCTCACTCGTCGCGCTCGCGGCGTGTTACATCCCGGCGCGGCGCGCGACAAAGACCGATCCGATGATCGCGCTGCGATACGAGTGACGGTCAGGATCACCTGAAGCGTGGGCATCAATCAGGATACCGCGCCAACCCGCTCGCGAGCGCGCGGAGTGACCCCGTCCGGGGTCACTCAATTCGTCCTGCCCACGCCGGCTTTGTCCACGGTTTTATCCACGACCACCACTCCGCCTTTCATCACCCACCGCACCCGGTTGATGACGACATCAATATCCGCGAGCGGGTCGCCTTCGACCGCTACGATGTCAGCAAAATATCCGGGCGCAATCGCGCCCAGACTCTTCTCCATCCCGAGCAGCGCCGCGCCGCTGGTCGTGGCGGTGGCGAGCGCCTCGGCGGGCGTCATCCCGGCCTTGACGAACCAGCCGAGTTCGCGCGTGTTCTGGCCGAACATCGTGAAGACCGCGTCCGAGCCCATCGCGAAACGCACGCCCGCACGGTGCGCGCGCCGCGCCGTCTCCAGATTGCGCCGGATGTAATCGTTCAGCCGGTCTGCGGAGCCAGCGGCAAAGCCATACTTGTCGGCATTCTCGACGTAGTAGCGGTTGTGATCTATCGTCGGCACGTAGAAAGTCCGGCGGCGGGCCATTTCGGCAATCGTCTCATCGTCCATGTCGGTCGCGTGTTCGAGCGAATCGGCCCCGGCCCGCACCGCGTCGCGCGCGCCGGCAGGCCCGTAAGAGTGAATGGAGATGCGCCTGCCAACGCTATGCGCCGCGTCAACTGCGGCCTTCATCTCCTCGAAGCTGAAAGTCTGGTTGCCGGTGACATCCTCAAATCCGCCGCTCGACCCGTACATCTTGACCCAGTCGGCCCCGGCCTCGATCTGCTGGAGCGCCACCCGCATCACCGCCACGCGCCCGCTCGCCTGCCCGCCGCTTGAATAAACGGCGCCGGGTCGCAGCGCGGCGCGGGCTTTCTGCAGCCCGTAACCGGAAACGAACATGCGCGGCCCCGTCATCGCGCCCCCGTTGATCAGATCGCGCATGGCGATGTCCAGATACTCTGCCGCGCCCAGATCGCGCACCGTCGTCACGCCGGCCTCCAGCGTTTTGCGCGCGTTCTCCTGCGCGAGGAAGGGGATCGTCGCCGGCGTGCGCGTCCCGGGTTGCGAGCGCGGCTGCGTGCCCGGCGCCTGATCCCAGTAGTAAGTCATATGCGTGTGCGCATCAATCAATCCGGGAATGGCGGTGTAGCGCGTGAGATCAATCACCTCGGCGCCCGCCGGGATGGCCCCGTCGCCAGCGCCCACGCTTTTGATGCGGTCATTCTCGACCACCACCACGGCACTGGTGATGATTTTGCCGCTGCCGTCCACGAGCCTGCCGAAGCGCAACGCTTTGATTGTCGCTACAGCTTTGGGGGCGGGCCGGGCGGCAGACAGAATCGCGACCGACAGGAGAAAAACCGCTGAGATTCTGGCAATGCGCATGGCGTGTTCCTTTTTCGGCCTGCTTTTGCAGGAGGTCTGATGTTACGAGGTGAGAAGTGCAGCTCAAATAAAACCAGTTCAGGGGTCGCCGATTTTACAGCAGCGGTGTCGCCGAATGAACAGGCAGCGGCGCAGAAATAAATGATCATTGGCCCGCACCTGAGAAAAATCGCCCCTGGCATGATAGTTCCCGGTTGCGAATCCCGTTTATATGGGTGAGAGCGAACAACAGCGCAGGCGGCGTCCGGCGAAAGAGTCACCTCAATGGGAAGACCTTGACTCGATTTACGGCTTGTGTTGAGATACGCCCGCTTTTATCCGCCGATAAATAAAATAAATCCGGTTCGTGTTTTCACAGAGACGCAGCGGTCGGCTTTGCCGCTGCCGTCCTCGCGGCTGACTCATAAATTCGAGTGTGGGTGAGAGCGGAGAAAGAGCGGCTCTCGAATGACGGGAAGCAACTGGTCGGGCGACCAGTGCGCCCCCGAAACAGGCGACCGATGAACTCACCGCCGTCGCCACTCAAGCGACCCCGACAGAGGTCAGCAAAGGAGAAGCTGTGAAAACCGTGTACATCGAAGAGATCGAACTGAACGTCGAAGAGGTGGAAGAAGTGATCGCGCCGGGCCTTGCCGCTACCAACCACAACGAGACGCTCGTCACCGACGCCGGCTGAGGGGTTGACCGCACAGATCCGCACCAACGTCCATCCTCTGCCGTCCGGGCGACCACCTCGCCCGGACGGCAGAGGATGGTTTTTTCAACTCCGGGTATCCAGACCGCCCGTTGCGACAAAGTTCCGGGGCGGCGGAAGAGAGCTTGCGATGCCGCGACGATCACACGCCCTTGCGACGCTGATGAATTGAAAGCGCCCCTCCCCGCTGAAACGCAGGCGGACGTGCAGCAGGGGCGCTTTCTCAGCCCGCCGGGCAACGACCAGCGATGGGGGGAAGAGATGACAGACCTTCGACCTGCGCCACCCACCGAATCGAAGGCGCTCCTGCGTTCGTTGCGGGAACGGGCCGATGATTGCCGCACGCAGGGCCGGTACGAGCGGTCCGAAGCGCTCTACCGTGAGGCGCTGGCGCTGGCCGAATCGGTTTTCGGCCCCGATCACCTCGAAGTCTCCGCCCTCCTTAACAACCTCGCCGTGCTCTACAAGTACACAGGCAACTTCGACGAGGCCGAGGCGCTTTACGGCCGGGCGTTGCGGATCACCGAACAAAAGCTCGGCCCTGATCACGTGAGCGTCGCCACCATCTATCACAACCTCGGGGGCCTCGAACACGCCCGCGGACGCTACGCCACGGGCGAGCCGTTCGCGCGGCGCTCGGTCGAGATCAGGGAGCGGGCGCTCGGGCCCCATCACGTGGATGTCGCCGCCGACGTGGCCGCGCTGGCCGCGATCCTCGACGGGCAGCGGAAGTACGACGAATCGGAGCCGCTCTACACGCGGGCGCTCGCCATCTTCCGCGCGGCCTACGGCGAAGAGCATTACGAGATCGCCATCAACCTGAACAACCTGGCCGCGCTCAAACAGGCCCGCGGGCACGCCGACGAGGCCGAGCAGCTTTACCGCCGGGCGCTCGCGCTCAAGGAAAAACTGCTCGGGCCCGAACACCCGGACGTGGCGATGACGCTCAACAATCTGGCCGTGCTGCTGAAAAAACAGGGGCGCCACGAAGAGGCCGCGGCGATGTACCGACGGGCGCTCGCGATCTTCGAGCAGGCGCTCGGGGCCGCGCACCCGAAGGTCATCGCGTGCCGCGAGAATTACGCGCGATTGCGCAGGCAGATGAAGAGCCGGGCCGATGAGGGTGAATGATCATGACCGCATCCGCGGGCGGAAAGATTATGCGGCTCGGCCCGTCCGGAGAGTGAGCATCAGAACTCTTTCAAAAGCATAAGTCATGGTGAAGACCGATTACTGCGCAGATACCGTAGCACGGCGACCGAAATGAATCTGGCGCATTCAGACGCCGGCCTTGAGCGGTTGCAGGTGGAAAAACTCGGCGGGGAGTTGCGCGCGATGCTCGTCTTCATCCATACGCTCGAATCGCGTCGCGATCTGCTCGCGCGCAAACGCGCCCGGTTCGAACTCGTCACCCCGCACCCGGGCACGGTCTTCGGCGAGGAACTGCCGCGCATGGTCGGCCAATACTTCGAGAAGGGCGCGGAAATCTGCCGCGTCGCCGACACGCGCCGGCTGCTCGTGCGCATTCAGGTGCCGGAGCGCGAGATCGGCGACGTATGCGTCGGGAACGTCGTGCGCCTGAAGGCCAGCTCTTTCCCCGACCGCATCTTCCGCGGCGTCGTCTCAAGGATCGGCGGCGAGAGCGAGCCGGGGCAGCAGGCGACTTACCGCGTCGAACTGACGATTGAAAATGGCGAAGGACTGCTGCGGCCCAGGATGGCGGCCTTCGCGCGGATTGACTCCGGCCGGCAGATGATCGCTCGCATCCTGCTGCACAAGATCAGGCAGGCGCTGCGGCCCCAGTTGTGGATGCTCTGAGGGCAGGCGCCTGGGAAGCGTCGGCAACGTATGATTCCGAATGAAATCTGGTTTCACCCCTCCCGAATCCTCACGGAACAACCACCTGCTGAAAGACGTTGATCCCTGTCAGACACGCGCGAGCGGGCGAACCATCACTTTAATGATTCAGAGAAACTGGTATCATTCCGGCAGAATGCACTCTTTCGGGTGGATGTATGAAGACACAGAATCAGGTGACTGAACCGGGGGGACGGGGCGGGCAACACAGCGGAAATTCACCCGTCCGGCTTCTTCCCCGGCGGCGCGGCGAGCTGGCAACTGTCCGGCCTGACGCTGTCGGAGTCCGTCTACCCCGCGAACCTGCGGATGCCGAGACACGAACACGAGCCGGCTTACTTCGGGATCGTCCTCGATGGCGGTTACAGCGAAACGTTCGGCATGGGGTTGAGAACACGCGAGGCGGGGCCGCTCGTGACGGCCTTCCATCCGCCGGGCGAATCGCATTCGGTCGTCTTTCACAACCGGCAGGTGCGCATCTTCCGCATCGAGATCGGCGAGGCGTGGCGCCGGCGGATCGAGGCGCATTCGAGCCTCCCCGATGAGCCGACGGAATCGAGCGGCGGGGTGCCGGCTTCGCTGACGCTGCGGCTGGATGGCGAATATCAGCGCCGCGACGCGTGGTCGGCGCTCGCCATCGAAGGACTGTCGCTCGAAATCATGGCCGAGATGGCGCGCGGTGCCGCGAAATCGCCGCGCTGGCTCGAGGAGGTGAGGGATCTGCTCGCCTCGCGCCCGGCCGAGACGCACTCGCTCGAAGAGCTGGCCGCCGGCGTCGGCGTGCATCCGGTGCGTCTGGCGCGCGAATTCCGCAAACGCTACCGCTCGACCGTCGGCGATTTCGTCAGGCGGCTGCGCATCGAGGCGGCGTGCAAAGAGATCGCCGGCACGGACGCGCCGCTCTCCGAGATCGCGCCGGCCGCGGGCTTTTACGACCAGAGCCATTTCACCAACACCTTCAGACGATTCACCGGCATGACGCCTGCGGCTTACCGCACCGCCTGCCGCGCGCGCTAATTCCTTCCAGGCGGTTTCTCCCTTCCAGGACGAGACTTCACACCGGGTTTATAGTTTGCCGTGAACCTGTACCGCACTTTCCAGTTTGCGGCACGTCAGAAGGAGACCCTCTATGCACAGGCAGGCTGTCACCACATTCTTTTTGCTGACCATCTTATCGCTGACCGGATTCAATACTGTTTCAACGCAACCTTCATCAACCCCGCCGATGATGTACGGGCGATTGGCGGTGAATCAGACGCACATCGTTTTTTCGTATGCCGGGGATTTGTGGACGGTCGAACGCGGCGGCGGCGAGGCGCGCAGGCTGACGACGCATCCGGGCGAAGAGAACTTCCCCGCGTTTTCACCCGACGGCTCGCAACTGGCTTTTTCGCGACAGGTGGGCGGCAACCGGGATGTGTACGTGATGCCGGCCGCGGGCGGGGAGGCGAAGCGGATCACTTACCACCCGCGCAATGATCTCGCCTGCGGCTGGACGCCCGACGGCAGGAGCCTTCTCTTCAACTCAGACAGGAGCGGGGAAACCCGTTTGTATGCGGTGGCGACCGACGGCGTAATGCCGCGGGAACTGCCGCTGCCGCAGGCGTGGGTCGCTTCGTATTCGCCGGACGCGAAGCGGATCGCTTACGCGCCGAACTCCGGGATAGGCAACTGGCGGTATTATCGCGGCGGCGACAACGGGCGCATCTGGCTGGTGAACGCGGGCGACTGGTCGGTTGAAAAACTCTCGCAGGGGGCTCACAACGATGAATTCCCGATGTGGGTGGGCGACAAAATCTGGTTCATCTCCGACCGCACGGGGATTTTCAATCTGTTCGTCTATGACCTCACTTCAAAGCAGACGAGACAGATGACGAGTTACGAGAAGTACGGCATCCGCTGGGCCGCGGCGGGCGCGGGCGCGATCGCGTTTGTCCGCGACGGGCGCATCCACCTTTATGACATCGCCGGCAACCAGACCCGCGTCGTTGACGTGAAAGTGAATGCCGACGCCGCGGAACTGAAGCCCCGCACGGTCAATGCCGCGCGCACAATTGAGTGGATCGTGCCGAGCGCGAAAGGAGAGCGGGTCGTCATCGGCGCGCGCGGCGACGTGCTGATCTTCGATCCGACAAACGGCGAGGCGCGCAACGTGACCGCGTCAGCCGGCGTCGCGGAACGCTGGCCCACGCTCTCGCCTGACGGGCGCTCGCTCGCGTACTTTTCCGACGGATCGGGCGAATACCAGTTGCACGTGCGTCCGATGAGCGGCGAAGAGGCGGTGAAGAAAATCGCGATTGAACCGAAGCCTTCGTTTTACCCCGAACTGACGTGGTCGCCGGATTCAAGGAAGGTCGCCTTCACTGACAAGCGTCTGGCGCTCTGGGTGGCCGATGTCGAACGCGGCACCGCCGCGCGCGTTGACGGCTCGACTTACTCGTATCAGGAAGAGTGGCGTCCGCGCTGGTCGCCCGACGGCCGCTGGCTGACTTATTCAAAGCACCTGCGCAATCGGGTGCGGACGGTCTTCATTTACGACATCGAAGCGAAGAAAGTCCGCCGGATCACCGACGGCATCACGCACACTGAATTGCCGTGCTTCGACGCGAACGGGAAATATCTCTACTTTGTTTCGAGTCCCAACGCGGGGACGAGCGAATATGGCTGGGGCGTGCTGAACGGCGTGCTGGCCCGCCCGCTCGTGACGCGCCGGCTCCACGCCGTCGTGCTTGCGGCTGACGGGCCGCCGCCGCCGCTGCCCGACGGGACGCCGAACGCTGACGCGAAAATGAACGAAGCCGTCACGTCCGTCCGCATTGATTTTGAAAACATCGGGCGCCGCGTGATTGACCTGTCCGTCCCGAATCGCGACTACGCCCTGCTCATACCCGGCAAACCCGGGGCGCTGTGGGCGCAGATCAACGAGTGGCCCGTCGCGCCCTCGCCCGCCTCAAACGGCAATCTGGTGCTTTACGCGATTGACCTCTCGAAGCCGCTCCGGCTGGAAAAGTTCGCCGGGAACATCGGCGACGTGGAAATCTCTACCGACGGCAGTCACGTGCTGTTTGGCCGGGGGCAGAACTGGAGCCTCGTTGCTTCATCATCCGCGCCCAAACCGGACGAGGGCCGGCTCGATTTCAAACACGATCAGGGTTTTCATCGGGCGATCCTTCCGATGGCTGAAAAAACACAGGGTGAAAACGGCGTCGCTCGGAGCCCGGGGGGGAACTCTGTGGTCTGAAGCTGCCGGGAAGTTACCGGGGCCGAAAGAGCGTTGACAGGGCTCGTTACAGTCTCGGTAGTCTGTCCGGTTCAGGTTTCACGTCATCAGGAGCAGACAGCTTTAGTGTCTGCGTGGCTACCCTTGTTGGTGGCACAATTCTCCCTCACCTGCGAGTGAGGTTTTCCGAAAAACGTTTCGCCCCCTCAGATAAGAAAGCGCAATCTGCCGGCCGGCAGACGTAATGAGGCGTTACCTGAAGCTCACCCCGGGCGGGATTGAGCTGATATTTTCGATAATGTCAGAGATGAAGCCGGCCCTGCACATTCATAAAACGGTCATTCGGCCTGCCAGTTCCATTTTCCCGCCGTAATCAGGGAGGGTAGTGGATTGAGAGGGCTCCTGCGGTCTTCCGCAGCCGGAGCGCTGAGCTTATCTTCGCTTTTGGGATTCACCGATTCCAAAAGCGGACACTCATTTTTTTTGAAACGTTTCCCTCGCCCGAATCACTCACACCGGCATAAGGACTTCGGTCGCCCCTCTGCCGGGCGGCTGCGGGCACACAAATTGTAAGAAGTCCGAATCTGAAGTCATCTTTTCGGCAGACGACAAACAAGTGAGGGAAGCGATGAAACACCTGACATTCACACTGATCATCTTACTGTCACTCGGCGTGGCGCTCGCTAAAAGCGGGGCGCAGCCGAAATCTGAAGTCTCAACTGCTGCGGCTCGAACGGGCGCCAGCCCCGACGAGCAGGACGAAATCCGGAAGACTTATCAGCTCAATCCGGGCGCGCGCGTCAGAGTCTCCGGCATCAACGGCCCGGTCACCATCGAAACGACCAGCGGCACGACCGCCGAAGTTTATATCGAGCGCACCGCGCGCAACCGCGAAGACCTCGAATACCACAAGATCACCATTGATGTTTCGGCCGACCATCTGACCATCCGCGGCGAAAATGAAGAAGAGGGCCAAAGGTCGCGCAACCGCAACGTCCATCACCGTGTGAACCTGAAGCTGCCGGCGCGGATTGATCTGGCCGTGAGCGGCGTCAACGGCCCGGTCAATGTCGCCGAGATCGAGGGCAAGGCCGAAGTCAGCGGCATCAACGGCAGCGTCAACTTCGCTCAGGCCGCCACCTTTTCCAACATCTCCGGCATCAACGGCAAAGTCACCGTCGGGATGAGCCGGATCGGCGAAGGCGGTCTGCACATCAGCGGCATCAACGGCACGGTCGAATGCCGGATCAGCGAGGCCGTCAATGCCGACCTCAGGACTTCCGGCGTGAACGGCGGCGTTCACGTTGACCTTGCCCGGGTCACGGTGGAGGGCGAGATGACTCGCAACCGCATGAACGCGAAGATCGGCGAGGGCGGGCCGCCAATCACCGTCTCGGGCATCAACGGCGGCGTCCATTTCAAGCCGATGAATTAAGGCTGATCACCGGAGGAGGATCATGAAAAGAGTTTTGTTGCTCCTGCTGGCAGCGCTGGCGATGGCCGGCCTGCAATCATCACGTCTCACGACCGCGCAGGCAGTCGCGCGCTTCGCCGTCAATGACATCTCCACTCTGACCCCGAGTCTCGCGGCATCACCACAGAGCAGGGAATTCAGAAAGACGGTCGCCTTCGAGCCGGGCGGCGAACTGACTTTCGGCACCGACAAAGGCAGCGTCAAGCTGACTTCGTGGGATCGCCACGAAATCGAGATCTACGCCCGGATCGAGCCGCCCGAACACACCGACAGCGAGTACGGCCGGCGCGCGGTCGAGGCCGCGAAGATTGACGTCTTCGGCGACGCGCGCGCTCTCACCGTGCGCTCCAATTTCGACGACGTGCCCAACCGCGATGACCGGTGGGGCAATTCAAAGAGCCTTCCCGACATTCACTACGAAATTCGCGCCCCGCGCAATCTGAACCTCAGGCTGAGTGCCGACCGGTCAAACGTCAGAATGCAGGGCTTCGAAGGGCGTCTGAGGCTGCACACCGACCGAACCGGGATGGAGGCGAGCGAGCTGGCCGGGGAGATTCAGATCAAAATGGACAGGGGCAAAGCCGACCTTTCCGCCCTGCGCGGCGGCCTTGATCTGGAGACCGACCGCACAGACAGTCAGGTGCATGACCTCCGGATCGAAAAGGATTCCCGCCTGGACATTTCCAGAGGGGAAGCGGAGCTGCGGCTGCCCGGGTCGCAGGGTTTGACTGTCAGCGCGGACACCGGTCGCCGGGAGAGTTTCCAGACCGATTTTGAGATCGCGACCAGAACTTTCGGCGGCGGCAAAATCGAGGGGAATATCAACGGCGGCGGCCCGAAGCTTTCCATCCACGGCGACAGAATGCGGGTGCATCTGAAGCGACAGTGAGGGCGTGTGAAGGGTAACGTCAGCCTGAATCGCTTCGGACGCGGGGCCGCCCGAGGCGGCCCCGGTGGCTGCCCGCTTTGAAAGCCGCCAGCTGAGTTCGTTGATCCATAGTGACAGCCTCGTCAGGCGCAGACTCTGACGAACGTCGGTCGTCAGGGGATCCGGGTCGTCTGCAATCTGATCTGTCTCACCTCGTCGTTTCGCCTGACGCTCAGCACACGCTCGCGGCCATCCTGCCTGAAGAGCCGGCGTAACTCGCCCAGCTTCAGTTTCTCCGCAGGAGCCCCGTCAACCGCGAGGATCACGTCACCGACCTGGAGGCCCGCGTCGCCGGCCGCCGTGCCCCGCAGGACCCGGTCAATCCTGAAATCATTCCCGTCCGTAACGACACTGAAGCCGCACCAGTCATAATCGAAAGGTACGCCGAACAACTCCGTCGGCTCCAGGATTATTTGCTTGCGCGAGTAATCGAAAATCACCCTGAACCTTTTCAGCAGCCCGTTGCCGACCACCCCGTCGCGGCTGTCGGACGCCCCGGCGCCCTTCTGATCCTGCCAGAATCCGGTCAGCCAGTCTTCAAAGACGAAGCGCCCGAGCCTGACTGATTTTGCGCGGCCTATCAGGTAGGAAGTCTTCCCGCCCAGACCGCCCGCCCCGATCCCGATCATCCCCTCGGTTGATTCGAGCAGCTTGTTCGATTCGACGAAGGGCCGGGCGAGCAGGATGGTCTGTGACGCCCCCGTGTCCACGTCGAGCCGCGCGGGCATAGGGCCGCGTGTCCTGGTGGCGATGGATGCGCGCACGACGGGAATTTCTTCGCGCATTTCAAGCGGGATGACCTCGCCGGGGCCGGCATATGTGAAGCCTGCCGGGTCATACAGGTTTACCGTCTGGCCGGCGTAATCTATCTCGACGACGAACTTTTTGAAGAAGTCAGAGCCGATCAGCCCGACATAGGGCTTGCCCTTGAGGGGCAATATCGCCAGAGTACCGACGGCGAGCCCGACGCCGGAAATATCCAGTGAAACGTCTCTGGCGAAAGTAAAATCAAGGGCATTCTCTCCGACCCCGTAGACCGTCCTTCGCCCCTCGGTCTTCAGTCCCAGGGCCGCCGCCTGCCCGGCGTCGAGTATGGTCCACGTTGACGCGCTGTCGAGAATGAACCGGAGCGGCTCGGAATTGTTAATCCGAACCGACGCAAAGATCAGGTGTGGAATCTCGACCGGAATCCTCCTGGGATTCTGGCGCACCGCGGAGGCTGGTTGCGGCAGGGCTTTTCTGCTCTGAGTTTGTTGAGTCCCGCGTGGAACGTGTCCCGGGCAGGCTATCACTATGCCCGCTGCAATCAGCAGCTGGAGCAGCTTACTCATGAACATTGCTCACTCTCCCCTTTATTCCGGCGTGACTTCGGGGATGCTGACACCGGATCGGGTGAGAAAGTTCCTGCCGGTCAGTAAACAAATCGGCCCGCCACTGTCACAGCCGGATGCTGACAATCGGGTCCGGCAGGCCGTTATGCACGGCTATGTTCATGAATATGTGCCTTGTATTCCGTATCGCTTAACCTGCCGGCCGCCACTGGCAAGAGCGCCGTCGGCACTTTCGGGAATGCATGGTGCAGATGATGGTATGCGAACGATGAGATTACAGGAGTCCAGATTTGGGCCACCCGCCCGGCCGACCTGACTGCCGGGTGCTGCGGTGCCAGCCGGTGCGGCAGATACGCCGCCCATAACGGCATCGTCGCGCTGAGACCTGCTGCCACCGCCCAGTACACCACCCCGGCGGCCGATCCAAAACTGACCAGTGCCACAACCGCGACGGCCAGCAGGCAGACTGTGGCGCCGGTTTCGAGCAACTGGATGCGTTTTGTCTGGGGGGCTGTTCGCAATGAATAGAATCGCATGGTGAAGATGTGAAACGGCCCCTCGATCAGAACCCGATGGAGCGGCCACGTGGCGCAGACGCCCTCCGGGTCATCGCTCTTCAGACAGCGCCCGTGGTGCCTCAGATGTGTCACCTGCAGGCCGTGCCCGCTTTTCAGCAGCAGGAGTCCGCTCAGCGCCAGGACGAAATCGTGAGCCTTCCTGGAGCAGCCGAGCGACCTGTGGATGGCATCGTGCATCTGGATGAATGCCGCCAGACAGGTGGCGACTGCGAGTGGTATGGCTAAAACCCACAAGCCCTTTGCAGCGGTGAGCAGGTAAAGGACAAGCAGGAGCCAGGGGCGGGCGAGTTCGATCACTCGTTGTGCAGGGCTCAATTGCAGAGACAGCTCGGTGTTTTCCTTGTCTTTTCCCATTCGTCCCCCTGTAACTTATGGCTGTGCATCCGCTCTGACGGACAAGATTACCGGGGCATGTAAGATCAGAGAAAGACTACTGCGCTCGCCGCATTCTTTCACCGCAGACATCAGCCTGCTTTTTCAGCGACAATGACTGTCACCGGATACGCGTAATGAATCTCGTCACCGCGCAGGTGTGCGCCGACGCCGAGCCGGTCAACGCCAATGTCTTCCCTGAAGAGTTGTCGAATCTTCTCGTCATCACCCGGATTCGGGAACGAGGCGGCGAGATGACGTTCCAGCTCCATTTCCATTCTATAGAATGCCAGCCGCACATTCCGGAGCCCGGCGTCACTCACCAGACTCTGAAACTCTTCCAGCGTCAGGGCGCGGTTGTGCGACGGGTCGAAGAGTTTTTCAAAGTGATTATAGGCGTCAGCTTTATCAGGCGGTGGGCAGGCGTCGGCAATCAATACCCGCCCTCCGGGGCGGCACACTCGCGCCATCTCAGACAGGACGACGCCGGGGTTCGGAAAATGATGGAAGGCGTAGCGGCTGAGGGCGACGGAAAAGTTGTTGTCGGGAAACGGCAGCGCCTCAATGTCGCCCTCGTGCCAGGAGATGTTCGTGAGCCCGCGCCGCGCGGCCAGCAGCCGAGCCTGTTCGAGCATCGCGGGCGTGAGGTCAATGCCGGTGACGTGGCTCGCAACCGTCGCGAACGCGCAGGCGACCATCCCCGTGCCGCAGGCGACATCGAGAACCGTATCCGCGGCGGAAACTTCGGCCAGCTCCACGAGCAGGCGCAGGGATTCTTCATTCGTGTGCCCCGCCGACTGCGCAAAAGGCACGGCCTGACGGGTGAACTGGTCAATGACGGATTGCTGGTGTGTATTCATACGGCGGTTTTCAGATAGATGTACAGGGAGCTGGCAGCTCCCTGCCGCCCGCGATTACTGGCGATTACCCTTTCCCCGGAATCAGCAGGGAGCTGCCAGCTCCCTGTACATCGCCCCCGGCAGCAGGGCGCTTCGCCAACAGCCGCATAATAACCTACTGCTTACCACCCAGCGGATTATGCATATCGAGTTCCTTATAGTCTGAAGGGACGATGAAGAGCGAATCATCGAGCGATTTCCGTTCGATTCTGGTGGCCTCCATCGTCATCCTGACCTTTCCGTCCTCCATCGTTGTGAGCTTTAAGGGGAACGCACCGCCCTGAAGGAACTTCACCCACTCCGGATGGGCAGCCGCTGCGGCAAGGAGTCTGGGATTGAAGACGAGATTCTTCAACATGCCAAACCCTCCTCCCGTCTGACCTCCCATCCCGAAGTAGCCGAGCCCTTTCGCCACGCATATGTCAACGTCCTGCTTGTCGCCCATCAGCCAGTGTTCGCACTGATAGCCGGCAATCGTTTCCTGTTTGCCCGTGTCCGTGAGTTTGGGGAACTTCGCCTCTTCTTCACCTTTCGATTTCTTCATTTCCTTTGCCGCTTCCCTCAGGCCCTCGGCAGTTTCCTTCAGATCCATCGTCATGTACATTTTCCTCGACGGTATCAGCGTCGTCATTTTCCCCGCCCCTGTATCCCACAGCATCACCGCCTGTCCTTCAGGATTGTCGGTAACTTTCGTCTCAATGCGGGTGCGCTGGCCTTTGATGAGGTAGGTCATCTCCGCCCCTTTCTGATTCCCGGTATCCATCTTCATCGCGATGATCCCTTCAAACTCTCCGCCGCCCGGCGCCGCAGAGGAAGCTGTCGAAGAGGCTGAAGCTTTGGAATTATTCGATGGAGCCCGCTCAGTCCTGCTGCAGGCGGCAGCCAGGGCCACAAGACAGGTCAGGGTGATCAATATCAGCGTCCCGAATGTATGACCGGTTCTTCGTCGAAACATAAATACTCTCCTGCCTCAGCCCGGCGTGCCTGACGGCCACCGCGGAGCAGCCGCCGTTCTTTCATCGGGCCTCACTGGTGTTTTTACCACATCCAACGCGTTGTCCGGCGCGGCGTCGAATGACTGACACGTCGCTGTCACGATTCACTCCTTTCCCGCACCTCTTCCGAGGTCAGGCCATACAACGGCGGCGTCGTGATGCCGAGCATCCCGAGGTAGAGGTAAATCTGCCCGCGGTGGTGAATCTCGTGTTCGGCCATCGCCCGCAGCCACTTCCAGACGGTGATCGGCGTGCCGTCCGGCGTGAGACATTTCTTCCGCAGGTCTTCATCGTCGAGGCTGCCGAAAATATCCATTGACTCGCCGTGCATCCGGCTCACGAATTCCAGCACCGCGTCATACCCGTCGGCCAGTTCCTTCCCGTGCCCCGGGTAGCAGCTCTTCCGGTGCCGGACGTTCTCGGCGAACATAAACCTCTCGGTCGCGGCGATGTGTCTGATGATGTCCCCAAGGGTGAACTTGCCTTCCCGATAAGTCCATTCGATCTGCCCGGGAGGGATGCACCTGATCACCCTCTCTGTGCGCCAGCGGATTCTTTCGTAATAGTCCAGGAAAGGTTTTACAGTCGTGACCTCCATCTCTCACCATTGATCCTTTTATTTTGAGGAATCTGCTTCCTTCGCTGTTTGTGCGGGCGCCGGCTGCGCCTTTGCTTTTCCCGTCTCAGGGACGGCCGCTGCCTTCTCTATGACGCCGATCAACTCAGGCGTTTTCTGGAACTGGATGTAATGGCCTGTTCCACTGAGCAGCAGCAACTCCGCGCCGGGGATGTCCCGCTGAAGCCTTTCCACGCCCTGCCGCCGCGTAGGATTGTCTGCCTGCGCGACGATAAAAACGCTGTGGCCGATCTCTCTGTATCGCCGGCTCATCTCCTCAAGGCCCTGGTTTGCGCGCAGGGTTTCACGGGCAATGGACGTCGTCACCCTGGGCTGCGACCAGATTTTTGTCCGCAGCTCAATAAAACCGTCGGGCACGGCGCCGCCGGGGAACTCGGCCAGCAGACCATCCCGGATTTTCCCGGGGGCCAGGAGAGGCCCGAGCAGCCGCGCAAACCCCGTCCCGAAACCGGGGATGGAGATGATGCGATACAGCGGCGAGGGATTTTCCGGGATGCGATACGCGGCGCTGTCCACGATGACGAAGCTTTTCACCTGTCCGGGGTGCCGCAGTGCCGCGGCCAGAGCTGTCCCGCCGCCGTAAGAGTGCCCGACCACTACAACGTCATGCAGGTGCAGGGCATCAATCAGGGAAAGGGCCACGTCTGCGTTGTAAGCACCCAAGCATAAATTTTGAGATAAAATGAGCGGGCTATGAAAAGACCCACGAAGTTCGTCGAGCCGCTCACCAAAGCACAACGTCAGCAACTCAAGGAGGTCATGAAGTCTGA
>Ga0070741_10005981_pt1 | contig 26463 bp, 29 predicted proteins | sample Coa_R1_4_FD_66440 | JGI IMG/M metagenome (GOLD analysis project Ga0070741, IMG submission 66440) | Surface soil microbial communities from Centralia Pennsylvania, which are recovering from an underground coalmine fire - Coalmine... | ecosystem: Environmental > Terrestrial > Soil > Unclassified ... | reverse complement strand
CGCCTTCCCTCCGGCGGGGGCTTCTCCGGCGGGCCGTTCCACTCGCAGAACCCGGAGTCGTCGTTCGCGCACATCCCCGGGCTCAAGTGCGTCTGCCCGGCGACGCCGGAGGACGCGAAGGGCCTGATCATCGCCTCGATCGAGGATCCGAATCCGGTGCTCTTCTTCGAGCACAAGCACCTGTACCGCCGCATCAAGGGCGAGGTGCCGGAGGAGCGCTACGTGACGCCGATCGGCAAGGCGCGCCTGCACGCCGCGGGCGACGACGTGAGCGTGATCACGTGGGGCGCGATGGTGTACACCGCCGAGGAGGCGGCGAAGCTGGTCGACGCGTCGGTCGAGATCCTCGACCTGCGCAGCGTCATGCCGTGGGACCGCGACGCGGTGCTCGAGTCGGTGCGCAAGACGTCCAAGGTGCTCGTGCTGCACGAGGACACGCGCACGGGCGGCTTCGGCGCCGAGATCGCGGCGACGATCGCCGAGGAGGCGTTCGAGCACCTCGACGCGCCGGTGCGGCGGCTCGCCGCGCCCGACAGCCCGGTTCCCTTCTCGCCCGTGCTGGAGAAGGCGTTCATCCCCCAGGTCGACGACGTCGTCGCCGCGTTGAAGGAGTTGATCGAGTACTGATGGCGAGCACAACGGGCCTCGAGGTCGTCATGCCGCAGATGGGCGTCTCCGTGTCCGAGGGCACGATCACGAGGTGGCTCAAGCGGGTCGGCGACCCGGTCGCCGCGGACGAGACGCTGCTCGAGATCTCGACCGACAAGGTCGACACGGAGGTGCCTTCGCCCGGAAGCGGCGTCGTCACGGAGATCCTCGTCCAGGAGGGCGAGACGGTCGCGGTCGGGACGCTGCTCGCGCGCATCGGCGCCGAGGGGGCGGCGGCGGAACGCGAGCCGGAGCCGGAGCCGGAGCCCGGGCCGGCGGCGGCGCAGCCGGAGCCGGCGGCGCCCGCGCCGGAGCCCGAGCGCGCCCCTGCGCCTGCGGCGGCCGCCGCGGGCAACGGCAAGGCGTTCGTCTCGCCGGTCGTCGCGCGGATCGCCGCCGAGCACGGCATCGACCCCGCGCAGGTTCCGGGCACCGGCACCGGCGGCCGCGTGACGAAGAAGGACATCCAGGCGTACATCGAGCAGGGCGCGCCGGCGGCCCCGGCGGCCCCGGCGGCCCCGGCGGCTCCGGCAGCGCCGGCGTCCGCCGCCGCGCCGCCGCCTCCCGCGGCTCCCGCGGCTCCTCTCCGGCCGGCCGGCGAGGGCGAGACGATCGAGCCGATGTCGGCGATGCGCCGGGGGATCGCGGACCACATGCGCCGCTCGCTCGACACGTCCGCGCACGTCACCTCGGCGATCGAGGTCGACCTGTCGAGGCTCGTCACGATCCGCGAGAAGCTGAAGAAGGAGTACGGCGCCGCGTACGGCGTCAACCCGACCTACCTCGCGTTCGTCGCGCGTGCGACCGTCGAGACGCTGCGCGACTATCCGTACGTCAACGGCGAGCTGCGCGGCGACCAGATCGTCACGCGCAACTACGTCAACCTCGGCTTCGCGGTCGAGCTCGCCGAGGGCAGGGGGCTGATCGTCCCGGTCGTCAAGAACGCGGAGACGCTCAACCTGCTCGGCATGGCGCGCGGCATCGCCGACGTGGCGAGACGCGCGCGCGACAAGCAGCTGACGCCGGACGACGTCGCGGGCGGCACGTTCACGATCACGAACCCGGGAGGCTACGGCACCTTCCACGGCACGCCGGTGATCAGCCAGCCGCAGGCGGCGATCCTCGGCACCTACGCGATCGTCAAGCGCCCGTGGGTGATCACCGACGACAACGGCGCCGACGCGATCGCGATCCGCTCGATCATGAACGTGACGCTGACGTACGACCACCGTCTGATCGACGGCGCGCTCGCCGGACGGTTCCTGCGCGACCTGCGCGAGCGTCTCGAGAGCTGGGGCGAGAGCGATTACCAGGCGTAGGCCAGCGCGGCTCGTCGAGCTCGGCGTCGTCGACTACCGCGAGGCGCTCGAGCTGCAGCGGCGCACGGCGGCGGAGGTGGCGGCCGGCGCACCGGACACGGTGCTGTTCCTCGAGCATCCGCCGACGGTGACGCTCGGCCGGCGCTCGGAGCCGGGCGAGGTGCACCTTCCCCCCGGCGCGGAGGTCGAGGTGGTCGAGGTCGACCGCGGCGGCAAGTCGACCTACCATGCGCCGGGCCAGCTCGTCTGCTATCCGATCCTCGACCTGACGCGCCACGGCCGCGACGTGCGCCGCTACTGCCGCGACCTCGAGGAGGCGCTGATCCGGACGACCGGCGCGTTCGGCGTCGAGTCGACGCGGATCGACGGCCTGACCGGCGTCTGGCTGACCCCGCCGCCGCGCAAGATCGCGTCGATCGGCATCCACCTCTCGAAGTGGATCTCGACGCACGGCTACGCGCTGAACGTCGACCTCGACCCGGCGCCGTTCACGGAGTGGATCACCGCCTGCGGGCTCGACGGCTACGCCTTCACGTCGCTGGCGCGCGAGCTCGGCCGGCCGGTGCCGGTCGCCGAGGTGCGCCCGGCCGCGGTCGCCGCGCTCGCGGACGTCTTCGCGCTCGAGCTCGAGCCGGCCGCCGTCCCCGCCTGAGCGCCGCCCCTACGGCGCGGCGACGCGGCCGGGGGAGCCGCGTGCCGTCGGCAGGGGACGGCAGGCCGTGGACGAATCACAACGCCCATGGACAGGTCCGACCGGATGTCACGAGCCCGGCTCGAGGCCGTTCTGCGGCCGCTCGCGTGGCTCGGCGCCGTCGCCGCCGCGACCGCCGCCGCGGCGGCGCTGATCGCGCTCCTCTCCCGCTAGGGCGAGGGCGGCGGCGACCACTTGGCGCGCGGCCGCGGCTCGCGCTCGAGCCGCGCCAGCCGGTCGAGCAGCGACGGCCCGTCGCCCGCCACGGCGACGGCGCGCAGGTCGGCCTCGCGGACGAACCCCTCCTCGACGGCATGCCGCGCGAGCGCGACGAGCGGCCCCCAGTAGCCGCCGACGTCGAGCAGGCCCACCGGCTTCGCGTGCAGGCCGAGCTGCGACCACGTCAGCTGCTCGAGCAGCTCGTCGAGCGTGCCGAAGCCTCCCGGCAGCGCGACGAACCCGTCGGCGAGCCCGGCCATCAGCGCCTTCCGCGCGTGCAGCGTCTCGACGACGTGGAGCTCCGTCAGCGCGGGATGCGCGAGCTCGCGGTCGACGAGCTCCTGCGGGATCACGCCGATCACCTCGGCGCCCCCGCCGAGCGCGCCGTCGGCGACCGCGCCCATCAGCCCGACACGGCCGCCGCCGTAGACGAGACCGAGGCCGCGGCGGGCGAGCTCGGCGCCGAACCCGCGGGCCGCGTCGAGGTACGCGGGGTCGCGCCCCGCCGACGCGCCGCAGAAGACGCAGACACGCTCCACGACCCGAGCCTAGTTCTCTACCGTGGCCCGTGAGATGGGGATGCACTTCCGGCCCGACACGCGCGAGAAGCCCGCGAGGCCCGCCGACCCGGCCGTCCGGCGCGCGAACCTGCGCCGCATCGCCGCGCTCTTTCGTGCGTACCGGCTGCGGCTCGGCGCCGTCCTCGCGTTGATCCTCTTCTCGGCGGCGCTCGGGGTCGTGCCGGCGTTCCTGCTGCGCGGCGTCCTGCAGGCGATCGGCACCGGCGACACGTCGAAGCTGTCGACCTACGCGGGCGGGATGATCGCGATCGCGGTGGCGACCGGCGTGCTCGGCGTGTGGCAGACGCTGCTCTCGAACCAGGTCGGCCAGCGGGTCATGCACGACCTGCGCACCGCCGTCTTCCGGCATCTGCAGCGCCTGTCGCTCGCGTTCTTCACGCGCACGCGCACGGGCGAGGTGCAGTCGCGCATCTCGAACGACATCGGCGGCGTGCAGAACGTGGTCACGTCGACGGCCACCTCGATCGTCTCGAACGTGACCACGGTCGTCGCGACGGTGATCGGCATGCTCGCGCTCTCGTGGGAGCTGTCGCTGTTCGCGTTCGCGCTGATCCCTCTCTTCGTCCTCCTGACGCGACGCGTCGGCGACGAGCGGCGGCGGATCGCCTCCTCGACCCAGAAGACGCTCGCGGACATCTCGAGCCTCGTGCAGGAGTCGCTCTCGGTCTCCGGGATCCTGCTCGGCAAGACGATGGGCCGGGCGTCGGAGCTCGCCGACCGGTTCGACTCGGAGTCGAAGACGCTCGCCGACCTCGAGGTGCGCCAGCGGATGGCGGGCCGCTGGATGATGGCGTCGATCCAGACGACCTTCGCGGTGCTGCCGGCGGCCGTCTACTGGTTCGGCGGGCTTGCGCTCGCGCACGGCTCGCACGCCGTCACCGTGCCGACGCTCGTCGCGTTCACGACCCTGCAGACGCGCCTCTTCTTCCCGGTGGGCTCGCTGCTCGGCGTGTCGCTCGACGTGCAGACGTCGCTCGCGCTGTTCGACCGCATCTTCGAGTACCTCGACGAGCGCGTCGAGATCGTCGAGCGCGAGCCGCCGGTCGAGCTGGAGCGGGCGGGAGACGTTGCGTTCGACGGCGTCTGGTTCCGCTACGGCCCGGACGCGGAGTGGACGCTGCGGGACGTCTCCTTCACGGTGCCCGCCGGCACGAAGACGGCGCTCGTCGGCGAGACGGGCGCGGGCAAGACGACGCTCGCCTACCTCGTCGCCCGCCTCTACGACGTCGACCGGGGCCGCGTCACGCTGGACGGCGTCGACGTCCGCGACCTCTCGCTGGCGAGCCTCGCGCGCCTCGTCGGCGTCGTCTCGCAGGAGACGTACCTGTTCCACTCGAGCGTCCGGGAGAACCTCCGTTTCGCGAAGCCGGACGCGACCGACGAGGAGATCGAGGAAGCCGCGGCGGCCGCGCAGATCCTGGAGCTCGTGCGGTCGCTTCCCGGGGGCTTCGACACGGTGGTGGGCGAGCGCGGCTACCGGTTCTCCGGCGGCGAGAAGCAGCGGATCGCGATCGCCCGCACGATCCTGCGCAACCCGCCCGTCCTCGTGCTCGACGAGGCGACGAGCTCGCTCGACACGGAGACCGAGCGCCAGGTGCAGGAGGCTCTCGACCGGCTCGCCGCCGGCCGCACCACGATCGCGATCGCGCACCGCCTCTCGACCGTCGTCGACGCCGACCAGATCGTCGTGCTCGACCAGGGCCGCGTCGTCGAGCTGGGCGCGCACGACGAGCTGCTCGCGCGGGGCGGGCGCTACGCGGAGCTGGCCGGCCGCCCGGCCGCCGTCCCTCTCTAGACTGCCGGGGATGCAGGAGTCGCTTCCCGTCGCCGAGCGGCCGCGCCGGCCGGAGTGGATGAAGGTGCGCGCGCCGTCGCGGAACGGCAGCTACTTCGACGTGCGCAAGCTGATCCACGGGGCGCAGCTGCACACGATCTGCGAGGAGGCGCGCTGCCCGAACATCGCCGAGTGCTGGGGCCGCGGCACGGCGACGTTCCAGATCCTCGGCGAGACCTGCACCCGCGCCTGCCGCTACTGCTACGTCAACTCCGGCCGGCCGAACGAGCCCGTCGACCCGCTGGAGCCGCTGCGGCTCGCGCAGACGGCGAAGCAGATGGGGCTGAAGCACGTCGTCGTCACGTCGGTCGACCGCGACGACGTGCCCGACAAGGGCGCCGGCCAGTATGCGGCGACGATCCGCGCGGTGAAGGCGAAGCTGCCGGAGGCGACGATCGAGGTGCTGACGCCGGACTTCGTCGGCGTCGAGGAGGAGGCGCTCGCGGCGGTGATCGGCGCGCGCCCGGACGTCTTCAACCACAACATCGAGACCGTGCGCCGGCTGCACCGGCGGATGCGCGGCGCGAAGGCGAGCTACGACGGCGCGCTCGCGCTGCTCGCCCGTGCGAAGGAGATCGCGGACTATCCGGTCCTGACGAAGTCGGGGATCATCGTCGGCCTCGGCGAGCGAAACGACGAGGTCGTCGAGACGCTGCGCGACCTGCGCGCGCACGGGGTCGACGTCGTCACGATCGGCCAGTACCTGCAGCCGAGCGCGAAGCACGCGCCGATCGACCGCTGGGTGCACCCGGACGAGTTCCGCTGGTTCCGCGAGCAGGGCGAGGCGCTCGGCTTCGGCTCCGTCTTCTCCGGCCCGCTCGTGCGCTCGAGCTACCGCGCCGACGAGCAGCGGCACGCGGCCGCGACCGGCCGCGGCGCCGTCGCGTACTAGCCGCGGAGGAGAGCCGCCCCGAGACGGGCGGCCCTCCTCCACGGCCGAGCTCGCCCGGTCAGCGGCTGCCCTGGCTCAGGCGGTCGAAGTACGCCTTCGTCACGGTGCCGAGCCCGGTCACGTCGTCCCAGCCGTGCTTGGCGTTGAGCGACGAGTCCTGGTCGAACGTCCGCACCGTGTACCTGATGCCGCCGTCGGCGTTCTCACCGTTGATGAAGTCCGAGCGGATGTTGCCGAGGTCGGGCTTCTTCCTCGTCGGGTCGTAGTAGGTCGGCTGGCCGTGCAGCTTGACGTCGAGGTCGTAGATGAGCGGGTTCGCGAACCCGATCCGGAGCCTCGCGCCCTGCTGGGCGACCGCCTGCGCCCCGGCCAGCAGGGGCGAGGAGAGGCTCGTGCCGCCGACGCGGTACTCGCCGTAGTGGACGCCGGGACCGCCGAACACGCTCGAGCCGGCGAAGCTCTGCGTCTCGCCGACCAGCATGCCGGTGGTCGGGTCGCCGTCCATCGAGATGTCCGGGACGGCGCGCCCGCCGGTCGGGTCGTGCTTCACCGAGCCCTTCTGGTACCAGGGCTCCTGGAAGATCTGGCTGAACCCGCCGCCCGCCCCGTACAGGAACGGGACGGTCTGCGTCCAGCTCGAGCCGTTGAGATCCCACCGGGAGGTGCCCCAGCCGGTCTCGAAGAGGCGCTGGTTCGACGAGTCGACGCCGAGCGACGTGCCGCCGACCGCCGTCACCCACGGGTCGCCCGCGGGGAAGTCGGGATGGACGTAGCCGGCGTTCTGCCCCTCGTCGCCCGCGTCGCCCGAGGAGAAGTAGAAGCCGATCCCCTCGACCGCGCCCTGCCAGATGACGCTGTGGTAGGCGTCGACGAGCGTCTGGTCGATCGTCAGGCACGGCGTCTGCTCGGTGCAGCCGTCGGCCGGGTCGTTCGCGATCACCGTCGGCTCACCCCAGGAGTTGGTGACGATCGACGCGTCGTCCTCCTCGGTCGCCTGGGCGAGCTTCGCGAGCAGGTCGTCGTCGTAGCAGCTCGCCGCGCCGTAGTAGACGACGTTCGCGGCGGGGGCCATCGCGTGCACGGCCTCGACGTCGAGCGTCTGCTCGCCGTACCAGCCGTTGCCGCCGCACGCGTTGATCGGATCGGGGTTGGTGGAGTCGCCCTCCACCGCGCTGCGATCGGAGAACTGGCCGCCTCCGAACGCCGGGTCGCCGTGCCGGACGGCGTAGGTGCTCGCGTCGGACTGGAGCGTCGGCGCGTCGAACGCATCCGTGATCGCGACGGTCTGGCCCGCGCCCGTCAGATGGCTGTCGGTGACGCCGTAGGCGCCGCGGAGCTGCTGCGGGGTGTACCCGCACGGTGCGTACGGAAGGAACTTGCCCTTGAACTTCGGCAGCGTCGTCGCGACCTTTTCCCCGTAGTACGCCGAGCACGGGGTGGCGTTCACGAACGCGTCCGGCGCGCCGAGGTCGGCCGGCGTGACGACGTGGCCGACCGGCGTCAGCCCGGTGACCGCGAGCACGAGGCCGCCGACCGAGTCGGGGACCGACAGGTCGGACGTCGGCGCCTGCACCTGCTTGCCCTCGACCTCGAACAGGCCGAGCTGCGTGCCGAACGCCGCGGCGATCGCCGACGCGCTGCCGGTGACGGCCACGTAGTGGTTGTCGGGGCCGACCGCGCCCACGTTCAGGCCGGCGCCGTGCAGCCACTGCTCGACCGAGGCCAGCTGCGCCTGCGTCGGCGCGAACCGGCTGACGTACTGGTCGTGCGTCAGGAACGCGCCGTACTGCGACGAGCCCGGGTCGCTGACGGCCTGGGCGAGCGACTCGAGCGCCGCCTGGTCGTTGGGGGCGAGCCAGACCTTCGCCGACACCCGCTTGCCGTCCGGCACGGTGCCGATCTGCTTGAAGTGCGTGTTCGCCTCCCACTGGGGCTTGCTGCCGTCGATCTTGTGCCGGCCGCCGCCCGCGGCGGCCGCGGCCGTGGCGATCGCGATCAGGAGTAGGGCGCCGCCGAGTGCAAGCGCAGCGCGCTTCGCGCCTGTGAGATGCATGTCCCTCCCTGTGGGTCTCTGTTCGTCGGGTCGACCGGGCGGAGCGACCACGACACATTGAACCCCGGATCGCCCCTCCGTGCAATACGCGGGCTCAGCCGTGCGGCTTCGCCATCTTCCGGTAGTCCAGCGCCTCGTCGAGGATCTCGTCCGAGACCCCCTCGGCGCGGGCCACCTCGCGCAGCGGCGCGCCGCTCGCGGCGGCGAGCTTGACGATCTCGCTCGCCTTGTCGTAGCCGATGTGAGGGTTGAGCGCGGTTGCCGCGGACAGGGTCAGCTCGGCGTAGCGCTCGCACTGCTCGCGGTTCGCCTCGATCCCGGCCACGCACTTCTCGTCGAGCAGGCGCGACGCGGACGCGAGCAGCTTGATCGACGCGAGCAGGTTGCGCGCCATCAGCGGCACGAAGACGTTCAGCTCGAAGTGCCCCTGCATGCCGCCGACCGCGATCGCCTGGTCGTTGCCGATCACCTGCGCCGCCACCTGCGTGACGACCTCGGGGATGACCGGGTTCACCTTGCCCGGCATGATCGACGAGCCCTTCTGCAGCTCCGGCAGGAAGATCTCCGCGAGCCCGGCGCGCGGGCCCGAGCCGAGGTAGCGCAGGTCGTTGGCGATCTTGGTCAAGCTGACCGCGACCGTCTTCAGCGCGCCGGAGGCTTCGACGAGCCCGTCGCGGGCGGCCTGCGACTCGAACGGATCCGCGGGCGGCAGGATCGTGAGGCCGGTCGCGGCGGCGAGCTGCTCGCGGACGCGCGCGGCGAACTCGGGGTGCGTGTTCAGACCGGTGCCGACGGCGGTGCCGCCGAGCGGGATCTTGCCGAGCCGCTCGAGCGTCGAGCCGACGCGGGCGCTGCCCTCGCGCACCTGGGCGGCATAGCCGGCGAACTCCTGGCCGAGCGTGACCGGGACCGCGTCCATCCAGTGGGTGCGGCCGGACTTGACGACGTCGTCGAACTCGCGCGCCTTCGCCTCGAGCGCGCCGGCCAGGCCGTCGAGCGCGGGCAGCAGGTCGTTGACGAGCTCGTCGAGCGCGGCGAGGTGCACCGCGGACGGGAAGACGTCGTTGGAGCTCTGGCCCATGTTGACGTGGTCGTTGGCGTGCACGTCCTCGCCCGCGAGCGCGGCGATCACCTCGTTCGCGTTCATGTTCGAGGAGGTGCCGGAGCCGGTCTGGAAGACGTCGATCGGGAACTGGTCGTCCAGCTCGCCGGCCGCGACGCGGTCGGCGGCGGCGGCGATCCGCGCCGCGCGGTCCTGGTCGAGGAGGCCGAGCTCGCCGTTGACGCGCGCGGCGGCGGCCTTGATCCGGCCGAGCCAGCGGGCGACGGGCACGGGGATCGGCTCGCCGGAAACGGGGAAGTTGGCGATCGCCTTGCGCGTCTCGCCGCCCCAGAGCTCTTGGGTGTGGGATGCCGTGTCGGTCACGGCACCGAGGTTAGCTCGCGACGCGCATCCGGCGGTCGGTAAGAACCCGCTCCCTGAGGAGGCGGCGGAGCCGCTCCGAGACGTCCTCGACCGGCGCCCAGCCGACGTAGGTGCAGCGCGGGCACTCGTGCTCCGGCACCTCGCGACGCTTCCCGCAGTTCAGGCACTCGACCATCACCCAAGGACGTCGGCGGCGCGGCCGTTCGCTTGACCCCCCTACCGAGGGACGCGGCGACCCGTTTCGAGGAGGGCCGCCCAGCTTCGCAGCTTCACCCGCGGCCGCCCGAGCGGCTCCCCGGCCGCGCGCTCGGCCGCGTCGATCGCCTGCCAGCCGGCGTAGTCGACGTACTCGACGCCCTTCTCGTCCAGCAGCCGCTCGAGCGTCCGCGCCGGCTCGGCCCGGAGCGTTCCGGCGCGCGCGTCGGCGAGCAGGAGCTCGACGGTCTCGGCGGCGTCCTTCTTGTTCGTGCCGATCACGCCGCTCGGGCCGCGCTTGATCCAGCCGGCGGCGTAGGTCCGCTCGGCGCCGAGCACACGGCCGCCCTCGTTCGGGATCGTCCCGGACCGCTCGTCGAAGGGGACGCCGGGCAGCGCGACGCCCTTGTAGCCGACGCTCCGCAGCACGAGCCCGGCGGGGATCACGCCGGTCTCGCCGGTCGGCCGTGCGACGAGGCGGCCGCCGTCCTCGACGAGCTCGTTGCGGACCGTCTCGACCGCCTCGACGCGGCCGTCGCCGACGAGCGCGGCCGGCGAGGCGAGGAAGCGCAGCACGATCCGCCGCCTCTTCCCCGCGGGGGGGCGGGCGGCGTACTCCTGCAGCAGCTCGAGGTTGCGGCGGGCGCGCTCCCGGTCGGCCTCGAGCTCGGCGGCGCTCGCCGGGTCGAGGACGAGGTCGGCCGGGTCGACGACCGGCTCCGCGCCCGCGAGCTCGCCGAGCTCCTTCAGCTCGGGCGGCGTGAACGCCGCCTGCACCGGGCCGCGCCGCCCGAGCAGGACGATCTCGCGGATCGGCGAGCGGGCGATCGCCTCCGCCGCCGCGTCGGTCGTGTCGGTCGAAGCGAGCTCCTCGGCGGTCAGGGCCAGCATCCGCGCGCAGTCGATCGCGACGTTGCCGTTCCCGATCACGACCACCCGCTCGACGTCGAGGTCGAAGGCGAGGTCCTGGAAGTCGGGGTGGCCGTTGTACCAGGCGACGAACGCGGTGGCGGGCCACGAGCCGGGGAGATCCTCGCCCGGGATCCCGAGCCTGCGATCGGTCTGCGCGCCGACCGTGTAGACGACGGCGTCGTGGGTTGCGAGCAGCTCCTCGTGCGAGACGGTCGAGCCGACCTCGACGCAGCCGAAGAACCGGAACCCGGGCCGCGCCGCCGTCTTCTCGAACGCCCGCGAGACCGCCTTGATGTTCTCGTGGTCGGGGGCGACGCCGAGCCGGACGAGCCCCCACGGCGTCGGCAGGCGGTCGATCAGATTCACCTCGACCCGCGGGTCGTCGCTGCGCAGCAGCGCATCCGCCGCGTAGAAGCCGGCGGGGCCGGAGCCGACGATTGCGACGCGCAGCGGTTCGCTCACTCGATCGAGGGTACCGGCGGGGCTTTACAGAGAGCTTTCACAAACCGCGGGCCGATCGCTCATGCTTCGTCGCGTGAAGACGATCTCTCGCCGCCGCCGCGTGCTCGCCGCAACCTTCGTGAGCGGCGCGCTCCTCGTCCCGGCCGCGCTCCTCGGCGGCGCCCAGGCCGCCGTCGCCGTCGCCCAGTACGCCTACGGCGGCGCCGGCACGCAGTACGGCAACGGCTCCGCGTCGCAGTACCAGTACCGGACGGCGATCTGCCACCACACCGGCTCGTGGAAGCACACGTGGCACACGATCGTCGTCTCCTCGCACGCGGTGCACGCACACCTGCGGCACGGCGACCATCTCGGCGCCTGCACCGGGCTCGAGCCGCTCAAGGGGAAGAAGGGGCACGGGCACGAGCACGGGAAGGGCCATGACGGGCAGGAGGGGCCGGACGTGAACGGCCACGGCTCGTCGCACGGCTCGAAGCACTAGGCTCGGTCGAGCTCGCGGCGCCCGCCAGCGAGAGCGCGCCGAGAGCGAGCGCGAACGCGCCGGCTGCGAGCCGGCGCGGCGCGGGCCGGTCGAGCGGGCGCTCGTCCGCGACGAGCACGGCCGCGAGGCAGCACAGCCCGGCCGTGAGGACGGCCGGCAGCTCCCAGTCCCAGTCGACCCCCGCGTGCAGGAGGAACGCCGCCGACGCGCCGGCCGCCGCCGGCAGCCCGGGCACGGCCCGGACGCGGAGCGTGCGCACGAGCGGGTAGCAGAGCAGCGCGAGGACGAGCGCGAGGCCGAGCGGGCCGAGCTCGGCGAGCGTCTCCAGGTAGAGCGAGTGCGCGTCGAGCGCCCCGCCGTAGCGGGCCGGCAGGCCGGACTCGAGCCAGGAGCGTCCGAACGTGCCGGCGCCCGATCCGAGCAGCGGGTGCGCGAGGTACTCGTGCCAGGCGACGTCGTAGTAGGAGCGGCGCGGCTCCGTCGACGCGCCGGCCGCGACCGCCGCGATACCGCCGGCGGCGAGCAGAAGCGCGCCGGCCGCGGCGAGCCTGCGCCCGCCGGCCGCCGGGAGGCGCCGCGCCAGCCCCGGCGCGCAGGCTGCGAGCGCGGCGGCGGCGGCGACCGCGCCGAGGAGCGCCGCCGCCGGGAAGCGCGGCGCCGCGCGCTCGGAGAACCCGCCGGCGAGAGCGAGACCCGCCGCCGCGGCGGCCGGCGCGAGCGCGAGCGCGAGGACGCGCAGGGCAGGTGCAGGGCTCGGCGCGAGCGCGGCCGCGACGACGAGGCCGGCGCCGAGGGCGGCCCACGACGCGTCGCTGCCGGTCAGCGCGAGCGTCGTCGCGAAGAGCGGCAGGGTCGCCGCGCCCGCGGAGCGGCGCCACGCGGCCCGGCCGTCGACGGCCGGCGCGAGCGCGAGCAGCGCGCCGAGCGCCGAGAGGATGCCGGCGGCGTTCGCGTAGCCGAGGGGCCAGGAGAGGTGGTAGCCCTCGAACGTGTCGATCGTCCGCTGCCCGAGCAGGTAGCGCGCGAGCGCGACGCCGAGCACGAGCGTGAGCGCCGCGTGCACGGCGGCGACGAGCGCCCACGTGCCGCCGCGCCCTGCGAGCACGACCAGCGCGAGGACGATCGCCGCGTAGACGACGTCGCGCCGCGCGTCGAGCAGCGACTGGGCGGGCGCCGGCGACCAGGCGCGCGACGCGAGCGTCCACGCCGCGAGGAGCGCGGCGAGCGCCGGCCAGGGCCACGCGGCGGGCAGCGCGCCGGCCGAGCCGCGCAGCAGCAGCCCGACCGCCGCGGCCCAGCCGGCGACCGCACCCGCCCACACCCACGCACCCGGGTCGAACCCGCCGTTCGCGAACGCGAGCGCCGCCACGAGCGTGAAGGCGACCGCGGCGCCCGCGGGCAGGTGCCTCATGCAGCGAGCCTAGACGGGAGGCTTGACGAGGCCGAGCTGCACGAGCGCCCCGAGCCGGTCGGGGACGCCCCAGTGCTCGACGACCTTGCCGTTCTCGACCCTGAGCAGGTCGAAGACGTCGATCGCCATCTCGCGGCCCGTCGGCGGATGCCCCATGAACGGCCCGCTGTGCGTGCCGGAGCCGCGGAGGTGCAGCCAGACCCGGTCGCCCTCGACCGCGAGGTGCTGGATCTCGAGCCGGAAGCCGGCGTAGGCGCGGTGCAGCGACTCGATCACGGCTTCGACGCCGGCCGCGCCCGGGCGTGGCCGGGGCCGAAGTCCTGGTGCTCGACGAGGTCGGGCGAGATCAGCTCCTCGCAGACGGCGAGGTCGCGCCCCGTGAAGCCTTCGTCGATCAGCCGGCGGGCGACCGTCTCGGGGTCGGCGCTCATCGTACTCTCCTTTCGTTACAGTATTGCTGTATTGAATATCTCGCTACTGTGCCGGAGATGAGCGGGGATGTCAAGCGCCGCCGGTACCGCTCCGAGCGGCGCCGCGAGCAGGCGGCGCAGACGAGGGCGCGCGTGCTCGCCGCCGCGGCCGGCGTCTTCCGCGAGCGCGGCTACGAGCGCGCGAGCATCGCCGCGATCGCCGCCGCCGCCGGCGTCGCCGACGAGACCGTCTACGCGCACTTCCGCAACAAGCGGACGCTGCTCGGCGAGCTCGTCCGTGACGCGGTGCGCGGCGACGACCCCCGTCCGGTGCCCGAGCAGGAGGCTCCCGCCCGGCTCGTCGAGGCGGTGGACGCGCGTGAGCTCCTGCACCGCTTCGCCGACGACGTCGCGCGCCGGCTCGAGCGGGCGGCGCCGCTCGTCGCCGTGGTCGCCGCCGCCGCCCCGGGCGAGCCGGAGCTCGCAGAGCTCCTGCGGCTGCTCCACGAGGACCGATCGCGCAACCTCGGACGCGCCGTCGACGCGCTCGCCGCCGCGGCGCGGCTCCGCGTGCCGCACAGGGACGCGCTCGACGCTTTCTGGGCGCTGACGAGCCCCGAGCTGTACGAGCTCCTGACGGGGCTGCGCGGCTGGAGCCGGCGGCGGTACACGACCTGGCTGGCCGCGTCGCTCGAGCGGCTGCTCGTGGAGGACGCGCCGTGAGCGCCGGCCTCGTCGCGGTCGGCGAGGTGCTGCTGGACGTCGTCGCGCCGCAGGCGGAAGGCCGCGTCGCGCACGTCCCGGTCTCCGTGCGGGCGGGGGGCGTGCCGGTCAACGTCGCGGTGGCGGCCGCGCGCGCGGGCGTGCAGGCGGCGGTGGTCGGCCGCGTCGGCCGGGACGCCGCCGCGGCGGCGATCGAGCACGCGCTCGCGGCCGCAGGCGTCACGGCGCTCCTGCAGAGGGACGAGACGCTGCCGACCGGGACCTTCGTCCGCCTCGGCGGCCGGATCGCCGCCGACCGGGGCGCGAGCGCCGCCCTGCGCGCCGGGGACGTCCCGGCGCTCGAGGCGCGCGCCGTCGTCGTCTCCGGCTACGCGCTCCTGCACGAGGACACGCGCCCCGCGGCGCGGGCCGCCCTCGAGCGGGCGCGCGCCGAGCACGTCGCGGTCGTCGCGCCGGCCGCGGGGCTGATGGCGACCGTCGAGCCGGACGAGTTCCACCGGCTCGCGGCCGGCGCGACGGCCCTCTTCCTGAACGCGGCGGAGGCACGCCACCTGACGGCGGCCGGGCCGCGGGCGGCGTGCGCGGAGCTGGGGCGGCGCTACGCCGTCGCCTGCGTGACCGCCGGCGCCGACGGCGCGTTCGCGAGCATCGACGGGGCGCTGCGGCACCTGCCGGCGCCGCCCGCGCTGCTCGACACGACCGGCGCCGGAGACGCGCTCGCCGGGACGCTGCTCGCGCAGCTCGTCGGGGCCTGATCAGGAGAAGAGCGGGACGAGCCCGCGGCGCTCGAAGAGCGCGTCCACCGCGGCGTCGGACGGCGGGCCGGCGAACCGCTCGGCGGCGTCGAACACCCGCGGCAGGAGCTCGAGCGAGCCGACCGTGTTCAGGAAGACGCCGGGCCGCGCAAGCACCCAGTGCACGGCGACGTCGATGTCCTCCTGCTCGCGCAGCGGCTCGTACCAGGTCGACGCCGTCTGCTCGCGGCCGTTCCAGGGAGCGAGGCTGATCGCCTTGATCGTCTGCAGCGCGACCCCGCGCTCCGCGCAGGCCGAGGCGAGCTCCTCGAAGTCGGCGGCATACGCCGCGTCGCGCATCTGCACCGCGCTGTAGGGCGCGAGCACCGAGTCGAACGGGAAGCGGTCGAGGCTCCGCCGGTGCATCCGCGCGGCGGTGAGCCCGTGGCCGGTGACCCCGATGTGGCGGACGAGGCCCTGCTCGCGCGCCTCGACGGCCGCCTCGAGGGCGCCGCCCTCGCGCAGGGCGAGCTCCCAGTCGATCACGTCGACGAGGTTGTGGAGCTGCAGCAGGTCGACCGAGTCGACGCCGAGCCGCTCGAGCGAGCGAAGGAGCTCCTCGCGGGCGCCCGCGCGGTCACGGCGGCCGGTCTTCGTCGCCAGGAAGAAGCGCCCCGGGTGCCGCGCGAGCCCGGGGGCGAGCCTGAGCTCCGAGTCGCCGTAGGACGCCGCCGTGTCGACGTGGTTCACGCCGTGCTCGACGACGAGCTCGATCGCCCGGTCGGCCTCGAGCTGGGTGACGGACGCGAGCGCGGCCGCCCCGAAGATCGTGCGCGTCGATTCGTGACCGGTCGAGCCGAACGGCGCGGTGTCGATCAATGCGCGTGGCCGCAGCCGGAGCCGCAGCCCGGGCCGTCGGCGGGCGCTTCGCCCTCGGCGACCTGGAAGCTGTGCCCGCAGCCGCACGCGGAGACCACGTTCGGGTTGTCGATCTTGAACCCGGACTCCTGCAGGCCCTCGAGGAAGTCGATCGTCGAGCCCTGCAGGTACGGCGCGCTGAACGGGTCGACGACGACCCGCACGCCGTGGAACTCGAGCTCGTGGTCGCCGGAGGAGGCGCCGCGGTCGAAGCCGAGCGCGTACTCGAACCCGCTGCAGCCGCCGCCCTGGATGGCGATGCGCAGCACCTCCGCCTCGCCGGCGGGCTCCTCGGCCATCAGCGCGGCGACCTTCTCGGCGGCGCGCGAGGTGAGCGTGACGACGGTGGTGTCCGACTGCTCGACGGTGGCCATGCGCTCAGTGTACCCGCAGACCTCCTCCCCGGGAACACTTCGTGACAGCCGTAACGCGCATCGTTCTGCGGATCGCGGTTGCCTTCGTGCCGCGCTGTGGGATGCTGCTAGCTTCCGCGCGGGACTCGTCGAACAGGGAGAGACGGCAGGGTGTTCCACGACTGGCTGGCGTTCGCGATCTACGGCGTGTTCGCCGTCGCGATCCCCACGACCATGATGGTCGGCAGCTTCGTGTTCGCGAAGCGCCCGAGCCACCGCGTGCGCGCGCGCACCGTCCCGTTCGAGTCCGGCGTGTCGCAGGGGCCGCCGAAGCGTCAGCGCTTCAGCGTCAACTTCTACCTCACGGCGATGCTGTTCATCCTGTTCGACATCGAGATCGTCTTCCTGTACCCGCTGGCCGTGATCCTCCACGAGCTCGCGTGGTTCGGGTTCGTCGAGTTCCTCGTCTTCCTGGTCATCCTGCTCGTCGCCTACGTGTACATCTGGCGCAAGGGTGCGCTCGAATGGCGCTAGACCGGCCGCTGCGCGACCTCGGCCTCCACTCCGAGCGCCTGCTGATGCCGGCGAAGGCCTCCAAGTTCGAGGACGAGGTCGCCGACCTCGAGCAGAAGGTCGGGCTGACGACGCTCGCCAAGGCGGTCGCCTGGGCGCAGACGAACTCGATGTGGCCCGACACGTTCGGCCTCGCGTGCTGCGCGATCGAGATGATGTCGATCGTCTCCGCGCGCTACGACATCGCGCGCTTCGGGATGGAGCCGTTCCGCGGCTCGCCGCGGCAGGCCGACCTGCTGATCGTCTCCGGCCGCGTCGCCCACAAGATGGCGGCGCCGCTGCGCCAGATCTACGACCAGATGCTCGAGCCGAAGTGGGTGATCGCGATGGGCGCCTGCGCGTCCTCCGGCGGGATGTTCAACAACTACGCGATCGTGCAGTCGGTCGACAAGATCGTGCCGGTCGACATCTACGTCCCCGGCTGCCCGCCGCGGCCCGAGATGCTGATGGAGGGGATCATCCGCCTGCACGAGGCCGTCAAGGCCGGCGTGCCGCCCGCGTACGAGCTCCGGAGCGTCGCCTCGTGAGCGTGGGCTCGACGCCCGGACTGGTCGAGGTCACCGAGGCGCACGGCGAGCAGACGGTGATCGTCGAGCCGTCGGCGCTGCTCGACGCGGCGGCGTTCCTGCGCGACGAGGAGGGATTCAACTTCCTGTCGGACATCACCGCGGTCGACTACCTCGGCTGGGGCGCCGCCGGCGTCTCCGGCTTCATCGGCACGGCGGCGGGGCGCAACCTCAACGACCCGATGACGCAGGGCTACCAGGCGGTGCCGGTCGCGAAGCCGAAGCGCTTCGCGATCAACTACCACCTGCTCTCCGTCTCCGACCGCCCGCGCCGCCTCCGGCTGCAGGTGTGGGTCGACGACGGCGAGCCGGTCGCGTCGGTGATCCCCGTGTGGCCGACCGCCGACTGGCACGAGCGCGAGGCCTGGGACCTGATGGGCGTGGCGATCGAGGGCCACCCGAACCTGAAGCGCATCCTGCTCGACGACGACTGGGAGGGGCACCCGCTGCGCAAGGACTACCCGGTCGGCGGCGAGCCCGTCCGCTTCTCGGGGGAGGAATGAGCACGATCGCGCCCACGCGCTCGCGCACCCCGATCTACGAGGGGACGCGCATCCCGAGCCCGATCCCGACGGTGCTGCGCACGCCGCCCGACGTGCAGGCGACCGGCGACGTCCTGACGGTCAACTTCGGCCCGAACCACCCCTCGACCCACGGCGTGCTGCGCCTGATCGTCGACCTGTACGGCGAGGACGTCACCGGCCTCGAAGCGGTGATCGGCTACCTGCACACCGGGTTCGAGAAGACGATGGAGCAGAAGACGTGGTGGAAGTGCATCACCTACCCGGAGCGCATCGACTACGTCTCCTTCCAGAACAACGAGTACGTGTTCGTCGCCGCGGTCGAGCGCCTGCTGGAGCTCGAGACGCCGCCGAAGGCGACCTGGATGCGCACGCTCCTCTGCGAGCTGAACCGCATCCACTCGCACCTCGTCTGGCTCGGCACCTCCGCGCTCGAGCTGGGCGCGATCTCGATGTTCTGGTACGCGTTCCGCGAGCGCGAGCAGATCCTCGACCTGTTCGAGCTGGTCGCCGGCTACCGCATGCACACGCGCTACTTCCAGGTCGGCGGCCTCGCCGAGGACATCCCGCGCGGCTTCTTCCCCGAGTGCCGCAAGTTCACCGACTGGATGCCGCGGGCGATCGACGACTACGAGACGCTGCTGACGCGCAACAAGATCTGGCTCGAGCGCACGGAGGGGCTCGGCCTGCTGTCGGCGGCGGACGCGATCGCGCTCGGGCAGTCGGGCCCGGTGCTGCGCGCGTCGGGCGTCGACTGGGACCTGCGCAAGCAGCAGCCGTACCTCGCCTACCACCAGGTCGACTTCGACGTCCCGGTGTTCCAGGAGGGCGACGTGTACGCCCGCTACCGCGTCCACATGGAGGAGATGCGGCAGTCGGTGCGGATCGTCGAGCAGTGCCTCGACCGGCTCGAGCGGATGGAGGGCGAGCCGTGGATCGCGGACGACCGCAAGGTCGTGCTGCCGCCGCGGCACGAGCTGCACACGTCGATGGAGTCGCTGATCCACCACTTCAAGATCGTCACCGAGGGCTTCCGCGTCCCGGAGGGCGAGGTGTACACGGCGATCGAGTCGCCGCGCGGCGAGCTCGGCTGCTACGTCTGCTCGGACGGCGGCGCGAAACCGTGGCGCGTCAAGTTCCGGGCGCCGTCGTACGTGGCGCTCCAGGCGACCGCGACCTGCATGACCGACGCGCTGATCGCCGACATGATCGCGATCGTCGGCTCCCTCGACACGGTGATGGGCGAGGTCGACCGGTGAGCACGCTCCACGCCCGCATCCAGGAGGAGCGCGCGAAGTACCCGGCGGGGTCGTCGAGCGCGGTCATGCCGGCGCTGCGGCTCGCGCAGGAGGAGTACGGCTGGCTGTCGCCCGACGCGCTGCGCGAGGTCGCCGACGCGCTCGAGACGACGCCCGCGTTCTGCAAGTCGATCGCGTCGTTCTACGACCAGTTCCACCTGGCGCCGATCGGCGAGCACCTCGTCGAGGTGTGCACGAACGTCTCGTGCGCCGTCGTCGGCGCGCAGCAGGTGGTGGAGGCGTTCGAGGACGCGCTCGGCTGCCGCGCGGGCGAGACCTCGCCCGACGGCAAGGTGACGCTGCGGACGATCGAGTGCCTGGGCGGGTGCGGCTGGGGGACGATCGTGTCGGTCGACCACCGCTACCGGACGCGCGTGCGCGCCGAGGACGTGCCGTCGATCCTCGAGGAGCTCGACGATGGCCGCTGAGCTCGACGAGATCGTCCTCGCGAACGCGACCACGCGCCTCGCCGAGTACGAGGCGGCCGGCGGCTACCGCGCACTTGCGAAGGCGCGGGCGATGACGCCGGCCGAGGTGACCGACGAGCTGATTGCGTCCGAGCTGCGCGGCCGCGGCGGCGCGTTCTTCCCGACCGGCCGGAAGTGGTCGTTCGTGCCCTCCAAGGAGCAGCTGCCGAAGCCGCACTACCTCGTCGTCAACGCCGACGAGTCCGAGCCGGGCAGCTTCAAGGACAACGAGATCCTCTCGCGCGTGCCGCACCGCTTCATCGAGGGCTGCCTGATCACGGCGCACGCGATCGACTGCACCCACGTCTTCGTCTACATCCGCGGCGAGTACTCGGGGCCGTACGAGATCCTGGTCGGCGCGCTCGAGGAGCTGCACGGGCGGCCCGACCTGCGCGGCGACGTGACGATCGTCGTCCACCGCGGGGCGGGCGCCTACATCTGCGGCGAGGAGACGGCGCTCCTCGAGTCGCTCGAGGGCAAGCGCGGCCAGCCGCGCTCCAAGCCGCCGTTCCCGGCCGTCTCCGGCCTGTACGCCGCTCCGACCGTCGTCAACAACGTCGAGACGATCACCTCCGTCCCGCCGGTGATCGCGATGGGCGCCGCCGAGTACGTGAAGCTCGGCGTGCCGAACACGCGTGGCTCGCGCGTCGTCTCGATCTCCGGGAACGTCGTGAACGGCGGCAACTACGAGATCGAGGCGGGCATGTCGCTGCGGGAGATCGTCTACGGGCTCGGCGGCGGCATCGCCGACGGACGCGAGCTGAAGGCCGTCGTCCCGGGCGGCTCGTCGACCGTGATCCTGCGCGCCGACGAGATCGACGTCGGCTACGACTTCGACTCGCTCGCGCGGCTCTCGACGGCGATGGGCTCGGCGGGGATCATCGTGCTCGACGACCGCTGCTGCATCGTGCAGCTCGGCCTCCGCTTCTCCGAGTTCTACGAGCACGAGTCGTGCGGCAAGTGCACGCCGTGCCGCGAGGGCACACGCTGGCTGACGGCGATCCTGCGCAAGATCGAGGACGGCCGCGCCTCGCAGGACGAGCTCGACCTGCTGCTCGACGTCTGCGACCGCATCAACGGCAAGTGCCTCTGCCCGCTCGGCGACTCCGACGCGATCATCGTCGCGAGCTACGTCGCCAAGTTCCGCGACGAGTTCCAGGCGCACATCGACCAGGGCGGCTGCCCGTTCGGCGGCCACTCGTCCCTGGACGGCGTGCTCGCACCGGTCGCCATGCACGCGCACCCCCCGGCAGCCGGGGTGCCGGCATGACCGACCTCGTGACGGTCACGATCGACGAGCGGACCGTTCAGGTGCCGAAGGGCACCGGCCTCGTCGAGACGGCGCAGGCGGCGGGGATCGAGATCCCGGTCTTCTGCTACGAGCCGCGGCTCGGGCCGCCGGTCGGCGCCTGCCGCATGTGCCTCGTCGAGGTCGAGGGGATGCCGAAGCTGCAGGCCGGCTGCACGATGACCGCGCAGGACGGCATGGTCGTGCACACGGCGCGCTCGTCGGCGAAGGCGGCCGAGGGGCAGAACGCGACGCTCGAGTTCATCCTCGTCAACCACCCGCTCGACTGCCCGGTCTGCGACAAGGGCGGCGAGTGCCCGCTGCAGGACCTGACGTTCCGCTACGGCCCCGGCTCGACGCGGATGACGTTCCCGAAGCGGACGATGGAGAAGCCGATCCCGATCTCGCCGCTGATCGCGCTCGACCGAGAGCGCTGCATCCTCTGCTATCGCTGCACGCGCTTCAGCGAGTCGGTCGCCGAGGACGGGCAGCTCGTCGCGGTGAACCGCGGCGCGTCGTCGGTGATCGCGACCTTCGAGGACGAGCCGTACCGCGGCCACTTCTCCGGCAACGTCACGGAGATCTGCCCCGTCGGCGCCCTGACCTCGACGCAGTACCGGTTCGAGGCGCGCCCGTGGGAGATCTCGTCCGTCCCGACGGTGTGCGGACTCTGCCCGGTCGGCTGCAACACGGCCGTGACGATCCGCGAGGGGAAGGTGAAGCGCATCCTGTCGCGCAACCACCCCGAGGTCGACGAGGGCTGGCTGTGCGACAAGGGCCGCTTCGCGTACGCGCACCTCGACGCGCACGACCGCATCCGCACGCCGCTGCGCAAGGCGGGCCCGCGCCGCTTCGAGGCGCTCGACTGGGACGCCGCGCTCGACGCCGTCGAGGAGCTGCTCCGCCGCGGCGGCAGCTCGACCGTGACGGCCCTCTCGGGCTCGGAGTCGGTCGAGGAGGCGTACGGCCTCGCGAAGCTGCTGCGCCAGGGCCTCGACGCCAACGCCGCCGTGCTCCCCGAGGAGATCCCGGACGGGCTCGACGGCTACCGCGCGCCGCTCTCGGCGCTGCGCGGCTGCCGGACGATCGCGGTGCTCTGCGACGAGCCCGTCGTCGAGCGCGCGCCGGTGGTCGAGCTGTGGCTGAAGGCGGCACGGCGGGCGGGCGCGACGATCCACTACACCGCGCCGGCCGGCCCGGTGGACGCGCTCGTCACCGACCGTCCGGCGGTCGACGTGGAGACGGAGCGCGTGTACTACCTGCCGCGCACGCCGAACGGCCGCGGCGTCGCCGACGCGTGGAGCGCCGCCGGCGACGGCGAGCCGATCGACCTGGAGCCAGAGCTCGTCATCGTGTCGGGCGACGAGGCTGCCCTCGATCCGAGCGTCCGGGCGCTCGCAGAGCGCGCGAACGCTGTGATCGGCATCGGGCTCTTCCAGGACTCCTTCCGCGGCCTCGCCGACCTCGTCCTGCCGGGCACGAGCTACCTGGAGCGCGACGGCACGACGCTCAACCTCGAGGGGCGGCTGCAGCGCCAGCGCCGCGCGGTGCTCGCGCCGGCGCCGGACGTGCTCGCCTGGCTCGCGAAGCTCGCCGAGCGGTTCGGCGTCGAGCTCTCGCCGCACGCCTCGGTCGTCTTCGACGAGCTCTCCGGCCGCTGCTTCGGCGGGCTGTCGTTCGCCGAGGTCGGCGAGCAGGCCCCGCTGCCGCCGCCCGCCGCGCGGCGGCCGCTCGCTCCTTCCCCGCGCAGCGAGCCCGGCCCCGGGCTCCGCCTCGTCGCCTACCGGCCGCTCTTCTCCGGCGCGGCCGTCGAGCGGACGCCGGAGCTGCAGTTCCAGCGCCGGGCCGGCGAGCTGCAGATCTCGGCCGACGACGCGAAGGCGCGCGGGATCCGCAACGGGCAGACCGTCACGGTCTCCTCCAACGGCACGTCGGTGGAGCTGCGCGCGCGGATCGCGCGCGACCTCGCCGCCGGCACCGTGCGCGCCTCGAGCGAGGACGCCGGCGACCTGCACGCCGTCGTGGAGGTGCGCGCGTAGTGCACGAGCCGTGGTGGATCACGCTGCCGAAGGCGTTCCTGGTGGTCAACGTGGTGATGGTCTTCTTCGCGTTCACGACGTGGCTGGAGCGGAAGGTGCTCGGCCGGATGCAGCTGCGCTACGGCCCGAACCGGGCGGGCCCCAAGGGCCTCCTGGTGCCGATCGCCGACCTGCTGAAGCTGATCCGCAAGGAGGCGTTCGCGCCGATGGCGGCCAAGGAGCCGCTCTACATCGTCGCACCCGTCGTCTCGATGATGACCGCGCTCGCCGCGTTCAGCGTGCTGCCCTGGGGAGCGGGCTGGCACTTCGACCACGGCCGCCACTTCATCAACGGCTCGGTGGTGACCGTGCCGATCTCGCTGATCCTGATCTTCGCGCTCGGCTCGCTCGGCATCTACGGCTTCATCGTCGGCGGCTGGGCGTCGGAGTCGAAGTACTCGCTGCTCGGCTCCATGCGCACGTGCGCGCAGCTCGTCTCCTACGAGGTGTCGCTCGCGCTCAGCGTGCTCGGCGTCGTCCTGATGGGGCAGTCGCTCGACCTCACGCAGATCGTCGACAAGCAGCAGGCGACCGTCTGGTTCTTCATCCCGCAGGCGGTCGGCCTCGTCGTCTTCATGCTCGGCGGCGTCGCGGAGACGTCGCGGCCGCCGTTCGACCTCCCCGAGGCGGACACCGAGCTCGTCGCCGGCTACCACACCGAGTACTCGGGGATGCGCTGGGGCCTCTTCCAGGCGGCCGAGTACATCAACATGCTCACCCTGTCGGGTCTCTGCGTGACGCTCTTCTTCGACGGCTACCACTTCCCGTGGGTGCACTCGCTCGACCGGTTCGGGCCGATCTGGTTCGTGCTGAAGCTGTTCGCGCTCGTGACGGCGTTCATCTGGCTGCGCGCGACGCAGCCGCGCCTGCGCTACGACCAGCTGATGCGCTTCGGCTGGAAGGTGCTGCTGCCGGTCGCCACCCTCAACGCCCTCGTCACCGCCGCGCTCGTGGTGGCCGTCAAGTAATGGCCGTCGTCCCGAACACGCTGAAGGGCTTCGGCGTCACGCTGAAGCAGGTCTTCCACAAGCCGATCACGCAGCAGTACCCGGAGTACAAGCGGCCGGTCTACCCGCGCTACCGCGGACGCCACCGCCTGCACCGGCACGAGAACGGCCTCGAGAAGTGCGTCGGCTGCTCGCTGTGCGCCGCGGCGTGCCCGGCGGACTGCATCCGCGTCGTCGCGGCCGAGAACACGCCGTCGAACCGCGTCTCGGCCGGCGAGCGCTACGCGCGCATCTACGAGATCAACATGTCGCGCTGCATCTTCTGCGGCTACTGCGAGCTTGCCTGCCCGTTCGACGCGATCACGCTCGGCAACGACTTCGAGATCTCCGAGCACAACCGCGACGACCTCATCTACACGAAGGACATGCTGCTCGCCCCGCCGGCGAAGCGCGTCCCGGTCGCCGACCCCGATCTCTACGACACGCCGATCCCCTACTACAAGGATCATTCGTGACCGAATGATCCTCAGAAGACGGAATAGGGCTCTTCCTTCGTCGTCAGCCGTTTCCGGAGGAAACGGCTGATGGGCAACTTCCTCGTCTGGGTCGTGTGGCTCGTCGCCGCGTTCGCGTGCCTCGCGAGCGCGCTCGCGGTCGTCAGCTTCCGCAACCCGTTCTACTCGGCGCTGTCGCTGATCGCGAACCTCGCTTCGCTCGCGGTGCTCTTCCTGTGCCTCTCCGGCGAGTTCGTCGCCGCCGGACAGGTGCTCGTCTACGGCGGCGCGGTGATGGTGATGTTCCTGTTCGTGATCGCCTACCTGGGCGACCGCAGCGACGAGTCGCCCTGGTCGGGCGGGCCGTCGTGGCAGGTGCTCGGCGCCGTGCTCGCCGGCGGCGCGATCCTGGCCGAGGTGATCGTGGTCGTCTCGCTCAAGGCGGGCGGCTTCCTCTCGCAGCCGGCGCACATCCGGCGCTCGTTCGGCTCGCCGGAGTCGATCGGCCGGCTGTTCCTCACCGACCACCTGCTCGCGTTCGAGATCACGTCGATCGTGCTGCTCGTCGCCGCCGTCGGCGGCGTCGTGCTCGGCGCGCACGCGCGGGCGCTGGAGAGCGATGCTCGGGCCTGACGTCTCCTGGTACGTCGTGCTCGCCGCGATCCTGTTCGCGATCGGCGCGCTCGGCGTGATGCTGCGGCGCAGCCCGCTCGTCATCCTGCTCTCGGTCGAGATCATGCTCAACTCCGCGAACCTGCTCCTGATCGCCTTCTCGCGGCTGCACGGCCGCGAGGACGGCCAGGTGTTCGCGATCTCGGTGATGGCGGTCGCCGCCTCCGAGGTGGTCGTCGGCCTGGGCCTGATCGTCGCCATGGGCCGCCGCGGGCTCGAGCTCGACGTCGACAAGCTGCGGACGCTGAGGGGGTAGGGACACTGCACGCCGCCGCCTGGATCTGCCTGCTGCTGCCGCTTGCCTCGACGCTCGCGATCACGCTCGCCGGCACGAGCATCTCCCGCCGGGCCGCCGGCTACGTCGCGACGGCGACGACCGCCGGGTCGTTCGCCGCGGCGGCCTACGCGTTCTTCGCAATGTGGTCGGAGAGCGCGTCGCAGCGCGCGCACGTCACGACCTCGTGGACGTGGCTCTCGGCGGGGCAGTACCACTTCGGCCTCTCGCTGCTCGCCGACCCGCTCTCGCTCGTGATGATGCTGGTGGTCTCCGGCGTCGGCGCGCTGATCGTCGGCTACTCGGTCGGCTACATGGACGGCGACGACGAGGAGCGGCGCTACTTCGCCTACATGTCGCTGTTCGTCTTCTCGATGCTGCTGCTCGTCCTCGGCGGCAACCTGCTGCTGCTGCTCGCCGGCTGGGGGATGGTCGGCCTCTCGAGCTACCTGCTGATCGGCTACAACCAGGATCGCCCGTCGGCGGTCGCCGCCGCGAAGAAGGCGTTCGTGATGAACGCGGTCGGCGACGCGACGATGGCGCTCGCGCTCTTCCTGCTGATCCAGCACACCGGCCGCCTCGACTACGCGGGCGTGTTCGCGGCGTCGCCGAGCCATGGCGGCGTGGCGAACCTGATCGCGCTCGGCCTGCTCGGCGGCGCGCTCGCGAAGAGCGCGCAGCTGCCGCTGCACACGTGGCTTCCGGACGCGATGGAGGGGCCGACGCCGGTCAGCGCCCTGATCCACGCCGCGACGATGGTGACGGCCGGCGTGTACCTGATCGTCCGCTGCCACCCGCTGTTCGAGAACGCGTGGTTCGTGCAGGACCTCGCCGCGGGCCTCGGCGCGGCGACGCTGCTGATGGCCGGGCTGATCGCGCTCGTGCAGACGGACATCAAGCGGGTGATCGCGTACTCGACGATGTCGCAGATCGGCTACATGTTCGTCGGGGCGGGGATCGGCGCGTACCCGAACGCGATGTTCCACCTGATGACGCACGCGTTCTTCAAGGCGCTGCTCTTCC
>Ga0070741_10005980_pt1 | contig 26466 bp, 23 predicted proteins | sample Coa_R1_4_FD_66440 | JGI IMG/M metagenome (GOLD analysis project Ga0070741, IMG submission 66440) | Surface soil microbial communities from Centralia Pennsylvania, which are recovering from an underground coalmine fire - Coalmine... | ecosystem: Environmental > Terrestrial > Soil > Unclassified ... | reverse complement strand
GGGTCTTCGAGCCCTCGCGCCAGCCCTCGCGGAGGAGGATGGCGGGCAGTTGCGGTTGGGGACGGTTTCGATGTACAGGGGACTTATTGTTCATATCGCACCAGCAATATGAACTTCTAAATAACACTTACATGGGAACATATTTTCGACCCTGTCGCTCGCCTAGCTCTTGCTACGCAAGGGCTTAACCCCGAATTCCGGACCAATATTTAGTGGAACTTTGGATAGTGGAAGCCTATCCTCGGATGGCTGAGGCATACACCAACCTGGGGCTTGCCTGCTTTCTCCAGAAGAAATATCCGGAAGCCATTCGAACCTTCGAGCGCGGCCTCAAACTCGACCAGGGCATGGCCAACGCCTATCTGTTTCTCGGCATCTCGTGGTTCAATCTGAACGAACCGGCCAAGGCCATTCAGCCGTTGCGCCGGTATATTTCGCTTCGGGGTGATGACGCGCAGGGCCACTATTACCTGGGCATCAGTCTCCTCAGTCTGGAGCGCTATACAGACGCTGCCGGGGAGTTGATGAAGGCCAAGCAAATCGACCCGCAAAATACCGACATCCTTTACCACCTGGCGCAATGCTATCTGCACCTGGCGCGGGTAAAGGGGGCCGATGTCAAGAAGTTGCAGGCCGAGTACGAGCGCACGCTGGGTGAGATTGCCGCCGTCGATCCCGCTTCCGTTCGTTTGCGTCAATTGCAGGCGGGGTCCTATGAGGCCGACGGTGATTCGGCGAAAGCTATCCGAGAGCTCGAAGAAGCCGTCAAGAGCCGCCCGCGCGTGCAGGGTCTCTATTACACGCTGGGGTGTCTCTATTTGAAGGAATACAAGTACGATCAGGCCCTGGCGCAGTTCAATGCCGAGCTTCAACTGGATGCACCCTATCCACGAACCTACCTGCAAATCGGCCATGTCTATACCGACCAGCACCAGCCTCAAAAGGCGCTGAATTTTCTTGAGAAGGCGGCTCTGGCGGAACCGGCGAGCGGCACTCCTTGGGTCGAGATGGGCCGGGCTTATCTGATGCTGAACCAGCCTGAGAAGGGCGCTGCGGCGCTGGAAAAGGCCATCCAACTGGGCGACAAGACGGCTTCCACCTACTTCATCCTGTCCACAGCCTACCGCAAGATGGGGCGAATGGACCTGGCACGGCAAGCAGTCCAGAAGAGTGAAGAGGCCTCCCGCGAGCAGAGCAACATGGCGATCGAGCACGTACGCGAGGTCGTGGCGAAGCAGCAGGCAAAACAGGAGTCAGGAGTCAGAAGCCCGGAGTAAGGAGAGAGCGTGTGCTCCCGGTTCGAAGTAGGGTGCGAATCAGTTGGATAGCCTTCTCCCTGCTGAACTCCTTTTCACTTTGGGCTCAGACCCCCGCCCTCCCCCGTGAGCAACCGCCCGACACAAATCTCAAATCTCAAATTGAACAGGCTGAGCAGGCTTTCAATGATGGCCGCTATTCCGAGGCCCTCCGCCTCTTCCAGCGCGTGCAATCTGAGTCGCCCGCCTGTGAACTCAACTTCTACATTGGTATGACGCAATATCGCCTCAAACACCTCGACGAGGCTATTGCCGGCTTCGCCTCTGCGGCCGCCTGCCACCCGCGGTTCTTCCTGGCCGAACGCGCCCTTGGAGAGGCCTATCTCGAAAAGGGTGACGACAACCGGGCGCTGGCCGCTCTGGAGGCCGCGCTCTTGATCGAACCCGACGACGCGGAAACCCTTCGCACCGCCGCTGGCCTTTGCCTGAAGCACGAATTGAATGAGCGCGCCATCCCGCTCCTTGAGCGTCTGGTCCGTTTGGAGCCCCGCGACGCGGAAGCCAGGGCCGACCTGGGAGCCGCCTACGGTGCGACGGGGGAAATGGAAAAAGCCGAAACACAATTTCGTGCTGCGCTCGGCATCACTCCGCAAGCCCCGGCGGCCGTTTTGGGCCTGGGAGCGCTCTTTCTTAAGACCAACCGCGCGGAGGAGGCCGTCCCTTTACTACTCACGGCCGCCCGGCTGGAGCCACACGAAGCCAAGCCGCTCTATCTGCTCGGGTCGGCCTACAACCGGCTGGGTCGTTACACGGAGGCCGTCACCGCGCTTGAAAAAGCCATACCCCTCGCGCCGGAAGACGCCGACGTCTACTATCAATTGGCCCATGCCTATGGGCATTTGCAGAAGACCGCGGAAAAACAGAAGGCTCTCGCTCGCTTCACGGAAATCAAATCGAGAGGCCAGAAACTCTTTGAGTCCCAACGCGAAGCAGCGCGCCTGGTGAAAGAAGTCCAGCCCTCAGCCGGCCAGCCTGATTCCGCGGCCGCCCTTGAAAAGATGGAAAGGGCTTATCGTCTCGACCCGGAAAACGAAGAAGTCTGGTTTCGGCTGGCAAACCTCTATTACGATACCCAGAAATACGATTTGGCACATTCTTTTGCAGAGCGGCTTGTGGTTCGCGCGCCTTCCGAGTGGCGTTATCACTATATTTTGGGCTTGGTGCTGGCGGCGATGAACCGATGGGACGAGGCCAGGAAAAGCTTTGAACAGGTGGTCAGGCTCAATCAGGGCATGGCGGAAGCTTACAACGAACTCGGGAACCTGGCGATGCGCGTGAATCAACCCGCAAGCGCGGTTAAGGCTTACCAGCGGGCTCTGGCCTCGAGTCCTCATAACGCCCTCTATAAACAGAACCTCGAGGCAGCTCAAAGAGCCGCCACCCGGCGGGATTAACGCGAAAAAGGACCACCCGGACAAAAAGGGAAGTCGAAAAAGTAAGTCCTTTGCGCTGGAACCCCCCGGTTGTGCCCTCCCAATTCGGCGGGGAGCATTCCGGTCGAAAGGCATCTCAAACCAACCTGATGAGTCTTCGAGCGTCAAGTGTGGCAGCGCGTTCAATCGGGTTCAGGGATTGCCAGCGTACGAGCGAATGCTCTAGAATCATCAACGAGCGCAGCGCAGAATCGGCTTGCCGAGCCTGAACGGTTTCCGGGTATTCCGGTGCTCGCCGCAGCCAACTTACGGTCCGTGCGGCCTGATTCGCTTCACGAGGAGCGGACCTCAGCGCACGAGGAAACCCTGAGGTTGCTGGATCATTGGCCAAATTCTTTCGGACCTTATTCCGCCTCCCCACCCTCCTGATCCTATCGCTTGGCATAGGGCTTTGGCTAGCCGTCTGGCCTGCCCGCGTGGGCCGCAGCGAAAACTTTGTATTCTATTTCCCCGGCTCCTATCATCTGGTCCCCATCGAGGTCAGCGATGGAACTCGATATCTTCCCCTGCTCCAGGTTCTCAACCTCGTGGGCAAGGTCGCCGGAATCCAGGAAAAGAAAAATTCGTTGAAGGTGTGGTTTGACGACTCCCAGCTCGAATTCCATCAGGGGGAGAAGAAGCTGAATATCAACAAGGCCTCCTTTGTGCTCTCGAGTCCGGTTCGAGTCTCCAACGGACAATGGATGGTGCCCATTGAATTCCTCACCACGCTCCTGCCGAAACTGACCAAAGAAGCCATCCAATACAAGGCGGGACAGGATCGCATCTTCCTGGGGGGGGTGAGACCTGCTGTTTTCACCGTGCGAATCGATCCGACTGGAAATGGCGCACGGCTCACGGTGCGCTTCGATGAGCGGGTCAGCGTGCGCACGAAATCCGGCAACGGTAAATGGATTTTGCTTCTGGGGGATCGCCCCATACTGCCCATCGAGCAGGCCTACCACTTTCAGAATCCGTACATCAGCGAACTTCAATTTGACGATCAGGATGGGCAGCCCAAGCTGATTGTGACGCCCTCGACCAGCGGGCTGAACTTCTACCCGTCTTTTGCGGAGGACGGGAGAGTCGTGATGGCGGATGTGTTGAAGTCGCCGGCGACCTTGGCCCAGGCGCCTCAGCCCTCCCAGCCTGGGGCGCCTCCCACTCCGGCTCCTCAGCCTCCCGGCGTCACAACCCCAGGAACGCCAGCCGAGGCTGCTCCGGGCCCGCCCCTGCCCGCCATCGTGATTGATGCGGCTCACGGGGGACAGGATACGGGCGCGCGCAGCCGCGACGGCATCCTGGAAAAGGATCTTGTCGCTCAACTCGCTTCGAATATCCGGGCGGCTCTCGTCGACACAAAGAAATACCGTGTAGTCCTCACGCGGGTCGGCGATGTGGCCCGCAGCTACGAGGAGCGGGAAATCGCCGCCAATGTGGCCCACCCTGTTTTGTTCGTTACCCTCCACGCGGGGAACTCGGGCACCAGCACACCTCATGTGGGAGTTTACAGCTATCGGGCCGCGTCATCCCCAGCCGCGGAACCCGCTGACGCGCTCCCGCGCTCTCTTTTCGCTCCCTGGGAACGAGTTCAGGAACTGCACCTTGAGCAGAGCCGCGGTCTGGCCGTGGCCCTGGAACAGCACTTAATGCAGGTGCAAGCAATCAGTACGGGCGAGCCGGTCGAAGCCCCGGTGCGTGGGCTGCGGAGTATCGATGCCCCCGCCGTGGCGATTGAACTGGGCAGTCTGGCGCCCGACGTGGATGCCGCTCCGCTCACCAAACCGGATCTTCTAAAACAGATTTCCAAGGCCATCTCGGAAGCCTGTGACTCTTTCGCGAGGGGAGGCGCTTGACGGATGTCCGCTCGCACCAAGGCATTGCTGGTCATTCTGTTGATCGCTTTCGTGGTAGCCCTGGTGGATCTTCGCGGCCTGGTCAGGCGCCTGGTCCGTGAAGTGACCCAGCGGACTGAAGACACCACGGTGCGGACCAGGCTCACGGAGGCTGCGCTTCAGTCGTCGAGTGAACCAAAGCAGACGGCGACCCTCTACTTCCCGGTGTATGAAACCGGAACCTTGATCGCCGAAAGCCGGCCGATCACCTGGGCACCGCTCGAAACCGACCGCATCCGGCAGGTGCTCCTGGGCCTCATTGAAGGTTCGCGCCAGTCCCATAGCCCGGCCTTGCCACCTAACACGACGGTTCGAGGGGTGTTTCTTACTTCGGATGGCACCGCTTACGTGGACTTCTCGCCGGAGGTACAAGGAGGAGTGCTTCCCGGCATCGCCAGCGAGAACCTGGTGGCTTATTCAATCGCCAATTCAATTGCCGCCAACGTTCCGGCGGTGAAGAGAGTGAAGATCCTGATTCAAGGTCAGGAAGCCGACACGCTCAATGGCCATGAAGACTTGAGCGAGCCGATAGCGCCCGGCTGGGGCCAGGGGCAGACTGCGCCGGCACCTTAAAATTGAGTGGCCAGAGCGCCGGTCTGTCGGATATGGCTTCAGCCGTGCTGCCACCGGCAAAACCCTCGCCCCTTTTTCTCGCCAGCGGAAGAGGGGGACCACGAAGTGGCAGGCGAGGGCCTTCCGGCATGGTTAAAGCCATACCCTGCCGCGGTCCGGGGCAAGGATCGGAATGAAAGACCGAAACCAAGGAGTATTATGTCCTCCACACCAAAACTTCTCAGTGGTTTGCTCTACTCGGGCGGAAAACTGATTCGCCCGGACCGTCGCGGGGCAACAGAATTGCGCCGGGTGGAGATCACCCCCCATTTCATCTCCAGCGCCGAAGGCTCCGTGCTCATTCGGATGGGCGAGACTCAAGTGATTTGTACTGCATCCGTTGAGGACTCCGTTCCGCAGTTCCTGAAGGGCATGGGGAAAGGATGGATCACCAGCGAGTACTCCATGATCCCGCGTGCCACGGAGACCAGAACTCCTCGCGAGGCCTCAAAGGGGCGCCAAGGGGGCCGCACGCTGGAGATTCAGCGATTGATTGGCCGGTCCTTGCGCGCCGTTGTCGACCTTGAGGCACTGGCCGAGAGAACGATTTGGATCGATTGTGACGTCATTCGCGCCGACGGGGGAACGCGCACCGCCTCGATTACCGGCGCCATGGTGGCCTTGGGGCTGGCAGTCCAGAAACTCCTTGAGAATCGGACGCTCGCCCGCAATCCTCTTAAGGATTATGTTGCTGCCACCAGCGTGGGAATCATCGGCGGCGAGATGCTCCTTGACCTGAACTACGCCGAGGATTCGAGCGCCGAGGTCGATATGAATGTGGTCATGACAGCCTCAGGCAAACTTGTCGAAGTGCAGGCGACCGCCGAGGGGAGCACGTTCAGCGTGGAGGATCTTAACCGGCTGATCGAGCTGGCGCGCCCAGCCATCGAGAAACTGCACGCCGCCCAAAGAGCCATCCTGAAAATGGACCTGCCGGTGCGGCGGGCGTAAGACCGGCCTGAGGAATGCACTTCTGCCCCGGTGACCCACGGGGTGAAGACTCCGGCGTGTATCCGGGCGGCCGTATGATCCAAAATACTGCGAGAGCGGCATGGCGACGGTGACTCAGAAAATCTTATACCTTGCGTCCGCCAATCCGGGGAAGGTCCGTGAATTCAGCGAGGCTGCGCGTGAATTGGAGATTGTTGTCGAGCCGGTGCCCGGGATTCGAAGCCTGCCGCCTTGCGTGGAGGATGGCGCGACCTTTGAGGAGAATGCCCGCAAGAAGGCCCTCCATTACAGCGCCTATGTAAAAGGCTGGGTCTTCGCGGATGATTCCGGCATCTCGGTCGACGCGCTGGGGGGAGCGCCGGGAGTCCACTCCGCCCGCTATGCCGGACCCGAAGCTACGGACGCAGCCAACAACGCGAAACTGCTGGCGGCCCTCGGCCATGTCGAGTCTGGAAGGAAGCCTGCGCCTCGACGCGATGCGCATTATGTATGTGTAATTGCGCTGGCGAACAGTGGACGGATCCAGACCGTGGTCGAGGGGCGCGCGGACGGGATCATTCTCGATACGCCTCGTGGCTCGGGCGGCTTCGGTTACGACCCCTACTTTTACTATCCTCCCCTCGGTAAAACCTTTGCCGAGTTGACGCTGGAAGAAAAGTTCTCTGTCTCGCATCGTGGAAAAGCATTCCGAGGCTTGTTGGATTATCTGGAGCGTTCCGGCTGGGGCGACTGAGATTCGACACTCCGCACATTGCGCCAAGGGGCGCTGCGTTCATTCGTGTTATATTGGGTGTTTAGCAGGGCACTCACCGCGACAGGAATCTAATCGCGAAAAGCAAGGGAGGACGATAGGTCTTGGCCACTTCGAAACAGCCCGAACCGTCGGCCGCTGATAACCAGCGCCAGTACGTAAACTTCGCTTTTTACAAGGTTGATCCCTTGTGGCGGCGTTTGGCCGAGGAGGACCGAAGACGCGGCAAGAAGCAGTTCATCGACGTCGTCAAGGATTACGAGCCCGATATGTATGTGATCGCCTATTCGCTCGTGGGCATCCGTGGAGACTGTGACTTTATGTTGTGGCGAATCGGCTACGACCCGCTGAAGTTCCAGGAAATGACGGCGCGCCTGCTCTCCACCGATCTGGGTAAGTATCTGACGACTCCTTACTCCTACTTCTCCATGACCAAGCGCTCCATCTACGTCGACAAGCATTCACACCCCGACCAGGAAGGGACCCGACTGAAGCTGGTCCCCGGACAGTTCAAATACCTGTTTGTTTATCCCTTCGTGAAAAGCAAGGCGTGGTACCGCCTCACAAAACACGCACGCCAGGGGATGATGGACGAGCATATCGAGATCGGCCATAAGTATCCCACCGTGCGCCTGAACACCACCTACTCGTTTGGCCTGGACGACCAGGAGTTCGTGGTTGCCTTCGAGAGCGACAAGCCGGACCACTTCGTGGACCTGGTCATGGAGCTTCGCCACAGCGAGGCCACAAGCTATACCGTGCGCGATACACCCACCTTTACTTGTGTTCACCGTGAACTTCCCGAAGTGCTCGACCTGCTTGGAGGATAGAGGTAAAGACTTTGCCGAAGAAAGCCAAAGCCGCTCCCCAAAGCCGTGCTGGGAAGCTTTCCAACGCTTACCTTTCTCCAGCCCGGCTCGAAAAGATTTTCACGGCGCTTGACCAGCTCTTTCCACGGGCGAAGTGTGCGCTGCGGCATGAGAATCCATTTCAACTCCTGGTCGCGACTATTCTCTCCGCACAATGCACTGACGAGCGGGTGAACATGGTCACGCCCGGTCTGTTCAAGAAATACCCGACCCCGCAGGACTTCGCCTCATTGCGCCAGGAAGTGCTGGAGCGGGAAATTGCCTCGACGGGATTTTTCCGCAACAAGTCTAAGAACATCATCGGAGCGGCCAAGAAGATCGTGACGGACTTCGGTGGAAAAGTCCCCAGGACCATGGACGAACTGCTCTCGCTGCCAGGCGTGGCGCGGAAAACCGCCAATGTGGTTTTGGGGACCGCCTTCGGCATCCCCAGCGGCGTGGTGGTTGACACCCACGTGTTTCGGATCGCCCATCGCCTGAAACTGAGCACTCAGAAGACGCCGGAAAAGGTCGAGCAGGATTTGATGAAGATCGTCCCGCAGAACCGCTGGATCAGTTTCAGCCACCAGGTCATCTGGTTCGGGAGGAAGATCTGCCAGGCGCGCAAGCCCCTCTGCGCGGAATGCCCCCTCGAGACCGTCTGCGATTCCCCCGATAAAACGGTTTAGGCGTGCAGGAGTCCGGCGCGCAGGACATACGGAACAGGGCTTTTAGACCTCTCTGACCTGGCGTGATAGAATGACAGAATGAAGCTTGGGTGCGGACGATTTTGAGGGCTATGGGTATTGAGAAGATCCTCACGCTCGACAAGGCTTACGATATCGTTGACGAGCTCAAACGGAACGGAAAGCGCGTGGTCTTCACGAACGGATGCTTCGACCTGTTGCACCCCGGGCACACGCGCTGCCTCGCGGAATCGCGCAAACTGGGCGACGTGTTGCTGGTTGCGGTCAACAGCGACGCGAGCGTCAGGGCCCTCAAAGGTCCCGGGCGTCCCATCCTGCCGGAGGCGGACCGGACGGAAATCCTGGCCGCGCTTGAGGTGGTCGATTATGTCACCGTATTTGAAGACCTCACCCCTCAGCGCGTCATTGCGCGAATGCTGCCCCAGGTTCTGGTGAAAGGCGCCGACTGGGGCCCGGACCAGATCGTGGGACGGGCGGAGGTTGAGGCTGCGGGAGGCACGGTGCTCACAATCCCCATCGTTCAGAGCTATTCGACGTCCTCCATCATCAAAGCTGCGTTCAAAGCAAGGGCCGACAATTAAGTGAGGGGCAGGCCAGATGTGGTGGGTCACTCAAGCTCGTCAGAGGATTCGTCAGGGCGGGCCTCAGTGCTGTCTGGACCGCGCTCCCAATGGCAGGCTCAGCCGCCGGAGACGTAATGAGCCGGGCCTTGGGCCAACACAATTGTCTGGGCCGAGACGTTTTCGGGGCAACTGAAGTCGTGTCCTGACGAGATGACTTACGGAACGAATCTCAGCCCTGGACAGCAGTTTGCCGCCTCCGGATCGCCTCTCCAGTAACCATGCTTCAAGCCAAATCTCTAATCAAAGCGGTCCTTGATCACTCCGCTTTTCGCGCGGTCCTTTCAGCCTTGATGGAGAAGGGAGCCGAAGTGGCCCTCTCCGGCCTCACGCGAACGGCGAAAGCTGTGGCCGTGGCCGGGCTGGCGGAGGAACTGCGCCGGCCCGTGGTCGTCCTGACCTCAGAAAATGAGGCCAGCGAGGTTCTGCGGCGGGCGGTTTCCACTTTCCTCAGTTGGTTTGGCGGTCCGGCCGGAAAGGGCGCCGTCTCGACCCTGCCGGCATTTGACTGCTCGCCCTACGAAGGCCGTTCGCCCCACGCGGAGATTCTGGAGCGGCGCGCCGAGACGCTCTGGAACATCGCCCGTGGGCGGACCAGCATCGTCTTCGCTCCTCTGCCCGCTGCCCTGGGGCGGTTCCGCGAGAAGGCTTTCTACGCATCGCTTGGCCTGGAGCTCAAAACGGGCGACGAAGTGGACCTGGAAGACCTGGTGGAACACCTTAAAAGCGTCGGGTATGAGCCGAGCGAGCCGGTCATGGAGGTGGGGCAGTTCTCTTTGCGGGGGGGAATTATCGATGTCTTTTCACCCGCGGGTGAATGGCCCTTGCGATTTGAGTTTTTCGGCGACCAGATCGAATCCCTGCGGGAATTTGATCCGGCGAGCCAGCGATCGCGAAAGACCGTTTCTTCCGCACTGTTGCTTCCGCTGGCAGAAGCTGCCCGCTCGCAAAAGTTCTTCGATGGTCTTGTCCGCATCCTGGCCGAGCAGACCGGCAAGAAGACTTCGCGCGAACCTGAGTGGATTCCCGAATACTCCGGACCCTTTCCGGGCTGGGAGTTCTTCATCCCCCTTGTTGAACCTCACCCGCACGGGCTCTTTAATCTATTCGACCAGCCGATTGTGGTATGGGACGAGCCGCTGGATCGAAAGGACCAGCTCCGACGGCACCTCGAGGCGCTGAATGCCGCATACGACGAAGTCCGCGATATTGAACCACGACGGCCGAGGCCGGAAGAGGTGTTTCTCACCGAGCGGGAATTTAGCGAACTGCTGGAACCACTCTCCCAGTTGGGCCTCAAGGAGCTTTCGGTTGAGGAAAGAGAGGAAATCGACTCAATTCCCGCCGCGACCCGCATAGAACGCGCCGCCACGACGCCCCGCCCGATGCCATTCTTCTTGCCGTCGCAGCCCGCTCCGAAATTTCAGGGCGGGGTGAAGCCGCTGGTTGAGGACCTGCGGGGGAGACTCCAGCGCCAGGAGCAGATCGTTTTCGTAGTCCCCACCTCCGGCAAAGCCGATCGCCTCAAGGAAATCCTGAAGGAATATGAGGTCCCTTTCGAGACGGAAAAGCCTGAACAGACCGAAGCGGAAGCGATCCCCGCGCCGGAAGCCAGGGCACCCGTCGCCCGCATCGCCATGGGTGAAATTGAGGAAGGCGTGGTGTTTCCCGAGCAGCGGCTCATCCTGTTCTCCGACCGCGACTTGTTCGGCGGCTTTGAGTGGGGAGGGAGGGGGCGCCGGGAGCGGGGCAGCATCTCTAGCTTTGTCTCGGACCTGAGCGACCTGAAAGTGGGCGATTACGTGGTCCACGTCGATCACGGGATCGGTCTTTACCAAGGGTTGAAGCAACTGGAGGTAAACGGCACTCCGCGTGACTTCATGCTGCTCACCTACCAGGATGATGCCAAGCTCTACGTCCCGCTGGAGCGGCTGGACCTGGTGGAGAAATACCGGCGGAGCGGCGAAGGGCCCAGGCCGGCTCTCGACCGCCTGGGCGGCGCGACCTGGGAACGCACCAAGAGCCGCGTGAAGCGCGCCTTACGCGACATGGCGCAGGAACTCCTCCAGCTTTACGCGGAGCGCAAAATGCGGGGCGGACGCGCCACCAGCGCCGACACGCCCTGGCAGAAGGAATTCGAGGATTCCTTCGAATACGAAGAGACGCCCGATCAGATCACCGCCCTGGCCGAGATCAAGCGCGACCTCGAAAGCTCCGAACCGATGGACCGGCTGCTTTGCGGCGACGTGGGCTACGGCAAGACCGAGCTTGCCATGCGCGCGGCCTTCAAAGTGGTCCAGGACGCGAGGCAGGTCGCGCTGCTCGCTCCCACCACGGTGCTGGCGTTTCAGCATTACACGACGTTTCGACAGCGGCTGGCGGCTTTTCCCGTCCGGGTCGAAATGTTGAGCCGCTTTCGGTCAGCCGCCGAGCAGAAGAAAGTCATTGCGGATCTGGAGGCGGGAAAGGTCGATATTGTGATCGGCACGCACCGGCTGCTTTCCAAAGACATACGCTTTCGCGATCTCGGCCTGCTGATAGTCGACGAAGAGCAGCGCTTCGGGGTTGCCGCCAAGGAAAAGCTGAAGAAGCTGCGAGCCAACGTGGACGTCCTCACCATGTCGGCGACGCCTATCCCGCGCACGCTTCACATGTCGCTGGGAGGGTTGCGCGATCTTTCGGTGATTGAGACGCCGCCCCGCGGGCGTCTGGCCATCCAGACAGTTGTCGCTCCCTTCAGTCAGGGGCTGATCCAGTCCGCTATTTTGCAGGAACTCGAACGGCAGGGTCAGGTCTTCTTTGTTCACAATCGCGTGGAGTCGATCTTCAGCGTGGCGGCACTTGTTCAACGCCTGGTTCCGACGGCCCGGATTGGCGTGGCCCATGGGCAGATGAGCGAAAGCGAGCTGGAAAAGATCATGCTCAAGTTCATGCGGGGCGAGTACGACGTGCTGGTGGCCACCTCGCTCATCGAAAACGGCCTGGATATCCCGCGCGCCAACACCATTATCGTGAACCGCGCCGACCGGTTCGGCCTGGCCGATCTCTACCAGCTCCGCGGGCGCGTGGGGCGTTCGGACCGCCGCGCCTACGCGTTCTTCCTGATCAATGAGGAGGAAAGCCTCACACCCACCGCGAAGCGCCGGCTCGCCGCGCTCAAAGAATTCTCCGATTTGGGGGCCGGCTTCCGGCTGGCCGCGCTGGATCTCGAACTGCGCGGCGCGGGAAACCTGCTCGGGGCGGAACAGCATGGGCAATTGAACGCCGTGGGGATCGACCTTTACTTAAAGATGCTGGAGGAGACGGTGGAGGAGCTCAAGGGTGCGCCCGCCAAGGTGGAAGTGCGTACATCTGTCAACCTGGGTCTTGACATCAAAATACCGGATGCGTATATCGCCGACGAGAACCAGCGCCTGCGCATGTACAAGCGGATTTCGAGTCTCCGGACAGCAGACGAAAGGGCGGAACTGGAAGCGGAACTCGTGGACCGATACGGTGCGATCCCAGCATCGGTCGTGAACCTTCTGGACTACGCGCTGCTCAAGTCGCGGGCGGAGGCGTTGCTGGTGCAATCCATCGAAAAGAAGGGGCACGAAATCTTACTTCGTTTTCATGGGCTGGCCCCGGTGGACGGGAAGAAGCTCACCGAGTTCATACGCCGCCATCCTCAGGCGACATTCCGGCCAGAGGGCCTGCTGCGGTTCCAGGCGGATGGCGGCCCGAAAGGCCTGGTCGCAAACATCGAAAACGTCTTGCAGGAACTGCGCGCGGGGCATTAAGATTTACATGGGGCTGCGCCGCCCTGGGCTCGTTCTGAAGGCGGGAGCAACGTAGCGTCTCAGTGGACAGCGGCAAGAGCGCTCCCCGAGTCGGGAAGGTCTTGGACCGATGAAGAAAGCAGCGGTTCCTCTCTCACTTGTTCTCGTCTGGGTGGGGACAAATGCCCCCTCGCTCTTCGGGGCCAAAGTCGTGGAGCGCATCATTGCGCGCGTGAACAATGAGATCGTCACGCAGCGCATGTTCGAGCGGGAAAAGGAAAAGCTCCGCCAGCAGCTCGCGCAGGATTACTCCGGACCGGAACTCGAAGTGCAGTTCCGTAACCAGAGCAAAAATCTCCTGCGCGACCTCATCGACCAGTCCCTGATGGTGCAGAAGGCAAAGGACCTGGACATCAACGTTGAAACAGACCTTGTCAAGCGGCTGGACGGCATCCGCAAGCAGAACAATCTGGCGACGATCGAAGACCTGCAAAAAGAAGTCGAAAAGCAGGGCATGATCTGGGAGGACTTCAAGGATCAGATTCGCCGGAACATGCTGATGCAGCAAGTGATCGAGCGCGAAGTGGGGCGGACCATTGTCGTCTCGCGTGAGGACGCGAAAAAATATTACGACGCCCACAAAAATGAGTTCCAGTCACCGGGCGGAATCCACCTGGCCCAGATCCTGGTCTCTACCGAAAAGCGGAAGCCTGAGGAGGCCGAGAAACGCGCCAAGGAAGCGCTGGCGGAATTGAAGGCCGGCCAGAAGTGGGTGGATGTGGTGAAGAAATATTCGGACGACGCCAGCGCGAATGAGGGCGGGGACGTCGGTTTCTTCAAGAATGGGACTCTGGCGCCGGCGTTGGCCAAGGTGGTTGATAAACTCGAGGTCGGCGACAATTCCGACATCATCCAGACAAAATACGGATACTCCATTATCAAGCTTCTTGAGAAATACAACCCCGGCATCCCCCCCTTTGACCAGATCGAACAGCGCATCGAAGAAATGCTTTACAACCAGCAGATGCAGCCTGCCCTGAGAAAATACCTGGTCAACCTCCGCAAAGAAAGCTACATCTTCCTCGCCCCTGGATTCCTGGACACGGGCGCCGAAAGGCCAAGCGACGCGCTCGTCGCAACCAAAGGGCAATGAAGAGGACCTGCGTGGCCGACCTCACTCCCGGCGAGGCGGTCAGGAGCACCTTCCTGGTCCGGAGCAAAGAACGTAAAACCACTCGAAATGGCGACGGGTACCTGGACTTGGAACTTCAGGACTCAACCGGGTCCATCGGCGCCAAGCTCTGGGGTTGCGATGACTTTGATTTGAGCTTTGAGGTGGACGACGTGGTGCAAGTCGCCGGCGAAGTCAGGGAGTACCAGGGAACCCGACAGCTTACCGTCCGGAAAATCGCGAAGTGCGGCCCGGATGAGGTCGACCTGCTGGATTATTTCCCGCGCACGAAACGGGACCCCGAGGAGATGTACTCCGTGCTGACCGCCCGACTCGCGCGCATGCCGGAAGGGCCCATCCGGAGCCTCCTGTTATCGGTCGTGGAAGATCCCGCGCTGGCTCCAAAGCTGAAGCTCGCTCCGGCTGCCATGTCGTATCATCACGCCTACCTGGGAGGGCTGCTCGAACACATTTGTTCCCTTCTCGAGCTGGGAGATCGGGTCGCGGATCACTACCCTTCGCTTTCGCGTGACCTGGTGCTCGCCGGGCTGGTCCTGCACGACATCGGCAAGATCGAGGAATTGAGCTTCAGTCGTGGCTTCCGCTATTCCACCCGAGGTCAGTTGGTGGGACATATTTCGATTGGCCTCGAGATCGTGCATGAGAAGATGCGGGCGATTCCGGATTTTCCGGAGCGGCTGCGGGACCAGATCGAGCACATCATTCTGGCGCACCACGGGAGACTCGAATTCGGCTCACCGAAGGAACCCATGTTCCCCGAAGCCCTGGTGGTGCATTACCTTGACGACCTGGATTCGAAGCTCAAGAGCATGTACGAACAGTACCAGGCGGACAAGGACCACCCGGGTGACTGGACCAGCCGCAACCGGCCCCTGGGCCGAGAGCTGCTGAAGATGGCCGGTGAAGAGCCCGCCAAGGGAAGCCCGAAGGAATAGGGCGAGCGGGTGAAAAGTCCGTTGCAGCGCCGCTGTCCTCGTCGTCGTGAGTGCGCTACGAACCGCTCCGGCTGTGAAGCACTGAAACCGGACTTCACCCAGACTCCGAACGGTCAAATGTGAACTGCGCGAGAGACGACGATGGTGACCGACGCTGATGACTGATTGAAAACCAAACGAGGTCTGCGGTCTGTTTCAGGCTCCTGAAGTCAAGAAACAAGCGGTCACGGCGAAACTGGAGCGAGAGGCCCGGATGCATTTACCCGAGGTTCGGCGGACAATCCCACATCGTTATCCATTTCTCCTGGTTGACCGAATCACCGAGTTTATGCCGGGCAAGCGCATCGCTGCCACCAAGCATTTCGGGGTGAATGACCGCGGGTCGCAGGGTTTCCTTCCCGGCGCGCCGATCATCCCTCCTGGGATAGTTCTTGAGATGGTCACGCAGGTGGGGGCAGTCCTGGTGCTGGAGCGCCCGGAGATGTCCGGCAAGGTAGCCATGATCCTGCAAATCCCTTCCGCGAAGATTCTCACGCTCGTGGAGCCCGGGGACACGGTGCGCGTGGAAGCGGAAGTGCTCAAAATGGGACCGCTGGTGGGAGAATTGCGCGGAGCGGCGTACCGTGAGGACGAGTTGATCGCCGAGGGTCAGATGCGCTTTGCCATCGCCAACGCCGCCGACGTGCTGCCCCGGTGACGGCCGGCCGCGGGCCGAAACAGCCGCCTGCGCCGAGAAGATTTGAAATGACCTTTGAAGAATTGCGAATTCGAAATGTCCGCGTGCGGCCCGCGCACATCCTGGCCCCGATGGCAGGGATCACGGACACGGTCTTCCGTCGCTTCATCAAGCGGCTGGGTGGGTGTGGGCTGATCATGACGGAGTTCGTCTCAAGCGAAGGGATGGTCCGGCAGAACTTCCGCTCCCGACGTTACCTCGATTACACCGACGAAGAGCGGCCCATCACGGCCCAGATCTTCGGGGCGGACCCGGAACACCTGGCGGAAGCGGCGCGAATCATCGAGGGCCTGGGCTTCGACATCGTCGATCTGAATATGGGATGTCCGGCCAAGAAAGTCATCAAGTGCGGCGGCTCAGGGCTGCTCCGCGACCTGCCGCTCGTCGAGAAAATTCTCAGAAAAATCCGCGCCGCGGTCACGATTCCCCTGACCGTCAAGATCCGCTCCGGGTGGAGCGACAACGAAATTGTGGCCCGCGAGGTGGCACGTATAGCGGAGGATTGCGGGGTTGAGGCCATCGCCGTTCACCCGCGCACGCGACTTCAGGGTTTCATGGGACGGGCGAACTGGGAAATCATTGCCGAGGTCAAGAGCCGCGTGAAGATTCCGGTGATTGGAAACGGCGACGTGTTCACGCCGCACGATGCCCTCGCCCTGCGCGAAAGCACGGGGTGTGATGCGGTTATGATCGGCCGCGCCGCAGCCAGCAATCCCTGGATCTTTCGTGAGATGGCGGAGTTCTTTCGCGACGGAACTTACCGCGAGCCCACCGACGCCGACCGTTATGAACTGATCCGAACTTACTATGCGATGCTCGTAGCGGAGGAAACCCCTGGGGCCATCGGCAAAATGAAGCAATTCGCCGCCTGGTTCACGCACGGTGTGCGCAACGGTTCGGACCTAAGACGTGAGGTGCAAAGCGCCCGGAGCCCCGCGGAGGTGCTGGAGCGCGTGGACGGGTTTTTCGCCAGCATGATGCCGCCACCTGTCCCCGACGCCGGGCCGCAACCCGAATCTCACGCCGTGACGGCAAATGCCAGGCCATCATGAAAAACAACGCCGGAGATCGCCGCAGTCAGAAGCGTATTTTCGCGTCAATCCCCGTCGAACTACGCGGCCGAGATGCCTCGGGCGAGCTCTTCGAAGAGCGGACCCTGGCCTCCAACCTCAGCCGCAGAGGTCTGTGTCTCCTCACGCGGCGAGCCATCCGGCTGCATTCGCAGTTTACCGTCGTATTCCCGGGGCTAGGACTGCCGCGAGAAGGCCGGCGGCCAACAGACGTCCTCGCTCGCGCCATCGCGGTCAGCGTGCGACAGGATGGACCAACCCGCCGGGTCGGCATGCGGTTGATCGGGACGACCCTGACGATCTACTCTTCCGAAGGCAGATAAACATTGGCTGCATGATGATTCAAGCCGATCATCAGAGGAGAGGTCAGGACCGGCAAGGGCGGATGCTTGCCGCGCCCGTCCCTGGACCATGCGGATTATAAGCCGAGGCCGCCTGCGCCATGGTTCTCTGGCGTCTTACTGAGGGCCTCTCTTTTCGAGCTGGAGCTGACGGTAGGCTTCGCTTCGTGAAATCCCGCGGGCGCGGGCAACGAGCTTCAGGGCGGCGCGCTCGTCGAGGCTCCGCTCACTCATGACTTGCGCGAGTTCCTTCTGGATCGAGCCTCCGGTGGCAGGGGGGCTCTTCGTCGGCAGGGGCGGGCTGACCAGCAAGGTCAGTTCTCCCTTGACGGGCGCCTTCTTCAGCCGCTCGAGCACTTCGGAAACCGTGCCCCGCAGGAACTCCTCGTGCACCTTGGTCACTTCGCGAGCAACCACGATGTCCACGTCGCCGAGGATTTCGCGCACATCTTTCAGCGTCTCCACCACGCGGTGCGGCGCTTCGTAGAAGACCAGGGTCTTTGTGGAGCTCTTCAGATCCTCGAGCGTTTTTCGTCGGGCCCCTTTTTTCGCGGGCAGGAAACCCAGGAATCGAAAGCTCTCCACGGGCATCCCCGAGGCGGCGAGTGCGGCGACAAAAGCCGATGCCCCCGGAACCGGCACAACCGGAATGTTGTGGCGAATCGCCAGGTGAACCAGCCGAAAACCGGGATCGGAAATCACAGGCATTCCGGCGTCGGTAACGAGCGCGATCGAAGTGCCCCGCTCCATGTCGATCACCAGTTCGGGAGCCCGCGTCATCTCGTTGTGTTCGTGATAGCTGATGGTGCGCGTCCGGATGTCGTAGTGCTTCAGCAATTGCTGTGTGCGGCGCGTATCCTCGCAGGCGATCACATCGACTTCTTTGAGCGTGCGGATGGCGCGCAGCGTAATGTCTTCCAGGTTCCCGATGGGTGTGCCCACGATAAAGAGCCTCCCTCGCGCTGCGCCCTGCGAGGTCAGCGGGTCGATGAGGCCGGGTTTTCGCTTCATGCGCGCTTCCTTGGCGCGAGATTGAGCGCCAGCACCGCCCTCAGTGTATCAACTTGCACAGGGGAAGACAACGCACCTGGCCAGGGATTTCCGGCCGCCTTTTGACGCAGACTTGGGAGGTCGATATAATGGTTTGAAGGCTGATCCGAAGGAGGGAGCTTTGCCACTCTACGAATATCAGTGTGCGCAATGCGGCGAGCGCATTGAGAAGATCCAGAAGTTCTCAGATCCGCCTCTCACCAAGTGCCAGGAATGCGGGGGTCCGCTCGAGCGCTTACTTTCCACCCCGGCCATCCAGTTCAAAGGCTCAGGTTGGTACGTAACCGACTACGCGCGCAAGTCCGCCCCGGCGTCGGAGACCAAAACCGAGGGCACCTCGACGAGCGCAGAGAAGAAAGCCGCCGAGCCGGCCAAGGCGTCAGAGCCTTCGAAAACCTGATCCGTCAGGGCGACTCTTCCTCACGGCCACACCTGCGGTGTGGCGTCCTGATCAGAGCTTGAGGGACTTCAGATAGCCCCGAAATTGCTTTCCAAGGTCCGGCCGCTTCAGCGCCATCTCCACCGTGGCCTTCAGGAAGCCGAGCTTATCGCCTGCATCAAACCTTCGTCCTTCAAAGACGTAACCGTAAATCTCTTCTTTCCGGAGCAGGCGCTTAAGCGCATCCGTCAATTGAATCTCTCCGCCGGCACCCGGCTTGGTGGCCGCGAGCTCCTTGAAGATTGCCGGGGTCAGGATGTAGCGCCCGATGATGGCGAGGTTGGAAGGCGCTTCGCGGGGATGCGGCTTCTCGACCATGTCCTCAATCCTGTACAGGCGACCGTTCCATGCGCGGTCCGCTACACGCGCCCCCCGAATGATCCCGTAGCTGCTGACGTCCTTTCTTTCCACGCGCTGGATGGCGACAACGCTCGCGCCATATCGGTTGAACACCTCAATCATCTGCTTCAGACAAGGCACGCGATGGTCAATCACGTCATCGGAGAGCAATACCGCGAAAGGCTCGTTACCGATCAGGTCGCGCGCGGTGAGGATGGCGTGACCAAGGCCTCGCGGTTCCTGCTGGCGGATGTAGGCGATTCGCAACAGGCCGGCGATGGATCGGACCAGCTTAAGCTGGGCTTCCTTGCCCCGCCCCGCCAGCTCTCGCTCGAGCTCCACCGAAACATCAAAATGGTTTTCGATAGCATTCTTTCCGCGACCCGTCACGAAAACCACCATCGGGATTCCCGAATCCTTCACTTCTTCCACGCCATACTGCACCAGGGGTTTGTCCACAATCGGCAGCATTTCCTTGGGTTGGGCCTTGGTGGCGGGAAGAAAACGCGTACCAAGGCCTGCCACCGGCAAGATTGCTTTGGAAATCCGCATAAAGACCTCTGATGGGTTCCGCCTCGCCAATCTATGATGCCTTGCCGGGACAGTGTACCGCCGCATCCCATATTCGTCAAAAAAAAGCTCGGCCGGCGTCCGCGCCTCAGGGTCCGTGACGCGCGTCTTACGGCGCTCGTGATAACATAAGCGGTGCGGGGTCCAGGGAATGCTGATTCTTGGGATTGAGTCCAGTTGCGATGAGACTGCGGCTGCTGTAGTCGAGGACGGCGAACGGATCCTCTCGAACGTCGTGGCCTCACAAGTCTTGACTCACGAAAAGTACGGAGGCGTCGTGCCCGAATTGGCCTCGCGCGAGCACCTGAGGAAAATTGTGCCCGTCGTTGATGAGGCCTGCCGGCGCGCGAACCTGAGCATGGCGCAAATTGAGGCGATCGCAGTCACCGAAGGTCCGGGGTTGATCGGGTCGCTCCTGGTCGGTCTGGTTTACGGAAAGGCCCTGGCCCTTTCTCTGGGCAAACCCTTGGTGGCGGTCAATCATATTGAGGGGCACATCCACGCCGTGCTGCTCGAAAACAAAATGGAACGCCGCGCCGGGAAGGATGTTGCGGAGGTACAACTGCCCGCCGTCGCTCTGGTGGTGTCCGGCGGTCACACGAGTCTGTTCCGGGTTGAGGCCGGAACTCCGCAAGGTGGAATTCTGAGTCCGTTATTTTCCTACCGCCGCCTGGGCCAGACGCGCGACGACGCGGCCGGCGAGGCGTTCGACAAGGTGGCGAAACTGCTGGCCCTGGGCTATCCGGGCGGGCCTGTCATCGACCGGCTGGCGCGTTTTGGAAATCCCGAAGCCATCGAATTCGGCCGCATCAAGATGAAAGGCAACCCGCTCGACTTCAGTTTTTCCGGCATCAAGACCGCGGTTCTCTACCGCGTGCGCGGCACTGCCTTGGCCGCCGAGGCGGAGGAACGAAGGGCCTGGCGTCGAACCCGCGGGCGAGCGGACGGGGATGATCTCCGCCGGCAGTGTTCGCAGGCCACCCTCGACCTCGTAGCGAGTTTCCAGAACGCGGTGGTTCGTGACCTCGTGGAGCGCACTCTGCTTGCGGCGGAGACCGAGCGGGTGGGTTCGATCCTGGTTTCCGGCGGTGTCGCCTGCAATTCTCTCCTGCGCCAACGGTTTTATGCGGCGGCGGGGGCGCGGCGAGTCTTCTTTCCCTCACTCGCGCTGTCTACCGACAACGCAGCGATGATTGCAGCGGCGGGCTACTACCGTCTCGGCGCCGGCTTCCGCGCGGATTCCTCCCTGACCGCGCACGCATCCCTTCTAATTTGATTCCGTGGCGCTCGCCAGCTCGAAGAAGTGGTGGCCCATGATGGCGAGAGTAAAGGCCTGATGGAGATGCTGGCGATGACGATGCAGAGCTTGCCCGATGAACTTCCAGTACTCCTTGCGATAATCCGCCAGGAAGCCTTGGCGCCAGAGGGAACGCGCCACCGCCATGAGGTCAGAGAAGACAACCGGTGTTTTGGCCGCCGTGCCGAGCTGCGCCAGGGAAGCCGAGGCACGTTCGAAGTATTCCCGGGGACTATAGATGGTTCGAATGATGCGACGGTAGCCTTCGATAAGCTGCTGCGCATCCATCTTGGGAATAAAGTTCAGGTCGAGCAGCGTGTTATTGCCCAGGCTCTCCTTCAGGAGACGGCCCTCGGCCTTGAGTCTCCGCCACAACTGGGTGTGCGGCAGCGCGGTGAGCAGTCCGACCATGGAGAGGGGAATCGCAGCCTCGCGAATGAACTTGATCTGGCGGTCGAACACGTCCTCGGGGTCGTTGTCGAAGCCAACAATGAAGCCAGCCATCACTTCGATTCCGTAAGATTGGACAAGCTTCACGCTGTCGAGAAGGTCTTTCCTCAAGTTCTGGAACTTGGTGGTTTCTTTAAGGCTTTCCTCCACTGGCGTCTCAATGCCCATGAAGACCCGTTTGAAATTGGCTTCGCGCATCAGTTTTAGCAGTTCCTCGTCCTCCGCAAGGTTCAAGGAAGCTTCCGTGTAAAGGGTGAAGGGTGATTTGTGTTGCCGCATCCACTCCACAATCCGGGGGAGCAGGAGCTTGACCTTCTTCTTGTTGCCGATAAAGTTGTCATCCACCATGAAAACGGAGCCGCGCCAACCCAGTTGTCGAAGCTGGTCAAGTTCGGCGCAGACTTGATCGGGCGTTTTGGCCCTCGGCCGCCGGCCGTAAATTTCGATGATGTCGCAGAATTCGCAAGTGAAAGGGCAGCCGCGAGAATACTGGAGCGACATGGAGCTGTAACGGCGAAGCGAGGCAAGATGCAGCTCGGGCAGCGGCACGCGCGTCACGTCCGGCCATTGCTTGCTGAAATAATAGGGCTGGGCTTCCCCCCGTTCCAGGTCGGCCGCAAGCTGAGGAATGATCTCCTCGGCCTCACCCTCAACGGCGTGATCGGCCTCAGCGATGGCAGGGTCTTTGGCGCTGACAATCGGGCCGCCCACAACCGTGCGCACCCCGTGACGCCGGGCTCGGGCGATCTGCTCCTTCATCGAGGGTCCCTGGATAATCATGCCGCTCAGAAAGACGACATCGGCCCAGGCGAGGTCGGAGTCCTTCAGGCGGCTCACATTCAGGTCCACCAGCCGCCGTTGCCAGTGGCGTGGCAACAGCGCCGAAACGGTGAGCAGTCCCAGGGGAGGGAAAGCCGATCTTTTGCCCTCGAAGGGCAAGGCGTGTTTGAAGCTCCAAAACGTGTCCGGAAATTCCGGGTAAACCAGTAGGACTTTCACGAAAACCTCCTCAAGGCTTCGGGCAGCCCCTATCACCTGCAATCACAGGCTTCCCGAGTTCGAACTGCCCAAACATCCGCTGCCCCAGGGTCTGGAAATTGGATTCTTATGAGGTCGCCTTATTGAGCCCGACCAGGCGCGGGCCCGGCAAGCGGGCGAAACAACACAAAGCGGGTCCCCGAGATTCACATGAACGTAAATTGCAGGTCCACACCCTGATGAAAGTATGCTCGGACTCTCAGCCGAGCGTCTGTTCAATATTGCTCACTCTGGCAGGGGATTATCTCAGAAAGCAGATCGCGCTCGCGTGAATGTCACGAAAAGCGCCCGCAGTTCCTCAGCTTCCATCCTCCGATTCGCTGGGTGCTGAATCTGAATCTCAGAACGGCAATCCGGTCTACTCAGAGTTGGACGCCAGTCTATCATAAGCAGCGGCAAAAGGGTGCGTTTTTTGTGCTGGCGCCGGACCGGGGACGGGCCTGGGCCGGGACGTGCGAATGCTTGCCCATGCTCAGACCTCAATCCGGGAGAAGAACTCAGGCACGCCGCGCACTCCGAGCCTGAGCCGAAACAGAGCACCAGCGGCCGCCCCGTCGGTCGCCTTACGTTCGCCTCCGGCGGTGGTCACGTAGATGTCGCTCAAGTCTTCGCCGCCGAAGATGAGGCTGCTCGATTTCCTGGCAGGAATTGCGATTCTCCGTACTTCCTTGCCGTCAGGCGTAAGGCGCGCGATGGCGGAGCCGTCCCACAAGGCGGTCCAGATGTAACCTTCAGAATCGACCGTCATTCCGTCGGGGAAGCCGTCCTTTTCGGTAAAGGTGGCGAACACCTGCTGATGGCTAATCTGGCCGGTCTGCTCGTCGTAGTCGAAGCGATAGATCTTGTACACTCGGGAGTCGGTAAAGTACATCTGGGTGCGATCGAGACTGAAGCCCATCCCGTTCGGACAACTGAGGCCCTCCAGGAGGAGCTTGATCTCACCGGACCTTTCGAGGCGATAAAGCCGGCCCAGACGTTTTTCGGTGGGCATCATGCCGCAGAATACCCGGCCGGCGGGATCCGCGATCACATCGTTGAATCGCGTTTCGCGCTCATCAGGAATCTCCTCGATCACGGTGGTCATTCCGCTCTCCCGCCAGATCTTCACCGCGCCTTTGGCCATAAAAAGAAGCAGAGACCCGTCGGCCTGGATGGTGAATCCGCCCACCGCATCGCCCTGGTAAAACTGTTCATGCTTCCCGCTGGCCGGGTCATAGCGGAACATCCTGCCCGTGGCAATGTCGCACCAGTAGAGGCGCTTTTCAAAGGGATGCCAGAGTGGGTTCTCGCCGATCTCGCAACGGTAATCGCAGATTAATTCGGGTTCCATTCGCTCATCCTCCTCGTGGGCTGAAATCAGGCAGGCCGGGACTTTTTCTGGTGATGCATGACCAGAAGCGCCAGCGCAATCGAATAGATTTTCGATTCCGGCGGCTCCGCGCGCGAGAGCAGGACGAGCGGCGTCTTCGTGCCGACCACCACTCCCCCCGACTCCGCGCCGGCCAGGTAGGTTGCCGCGCGGCCCAGAATATTGGCAGCCTCTATATCGGGCGCAATAAGAATATCCGCGGCGTCAACCACGGGGCTCTGGATGTTCTTGCATTCCGCGGCAAAGCGACTGAAAGGCACGTCCATGGCCAGGGGCCCTTCGAGATAGGCCCCGGTAATCTGGCCGCGCCGATTCATCTGGGTCAGCGCGGCGGCGTCCACCGTGGCCGGCATGGCGGGGTTTACAAATTCCAGCGCGGCAAGCAAGGCCACCTTCGGTTCCTCGATGCCGATGGCGTGCGCGACCTCAATGGCGTTGCGGCAGATTTCAGCCTTCTGCTCCAGAGTCGGAGCGATATTGATGGCAGCATCGGAGATGATCAGGAGCCGCGGAATACGGGGAACCTGGTAGAGCACCACCTGGCTGAGCAGCCCAACGCGCAGGCCCCGCTCCTTGTCGAGCACCGCGCGCACCATCTTGGCCGTCGGAATCTTACCCTTCATCAGGAAATCCGCCTTGCCGTCCCGGACCAGATCGACCGACAGGCGGAGTGACTCATCCTCACTCGAGGTGCGCAGGAGGGTCTCCGGGCGAACGGTGTACCCGACGTCGCGGGCCACGCGTTCGATCCTGGCCGGGTCGCCGACGAGAAGGGGCTCCGCAAGTCTCATCGGCTCGGCTTCCTTCAGGCTTTCGAGCACTTCACGGTTCTGGGCTTCGATGACTACAACCTTTGCGGGTCCGAGCTTTCGAGCTTCTTCAACCAGCTCCTTGAGATTCCTGATCATCCGCCTATCCTCGCGCGCGCCACCATCCGGTTTACGATCTCCATGAATTGCGGTTCTGTCAAGAGTTCTTTCTTCCTGGGTGCCGGTTGCCGTGCCACCGGTCGCGTGGACCTGCACGTCCGGCCTAATTACGTGCCTGCACCTTGCCACCTCGGCAGGGCAAAACCAGCGGGCATTCGAGATGTACAGGAACCTGACGAAAGGCTTCGCATGGACGCTGGCGGCGGGGTTGATGATGGGCGTCAACCTTGTACCTCCCCAATCGATGAGGATTTGGCAATGGGAGAACTACTGGGTCGTCCAGATCCTGGAATCGCTGGTGATCGCATGGGTCAGAGTATGCCTTGTTTTGTTGCCCGATCTCACTTGCCTGTATGCGGCGGCGCCAGAAACGCTCCCACATTCATTTGCGGGACGGCCAATGATGGCCGGCGGGCAGATTCAAGAGGCTCTCACTCGTCTCGCGTCGGTACTTTGGCGCTGCGCCGGGCTCTGCAATCAGCGGACGTGGAAAAAGAATCCACCGTGGATGACAGTTGGGCTCAGAGCGCTTTGGACCCCGCCGGAGGATCGGCCAATAGTTTTCATCGGCGCCTTCCAAATCGACACGCCCGTCTCTGACTCAGACCCAGCACGCACTTTGCTTTGCGTCCGGAAAAGTGGTATAGGGTGAAGCCTTGCGCACCCCGGTTCATAGCCAGACATCATCAGGAAGGGATCAATCCTCATATCTTGCGTTATGGAGGCCCTATGAAGACAACCTGTTTGTATGCCGCCATCGCGACGGTCGTGCTGGCAACCCCTGTCCTGGCGCAGAACAGGATTTCCGGCACGTCAAAATGCAGCAAGCCTGACACGGCATATGCGCTGGAAGTAGGGGACCGCCCCCACCACCTCTTCGTAATGACCAAGGCGACTTGTACCTGGGACAAGCCGGTCGAAATGGCGGGAACCGAAAGCAAGGGCTACGAGACCTCGGTGTTCAACGAATCCTGGGCGACCCGCGGCCGGATGCTGGGGTACGTGGTGAGCGCGTTCGCCGATGGGGATAAGACCTTCGTGCGTGTCCACGGCAGAATCACGCTGAAGGACGGGAAACAGACCGGCTCAGAAGGCGCGTGGAATTACACCGGCGGCACGGGGAAGTTTGTGGGCATCAAGGGCAAGGGAACCTTCAAGTGCAGTACGGAGGGTGAGGGCGCGGCCTGCACCATCGAGGGAGAGTACGGACTGCCCGGCCGGTAGCGGCCGGCCCCGCTTGACAAACGCCCCGGGTGAGTATAGGCTACAAGTGTGTGTATTCCATTCTGGCGGGCGAGGATTGGACCCCGGGGCGAGAAGCCGCCCGGCGGGGAAGGCTTCATAACAGAACCACGATCTCCCATTAAATCAATGGGATGCACGTGTTACGTCTCCATTCCGATTCCGGAGAAAGCGGATTCCCTGTACGCCTGGGGACGAGCCTCTCGGGAGGTGAGCAGCCAGCGATGAGCAAACCGGCAGCCGTCCGAAAAGTCTTCGTCACCGGGAGTAGCGGATCTATGGCACGGAGCCTCATCCAGGAGCTTCTCTTGACAGCGTTTTACGGTGGGGCCACACTTGCCCGCTTCGAGCGTGCAATTCCGAAAGGAGCCTCGCTTTCACTTCTTCCATGAGGAGTCACTGATGAGAACCGGTGCGAATTGCTCTCCGACTCTTAGGCGCAACGCCTTCTCAAGGGTTGCAGTCAGCAGGCTGTCCAAGCTCACCCTCCTTCTCATGATCCTGCTTGCGTCAACCCTTGCCTTTGCGGAAGTGAAGTTGCCCGCGCTGATTGGCGACAACATGGTCCTACAGCAAGGCAGGAAGGTCGCGATCTGGGG